>Ga0160435_1000396_pt1 | contig 16099 bp, 14 predicted proteins | sample HID1973K_E0MG_FD_108213 | JGI IMG/M metagenome (GOLD analysis project Ga0160435, IMG submission 108213) | Enriched mosquito-associated microbial communities from UW Madison campus, WI, USA - HID1973K_E0 MG | ecosystem: Host-associated > Arthropoda: Insects > Digestive system > Unclassified ...
ACGCGCTGCCGTAGGTGCCGGGGGCGACGTCGACCGCGTGCCGCCCTGACCGAACTCGGTCTCGCTCGAGCTGGACCGCACGTAGGCGTTGATATCGGTGGTGGTCGAGCGAGGCGTGAAGATTGTGACGTTCGGCCCGAAGTCGGGGCCGACTGGAGCGGCCGCGCCGGCTGCCGCCGGAGCGAGGACCGCGATGCCGACGGCGCAGCCGAGTCCAGTGAGTGCTGCGGAAAGTCGAGCTCGTGCGGATGTGGTCGTCATACGACGCCTCCTGGATGCGTGATCGATACCGGGCGTGCCAAGGCGCGCGGATGGTGCGCCCGGGCAACGCATCGCGTGTCGACGCATGCGCATGCCCCGGTGGGTGGCGGTTGCCTCGGGGTGGCGGCGGTGGTGTGCGGCGTGCACCCTGGCGACCGGAGCGCTCAGGCTCCGTGACGGCGATGGGCCGTCGGCACAGGCATGTGTCTTCGGTGACGTGGCCGGTGCGCCTTCGAGAATCCACCCGAACCCGGTCGAAAGACCCTCGGTTCTGGTGATGCCTCGCATCAAGCGCTCTGATGTGGGACTCGTCGCCGAACCTGGCGCGCGGGGTCCCGCGAGGTGTCGCGCCGCGTGTTCCTGCAGATCGTCGTCGGCGCCATGCAGGGCGGCGGCCCAGGCATCGAACCGACTGATGGTGGTCATCACCAAGTCGGCCTTCTCGGACCGGGACCTACGTCCCACAGTTGGTGGCTGGCAGCGCGGTGCGGCGCACCTGTTGGTGTGTGGCATCTGCGCGGAGCTGCGTAGACCCACCGATGAGGAGAGTTCGATGACGAACCTGCTGGCCCACCTTGCCCACCTCGAGATCGCGTCCACCGACGTGGACGCATCCGTCGAGTTCTACGAGCGGCAGTTCGGCCTGCGCGTCGTCGACCGCGACGAGGACGGCACGACGTACCTGCGCTGCTGGGGCGACTACTACACCTACAGCCTCGTGGTCTCACACGGTGACGAGCCGGCCCTGGTGAACATGGCCTGGCGGACGACCAGCGCGGAGGCGCTCGAGGAGGCCGCCGCCCGCGTGAACGCCCAGGGCATCGCCGGCACCTGGTTCGACAAGCGTCAGGGCCACGGCCGCTCGTTCCAGTTCACGGGGCCGTTCGGTCACACGATGGAGCTCTACTGGGACGTCCCCAAGCACTCGGCGCCGCCCGAGTTGGCCTCGGTGTTCCCCGACCGGCCCGAGAAGCGCAGCTCGCACGCTGCTGCGCCCCGGTTCCTCGACCACGTGACGATCGCGGCCAAGGACGTCCGCGCGTTCGCCGCCTGGTACCACGAGGTGCTCGGGTTCCGCGTGATGGCGTTCACCGAGCTGGACCACGCGGACATCACCGTCTTCAGCGTCCTGACGACGAACGAGAAGTCGCACGACCTCGGTGTCGTGCTCGATTCCTCCGACCGGGGTGGCCGCGTCAACCACATCGCGTTCTGGACCGACTCCGTCCAGGAGCTGCTGGTCGCGGCCGACGTGCTGATGGAGAACGGCGTGCACATCGAGTACGGCCCCTCGATCCACGGCATCGGTGAGCAGTCGTTCCTCTACTTCCGCGAGCCCGGCGGCATGCGACTGGAGTTCAACACCGGCGGCTACCGCAACTACGTGCCCGACTGGGAGGCCAACACGTGGCGGCCCTCGACCGGTTCCAACAGCATCTACCGCAACTCCGCGATGCCGATGTCGATGACCGAGTGCTTCCCGCCCGACGAGGGCAAGCCGTCCGCGACCGAGGAAGGCGTCCTCCCGGGCACGGAGGACGCCCTCGTGAACCCGTACGCCCAGCACGGCCAGGGCTGAGCGCGCGATGTTCCAGTACTTCCCAGGCAACTACGTCTGGAACCTGTCGGTGAACCTTGCGCTGCAGATGGGCGGGCAGATCGGCGAGATCGACACGATCTGCGGACCGTTGCGCGAGGCCGCCAGCCGCGGCGAGGACGCCGGGACCGAAGAGCTCATGGCTGCGTGGGAGGGCAAGGGCGACATCCTCGTCGAGCTTGCCCGCGAGGACGAGATCGGCGGGCGGACGCTGTCGGCCGGAGAGAAGCTCGGCAGGGCCGCGACGTACTTCCTGACGGCCGAGCGGATGCAGTCGGCCCAGCACGGGCCGAGGCAGGCGCTGTACGCGAAGTTCCTCGAGACCTTCGCGCGCGGCACGAAGCTCGCCGCCGAGAACGTCGAACGGGTCGAGATTCCGTATGACGGAACCGTCATCTCTGGCCTGCTGACGCGCGCCCTCACTCCGGACGGTCGCCGCGATCCGGGTCCGACCCCCGTGCTGGTCCAGGTCAACGGCCTCGACAGCACCAAGGAGATGCTCTTCCGCACCGGTCCAGCGGCGAAGCTCGCAGCCCGGGGCGTCTCCAGCCTCTGCATCGATCAGCCGGGAACCGGAGAGGCCCTGCGCCTGCACGACCTGCACGCCGTGCCAGAGGCGGAGAAGTGGGCGTCGGTCGTCTACGAATACCTGGCAGCGCGCGACGACGTGGACGCCGACCGCATCGGGATCCTCGGCGTCTCGCTCGGCGGCTACTTCGCGCCGCGCGCGGTCGCGTTCGAGCCGCGGTTCGCGCTCGGCGTCTGCTGGGGTGCCAACCACGACTGGCGTGCCGTCCAGCACGCCCGCCGTGCTCGCGAGGGGGAGCGACCTGTCCCGCACTACTGGGAGCACGTTCAGTGGGTGTGGGGCGCCGACGACATCGATGAGTTCTTCGAGATCGCCGAGCGTGTGCACCTCGACGGAGTCCTCGACCGCGTGGGCGTCTCGTTCCTGGTCACGCACGGGCTGCATGACAAGCAGATCCCGCTCGAGTACGCGCACCGCACGTACGACCAGCTGACGTCGTCGCCCGACCGCGAGCTCGTGATCTTCGACGACCGCACCGGAGGATCGGCGCACTCGAGCGTCGACAACGGGGCTGTCGCGACCGACCTCATCTCGGACTGGGTCGCGGAGCGGCTCGGGGGTCGGACGAGCGGCGGTGCGGCCCGATGACTGTCATCGCCCCAGCCCTGGACCGCACCGACCCCGCCGGAGCGGTCGCTGCCGCGGCCGCCCGGTGCTCGAACTGGGGCCGCTGGGGAGAAGACGACGTCAAGGGCACGCTCAACCTGGTCACCGCCGAGCACCGGCGGCGAGCCGCTACGCTCGTGCGGCGTGGCGCGAGCTTCTCCCTCGCGCAGCCGTTCGACATGGACGGCCCACAGCGAGGGTGGCGCAGACGGACCAACCCCGTCCACACGATGCTCGACACGGGTGTGGAGGCTGAGGTCGGCAACCAGGGCCTCCCGCACGGGATCGGGGGTGCCGACGACGTCGTCGCGATGCCGCTGCAGTGCTCGACCCAGTGGGACGGTCTCGGCCACATCTTCGACCACGGCCGGGCCTGGAACGGGCGCCGCGCCGGCGAGGTCGTGACGTCGGCAGGGGATGGCGTCACCGGGATCGAGACGGTGGCCGCAGATCTGACGGGACGCGGTGTCCTGCTCGACGTGGGGCGGGTGATCGGTGCCGAGCATGCCGGGGAGCTGCCCGACGGCTTCGCCATCACCGCCGACCACCTCGACGCGACCATCGCGGCGCAGGGTCCGTCGTCCGCGGTAGGTCCGGGCGACTTCGTCGTCGTCCGCACCGGGCACTACGGGCGGGCGCGCCGGGAAGGCTGGGGCGAGTACGCGGGCGGACCCGCGCCGGGCCTGTCGTTCACGACGATCGACTGGATCCGCGAGCACGACGTCGCAGCCGTCGCGACCGACACGTGGGGTGTGGAGGTCCGGCCGAACGAGTTCGAGGCCGCGTTCCAGCCTTTTCACCAGGTCGTCATCCCGCACTTGGGGCTGTTCCTTGGCGAGATGTGGGCGCTGGAGGAGCTGGGTGCCGACTGCGCCGACGACGGCGTCTACGACTTCCTGCTCGTTGCGCCGCCCATCCCCATCACGGGCGCCGTCGGCTCCCCGCTCAACCCCATCGCCCTGAAGTAGGAGCCGGCCCTCGCGCCGGTCCGTCCCCCCCGTGGAAGTGAGGCAATGATGCCCGCAGTACGTTCTGTCCTCGTCGTCGGCGGGGGTGCCGCCGGCTGTGCCGCCGCCATCCTGCTCGCCCGGCAGGGCGTGGCAGTCGACCTCGTCGAGTCCCGCACGGACGTGCCCGACGTCGGCTCCGGGATCACGCTCCAGGGCAACGCGCTGCGCGTGCTGCGTGACCTCGGCGTGTGGGACGACGTGCGCGAGGCGGGCTACGCGTTCGACTCGGTGGGGATCCGCCTCCCGGACCCAGCCGGGACGCTGGTCGCCGAGATCCCCGACGTGCGCACCGGCGGCCCCGATCTGCCCGCGACGCTCGGCATGCCCCGCCCGGTCCTGGCTCGCGTGCTGCTGGAGCGAGCGGCGCAGGTGGGTGCCAAGCTCCGGTTCGGCGTCACGCCCACAGGTCTCGCGCAGGACGGCGACGGTGTGGACGTCACGTTCGACGACGGGTCGAGCGGGCGCTACGACCTGGTCCTGGGCGCCGACGGCATCCACTCGTGGGTCCGGCGCGCGGTGGGAATCGACGTCGAACCGACGAGCGCCGGGATGGGGATCTGGCGCGTGCACGTGGCTCGACCGGCCGACGTGGTGCGGACGGATCTCACCTACGGCGGCCGGTGCTACATCGCCGGGTACTGCCCCACGAGCGAATCGACGATGTACGCCTACCTCGTCGAGGACGTCCAGGACCGCACCGGCCTGGACCACGCTGCCCAGCTGGAAGTCTTCCGCGAGCTGTCGTCGGGCTACCACGGACCGTGGGACGAGGTGCGCGAGAGCCTGACCCCGGACACCTTCGTCAACTACGCCGTGTTCGAGTCGCACGTCGTTCCCGGTGCCTGGCACCGCGGCCGCGTGGTCCTCGCCGGAGACGCCGCCCACTCCTGCCCGCCGACCATCGCGCAGGGCGCCGCCCAGGCGCTCGAGGACGCCGCGGTACTTGTCGAGCTGCTGACGTCGGCGGACCGTCTCGATGACGCGCTGTTGTCGGCCTACGCCGAGCGTCGCCGGCCACGCGCGGCCGAGGTGGTCGAGGCGTCGGTCCAGGTGACGCGCTGGATGCTCGCGCACACGCCACCGCAGGAGGCGGACGTGCCCGGTCTCATGCGTCGCATCTCCGCGCTCGTCACGGTGCCGGCGTGAGGTTCGCGCGCTTCGAGCACGGCGGCGCTGCTGTGACGGCTGCGGTCCTCGGTCGCGGGGACGGCACGCGGCTGCACGCGCTGCGTGGGAACACGTCGATCACCGATCTGGCGCTCGCGGGCGCGGAGGCGGCCGCCGAGGCGGTGCGATGGGCATCGGCGCACTCGATGCCCATCGCACCCGGCGCCGTCCGCGTCCTGCCGCCCGTCACGCCCCCGTCGTTGCGCGACTTCGTCGCCTTCGAGGAGCACGTCGAAGGCGTGGTTCGCAGCGTCTCCGGTGACTCGCACATCGACGCAGCCTGGTACGAGGCGCCGACGTTCTACTTCGGCAACCCGCACACGCTGATCGGCGCACAGGACGCGGTGAGCCCGCCCCGTGGGTGCGGACTGCTGGACTTCGAGCTCGAGGTCGCGGCTGTCGTCGGGCGTGGTGGTCGCGACCTCGATCCCCAGGCCGCCCGCGACCACATCTTCGGCTACACCGTGCTGAACGACTGGTCCGCGCGGGACGTCCAAGGACGGGAGATGAAGGTCGGTCTCGGACCTGCCAAGGGCAAGGACTTCGCAACGACGCTCGGACCGTGGATCGTCACGCCCGACGAGCTCGAACCGTACCGCGACGACGACGGCTTCCTGGCGCTGGAGCTTGACGCGTACGTCAACGACCGTCACGTCGGGCACGACCTGCTGTCCAACGCAGGATGGACCTTCGAGGAGATGGTCGCGTACGCGTCGCGGGACTCGTGGGTGGCGCCAGGCGATGTCCTGGGCTCGGGAACTTGTGGCAACGGTGGGTGCCTCGCCGAGCTGTGGGGGCGGTCCGGCACGCAGGACCCGCCCCCGCTGGCCGCGGGTGACGTCGTCCGCCTCGTCGTCGAGGGCATCGGCGAGGTGAGCAACCTCGTCTCGGCGCGGCCGACCACGGACCCCGACGTCGTGGTGCCGACGGCTCGGACGCGCGACCGCGCTCGCCATCGCCGGCCGGTCCTGGCCGAGGGGGCGCTCTCATGACGGCGGTCATGGCCGACGCCGCCGAAGCGCTCGCCGGCCGGCTCACCGACGGCATGACGATCGCGGTCGGCGGCTTCGGGCTGTGCGGGGTGCCGTTCACGCTGATCGACGCCGTCCGTGACTCCGGGGTTAGCGACCTGACGGTCGTGTCGAACAACATGGGCGTCGACGGACAGGGACTAGGCGTGCTCCTCGAGACCGGGCAGGTGCGTAGGGTCCTCGCGTCGTACGTCGGCGAGAACCAGCTGTTCGCCCGGATGTACCTCGACGGTGAGCTCGACGTCGAGCTCGTCCCGCAGGGGACGCTCGCCGAGCGGCTGCGCGCCGGCGGGGCCGGCATCCCGGCGTTCTACACGCCGACGGGCGTCGGCACGAGCGTCGCCGAAGGGAAGCCGACGGCGGACTTCGATGGTCGGACGCACGTGCTCGAGCGCGCGATCCGCGCAGACCTCGCCCTCGTGCACGCGCACACCGGCGACGCCGCGGGCAACTTGCGCTACCGGCTCACCGCCCGCAACTTCAACCCCGTCGTCGCCACCGCGGCCCCGGTCACGGTCGCTGAGGTCGAGCACCTGCTCGACCCGGACGTCGACGGATACCTGGACCCGGACGACGTCGTGACGCCCGGCGTGTTCGTCAGCGCTCTTGTCGCCACGAGCGCAGGACGTCCGATCGAGAAGCGCACCGTGCGCGCGCGGCCCGTCGCCGTCGACATCTGAGAGGAACGCCCATGCCTTGGAGCCGGGACGAGATGGCGGCGAGGGCCGCGCTCGAGCTGCACGACGGTGACCACGTCAACCTGGGGATCGGGATCCCGACGCTCGTCGCGAACCACCTCCCGCCCGGGGTGCGCGTGACGTTGCAGAGCGAGAACGGGCTGCTCGGCATCGGGCCGTTCCCGTGGGACGGCGACGAGGACGCCGACCTCATCAACGCGGGCAAGCAGACGGTGACGGCGGTCCCCGGCGCGAGCTGCTTCGACTCGGCCATGTCGTTCGCGATGATCCGTGGCGGTCACGTCGCCGTCGCCGTGCTCGGGGCGCTCCAGGTCTCGCGTCGTGGTGACCTGGCCAACTGGCAGATCCCCGGGAAGATGGTCAAGGGGATGGGGGGTGCGATGGACCTCGTCGCGGGCACGCCGCGTGTCGTGGTGATCATGGACCACAACGCTCAGGACGGGTCGGCGAAGGTCGTCGACGAGTGCACTCTCCCGTTGACCGGGGTGCGGGTCGTCGACCGCATCATCACCGACCTGGCCGTGCTGGACGTGGAGGGCGACGGGCTCGTGGTCAGGGAGCTCGCGCCCGGCGTCACGCCTGAGCGGCTGCGCTCGGCGACCGCCGCACCGCTGACCTTCGCGGCGGTGGCGGACCAGGTGCCTGCGTGACCGCGGCGGACGCGGACGTCGTCGTCGTCGGTGCCGCACGCACACCACAGGGTCGTTTCTGCGGCAGCTTGGGCACCGTGCCGGCGACGGAGCTCGGTGCTGCGGCCATCAGGGGTGCGCTGAACCGCGCGGCAATCGACGCGTCGGTCATCGACGCCGTTGTCATGGGTCAGGTGCTGCAGGCCGGGGCCGGGCAGAACCCAGCTCGCCAGGCTGCGCTGCTTGCGGGAGTCGGCGAACGCGCTCATGCCACGACCGTGAACAAGGTCTGCCTCTCGGGTCTGAGCGCGGTGATCGACGCGGCGCGGCTGATCCGGTTGGGTGAGGCGTCGGTCGTCGTCGCCGGGGGCATGGAGTCGATGTCGCTCGCACCGCACCTGCTCAGAGGTGCGCGCTCAGGTCTCCCGTACGGTGCGGTGCCGCTCGTCGACCACGTCGCACACGACGGCCTCACCGACGCACGCGACCAGATCGCCATGGGTGAGCTCACCGAGCGGCGATGGGGTCAGGCCGCCTCCCGTGCGCGCCAGGACGCGTTCGCCGTCGAGTCCCACCAACGCGCGGCGCAGGCTCAGGATGCCGGACTCCTTGAGGCTGAGATCGTTCCGGTCACCGTTCGAGGACGCCGAGGCGAAGTTGTCGTCGACACCGACGAAGGCGTCCGACGCGACTCGAGCGTCGATTCACTCGGCAGGCTCCGTCCCGCATTCGCGCCGGGCGGGAACATCACTGCCGGCAACGCCTCCGGACTCTCCGACGGAGCGGCGGCGCTGGTGCTGACGACACGCGGCCGCGCGTCACGGGCGGGGTGGAGGGTTCTCGCCACGGTCCGCGCTCACGCCCAGGTCGCCGGCGACAACACGCTCAACCTCAAGCCCTCCGACGCGCTCCTCGCGGCGTTGGAAAAGCAGGGCTGGACGATCGATGACCTGACCGTCATCGAGATCAACGAGGCATTCGCCTCCGTCGCACTCAGCTCCGCCGAGGCGCTGGGCCTGGCCGACGACGACCCGCGGCTCAACCCCCACGGCGGCGCCCTCGCGCTCGGACACCCGCTCGGCGCATCAGGTGCGCGACTCGTCGTCCATGCATCTCACGTCATCGCACGCAGCGGTGGTCGAGCTGGCCTCGCGCTGTGCGGTGGTGGTGGCCAGGGTGACGCCCTCTTGCTTGAGGCGCCTTAGGCCCGATGCTGCTGTGCCCAGACGTCGGCGACCCCGCCAGGGTGTGTCTCCCGATGTGGGGGTGAGGTTCGCGGCAGTTTTTTGGGTGGCGTCGTCGTCGACCTTTCAAGTGCTCTCTGACAAGTAGTAGGAGCGGGTCGAGCCGTTGCTGCCCGGTGCCTCGCCGCGGCGAGCCACAGCCGCGACGTCGTCACGGAACCATTGAGGGTGGGCCTGGGCACGGAACACATCCTTCCAGCGGCACCCACAGGCACCACAAGTCAGGTGTCTCCTATCCGTGCATCGGTCCCAGCTTAAGGGCGCCGTTCGTGTGAAGTGACGTATGTGGCATGAAACTGTGGCCGGGCGCACCGCGCGCCCGGCCACAGCGTCGTCTGACGCGCCGACTCACGCGATCACTCGCCGCTATCGGCGGCCGTGGGCATTCTCGACGGTCGCGACCACGTAGGGCGCGCTGGTCCTAGGCTCCCGCTGACAGGTTCGGGGGCTCTTCGCCGTTCCGGTGGGGATCAGGTGATCAGCCCGCCGGCGGCCAGGAGCATGCGTAGCCGGTAGTTGTCGCGGTTGCGGTAGCCGCGTGCGAGGCGTCGGTGCAGCTCGATGATCCCGTTGACGGCCTCCGTGCCGCCGTTGTTCGCGCGGTCGGTGTCGAAGTAGGCCAGGAACGCCTCGCGCCAGCGGCGCAGGGTTCGTCCGAGGCGGGCGACCTCGGGGATCGGGCAGGTGTGGAACGAGTTCAGGATCTTCTCGGCCCGGCGCCGTCCGGCGGCGGTGTCCTTGGTCCGGTAGGCGGCTCGTAGGTCCTGGGCGCAGCGCCAAGCGACGTAGACCTCCTCGTGCGCGGGCTGCGCCTCGATCGCGGTCTCGAGGCGTTCGAGCTGGCGGTCGGTGAGGTTCTCGGCGCCAGCGCGCAGGATGGTCTGGATCCCGAACAGGGGGTCGCCCTTGCGTCCGCGGTGCCCGCGGGTGTCTTGCTGGACCCGGCGGCGCACCTCGTCGACCACGGTGGTGCCGAGCTTGACGACGTGGAACGCGTCCAGCACCGCGGTGGCGTCGGCGAGCTCGGCGTCGATCGCGGACTTGTAGCCGCCGAACGGGTCCAGCGCGGCGACCTCCACCCCGTCACGAAACGACGTGCCGCGCTCGACCAGCCAGTCCGAGTACGCCTTCCTCGAGCGGGCCGGGAACAGGTCCAGCAGCCGGGCGTGGGTGCGTCCGTGCTGGTCACGGGTCAGGTCGACCATCCCGGTCAGCTCCTTGGGTCCACGCGTGCGGGGGTCACGGTGGTGCCAGATGTGCTCATCGACGCCGAGCGAGGTGACACCCGCGAACCGGGACTCGTCGCCGGCGAGGCGCTCGAGCTCAGGCTTTACCGCGCGCCACAACGTCGCCCAGCCCACGCCCAGGCGGCGGGCCAGGCCCGCGATCGTGGCGTGCTCGCGGCGCAGCTGCCCGATCGCCCACGTCACCGACCGCACGGTCAGGCAGCCGCGTTCGGCGACCAGGACCGGGACCTGCTCGGCGAACGTCCCCCGAGCGCAGGCGGGGTCCGGGCAACGCCAGCGGCGTTGGCGCCACACGATCTGGACGCGCGCATCCCCGTGGGGCACGTCATGCAGCACCCGAGCGCGACGCCCACGACTGGAGACCACGACCCCGCAGCCCGGGCAGCCCATCAACGCCGGCGGCGTCGAGACCGTCGCCGTCACCAGATCCACGTCCCGCTCGACGGCCTCGACGCGGACGACATCCAACCCGAGCAGCAGGTCACAACGCGAGCACGGAGCAGTGATGGTGGGCGCGTCATCGCACCCCGTAGCGTGAGACACGTCGAGGTCCTCGAGATCGATCAGACAGCTTGGTCGCTTCTGATCCTCGGGGACCTCGACCCCTACCTACCGCTCACCGCGCCGACTCACGGCATGAACGGACGTCAGGGTGCCCGGCGTCCGGGGTCCATGACTTCGACGCTTCCGCTTTTGGTAGAGAACTGAACGCTCTGACGCCACCGCGGCAACGTGCGCTGAAGTCCTCGGAGCACCCGGATCGACTCCTCGTCGGACAACCCGGAGGTGAACCGCCAGTCGAGGCCCGAGCCGACGACATCGCTGACAAACACAATCTCGACCGCCAAGAGGACTCGCCGCCAGTCATCCGTCGTGAGCGCCTCGCCCGCCTCGATGCGTGTCCAAAGTTCCCGGGCCTCGCGGGAGAGGGTCACAGCGCTGCCGAATCCCATCGCGGCCGCCAGTTCGTCCGTGGGCCTGGCCGGGCCGCCCCAGTCCAAGAGCGCGGCTCGGAGGAACTGCCTCTGCGTCTCATCAAGTTCGACCGGCAAAGCCGACGCTTCATCCATGACGATCAGGATGCCAGCATCGAAGTCCGGCTCCCCACCGGATCGGCGAAGAGCCGGTTCGGGGTCTCACCACGAGGTTCCAACGAGCAGAGGGTGGTTCCCTAGGGCAGACCCTAAGTGGCGATTTCGCGCCATTCGGCCCTCAGTGCCGTGATCTCGACCACCCGCGGCTCCTCGATGCACACCGCTGCGGCGACGTCGAAGAGCACCAGATTTCGTCCCGAAGCGTCGAGGGAACTCGGATACAGGACCCCGTCGATGCCGAGCGACTTTGCAAACTCGCAGAGATATTGAGTAGGGATGTACTCCGTTGGCTGATCTGAGACGCGAACAGGTTTACGAAGCTCGGCGCCAAGTGCTTTCAGGTAACGGTGGATCGACACCTGGGCGATTTGGTCCGAGATGGATTCGATTTCGTCAACGGAGAAGAAATCCGGAGGATCGATATCGGCAAGGTTTAGGACATGGAGATCGCGAGCTGCACGGAAACGGCCGACAGCGATGTGCGCGTGGTTGGCAACGCGCGTCTCGTACACGCACGTCTCGAGCGTGAACGCGAGGTAGAGGTGCGGGATTCCGACGGGGTTCGCGCGCCCAGCAGTGGCGTGCTCGGGTGGAGGGGCTCCCATCTCGCCTGAACCCAGGCTCGGGCCCTCGATGACTCTGGCACGAAACAGGTCGGTATCGGTGTCGATTTGCACGCGCGTCTCGAGTAGGACCCGCCCCAACAGGTCATTATCCGGCGCCGCTTGAGGGAAGTAGCGATTCTTGTGACGGATCTCATCCGCGAAGTTCGCCCACGATGTTATGTGATCCGAAGTGGGTTCCCCCGCCTGCGCCCGCAGGCGCACTGTCACGCCTTCGGCAAGCAACTCGTGGCCGTCTGCGAACACCGACGACAGGAACTGTTTGACCGATTCGGGCCCGAGTGTGAAAAGGCTCCAGTCTTCCTGGATGCGAACTTCAAGCAACTCGCCAGAACCGGCGGGCGCGGCCTCATATATCGACAGAAGGCGTGATAAACTGTCAACCCACGCCGTCGTTGGGCGGGTGTGATTCGAGTAGCCGTGACCGAAGTCGCATGTCGCGGGGGCTGACTCCGGTGGGCTCGCATTGCCTGGCCATGTTGAGGCGGCAAAGCAAAGGTCGCAGGCTTTCATCAGTCGCTCAGGATCCCTGCGACCAACTCCAGGTGATTTTGGATCGAGAGTTTCTTGACGATGCCCAGCCCGGGGTACGTGCTTGATGCCAAGTGGCTGCGCATCACATCGGCGGCAGCCGTGTGGATATCCACTTGATCCAGGAAGGAGACCAGTTTGCCGACTGCTTCGAGAAACTTTCCCCCGACGTTCGCCAGATCGCCGTTGGTCTCCGAGGTGAAGTGGCGAATCATGATTGGTTTGCCTGGTGCCGGTTGATAGGTCCAGTGGATCGCGACGGCCCGAGGCGTGAATCCACCTTCTGACCACTCTTTGCCGATCGTGAGGTAGTCACCGAATCCACCCCATCCTTCTTCGGTGTAGAAAATGACGTCCTCGTTGAATACGCTCTCTTCGCGATTGAGGTAGGCGGCGTTTCGTTCTTCCTTGGGGAATCCGTCATGCATGATCACACCCGTTGAAGGGTCGAAAAACGGTCGGAAGTGGCGAGGGCGCAGAGAGTCAGAGACCAGGTCGAACCTTCGGTTGAGCTGGTCCGTCCCGAGGCGCAGTTGGTCGGCATCTTCGACGACCCCGTCGTGGATTAGAGCGAGTTCGTGCCGCCCGTCGAGCATGGAGCCGAACTCGTCGAGCAGACGTGAGACGTCGAGGTTCTCATTCGAGAGAACACCGATGCGCACGTCGTGTCGTGTGGTTGCGACATCGTTTACATACTTTGTCAGTACAGAGGAAAGGCCGGTTGAGCGAAGATCGCCGACCGCAGGGTTTAGAACGAGGATGGGACTCACGCCCGAGTCCCACAGGGCGTCTAAACATCGCTGGAGCCCGCCGTCGGGGCTTTTGATGGGCTCAATGACTGGGACGATACGACCATTGCGACCGAGCGTAGGGGCGAGTTCCTTCAGTGCGAGAAGCTCGTACTGCTTGCCACGCATGTAAGGAAAGTACATCTCTACTCCTCGCGCTCGAGCCAGACCCGCAGTCGGTCTCCCTCGGAAGGGCTCGGGTCGAGTTGTAACAGGATAGAACGTAGCGGAAGGAGCGTTGGATCGAGGTACAACGACCTGTCGCCAGCGATAGTTCGCCCGCTGAGCGCGGTCCGGAACGCGCCATGGAACGCGATTGCCGGTGCTTGCATCGCCCGTTCGAGGTACCGCTGGTAGCGCAGCCCGTTGGGCACCTCAGGCACCCCGAGTCCCAGTGCGCTCAGGGCAAACCGCGTCTCATCGACTCGGAGCGCGTTGAACATGGTCAGGACGCTCAGGTCCTCCGTATGGAGCTCGGACGGCTTGGCTGTCGAGAGCCGCAGCCGCGACCCGACGGAGATGACGCCGGCAGGCGTGCCTTCGAGACGCGCCTCATAGCGGGCGGCGATGCTGTGGTGCGTGACGACGTATACACGCGGAAAGGCCTTGTAGTACTGGGCTAGCTGGCGAGTGAGCTTGTCGGGGTTGTCGAGTTCGGTCTTGATCTCGTAAGCGGCAGCCTCGCCGTTAACGAGAACTGCATCGGCAACGGCGGATCCGACTCGAAACTCGTTCAGCATCACCGTGGTGCTCGCGCGGTGCCTGCCCACGAAGATCTTGCTCGTGATCAGGTTCTTGTAGACGTATTCTGGCCTGTACGACCGTGCAAGGAGTTGGTAGGCGTGGTCGATCACCTCGCCATTGGCTGCATGGGCGCTCAGTCCGAGGCGCGGGCGCAACCAGTGGACGCACTCCTCGAGATCCTGGTTGCGCTGTCCTCGAAGGACTGGACGGTAAGCACGGGCGGAGAAGAGTGCTGCTGCTCGCCGGACCGTCGCGGTCGTCACGCCGTCGGTGGCCACGTACGTCCTCAATCCCGGGGTCTGGTCGAATCGAAGTCTAGGGCTTGAGCGTCCCTGTCGAGCGCGGCAGTGGGGTCATCCCGGGTTCAGCGCCACCGCGGGCTGGGTACGCTTCGGACGTGTTGGGGGCATGCGGACCAGCCCGGCTCAGCTCGTCGTGCAACGTCGTCGTTCCCCTGGCCTGAACAGCGCAACTCGCCGGCCTGTGCCACAGCGTCGCTACCGCGAGACCCGCGTCCGAGCGGGACGAGCGTCCACGCGTCGGGCGATGGGCCTCATGGTTCTCTCGGTTCAGGGCATGAGTGTGATGCCCGCGTCGCCGCTTCGTGGAGGACACTTAGGTTGTGATCGAGGTGCCAGGTGTTGGGGCAGGCGACGTCTTCGACGCGATGTCACGGGCCCGGTTGGTCAGGCGATGGGGACATCTGAGAGGTGACGATCGGCCAGTCGCTCTCCGTGTCGCGTCCGACGAGGCCCAGGCGCCTGTGCGCGAGTGGCTCGATCGCGAAGTCAGCTATCAGGCGGGCGCGAACCGGAGTCGAGTGCTAAAACAACTTCGGAATGCAGAGAGCTTCTCAGCGGCGTTCGCAGAGTTGTCGGCGCTCTCGCTGCTGAGAGAAGAGCTTGACTGCGATGTTGTTCTCGAGGCGGAGCTCGACGGTCAAACGCCTGATCTGGTGGTTCGATCTCGCGAGAACGGCGGGGATCAGTTCATCGCCGAAGTTTGGACGAGGACGATCCCCGCGGACATAGTCAAGCGTGAGCAAAACTGGCTCCTGTTGAGCAAGGCGGTAGGCAGGATCCCGATTCCAGTCCAGTTGGACCTCCACGTTGCTGGCACCGCCGAGTTGCGGCCGCCGGGGGACGCTGAACGCAAGCGAATCGTTCAGGACTTGAGGCGATGGTTGGGGAGCGGGGCCCGGCACCCGCGAGCTCGCGTCACCTCGTGCGGGCTGACCTTCGAAGTTGTAGGCGCTACCCGAGCGCGCGCGTCGCTGCTACCGATCAGCGTCGTGCGGACGATTGACCGCGACCGGATCGTAGACGCGATTGAGGCCAAGGTAGTCAAGTACCGGAAGGTGGCCGCGTCGCGCGGCCTGCCTCTCGTAGTGATCGTCTCCGCCCAGGCCCGGACTGGGCTGACACGCGATGTCGTCGAAGAGGTCCTACGGGGTAAGAACGTTCTTGTCTTTGACTTCGACCTCCGTACCCTGGGCCGTATGACTTCTGCTCCGCGGACACTGCGGAAGAGCGCGGCCCCGCCAGCGTTCGACGCGACTCTGTCTGCGGTGGCGTTTCTCGACGTTCGGGCGGGGTACGACGCGCACATAAGCGTGTGGCCCATCAACGGCGCCTCAAGGCCACTTACTTCGCTTACAAATAGTCGCCGAGTTGAAGTCCGCGAGTTGCCGCGCTCTAGGTAGCGTCGAACTTGGGGCGAGCTGTATCGCGGGCCGCAGCGGCTCTCGCTGCGATGACGGTGCCACCATTCGAGTCAATGTGGCGGGCCGGTGGTCCCGCTCATTGGTTCCGCAGGTGCGGCATCGACGGCTGCCGGTCGCTACGAATCGATCGCCGACACGGTCAGGCGGTACGCAGGGCCGGTTCCTCGAGTGGCGGACGCGTGATTGCGGCTAACTGACAGCGGCGCAACTGAACGGTCCCGTATCGCCGCGTGTGCGGCAGCATCCAGCGCACGCGTCTGACCTGCAGCGACATCGCTGGGTGTACACAGACGGCGGCTAAGTTGTACACACCTCATCGGCTCGACTCGAGAACCTGCAGGTCAGAGGGCCCGATTCGAGTTGCACGAACTACCTACAGCACAGGCAGACAAGGGCGGAGTGGCCCGCACCCGCTGCCGGAATCGACTGCCCTGTCCGATTGCGCAACGCCGTGCATGGACGGGTATGTGGACGCGAACGGGCCCCGCCCGCATGGTGCGAGCGGGGCCCGTCCATC
>Ga0160435_1000400_pt1 | contig 15778 bp, 15 predicted proteins | sample HID1973K_E0MG_FD_108213 | JGI IMG/M metagenome (GOLD analysis project Ga0160435, IMG submission 108213) | Enriched mosquito-associated microbial communities from UW Madison campus, WI, USA - HID1973K_E0 MG | ecosystem: Host-associated > Arthropoda: Insects > Digestive system > Unclassified ...
ATGCCCATGCCCCCCGTGGGAGGCATGCCGTGCTCGAGCGCGCGCAGGAACTCCTCGTCGACGCGCATCGCCTCGTCGTCGCCGCGGGCGGCGAGCTTCGCCTGCTCGACGAAGCGCTCGCGCTGGATGACGGGATCGACGAGCTCGGAGTAGCCGGTCGCCAGCTCGAAGCCGCGGACGTAGAGGTCCCACTTCTCGACGACACCGGCGATCGAACGGTGCTCGCGCACGAGCGGGCTCGTGTCGAGCGGGAAGTCCATGACGAACGTCGGCCGCTCGAGGTCGCCCTTGACGAAGTGCTCCCACAGCTCCTCGACGAGCTTGCCGTGCGTGGCGATCTTCTCGGGCACCTCGACGCCGACCTCGGCGGCGAGCGCCTGCAGGTCGGCGAGCGGCGTCTCCGGCGTGATGGCGCGACCGGCGGCATCCGACAGGGAGTCGTACATCGAGATGCGATCCCACTGCCCGCCGAGGTCGAACGCCGTGCCATCGGCCCACGTGACGGTGGTCGAGCCGGCGACGGCGATCGCGGCGTTCTGGACGAGCTTCTGGGTGAGGTCGGCGATGCCGTGGTAGTCGCTGTAGGCCTGGTAGGCCTCGAGCATCGCGAACTCGGGGCTGTGGGTGGAGTCGGCGCCTTCGTTGCGGAAGTTGCGGTTGATCTCGAAGACCCGGTCGATGCCGCCGACGACGGCGCGCTTCAGGAAGAGCTCGGGCGCGATGCGCAGGAAAAGGTCGGCGTCGAACGCGTTCGAGTTCGTGACGAACGGGCGGGCGGCGGCGCCGCCGTGCTGCACCTGCAGCATCGGGGTCTCGACCTCGAGGAAGTCGTGCGCGGCGAACGTGCTCCGCAGGCTCGCGTTGACCTTAGCGCGGGCGACGACCGTCTCGCGGGCGAGGTCGCGCACGATGAGGTCGAGGAAGCGGGAGCGCACCCGGCTCTCCTCGCTGAGCTCGGTGTAGAGGTTCGGGAGGGGGAGCAGCGCCTTCGCGGCGATGGCCCAGTCGGTGACCATGATCGACAGCTCGCCGCGACGGCTCGAGATGACCTGCCCCGTGACCGACACGTGGTCGCCGAGGTCGACGAGGTCCTTCCACGCCTGCAGCGACTCCTCGCCCACCTCCGCGAGCGACACCATGGCCTGGATGCGACTCCCGTCGCCCGACTGCAGCGAGGCGAAGCAGAGCTTGCCCGTGTTGCGGCTGAAGACGATGCGGCCGGCGACCGACGCGACGACGCCGGTCTCGGCACCGGCCTCGAGGTCGGCGTAGCGCTCCCGCAGGGCGGGGATGGTGTCACTGACGGCGACGGCGACCGGGTACGCGCCGCCGGCGGCATCCGCACGCTCGGCGATCAGCCGCTCGCGCTTGGCCAGGCGGACCGCCTTCTGCTCGGACACGTCGGCCGCGAGGACATCGTCCTCGACGGGTTCGGCGGCGGGCGCGGGCGCGTCGGTCATTTCAAGCTCCTCAGAAGTCGACCCTCGATTCTCTCACGCGCGCCGCACGGGCCTTCGCCCGCGGTCACGGAGCGTCGAGGCCCTGCAGCGCCCGGTCCACCGTCGAATGCACGAGGGCGGAGAGGTAGCGTCCGGGCTCCTCGATCCCCGCGGCGCCCAGCAGCTCCGAGGACTGGCGCAGCAGCGAAGCCGAGAACTCCGTCGCTGTGGCGACCGCTTCGCCGTAGGCGGCGCGCCCGGCATCCGAGACGACGACCGGCTCGCAGCCGAGTTCGACCGCGAGCGCCTGGGCGATCGGCAGCACCGCCCCCGGGGCGGTCACGGCCGCGTAGGAGTCGCGCAGCTGGCGGAGATCGATCGAGGTCCCCGTGAAGGCGATCGCCGGGTGCACCGCGAGCGGGATCGCGCCGCGGGCGGATGCCGGTGCCAGCACCTCGGTGCCGTACGCCGCGTCGGTGTGGAGCACGAGCTGCCCCACCTGCCAGGCGCCGAGCTCGGCGAGGCCCTCCACGACCGCCGGCAGGTCGTCATGGGGCACGGCGATCACGACGAGCTCGCTCCGACGGACGATCTCGTCGGCGGCGAGCACCGGCACGCCCGGCAGAACCGCCTCCACGCGGTCCGGGTCCGACCCGGCGGTGATGCCCGTCACGGCGTGACCGGCTCCGGCCAGAGCGGCGCCGATCACCGGACCCACCCGGCCGGCACCGATGATCCCGACGCCCAGGCGACCGCTGCGGATCACGAGACGGGCCCCGGTGTTGCGGGCGGAACGGCCGGCGGGACGGGCGCGGCAGGAGTTGTGGCGACGGGCGGCGTTGCGGCGACGGGCGGGACGGACAGCGGCTCCGGCTCCGGCGCCGCGAGGAACGCCGGCTCGGCGAGCGCCGCTCCCCAGCGGTGGGAGTGATCGCGCGAGGAGGCCGCGATGACCCCGGCGGCGGCATCCGTCCAGAGGCGTGCGGCAGCCGCGCGGTCCAGGATGCCGAGCGACCCCGACACCTGGCCGAGCACGGTGTGGCCGGTGATGTTCGCGACGTCCAGGGCACGGTCGAGCGGACCCTGCGCGAGACGGATCGACTGCAGCCGTGCGAGGGGCAGTACGACCAGCGCGCGGCGGAGAACACCGCTGCGCAGGAGCAGCGCATCGGGCGTGAGGAGGAAGCCGTTGCGTCGCCACGACAGCGGCCGGAACACTCGCGCGCGGCGCGGGGTGTTCGAATACGGGTCGCCTGCGGCAGGACCCAGGATGCCGCGGTCGAGCACGTCCGGCCACGCCTCCTCGGGAAGACCGGGCAGGATCAGCCGCAGGACGCGCTCCACGTCGGCGCGCGTTCCCACCGGCAGCACGTCGGCGAACTGCTGCGACGACGTGTCGGTGGCCGAACGGCCCGAGAGCCGGTTGACGCGGATCCGGAACCAGCCGAGCCGGCGCCACAGCAGCGGCTGGGCGATCTCGACGGCGTGGATCCGTCCGGGCGGCAGGGTCTCGGTGATCGTCGTGAACAGGCCGAACGTGATGCGCACGCCCGCCGGCGTCGGTGCGATCGAGTAGCGCAGCGACCGCGTGATCTGACGGAACCAGTACGCACCGAAACCGATGAGCGCGGGCACGATCGAGAACAGCAGCCACGGCGTGCCGATGACCGACCCGACGATCACGCCCGCGACCAGGAGGATCAGCCAGATCGTCGAACCCGACAGCAGCTGCGCGCCGATGAGGCGTCCCGGCGGCAGACGCACGACGGATGCCGGGTGCTCGTCCGCGCCCTCGGCGCCCTCGATGAGACCCGTGATGCCGGCGCTGACCGCGGCGGCGGCGCGACCGCGCGCCGATCCTGCGACCTCTCCGCGACCCTCGGCGAGCTGGCGCCCCGACGCGAGTCGCAGGATGTCGCCGCGCACCGCCTCGGCGTTCGATGTCGACAGGTACTCGAGCTTGACGTTGGCGTCCAGCCCCGCGCCCACGACCTCGAGCTTCGCCATCCCCAGGATGCGCGCGATCATCGGGCGCGTCAGGTTGACCCCCTGCACCCGGTCGAGCGGAGCGCGCCGGTGCGTGCGGAAGAGCACGCCGCTGCGCACCTCGACGTCGTCGCCCGTGATCCGGAAGGTGTGGAAGCGCCACGACACCCAGAACAGCGCGAGCAGCACCAGCAGCACCGCCAGGACGACGAGCGCGGCCACCAGGAGGAGGTCGTTGGCGACGATGAAGTCGATCGGGTCGCCGGAGTACTCGTACTCGCCCTCCATACCGGGTACGAACATCCCGATCAGGCGATCGCGGAGATTCGTGACCACGATGCCGATGACCACGACGAGGAAGAGCCCGCCCTTCATGAGGGGGGTGAGCGGATGCAGCCTGTGCCACTCGCCGTCGCTGAGCGGCGAGCGCACCTCGGCGACCGCGGCCGGCGCGGCCGGCCAGCCCGGCGACGACGCGGGATCGGCGGTGGTCACAGTCCGGTCCGCCGGGTCTCGGCGACGTCGATGAGGGTGTCGCGCAGGCGCTCGGCGGCAGCCTGAGTGAGACCGGGGATCGTCACGCCCGTCGCGGCGGCGGCGGTCACGAGCTTCAGCTGCGCGATGCCGAACCCCCGGTCGAGCGGGCCGTGCGTGATGTCCACGAGCTGCATGCGCCCGTACGGCACGGCGACCATGCGCTGCCAGAGGATGCCGCGCCGGAACACGAGATCGTCCGCGCGCAGCTGATAGCCGATCGATCGCGCCTGCCGAGGCAGCACCACGAGGGTCGCGAGGGTCACGGCGGCGACGATCCCGGCGGGCACCCACACCCACGCCTGATCGAGGACGAGCCCGAGGACGACGGCCGCGGCGATCACCAGGGCGAGGAAGCCCCCGTGGGAGATCACCTGGACGACGATGTACTTGCGCGAGATCTGATGCCACGTGCCATCGCCGAGGGGCAGTCGGTTCTCGCTGCGGGGCTCGGGGATGGACGAGTACGTCGCGGCATCCAGGACCTCGTCTTCGCCACGAGGCGCCGGCACCTCCGCGACGGATGCGGCGGGCTCCGCCACGGGAGCGTCAGTCCTGGTGGGAGAGTCCGAAGCCGGGATCGGCTGGTCCGGGCTGGTCGTCATCGTCGTCCTTCCGAATGGTGCAGAGGTGTTCGGCCACGAGGCCCGCGACGACGAGGACGATTCCCCCGGCCGCCGCGGCGAGCACCGCACTCGTCGAGCCTAACGAGGGCGAGACCGGTCGCGTGAGGAGGAACAGGACGAGGCCGACGGCGACTCCGGTCACCGCCGCCCCGACGATGCTCGATGCGCGCGCAAGCATCGCGATGCGGACCGCGTGGAAGGGGTCGACCCGCCGGCCGTCCGCGCCCGTCGTCGCCCGACGGATCGGGACCGCGAGCGCCACGGTGATGGCTCCGAGCAGGACGAGGAGGACCGGCAGCATGAGCGAGGGCGTGAAGGTCGGCTGCGCGGTCGCGGTGAGCATCTGGTCGATGAGGAACCCCACGACCAGGCCGATGACGCCCGCAGCGAGGAGAGGGACGGCACCCGTGCGCTTCATCGGTCATCGTCCTCTCGCAGGGCGCGGAGGAGGTCGGCCACACGACCGCGGCCGGGCAGGACGGCATCCGGGTCGACACTCAGCCACGGAGCCAGCACGAAGTCGCGCTCGGCGGCGCGCGGATGCGGGAGGGTGAGGGAGGCGTCGTCCGAGGTGACCTCGCCGTAGGCGATCAGGTCGAGGTCGAGGGTGCGGTCCTGCCAGCGGGGCTGGTCGGCACTGCGCGGCGCGCGGCCGTGACGCGCCTCGATCGCGTGCAGGTAATCCAGGAGCACCGTCGGGGCCAGGCGCGTCGACACGAGCGCCACGGTGTTGAGATACCCCGGCGCCGAGGCATCCCGCCCGGACGGCGTGAGCGCGACCGATTCGATCGGCTCGGCGGCGCGGACGAGATCGGTGAGCGGCAGTCGCGCGAGATCGGTCAGGGCCGCGGCGATCGTGTCGGCGCGGTCGCCCAGGTTGGCACCGAGCGCGACGACAGCCGACACGGGTGCGGACTCGCTGCGCGGCGCGGGAGCGTCGGCCCCCTCGGCCAGGCGACGGCTCACGGGCGGTCCTCCCTGCTCCGGCGCACCGTGACCGACACATCACCGAAGGGCACCGCGATCGGCGCCTGCGGCTTGTGCACCGTCACGGTCACGGCATCCACGATCGGATGCGCGAGCGCCGCGTCGGCGATGCGCTGCGCGAGCGTCTCGAGGAGGTCGACGGGGTCGCCCGAGAGGAGCGCGGCGACCTCTTCGGCGAGCTCCCCGTAATGGACGGTGTCGGCGACGTCGTCGGTCTCGGCGGCGCGCTGCAGCGACAGCCCGAGGACGACGTCGGCGACGAACTCCTGCCCGTCGCGGCGCTCGTGCGCGTAGACGCCGTGATGTCCGATCGCCCGGATGCCGGTGATCGCGATCTCGTCGGTGGTCATCGCCGGCTCCCCCGGTCCCAGACCGCGAGCGCATCGCGCGTCGCGGCGACATCGTGCACGCGGACGGCCCACGCACCGGCCTGATGGGCACGGACGCTCGTGATCGCGGTGGCGAGATCCCGGCGCTCGAGCGTGGGATCGCCGTCACCCGCCGTCTCCGCGAGGAGGTCGGCGAGGAAGCCCTTGCGGCTCGTCCCGACCAGCACCCGCGCGTCGAGCGCGACGATGCGCTCGAGGTCCTGCAGCACGGCCCAGTTCTGGGCCCCCCGCTTTCCGAACCCGAAGCCCGGATCGAGGATGATGCGGTTCGGCGGGATGCCGGCCGCCATCGCCTCGTGCCGCCGCTCGCCGAGTTCGGCGACGACCTCCGCCACGACGTCGTCGTAGGCGGCGCGGGCGTACATCCGGTCAGACGGCCCGCGCCAGTGACCGAGCGCGATGTGAGCCTCGGTCTCGGCAACCGCGTCGAGGATCTCGGGGTCGGACTGTCCGCCCGACACGTCGTTGACGATGAGGGCGCCCGCGGCGACGGCGGCAGCAGCCGTCGAGGCGTTCATCGTGTCGACGCTGATCATGACGCCCGTCGCGGCGAGGGCCTCGATGACGGGGAGCACGCGCGTGCGCTCGACCTCGGGAGCGACCCGTTCGGCTCCCGGCCGGGTCGACTCTCCGCCGATGTCGAGGATGTCGGCGCCGTCGGCCGCCAGCCTCGCACCGTGGGCGACGGCGTCGTCCACCGCGAGGTACCGGCCGCCGTCGCTGAAGGAGTCGGGCGTCGCGTTCACGATGCCCATGATGAGGGTCACGAGCCGCGACCCGTCAGCAGGAGCATGATCTCGGCGCGGGCGGCGGGGTCGGCGAGCTCGCCCCGCGCCGCCACGGTGACCGTCGAGGCATCCGGCTGGCGTCCGCCCCGCATCGTGACGCACTCGTGGGTCGCATCGAGGACGACGAGCACGCCGCGGGTGTCGAGGGAGCCGGCGATGACGTCGGCGATCTGCTCGCCGAGCCGCTCCTGCACCTGCGGGCGGGCGGCCAGGACATCGACGACGCGCGGCAGCGCGCCGAGTCCGACGACCTGCTCCCCGGGCAGGTAGGCGATGTGCGCATGACCGGCGAAGGGAAGCAGATGGTGCTCGCACACCGACCGGAAGCGGATGTCGCGGAGCATCACCGCGCCGGAGGGCAGCGTGTCGGGGGCCGGGCCCCGCGCGACCGAGATCGTGTGCGCGAGGGGCGCAGCGGCATCCTCTCCCACACCCGAGAAGAACTCGGCGTACGCGTCGGCGACGCGCTGCGGAGTCAGTCGCAGACCCGGACGGTCGGGGTCCTCCCCGATCGCCTCGAGGAGGTCGCGCACCAGAGCGGCGACGCGGTCACGGTCGACGGCCACGACCCGAGCCTATGCGGTCGCGGGTCGAGCCTGCCCGGTCGCGCGCCGGGCCGGCGCCTTCTGCGCAGCCGGCTCGCCGTCGGCGGCGACCTGGGCCGCCAGACCCGCCTCGTCCTGGGTGCGGGGCACCTCGACGGGCGGCAGCATCGACACGGGACGCTCCTGGCTCGACAGCCACTGCGGGCGCGGCGGAAGCTTGCGCACGTCCGTGAAGATCTCGGCGATCTCGAGGTGGTCGAGCGTCTCCTTCTCGAGGAGCGCGATCGCGAGCCGGTCGAGGATGTCGCGGTTCGCGTTGACGACCTCGTACGCCTCGTTGTGCGCCTGCTCGATGAGCTCCCGCACCTGCTGGTCGACGCGCTCCGCGATGCGCTCGCTGAAGTCGCGGCCATGACCCATGTCGCGGCCCATGAAGACCTCGCCCGAGGACTGGCCGAGCTTGACCGGTCCGACATCCGTCGTCATGCCGTACTCGGTGACCATCTTCCGGGCGATGTTCGTCGCCTTCTCGATGTCGTTGCTCGCGCCGGTGGTCGGGTCATGGAAGATGACCTCCTCCGCCACCCGGCCGCCCATCGCCCACGCGAGCTGGTCCTGCAGCTCGTTGCGGGTGATGGAGTACTTGTCCTCGAGCGGCATGACCATCGTGTAGCCGAGGGCCTTGCCGCGGGGCAGGATCGTGATCTTCGTCACCGGGTCGGAGTGGTTCATCGCCGCCGCCACGAGAGCGTGTCCACCCTCGTGGTACGCCGTGATGAGACGCTCCTTGTCCTTCATGACGCGTGTGCGTCGCTGCGGACCGGCGATGACGCGGTCGATCGCCTCGTCGAGCGCGCGCATGTCGATGAGCTGCGCGTTCGAGCGGGCCGTGAGGAGCGCCGCCTCGTTGATGACGTTGGCGAGGTCGGCGCCCGTGAAGCCGGGCGTCTTCCGAGCGATCACCGACAGGTCGACCGACGGCGAGAGCGGCTTGCCGCGGCCGTGCACTTCGAGGATCTTCTGGCGGCCCTTGAGGTCGGGGGCGTCGACGCCGATCTGGCGGTCGAAGCGGCCGGGTCGCAGGAGAGCGGGGTCGAGGATGTCGGGCCGGTTCGTGGCCGCGATGACCAGGACCGACACCTTCGGGTCGAACCCGTCCATCTCGACGAGCATCTGGTTGAGCGTCTGCTCGCGCTCGTCGTGGCCGCCGCCCATGCCGGCGCCGCGGTGACGACCGACGGCGTCGATCTCGTCGATGAAGATGATCGCGGGCGAGTTCTCCTTGGCCTGCGTGAAGAGGTCGCGGACGCGGCTCGCGCCGACGCCGACGAACATCTCGACGAAGTCCGAGCCGGAGATCGAGTAGAACGGCACGCCCGCTTCGCCGGCCACGGCGCGCGCGAGGAGCGTCTTGCCCGTTCCGGGAGGACCGTAGAGCAGGACGCCCTTGGGGATCCGGGCGCCGACGGCCTGGAACTTCGCGGGATCCTTCAGGAAGTCCTTGATCTCCTGCATCTCCTCGATGGCCTCTTCGGCGCCGGCGACGTCGCCGAAGGTGACCGTGGGAGTCTCCTTCGTCACGAGCTTCGCGCGCGACTTGCCGAACTGCATGACCTTGCTGCCGCCGCCCTGGGCGCTGGAGAGCAGGAACCAGAAGAGGAGGCCGAGGAGGAGGAGGGGGATGACGAGGGAGAGGATGCTGCCCCAGAAGCTCGGCTGCGGCACGACGTCGTCGAAGCCCTCCTTCGGCGCGGCGGAGTCGATCGCGGCGACGACCTCGTCGGCGCGGGGCGACGTGTAGTAGAACTGCACGTTCTTCGAGCCCTCGAAGTCCTTGGCGAGCGTCATGTCGACGCGCTGGTCGCCGTCGGTCATGACGACCTTGCTGACGGTGTCACCCTCCAGCAGCTGCAGACCCTCCTGCGTCGTGATGCGCTTGGCGCCGGTGAGGCCGGAGATCAGCGACATCCCGATGAGCAGGAGGACGCCGATGAGCAACACGTAGACGAACGGGTTGCGAGTCAGCTTCTTGAAATCCATGGTGCGCTCAGGCTACCGCGCGCGAACTATGGGGCGACTGTGCATTCGCCCACGGCGTACCGTGCGCGGGCCGACCGCCAGGGGAGCGTCAGCTGTAGACGTGCGGGGCGAGCACCGCGACGTCGCGCAGGTTGCGATAGCCCTCGGCGTAGTCGAGGCCGTAGCCGACGACGAAGTCGTTGGGGATGTCGAAGCCGACGTAGCGGCAGTCGATCTCGACCTTCGCCGCGGCGGGCTTGCGCAGCAGCGCCAGCACCTCGATGGACGCGGCGCCGCGGGAGGCGAAGTTCTCGAGCAGCCAGCTGAGCGTGAGACCCGAGTCGATGATGTCCTCGACGATCAGCACGTGCTTGCCGGTGAGGTCGGTGTCGAGGTCCTTGCGGATCTGCACCACGCCGCTCGACTTGGTGCCGGCCCCGTACGAGGAGACGGCCATCCAGTCCATCGCGATCGCACGCGGCAGGGCGCGCGCGAGGTCGGCCATCACCATGACGGCGCCCTTCAGCACACCGACGAGCAGCAGCTCCTTGCCCTCGTAGTCGGCGACCACGCGTGCGGCGAGTTCTTCGAGCTTCGCCTGGATCTCCTCCTCGGTGACGAGGACGGTGGTGAGCTGGTCAGCGATGTCGGCCGCGCGCATGGTTCGAGTGTAGGCACTCCCCTCCCGCGCCGATGACCACGCCCTTATGCTGGCCGCGCGGGCGAGGACGCCCGCGACCGATCTCACTCGCGCAGAGCAGGGGGGCCGCCATGGCTGGACTGGACGACATTCTGAAGATGCTGCCGATCGAGCAGATCGCCGCGAAGCTCGGTGTCGACCCGGACACCGCGGCCCAAGCGGTGCAGGAGGGCGGCGGCGCCATCCTGAGCGGCCTGCGCCAGAACGCATCGACGCCCGCGGGCGCGTCCGCGATCGAAGCGGCGCTCGGAAAGCACACGGGCCTCGGCGACCGCGTCGACCTCGATCGCGTCGACACGGCGGACGGCGGCAAGATCCTGCAGCACGTGTTCGGCGGCAAGGAGCAGGAGGTCGCCCGCGCGCTGACCGACGAGCCGAAGACCGCGGGCATCGACTTCGGCGCACTGCTGCCGATGCTCGCCCCGATCGTGATGGGGCTTCTCGCCAAGAACAAGACCGCGGCGACCTCGTCCGCAGCGCCCGGGCAGACCGCACCGGCGGGCGCCGCATCGGGGGGCATCGGCGACCTGCTCGGCGGGCTCCTGGGCGGCGGCGGCTCGTCGGCATCCGCGGGAGGGGGCTTCGACCTCAGTTCAGTGCTCGGAGGACTCCTCGGCGGACGGAAGTAGCGTCCGCCGAGGAGCCCGCGCGGCGTCCGTCCGCCCTGGCCCGCCCCGTCAGCCGCGCGCGGTGCGGCGGCGACGCGCGACGAGTCCCAGGCCGAGCGCGACGAGCGCGGACCCCGCCCACAGGAAGCCGTACGGCGGCTCCCCGCCCGTCACCGCCAGTGCCTCGCCCGCCGGCGTCGGCCGCACCGTGACCTTCGAGTCGACGCCGGCGGTCGGCGACGACGTGGGGCCGACGGTCGGACCGGGAGTGACCCCCGCGGTCGGCGTAGGACTGGTGACTGGGGTCGTCGCGGTCGCGGTCGGAGTGGGGGTGACCGTCGGCGTCGAGGTCGGCGTGACCGTCGGCGTCGGGGTCGGCGTCCCGCCGCCGGTGCCGCTGCCACCCTGGCGGACGACGGTCGCCGTCACGGTGCGGCTCGTCTCGGATGCCACGGTGATCTCTGCCTCGTTCGCGTAGGTCGCGAGCGTCCGGTCGGTGACGGTCGCCCGGCCCACGACGGCGTAGAACCAGCCCTCCTCCGCGGTGAAGGTCACCGAGACGCCGCCCGAGGTCTCGGTGACGGTCGCGCCGACCCGGGTGCCGACGTTGCGCCAGCCGGTCGGCGCGCCGGTCGCGGTGCGGTCGACGGCGCCGAGCACCCGGAGCGCCGGGAGCCCCGCAGCCGTCCGCTCCCACTCCTGGCCGGCGCCGAGACGCTCGAGGACGGCGACCTCCTGGCCGGCGGTCATTCCGGTCGCGGGCGCCCTCACGGCGATCGTCCACTCGATCGTGGCGCTGTCGCGGTCGTAGACGCCGTGCTTGTTGTTCGGGCGGCCGGTGAACGTGCAGTCCGGGCAACCCGTCGCCGGCGGAGTGACCGTCACCGTGGCCTCCACGTCGCCGAAGTCGTAGGTCGTCTCGGTCGACGCCGAGACCTGCGTGGTCACCGTGGCCCAGAAGTCGAAGGATCCGTGCAGGCCCAGCGGATGTGCGGCGATGTAGGCCGCGTCGATGTCGCACACGATCCGCGACACCGTCACCGTGCACGCGCCCATCGCGACGCCGTCGGGATCGAGGAGGTCGAACGCGTCGGAGAGCCCCTGGAGACCCGCCGGCAGCTCCACCGTGAACCCGGCGGGCGCCGCGGGGTCATCCGGGAGCGCCCACTCCCCCGACAGACGGGCCGAACGGCCGCTCTGCACCGCGTCGTCGGTGAACGAGATCGCCGTGACCTCTGCTTCGGTCGCGTACGGCGGCGCGGCGGTGGCCGCCCCCGCTCCGGTCAGAGCACCCGCGAGGAGCGCCCCCGCGGCCAGGAGCGCTCCGAGGAGCACCCCTCCCGCACGGATCGCGATCGCCGGGACGTCGGTGCGCTCAGTGCGCGTCGAGAATTCCACGTCATACCTCCCCCAAGGCGACGCGCGTCATCGCTGACGCGCAGGGCGGCGACCGCCCCACGGGAGAGACCGACCGACGCCCGTCCTATGACGCCGAAGCGGAGAACACGATCCGGTCACCGCGCCGCTGGGCACGGCATCCGGGCAGGTCGATCGGCCCCTGTCCGGACCAGTCCGTCACCAGGCGCGCGACGTCGAGGGTGTGCGTCCGTGTGAGGCTCGCCCCGAACTCGCTGGCGACGACGTGCCGGATGATGCGGTGACGCAGCGCCGGCGGATTCGCGGCGAGCGCCGGAACCGACACCGCGATCCCCGCTTCGGCGTGCTCGACGATGTCCTCGATGGTCTCGTCGATCATGTCGGCGAAGGCCTCGGCATCCTCGCGCAGCTGGTCCGCCGTGCGTGCGAGGGCCTCGGCGACACCCGGGCCGAGCGAGGTCTCGAGAAGCGGAAGCACGTCCTGTCGGACGCGGACGCGGAGGAACCGTCGGTCGAGGTTGTGCGGGTCGTCCCACGGCGGCAGTCCCTCGGCCACGCAGGCGGCACGCGTCGTGGCGCGGCGAAGCCCCAGCAGCGGACGCACCCAGCGGATGCCGTCGTCCTCGCGCACCGGCGACATGCCGCCGAGGCTCGTCGCCCCCGAACCCCGGGCGAGGCCGATCAGGACGGTCTCGGCCTGGTCGTCGAGCGTGTGCGCCAGCAGCACCACGGACGCGCCCGCCTCGCGGGCGGCTGCCCGCAGCCCGTCGAGCCGGGCATCGCGGGCGGCCGCCTCGGGTCCGCCCTCGACGCCCACCTCGACGCGGATGGTCCGCGCCCGCAGCCCGAGCGATTCGGCCGCCGCCGCGGCGCGCGCCGCCACCTGCTCGGAGCCGGCCTGGAGTCCGTGGTCGATCACCACCGCCGAGGCCGACAGCCCCGCCTTCGGGGCCTCGAACGCGACCGCCGCGGCCAGCGCGAGCGAGTCCGCGCCGCCCGAGAGTCCCACGACGATCGGGCCGTCCAGGCCCGCGAGCGCGACGCGGACGGCGCGGCGCACGTCGGCGACGGCGGGATCGAGGCCGGGACGGTGTTCCATATCGCCACGGTATCTGCTGGGTCTCCGCCCGTCGCCGTTCACAACTCCGGAAGATCACCCCGCCGACGCCCCGAGAGGGCCACGGCGGCCCGATCGCCGCCGTCCTTCCGGAGTTCTGAACGCGGCGTCGCCCGCGACTAGGCTGGTCGGCGGCATCCACCGCATCGAAGGAGCACAGCATGGGCGCGTACGACGCCGTCATCGAGATCCCGCGCAACAGCAAGATCAAGTACGAGGTCGACCACGGCACCGGCCGGGTGTTCCTCGACCGCATCCTGTTCACGCCGATGGGCTACCCGGCCAACTACGGCTTCTTCGAGAACACGCTCGGCGAGGACGGCGACCCGCTCGACGTGCTCGTGCTCCTCGACCACGACCTGGCTCCCGGCATCCTCGCGAAGGTGCGTCCCGTCGGCGTCCTGAAGATGACCGACGAGGCCGGCGGCGACGACAAGGTCGTCGCGGTGCTCGCGAAGGACCCGCGCTGGTCGCACATCCAGGACGTCTCCGACGTCGATGAGTGGACCAAGAACGAGATCAACCACTTCTTCGAGCACTACAAGGACCTCGAGCCCGGCAAGTGGGTCAAGGTCGACGAGTGGGCCGGTGTCGACGAGGCCGAGCGCCTGGTCACCGAGGCGTTCGCGCGCTTCGAGGAGCACGAGGGCCAGACCAAGACCCAGGGTGAGGGCGAAGCGCCCAACACGCTCTGACGAGAGACCACGACGGGGTCGGATGCCACGGGCATCCGGCCCTTCGTCGTTCCCGCTGCGTCCGTCTCTTTACGCGGCGCGGCCGCTCGGGTCAGACCGAGACGCCGCGCGCCCGCAGGAACGGCGCGGGGTTGATGCGCACGCCGCCGCTGTAGACCTCGAAGTGCAGGTGGCAGCCGGTGGAGACGCCGGTGTTGCCCACGTAGGCGATCGTCTGTCCGGCGCGGACGCTGTCGCCCCAGCTGACGTTGTAGCCGCCCGGCTTGATGTGCGCGTAGCCGGTGATGATGCCGTTGCCGTGGTCGACCTTGATGTAGTTGCCCCAGGCGCCGCTGTAGCCGGCGAAGATGACGCGACCCGACGCGGCCGCGAAGATCGGCGAGCTGCAGCCGCCGGCGAAGTCGATGCCGCGGTGTCCCGAGGTGCAGTAGCCGTTGGAGCAGATGGTTCCGCGGTTGCCGAACCACGCGCTGATGTAGCCGTAGGCCGGTCGCACCCAGCCAGACGGCTGCACCTCGCCGCCGCCTCCACCGCTGCTGCCACCGCCGCCGCTCGCGGCTTCCTCGCGCTTGCGGCGCTCCTCTTCTTCGCGTGCACGGCGCGCGGCCTCGGCGCGCTCGCGGCGCAGCCGTTCCCGTCGCGCCTTGCGGCGCGCCTCGACACCGGCCTTGTAGCCCGAGACCGTCTTCGCGGTCGTGTCGCGGAGGGCGGCGAGCTGGGCCTCGAGGATGTCGAGGTGCTCGCTCTGCGCGTCGAGAGCGGCCTGCGCAGCGGATGCCGCCTCCTGCGCCTCGATCATCTTCGCCTCGGCGGCCTGCTGCAGGCGGTCGCGCTCGGCGCGGGCCACCTCGGCCTGGTTCGAGAGGTTCTGCGCGTTGTCGCGGGCGCTGACGGCATCCGCGTACACGCTGCGGTTGGCGTCGAGGAGCTTGTCCATCGTGCCGAGCCGGGCGAGCAGGTCGTCGGCGCTCGCGGCGGAGCCCGAGAAGAACAGCTCGAGCGAGGTGTCGTCGCCGCCCATGCGGTACTGCTGGGCGGCGAGGCGCCCGAGCTTGTCGGCGGCCTCGTCGGCGCGGGCGCGCTCGGCATCCGCCTGGTCCTGCAGCGAGGTGGCGCGGTCGGCGGCCTCCTCGAAGGCCTCCTGCGCGGCGATGTACTCGGCGCCCAGGCGCTCGGCCTCGGCCTGCTTGACGGCGACGTCGTTCTGGAGCGCGGCGATCAGACCCTCGATGCGCGTGACCTCGCGGGCCTTGGAGGACTGGTTCGCCTTGGCGCGCTCGACGTCGTCCCACGACGGGTACGAGGCGGCGAACGCCGGTGCCGTCGCGAGGAAGCCGGCGGCGGCGACGCCGACTACGCCGAGGCCGATCGCGCTGCGGCGCGTGACGGCGCGACCTCGTCCGAGAGCGGCGAGTTCGCTCTCGGTGGGGGCGCAGCCGCAGTCCTCGGCCGACGCGGACGGCTCACGATGCACGGAAAACTCCTCAGTCACACCAGCAACAGATGCCACAATAACAACACGGGTCACATCTGCCGACAGTTCGGATGCGTCGATGGGGGGCGCGACGCACGCGCTTCCGCCATCATGACCCCGCCGAGGCCCCCATCTCCAGAGGCCACGCCCTCGATTTCCGATTCGGCGGGGAATTGCGTATGCTTGAGCGTCGGTAAGCGTGAGCCTCCGGGTTCGCTCGGCCCCATCGTTTAGCGGCCTAGGACGCCGCCCTTTCACGGCGGTAGCACGGGTTCGAATCCCGTTGGGGTCACACTTCCCGACACACAATTTCATACGCATGGCCCTGTAGCGCAGTTGGTTAGCGTGCCGCCCTGTCACGGCGGAGGTCGCGGGTTCAAGTCCCGTCAGGGTCGCTCTGAGCGACGGGCCCTTTGGAAACGAAGGGCCTTTCGTCTCGGGCATGGCTCTTCGGATGCCATGCGGCTCTGTAGCTCAGTTGGTAGAGCGCACGA
>Ga0160435_1000402_pt1 | contig 15723 bp, 10 predicted proteins | sample HID1973K_E0MG_FD_108213 | JGI IMG/M metagenome (GOLD analysis project Ga0160435, IMG submission 108213) | Enriched mosquito-associated microbial communities from UW Madison campus, WI, USA - HID1973K_E0 MG | ecosystem: Host-associated > Arthropoda: Insects > Digestive system > Unclassified ...
AATTCCGCTGTTTATCTGATCAAAGGTCTCTTTGAAGCGATTGCGCGTTTCTTTGTCGATCTTGCGAATGACGTTTTCCAGCGTGTCCAGCGCTTCGACCAGGTCGGCATCCTGAGCGTCGAGGTAACGCTTGCGCTCCGACTGCTGCTGGTATTCATCGATGGCGGCCAGGTTGATGGCGCCCAGACGCTGAATCCGCGCGGCGATGCGCTCCAGTTCCTCTTCGGCTTCCTTCTCGTTGGCCTCGGGCGTCAAGGTCGCCAGCACGCCATTCAGATCGTAGCCGTCTTCGTGCAATTGCTCCTGGAGCGTCTTGCGTCGCACCGTGAGTGACTGCCATTCCAGCCGCTGCTGCTCCAGTTGCCCACGCAGCAACTGCGATTGTTGCTCGGCCTGGGTACGACGTTTCTCGGCTTCACGCAGGTCGCGGTCAGCGTCTTCCAGAGCGTTTTTCGCGGTGCGCATTTCGTCGTCGACGACCATGCGCCGTTCCAGCAACTCTTCGAGTTTCAGGCGCAGCTCTTCGAGTGGCGCCTCGCCCTCTTCCAGGCCCAGATTCAACTGCTCACGCTTCTCGGTCAAGCGCTCGGACTGCATCTCCAGACGCTCCAGGGCCTGACGCGTCGAGTCGTGCTGAGCGCGCAACGAGCTCAGCCTGACGGCCAACTGGTTGCCGTGATCCTTGTGCTGCCGCGCTTCCTGACGCACCCGATCGAGCCGTTCACGCAGGCTGTCACGTTGGGCCAGCAGCAGTTCGCGCTGCTCGGTGTCCAGCGCCATGCTGTCAAGCGCGTCCTGCAATTGCAGGCGCGATTCGCCCAGGCTTTCCTGTTCGATGGCGCGCTGCTCGCCGAGCTCGGTCAATTCTTCATCCAGCCGCGTGCGGCGCAAGGTCAATTGCTCGACCTTGGCTTTGGCTGCCGACAGCTGAGCCTTGAGCTCACTCTGCTGACGGGCTTCGTCCTGCAGGCGTCGGCGCAGTTGCTCACGACCGTCTTCCTGCACGCGCTGCTGCTCGCGCTGGGTGAGCAACAGTTCTTCAAGCGCAGCCAATGTGGCCTCACGCTCCTCGCGTTCGGCCTCCAGACGCTGCAACTCCTGGCCGCGGGCCAGGACGCCGCTTTCGGCCTCGCTGGCGCGACGCACCCGCAAGAAATCACGGCCGACCCAGTAGCCGTCGCGACTGATCAGGCTCTGCCCGGCGCTCAACTGCGAACGCAGTGCCAGGGCATCGTCGAGGGTTTCGACCGGCTTGACCTGACCGAGCCAGTGGCTCAGGTCGACGCCGGTTTCGACTTTGTCGAGCAGACCGCCCGGAATGCGGGTCTTGTCGGCTGCGGGGCTGACCAGGCGCAGATCACCCTGACTGAAACCAGCCAGATCCAGACCCGAGAAATCGTCGACCAGCACCGCATGCAGATCGGCGCCCAGCACGGTTTCGACGGCCAGCTCCCAGCCCGATTCGACGCGCAAGCCTTCAGCCAGACGCGGACGCTCGCTCAACAGATGCTCGCGCAGCCACTCAGCGGTGCCGGTGCCGGGATCCAGCGCCGCCTGTTGCAACGCTTCCAGCGAAGCGATGCGCCCGTTCAGACGCTGCAGATCGCCCTGCGCCTGCTGTTGCGACTGGGTCGTCTGCTGCAGTTCAAGGCGCAATTGCTCAAGGCGCTCGACCAGTTGCTCTTCTTCGGCGGTCAGGTCTTCGAACGCCATTTCCCGCGCTGCAAGGTCTTCGCTGAGTGCCAGAATCGCCGCGTCTTCCGGGTCGGCGGCGAGCAACTGGCGCTCTTCGCCCAACCTGCGCTGACGTTCGGCCAGGCGCTCCATACTGGTTTCCAGCTGCTGGATCCGCGACTGCTGAACCTCGGCCTGGCGTCGCGGCTCGGCGGACGTCAGGTTGAAGGCGTCCCATTTCTCCTGCCAGCCGTGCATCGCACTTTCCGCCTCTTCCAGCGCGGCGGCGGATTCCTCGGCGGCGGCGAGGGTCATTTCCTGCTCGGGCTCAAGCATTTCCAGCTCTTCGCCCAGCGTCGCCAGCAGCGTGCGGTCGTGGCCCAGATGGGATTCGGTTTCCTGCCGGGCGCGCTCGGCTTCGCGCAGATCGTCCTGCAACTGACGCAGCCGCTGCTGGCCGTGCTGAATGCTTTGCTCGACACGGGCAATGTCGCCGCCGACCGAATAAAAGCGGCCCTGCACCTGATTGAAGCGTTCGGAAAGATCGTGATGGCCGTCGCGCAGGCGTTCGATGGACGCATCGGCGCTGCGCTGATCGGCCACCAGCGCCTCGAAACTGACTTCCTGAGTGCCGATGATCGCCTCACGCTGCGCGACCTGATCGTTCAGCGCCTGCCAGCGCAAGGCTGACAACTGCGCCTTGAGCTGGCGCTCCTCGGCTTTATATTCCTGATACTTCTCGGCGGCCTGGGCCTGACGGTGCAGACGCTCGAGCTGGCGCTCGAGTTCTTCGCGCAGGTCAGTCAGGCGCGCCAGGTTTTCGTGGGTACGGCGGATGCGGTTTTCGGTTTCCCGGCGGCGCTCCTTGTACTTGGAAATACCGGCGGCTTCTTCGATGAAGTTGCGCAGATCCTCAGGCTTGGCTTCGATCAGCTTGGAAATCATGCCCTGTTCGATGATCGAGTAGCTGCGCGGGCCCAGGCCGGTGCCGAGGAAAATGTCGGTGATGTCGCGACGACGGCACTTGGTGCCGTTCAGGTAATAGCTGTTCTGGCTGTCGCGGGTGACCTTGCGGCGAATGGAGATCTCCGCGTAGGCGGCGTATTCGCCCACCAGCGTGTTGTCCGAGTTGTCGAAGACCAGCTCGATGCTCGCCTGACTGACCGGTTTACGGCTGGTGGAGCCGTTGAAAATGACATCGGTCATCGACTCGCCGCGCAGGTTTTTGGCCGAGCTTTCGCCCATGACCCAGCGCACCGCGTCGATGATGTTGGATTTGCCGCATCCATTGGGGCCGACCACGGCCGCCATGTTGCTGGGGAAGTTCACCGTCGTCGGATCGACGAACGACTTGAACCCGGCCAGCCTGATGCATTTAAGGCGCATGGATCAGCTGGCCGCCAGGGCAGACAGGACCGACTGGCAGCTGCGCTCGGCGTAACAGGTCAGCACCTCGCGGATGCGCGACAGGTCACGGGCGATCACCGCTTCGAGCAATTGGCCGAACAGCGTCAGGTATTCGCTCATCTCGGCTTTGCGTTGCTCCAGCGCCAGGAAGTAGAAGCGGCTCATGGAAGGCTGCAGGTTCTCGACGGTTTCTTCCAGATACGGATTGTCGGCGTACGGATAGGCCGCGCGCATGACGTTGAAACTGTCTTCGACGAAGCCCTTCACGTCCTTGCGCTCGCAGCTGGCGATCAGACGTTGCTGGATTTGCAGGAAGGGCGCCAGATCGGTCTGTTCTTGCCAGCTTTTGGCCACGGCCAGGCCGAGCAGAATGTACAGCTCACTCATCAGCGCGCAGAGGCTCGTGATGTTGTGCGGGGTCAGGACCGACACTTGAGCGCCGCGACGCGGCAGGATGACGATCAGGTGGCGTCGCTCGAGAATCAACAGCGCCTCGCGCACCGATCCCCGACTCACGTTGAGTGCCGCAGTGACCTTCTGCTCCTGAATCCGCTCTCCTGGCTTGAGCTCGCCGCGAATGATCCGCTCCGCGAGGTGATGAGCGATCTGCTCAGCGAGGCTGTCCGGTGCCTTGAACGTCATTTCTTTCCTTTAAATCCAATAGCTGCACACAAGCGGCGCAGTGTATCGCACTGCACACCTGTGGCGCAGGGCCATATGTGTGGAAACTGGCACGAAATAAGCAAAACTTTGAGCGTGGTCCCACCCTTTCATTGCACAGCGAGCCTGCCGTTAATCGGCAAGTCGACGGAAATCCACATTTCCTGACTTAAAGGTCAGAAAATTATTGACCCGATAGTCAGAACTGATAGATTCATCGACATGTTCGATTACAAACTTTCTATTACAAGAAAATGAGGCACAACCGGTGATCCAGTTTCTACTGAACCAAGAGCTAAAAACCGAGCATGCTCTGGACCCGAACCTGACGGTGCTCAACTATTTGCGTGAGCACGTGCACAAGTCCGGCACCAAAGAGGGCTGCGCCAGCGGCGACTGTGGCGCGTGCACCGTGGTGGTGGGCGAGCTGTCGACCGATGAGCAGGGCCAGGATCACCTCAGTTATCGCAGTCTCAATTCGTGCCTGACGTTCGTTGCCGCGTTGCACGGCAAGCAGCTGATCAGTGTCGAAGATCTCAAGCACCAGGGTCAGTTGCACAGCGTGCAGCAGGCCATGGTCGACTGCCACGGATCGCAATGCGGGTTCTGCACACCGGGCTTCGTGATGTCGCTGTTTGCGCTGCAGAAGAACAGCTCGCGAGCGGACTCCGACCAGGAAAAACAGGCTCAGGCCCATGAAGCGCTGGCCGGCAATCTGTGCCGCTGTACCGGTTATCGCCCTATTCTCGCCGCCGCCGGGCAGGCCTGTGGCGGACAGCGTCAGCCCGACCAGTTCGACGCCCGCCAGGCGCAGACCATCGCCCGCCTCAAGGCCATCAGACCGCAGCAGACGGCCGAGCTGAACAGCGGCGACAAGCGCTGCCTGGTGCCGTTGACCGTCGCCGACCTGGCCGATCTTTACGACGCCTACCCGCAGGCCAGGCTACTGGCAGGCGGCACCGATCTGGCGCTTGAAGTCACCCAGTTTCATCGCACGCTGCCGGTCATGATCTACGTGGGCAACGTGGCCGACATGAAGAAGATCGAGCATTTCGAGGACCGCATCGAGATCGGCGCTGCCACTGCGCTGACCGACTGCTACGAAGCGTTGAGCAGCGAGTACCCGGATTTCGGCGAACTGCTGCACCGTTTCGCGTCGCTGCAGATCCGCAATCAGGGCACGCTGGGCGGTAACATCGGCAACGCGTCGCCCATCGGGGACTCGCCTCCCCTACTGATCGCGCTGGGCGCCAACATCGTCCTGCGCAAAGGCGAGACGACTCGTACGCTGGCGCTGGAGGATTACTTCATCGATTACCGCGTGACGGCGCGCCAGGAAAGCGAATTCATCGAGAAGATCATCGTGCCCAGGGCCAGCGCAAGGCAGGCGTTTCGTGCCTACAAGGTTTCCAAGCGGCTGGACGATGACATCTCCGCCGTCTGCGCGGCCTTCCGTCTACAGGTCGAGAATGGCGCGATCGTCGATGCCCGTGCGGCCTTCGGCGGCATGGCGGCGATCCCCAAACGCGCTGCCCACTGCGAACAGGCCCTGATCGGACAGCCCTGGACATCGGCCACGATCGAACGAGCCTGTCATGCGCTGGAACAGGATTTCACGCCGCTGACGGATTTCCGTGCCAGCAAGGAATACCGCTTGCTGAGCGCGCAGAACCTGCTGCGCAAATACTTCATCGAGCTGCAAACGCCACACATCCAGACGCGGGTGACTGCACATGTCTAACCACCATCCAGCCAAAACCCAGGAAGAACTGGTCGCCCTGTTTCAGCAGGACCTGACCACTGGCGTCGGCCGCAGCGTCAAGCATGACAGCGCCGACAAACATGTGTCCGGCGAAGCGGTTTACATCGATGACCGCCTGGAATTCCCCAATCAGTTGCACGTATACGCGCGCCTCTCCGATCGCGCCCACGCCCGCATCGTCAGCGTCGATGTCTCGCCCTGCTACGACTTTGAAGGCGTGCGCATCGCGATCACCCATGAAAACATTCCGGGCCTCAAAGACATCGGCCCGCTGCTGCCCGGCGATCCGCTGCTGGCCATCGACAAGGTCGAATTCGTCGGCCAGCCCGTGATCGCCGTCGCGGCCCGCGATCTGGAGACCGCGCGCAAGGCAGCGATGGCAGCGATCATCGAGTACGAAGACCTCGAGCCGGTGCTGGATGTCGTCCAGGCCTACCGCGACCGGCATTTCGTGCTCGACAGCCACACTCACCAGCGCGGCGATTCGGCCGTAGCGCTGGAGACTGCACCGAACCGCATTCAGGGCACCTTGCACATCGGCGGCCAGGAACATTTCTATCTGGAAACGCAGATCTCCTCGGTGATGCCCACCGAGGACGGCGGAATGATCGTCTATTGCTCCACGCAGAACCCGACTGAAGTGCAAAAGCTCGTCGCCGAGGTGCTCGACGTGTCCATGAACAAGGTCGTGGTGGACATGCGGCGCATGGGCGGCGGATTCGGCGGCAAGGAAACCCAGGCCGCGAGCCCGGCCTGCCTGTGTGCGGTGGTCGCGCGGCTGACCGGCCAGCCGACCAAAATGCGCCTGCCGCGCATGGAAGACATGATCATGACCGGCAAGCGCCATCCGTTTTATGTCGAGTACGACGTCGGCTTCGACAATGACGGCCGGCTGCAGGGCATTCAGCTGGAACTGGCCGGCAACTGCGGCTACTCCCCCGACCTTTCAGCCTCTATCGTCGATCGCGCCATGTTCCACGCCGACAATGCCTACTACTTGGGCGATGCGACGATCAACGGTCATCGCTGCAAGACCAACACGGCGTCGAACACGGCCTATCGGGGCTTTGGCGGCCCGCAGGGCATGGTCGCGATCGAGGAAGTGATGGATGCGATCGCCCGGCACCTGGGCAAGGATCCGCTGGCCGTGCGCAAGGCCAATTATTACGGCAAGACCGAGCGCAACGTCACCCACTACTACCAGACCGTCGAGCACAACATGCTCGAAGAGATGACCGCCGAACTCGAAGAAAGCAGCCAGTACGCCGAGCGTCGCAAGGCCGTCATGGCCTACAACGCCAACAGCCCGATTTTGAAGAAGGGTCTGGCGCTGACGCCGGTGAAATTCGGGATTTCCTTCACGGCCAGCTTCCTCAACCAGGCGGGCGCGCTGATCCACATTTACACCGATGGCAGCATTCACCTGAACCACGGCGGCACGGAAATGGGCCAGGGATTGAACACCAAGGTCGCTCAAGTGGTAGCCGAAGTGTTCCAGGTCGACATCGACCGCGTGCAGATCACCGCCACCAACACCGACAAGGTGCCGAACACGTCGCCGACGGCCGCCTCCAGCGGTGCGGACCTGAACGGCAAGGCTGCGCAGAACGCCGCTGAAACGCTCAAACAGCGCCTGATCGAATTCGCGGCGAAGCATTACGCTTGCGACGCAGCGCAGGTCGAATTTCGCAACGGCCATATGCGGGTGGGCGAACAGGTCATCAGTTTCGACACCCTCGCGCAACAGGCCTGGATGGGCCAGGTGTCGTTGTCCAGCACCGGCTATTACAAGACACCAAAAATCTTCTATGACCGCAGCCAGGCGCGCGGCCGGCCCTTTTATTACTTCGCCTTCGGTGCGGCGTGCACCGAGGTGATCGTCGACACGCTGACCGGTGAGTACAAGATGTTGCGCACCGACATCCTTCACGACGTCGGCGCCTCGCTGAATCCGGCCATCGACATCGGCCAGGTCGAAGGCGGCTACATTCAAGGCATGGGCTGGCTGACCACCGAAGAACTGGTGTGGAACGCCAAAGGCAAGCTGATGACCAACGGCCCGGCCGGCTACAAGATTCCGGCGGTGGCAGACATGCCGGCGGATTTACGGGTGAAGCTGGTGGAAAACCGCAAGAACCCGGAAGACACGGTGTTTCATTCCAAAGCCGTCGGCGAACCGCCATTCATGCTCGGCATCGCCGCGTGGTGCGCGATCAAGGATGCGGTGGCGAGTCTGGGCGATTACAGGCATCAGCCAAAGATCGACGCGCCCGCGACGCCGGAACGGGTGCTGTGGGGCTGCGAACAGATGCGCAAGCTCAAGGCCGCAGCGCCGGAAGCAGAAGGCGTGGCCCATGAACTGACGGTTTCACCTATTTGATCAGTGGCGTTCGAGCTGACGCCTTCGCGAGCAAGCTCGCTCCCACCGGGAACGATGCAACAGGACCCATCGCATTTCAGCTGGAGGAATGCGCTCCCTGTGGGAGTGAGCTTGCTCACGAATGGGCCGGGAAGGACAAAGAAGATTTGATCGTCTGACGCGATCAGGAGAAACCCATGAACAACTGGATCAGCGCCCTCGCCGAGTTGCAAACCCAGGGCACGCCGTGCGTCCTGGTGACGATCATCGAGGAGCGCGGCTCGACGCCGCGCAATGCCGGCTCGAAAATGGTGGTCAGCGCCGAGCGGATTTTCGACACCATCGGCGGCGGCCATCTGGAATACAAAGCCATGGAAATCGCCCGCGAGCTTCTCGCCAGCGGCAACCAGCAGACGCGTCTGGAGCGGTTCAGCCTCGGCGCCAGTCTCGGCCAGTGCTGCGGCGGCGTGAACGTATTGCTGTTCGAACCGATGGGCCGCCCTCAGGCGCAGATTGCCGTGTTCGGCGCCGGGCATGTAGGCCGCGCGCTGGTGCCGCTGCTCGCCAGCCTGCCCTGCCGGGTGCGCTGGATCGATTCGCGGGAGGCCGAATTCCCGCCACACGTGCCCGATGGCGTCACTCGGATCGTCAGCGAAGAAGTGGTCGACGAAGTGGATAACCTGCCCGCTGGCAGCTACTGCATCGTCATGACCCACAATCATCAACTGGACCTGGAACTGACCGCCGCCATCCTCGAGCGCGGGGACTTCGCCTGGTTCGGCCTGATCGGCTCCCGGACCAAGCGCGCAAAATTCGAGCACCGCTTGCGCGACCGCGGCTTCGACCCGGCACTGGTGCAGCGGATGCGCTGCCCGATGGGTCTGGCGGAAGTGAAAGGCAAGCTGCCGATGGAGATTGCCGTGTCCGTGGCCGCCGAGGTGATTGCAACGTATAACGCCCGTTTCGGGCTCGAGGGCGAGGAGCGGCGTGTTACGTCCGAACCCGTTGCCAAGCTCATGCCTGTCTCGCGACGCAGCCAGGTTTCCTGAATAAAAGTGAATCTTGAAATGACCATTGAAAAGAAAGCCTACCGCGCTGCCATCGTTCATAGCCTGGACGACCCTGCTCAGGTCGCTGTCGACGCGTCCTACGAGTATTTTGAAGACGGTCTGATGATCGTCGAGGACGGCCGGATCACTGCGGTGGGAAATGCCGCAGACCTGCTGGGCAGTCTGCCGCCCGAGGTCGAGGTGCTGACCTACACCGACGCCCTGATCACTGCCGGTTTCATAGACACCCACATCCATCTGCCACAGACCGGAATGGTCGGGTCCTACGGCGAACAGTTGCTGGACTGGCTGAACACGTACGTTTTCCCGTGCGAAAAACAGTTTGCCGACCCCGCGCATTCGGCCGAAGTGGCGGACATCTTTCTCAAGGAGTTGCTGCGTAACGGCACCACCACGGCGCTGGTGTTCGGCAGCCGGCACAAAGAATCGGTGGACGCGCTGTTCAGCGCCGCGCAGAAGCTCAACCTGCGGATGATCGCCGGCAAGGTGATGATGGACCGCAATGCCCCGGATTACCTGGTCGACACGGCTGAATCCAGCTACCTGGACAGCAAGGCGCTGATCGAGCGCTGGCATGGCAAGGGGCGTCTGCATTACGCGGTTACGCCGCGCTTCGCCCCAACCAGCACGCCGGAGCAGCTGACGCTGGCCGGGCAACTGCTGACCGAATACCCGGACTTGTACATGCAGACCCACATCAGCGAAAACCTGAAAGAGGTCGAGTGGGTCAAGGCGCTGTTCCCGGAGCGCAAGAACTACCTGGATGTCTACGACCATTTCAACCTGCTGGGCGAGCGTTCAGTGTTCGCCCACGGCGTGCATCTTTGCGATCAGGAATGTCAGCGCCTGGCCGAAACCGGGTCAGCCGTCGCCTTCTGCCCTACTTCCAACCTCTTTCTGGGCAGTGGCCTGTTCAACCTGCCGATGGCAGAAAGGCACAAGCTCAACGTAGGACTGGGCACCGACGTGGGCGCCGGTACCAGCTTCTCGATCCTGCAGACGCTGAACGAAGCCTACAAAGTGATGCAATTGCAGGACGCCAGGCTGAGCCCGTTCAAATCCCTGTACCTGGCCACGCTGGGCGGTGCGCGAGCGCTTCGGCTGGACGACCGGATAGGCAACCTGCAAGAAGGCACCGAAGCCGACTTCGTGGTGCTGGACTTCAACGCGACCCCGCTGCTGTCGTACCGGATGAAACAGGCGACCAGTATCGAGGAGAAGCTATTCGTATTAATGACACTGGGCGATGACAGGACAGTCAGCGAGACCTACTCGGCGGGGGTACGGGTGCATAAGCGCTGAGGCGTGGGACGTCCTGGAGATGATGATCGTTCCCACGCTCTGCGTGGGAACGCCCGTCTCGACGCTCTGCGTCTGTTTTGGACGCGGAGCGTCTAGGGGTGCATTCCCACGCGGAGCGTGGGAACGATCAAACTGAACTTAGTGCGAGCTGATCCACTGAGTAGCGCGCTTAAACAGCTGTACTGCGCCCCGGTTTTTTCTTCGGCAGCATCAGGTGCGAGAACACGGCGTGGAGGTCATCCGAAGCGCTGTCTTCGTCCAGGTTGAGCTTGCTGTCGATGTGATCCATGTGGTGCATCATCAGGTTCACCGCCAGCGCCGCGTCGCGCGCTTCGATGGCATCGATCAATTGCGTGTGTTCGTCGTACGAACAGTGCGAGCGGTTGCCGCTTTCGTACTGCGCGATGATCAACGAGGTCTGGGAAACCAGGCTGCGCTGGAAGCTGATCAAGGGCGCGTTCTTCGCCGCTTCGGCAAGCTTGAGGTGGAACTCGCCTGACAGCCGGATGCCCGCCCCACGGTCGCCCCTGGAGAAACTGTCGCGCTCATCGCTGACCATCTTGCGCAGCTCGTTGAGCTGTTCAACGGTGGCGTGCTCGACTGCCAGCTCGGTGATGGCCTTCTCGACCATACGGCGGGCGAAGAACACCTGCCGCGCTTCCTCGACGCTCGGACTGGCGACCACCGCCCCACGGTTCGGACGCAGCAAGACCACGCCTTCGTGCGCCAGACGCGAGAGCGCGCGGCGGATGATGGTGCGACTGACGCCGAAAATCTCGCCCAGCGCTTCTTCGCTCAGCTTGGTGCCGGGCGCAAGGCGCTGCTCGAGAATGGCTTCGAAAATATGGGCGTAGACGATGTCGTCCTGGGTCCCGCTGCGACCTGCCTTGGCCGTGCGCGGTTGTTTCTTGAGGGGTTGCAACTGATCGTTCATGGGCACTCGTGAGAACTGAATCCGGCACCTGGGCCGTGACCGTGATCGCTGATGGGCAAATCAATAGCAGATATCGCCGCAAAGTCACAGTAAAAGTAATGGCGCATTGTACACAGTGTGCAAAGTCTGCACAGGCCCCGCCCCGGTGGGCCGTTATGCACACAATCGGCAGAATCCCCGAAACAAAACAGAAAACATTATTTGCATTATTTGTATACAAACGCATAATTCGCTCGTGCACGTTTCTGACCTTTCAGTCAACAAATCAGCCTGGCGGGTCGTCACACACCACGGAGCAGTTACCGGCTCTGAAAAAAACAACAAAGACGCCCGAGGAATTTCACTGTGGAAACTCGCAAACCCGAAGCCACGTCGCTGGACCTCACACCCGCGCGCACCGGTCTGCTTGAACGCATCTTCAAGTTGAGCCTGCACCGGACCACCGTCAAAACCGAGCTGCTGGCGGGCCTGACAACCTTCATCACCATGGCCTACATCATCTTCGTCAACCCCAACATCATGGCCGACGCCGGGATCGACCATGGCGCCGCCTTCGTCGCCACCTGCATCGCCGCCGCGATGGGTTGCCTGTTGATGGGCCTGTACGCCAACTGGCCGGTGGGCCTTGCGCCAGGCATGGGCCTGAACGCGTTCTTCACCTACACCGTGGTCGGCACCATGGGGTACAGCTGGGAAACGGCGCTGGGTGCGGTGTTCGTGTCCGGCGTGATCTTCATGTTCCTCACGCTCTCGCGCATTCGCGAATGGCTGCTCAACAGCATTCCGGTGAGTCTGCGCTTTGCCATGGGCGCGGGTGTCGGCCTGTTCCTAGGTCTGATCGGCCTGAAGACCGCCGGCATCGTCGTCGACAGCCCGGCCACGCTGATCCGGCTCGGCTCGCTGCGTGAGCCCGGCCCACTGCTGGCGGCGGTGTGTTTTCTGATGATTGCAGTGCTCAGTTACCACCGTGTGTTCGGCGCGATCCTGATCAGCATCATCACCGTGACGCTCGCCGGCTGGGGTCTGGGCCTGGTGCATTACAACGGGATTTTCTCGACCCCGCCCAGCCTGGCGCCCACCTGGATGGCGATGGACCTGGCGGGTGTGCTCAACGTCAGCATGATCAGCGTCGTACTGGCATTTCTGTTCGTGCACATGTTCGACACCGCCGGCACGCTCATGGGTGTCGCACAGCGCGCCGGTTTGGTGCGTGAAGATGGCCGGATCGAGAACCTGTCCCGGGCCTTGAAGGCTGACAGTGCGTCGAGCGTGTTCGGCGCGATGGTCGGCGTGCCGCCTGTCACCAGTTACGTGGAAAGCGCCTCGGGCGTGGCGGCCGGGGGTCGGACTGGTCTGACCGCCGTGACGGTCGGCGTGCTCTTCGTGGCAGCGATGTTCTTCGCCCCGCTGGCTGGCATGATTCCCGCTTATGCGACGGCGGGTGCCTTGATTTACGTGGCCATGCTGATGATGGGCGGTATGGCGCATATCGATTGGGAAGAAGCGACTGAAAGCATCCCGGCCATCGTGACCGCGATCATGATGCCCCTGACCTTCTCGGTGGCCGACGGGATTGCGCTGGGTTTCATCACCTATGTGGTGTTGAAGGCCGGAACCGGGCGGCACCGGGAAATCTCGGTCAGCCTGTGGGTGCTGTGCGCGATTTTCATTGCCAAGTTTGTGTTTTTGTAAGCCCGCGAATACCCAACTGCAGGAGCGTGCTTGCCCGCGATGCGTCATCTCAGCCAAGGATCTGGTGACGGGAAGAACGCAATCGCGGGCAAGCGCGCTCCTACAACGGTTCTGCAATAACGCCGGAAGGCGTTTTTGCTTTTCTGATGTTCGACAAGGAGAAACCTGCATGCCTCTGGAAACCTGGCTGCTGTTCAGCGGCGCTGCGCTGGTGGTGATTCTGATTCCCGGCCCGCTGTCACTGCTGATGATCGGCAACAGTCTGAATTACGGCCTGCTGCGCTCGTATCCCGCGTTCCTTGGCGGGGTTTGCGCATCGATCTGCCTGCTCAGCGCGTCGGCACTGGGGCTTGGCGCGCTATTGATGGCCTCGGAGCAGCTGTTCAGCGCACTGAAAATCGTCGGCGGTCTGTACCTGTTCTATCTCGCCTGGCAGAGCTGGAAGCAATCGCGCCTGCCGGAGCGTGGCGCGCAGGTGCCGGACGCGGTGGTTCATCCGGGTTTCGCCGCACTGTTCTGGCGGGCTTTTGTACTGGGCGCCAGCAACCCCAAGGACATCCTGTTCTTCGCCGCGTTTCTGCCGCAGTTTCTCAAGGCGGATCAGCCGTTTCTGGGTCAGTTGATCACCATGATCGTGACCTGGACGGTGCTCGATCTGGCCTGCAAGTTGTTCTACGGCCTTGGCGCCCAGGGTGCCGCGCGCTACCTGCGTACCGGCAAAGGGCAAAGCTGGTTCAACCGCATCAGCGCAGGGTTGTTTGGCACGGCCGGAACGGCGGCGTTGATCAGTCACTGAAGGACGGTGGAGCGCGGCGGCAGGCAGCGTCGCCGCGGTTTTCGCCAGGCGAAAAAAAGCCCGCAGTGTGGGGCGGGCAAGAGCAACAGGGGCAAACGTGCAGCGGTTTGAAGTGGATGTTAACTGCCGCGATATGTGGAGTAGCTGTAAGGCGAGATCAGCAGCGGGACGTGGTAGTGATCCTGCCGGGCGTCGATGCCGAAGCGCAGCACCACTTCATCGAGAAACGCCTGATCACCCAGGGTCACGCCCTTGCCACGGTAGTAATCACCGGCGAGAAACTGCAGCTGGTAGACGCCTGAGCGGTACGCCTCACCTTGCAGCAACGGTGCATCGCATCGACCGTCGCTATTGGTTGTCGCCTCGGCGATTTTCTCCAGGCGTTCGCCTTCGACCCGATAAAGGGCGATGCGGATGCCGCTGCCCGGGCAGCCGTGCGCGGCGTCCAGCACGTGTGTGGTCAGTCGTCCCATGGCTTGTCAGTGCCTCGCTTGATGGTTGGAATCAGGAATCGCACCCTTTCAGTGCCTGACGGGTGCGAGCGATGAACAATTAAGACACTTTCGATTTAAATTGTACACAATAAAAATGACTTTTCACTCGGGCTGAAACCGTCAGAAAGTGAACCCCCTGAAATCCCTGCTGTTGCTGACGCCATTGAAGATTTCGCAGAGATCCTGACCACTCAGGCAAGTTTATTGCAGTGACATACGGCAGTCGAAAAGCGAAAAAACAGGCTTACAAACCGTAAATAAAGTTGTATACAATCTATCCATCGCAGCGGCGGCCATCGTCAAGCACTGACGGCCACTGCAACAGACAACACGTAGATAAGGAAGATTGCAGTGAGCGCCGACTATCCACGCGACCTGATCGGTTACGGCAGTAACCCGCCCCATCCTCAATGGCCAGGCAACGCCCGCATCGCGTTGTCGTTCGTGCTCAACTACGAGGAAGGCGGCGAGCGCAACATTCTGCACGGCGACAAGGAATCCGAAGCGTTCCTGTCCGAGATGGTCGCGGCGCAGCCCCTGCAGGGCCAGCGCAACATGAGCATGGAATCGCTCTACGAATACGGCAGCCGCGCCGGCGTCTGGCGCATCCTCAGATTGTTCAGGCAATTCGATATCCCGCTGACCATCTTCGCCGTGGCCATGGCCGCGCAGCGTCACCCGGACGTGATCCGCGCGATGGTCGACGCCGGTCACGAAATCTGCAGCCACGGCTATCGCTGGATCGACTACCAGAACATGGACGAGGCGCAGGAAAAAGAGCACATGCTCGAAGCGATCCGCATCCTCACCGAACTCACCGGCGAACGCCCGCTGGGCTGGTACACCGGCCGCACCGGCCCGAACACTCGCCGGCTGGTGATGGAAGAAGGCGGCTTTCTGTACGACTGCGACACTTACGACGACGACCTGCCCTACTGGGAGCCGAACAACCCGACTGGCAAGCCGCATCTGGTGATCCCGTACACGCTGGACACCAACGACATGCGCTTCACCCAGGTGCAGGGTTTCAACACGGGCGACGACTTTTTCGAGTACCTCAAAGACGCGTTCGACGTGCTGTACGCCGAAGGTGCCGAGGCGCCGAAAATGCTGTCGATCGGTCTGCATTGCCGCCTGATCGGCCGTCCCGCGCGTCTGGCTTCGCTGCAACGTTTCCTGGAATACGTCAAAGCCCATGAGCAGGTGTGGTTTGCCCGCCGCGTCGAAATTGCCCGCCACTGGCATGACGTTCACCCATTCAAGGGAGATGCGAAATGAGCCGCTTCCAGACCCTGACGCCCTCTTCCCTGAGCCGCGAAGCCTTCGTCGAAGCCTTCGCCGACATTTACGAGCATTCGCCCTGGGTCGCTGAAAAAGCCTATGACCTCGGCGATCTGCACAGCCTCGACGACATCGAGACCCTGCACGCCCGAATGAGCGACATCCTGTTGAGCGCCGATCACGCCACGCAACTGGCGCTGATCAACGCTCACCCGGACCTTGCCGGCAAGGCTGCCGTGCAGGGCCAACTGACCCAGGCCAGCACCGATGAGCAGGCTGGCGCCGGTATTCA
>Ga0160435_1000403_pt1 | contig 15714 bp, 14 predicted proteins | sample HID1973K_E0MG_FD_108213 | JGI IMG/M metagenome (GOLD analysis project Ga0160435, IMG submission 108213) | Enriched mosquito-associated microbial communities from UW Madison campus, WI, USA - HID1973K_E0 MG | ecosystem: Host-associated > Arthropoda: Insects > Digestive system > Unclassified ...
AACCCCATTTGCGAAAGCAGATGGGGTTTTGTTTTTGCGCGTGGAAAATCTGCGGCCCCGTTAAAAATCTCACCTACAAAAAAACCACCCGAAGGTGGTTCTTTTACTTTATCGCCGATCAGTCTCCGCGATACACGCAACCGCTTGTACATGTTTCGTGGATACGGATGGCCGACAGCTCGGGTAACAGCGGCTTCAATTCATTCCATATCCATTTCACCAGCACTTCACTGGTTGGGTTCTCCAGACCGGGGATGTCATTCAGATAGTTATGGTCCAGGCGCTCGTACAGAGGCTTGAAGATGGTTTTGATTTCTGAAAAATCACGAATCCATCCGGTATGAGGGTCGGGTTCGCCTTGAAGGTAAATGGCAATGCGGAACGAGTGACCGTGCAAACGCCCACACTTGTGGCCTTCCGGTACGTGGGGGAGGCGATGGGCGGATTCGAACGTAAATTCTTTAAAAATTTCCACGATGTGAACCTTAAAAAGTGGCGATCGCCAGAGCGATAAATGCAGAGCGCGAGTTTACCAGCAATAGTTTCCCAAGGGACAGGCGGAACCTGACCGCTTGGTTAAACCAATGGCTGAAGCCGTTCTGCCAATCGGCCGGTATCTACCAGATCCACAAACTCATCCCCCAGTCGCTGGCTGTTTTCCATTGCGGTACGCCAATAACGCTGGCGTTCTGCGTCTTTACCCATGAACCGCTTAAAATCGCTTCGATCAGGCAGCTTTCCAAACGGCAAGGTCGACAGGTATTCACGAGAAGGCGCCAGCAGCAATACATCCTGCAGGCGGTTCAAGTCGCCTCGACGCCAAGGCAGGGCTTTGTCGAACCAGCCCGGTATGATTTTGTCGGTGAAGTGCGGATACAGAACGATGTCGCTGCCGCTGTACGGCAGATCGAGGTGGTAATCCAGAAGTCCCCCGTCGCGGAAGGTGCCGGGTCCGACGCCCGGGATGTCCATCACGCCCTGCATGACCATGGGAATGGAGCCCGACGCCAACAGCGCCTGACGCAAGTTTGACGTTTCCAGATGCAGACACCGTGAAGGGAAGTCGGTCAATGCCAGCAGGGGAGGGGCACGACGCGCATCGTGGAGGATCAGGCGCTCAAAATGCCTCGAAAGCCGGTCGCGGCCCAAAAGGTTGCTGGCGATGACCGAAGACAATCCCAACCCCAGTCCACGTCGATCATCCTGCGCAAGCAGCCCGTGACTTTTAACGATCATGATATTCAGGCGATAGTGGGGGTTGCTGAGCACGTTCGCATCGCGCCCTTGCAACAAATCATCGAGCATTTTGACGCAGCTCTGACTCACCTGTGCCATGGTCACGCCTTTGGCGAAGCTCTGCTCGTTATAAAGCTGGCCGAGCAACTTGATGCCTTCGACAGGATCAGGCAGGCAGGCGCTTGCGAAACGCCACGAGCCGATCGACGCGCCGATCAGCGAGCGTTCGCGTTTGGCGCGGGGAAGCCATTCGCCAAACAGCGCCAGGTCCAGTCCCTGAATACCTAGTGCCTTAGGGCCACCCGCGGCGCCGGGAATGATGCCGACGTCTTGCGGAGCAAGGCCCTGATCGCGGATGCGGGCGATGGCTCTCTTGCCGGCCTTTATCGTGAGCGCCGGCGTTTTGATGTGAATGGCGCTCATGGATGCTCCTTGGAGGACGGCGCAAAGTGAATGATCTGAAGAGCCGGGGCAGCGGCAAGTGGTGATGGCACCTAGCCAGATAAATTCAGTTTTAATTAAGTTCGTGCGTTTATCGTAAAGGTCGTAAACATTACTACGAGAACGGAGAACCACGATGAAAACGTTAACTGCTATTTTCGCTGCATCTGCCCTTACTGTTGCGGCCGGTTACGCTCAGGCGCGGGATCTTGGTCCCGATGAGGCGCTGCGTCTGCGCGATGCAGGTACTATTCAGTCTTTCGAAAAACTCAACGCCGCGGCGCTGGCCAAGCACCCCAAAGCGAACATCACCGAGACCGAGCTGGAAGAGGAATATGGCAAATACGTTTACCAGGTTGAGCTGCGCGACCCGCAAGGCGTCGAGTGGGATGTCGAGATCGATGCGGTCAGCAGCCAGATCCTCAAAGATCATCAGGACACCTGATGATCGCGAGTAAGCGCCCCGGCACGTGTGCCGTTCACTGTTTGCTGGCAACCTGCGCCGTCATGTTCTCCATGATGTGCGCGGCGCGGGACCTGGATCAGGATGAGGCGCTGCAATTGCGCAGGCAGGGCGTCATCCTGCCCCTGGAGCAATTCATCGAACAGGCACTGGGGCGCTATCCCGGTTCAAAGCTCCTGGAAGCGGAGCTCGAAGAAAAGCATGACGTGCTGGTGTACGAAATCGAGTTGTTGACCTCGGATCACGTGGTCCGCGAGCTCAAATTCGATGCCAGCAACTGTCGTCTGCTGGAAGACAAGGAAGATGATTGATGCGTTTGTTACTGGTTGAGGATCATGTTCCGCTGGCCGACGAGCTGATGAGCACATTGAACCGCCAAGGCTATGCGGTGGACTGGCTTGCCGACGGCCGAGACGCGATTTATCAGGGGGCCAGCGAGCCTTACGACCTGATTGTGCTTGATCTGGGACTGCCGGGCATACCGGGCCTGGACGTATTGCAGAAGTGGCGTGCGGACGGGTTGGCGACTCCGGTTCTGATTCTGACGGCTCGTGGGTCATGGGCTGAGCGTATCGAAGGGCTCAAAGCCGGTGCCGATGATTACCTGACCAAACCCTTTCATCCCGAAGAACTGCAATTGCGCATTCAGGCGCTGTTACGCCGCGTCAGGGGGCTGGCCAATCAACCGACACTGCAAGCGGCCGGCCTGCATCTGGATGAAGGACGGCAGTGCGTCAGCCGGGAGGGCGAGGAGATTCAGTTGACGTCCGCGGAGTTTCGCCTGCTGCGATACTTCATGCTGCACCCTGAGCAGATTCTTTCCAAAACTCATCTGGCCGAGCATCTCTATGACGGCGAGAGCGAGCGTGATTCCAACGTGATCGAGGTTCACGTCAACCACCTGCGGCGCAAGCTGGGTCGAGCCGTCGTGGAGACGCGGCGAGGTCAGGGTTATCGGTTTGGCGGGGCAGGCGGGTGAGGTCGATCCAGCGCCGCCTGAGTCTTGGCTTGATCAGTGTTCTGCTGATCGTCGGGCTGGTTCTGGCGCAGATCAGCCTCTGGCTGTTCGAGATCGGTCTGCAGCGCTACCTCGAATCCGGCCTGCGCAATGACAGTGAGTCTTTGCTGGTCGCCGTCGTTCGGGGTCCGGATGGCCTGCAACTTGATGAACACCGCCTTTCGCCAGGGTATCAGCGTCCGTATTCCGGTCATTATTTCCGCATTGATTTTGACGGCGGGCACTGGCGTTCAAGGTCGTTGTGGGATCTGGAATTGCCACAGCCTGAACATCCCGGGCTGCATGCCAACCTTGAATTGCAGAAGAGTCATCAGTCGCTGTTGTTGCTGCATACCGAATACCGCAAATTCGGCCAGAAGATCGCTATCACGGTGGCTCAGGACTACACGCCAGTCCAGGCCAGCTTTGCCCTCGTCAAACAGATCGGTTTAGGCCTTGGCCTCGCTGCACTGGTGCTGATTCTCATCCTTCAGCGAGTGACGGTGAGGCGTGCCCTGAAGCCTCTGGATACCGCTCGCGAGCAGCTATTTCAGCTCCAGCAAGGGCAGCGTTCGCAGCTTGACGAAACCGTGCCACTCGAACTTGCCCCCCTCGTCGCGCAGATCAACCATCTGCTGGCTCACACTGAAGACAGCCTCAAGCGCTCGCGCAACGCGCTGGGTAACCTGGGGCATGCGCTGAAAACCCCGCTGGCTGTCTTGATGAGTCTCGCCGAGGGCCAGGCGCTGGAGCAGCAGCCGCACGTGCGCGCTACTTTGCGTGATCAGTTGCAGCAGATTCAGCAGCGTCTGGAGCGCGAACTCAATCGCGCGAGATTGTCAGGCGATGCGTTGCCCGGAGCGCGTTTCGATTGTGGCGCCGAGTTACCGGGGTTGTTCTCCACGCTGCGCATGATTCATGGCGAACACCTTGATCTCAGCGCCCAGGTCGCGCAAGAGCTGATCCTGCCCTGGGACCGTGAAGACATCCTCGAGCTACTCGGCAATCTGATGGACAACGCCTGCAAATGGGCCGACAGCCAGGTCCGGCTGACGATCATCCGGGACGCTCAGGGCTACAGCCTGATGATCGATGATGACGGCCCCGGCATTCCCGAATCCCATCGTGACGAAGTGCTTGAACGCGGCAATCGTCTGGACGAACAGGTGAACGGCCATGGGCTGGGCCTTGGGATCGTCAAAGACATCGTCGAAGCCTGGGACGGGGTGATTCAGTTGTCGGGCAGCTCCCTGGGCGGCCTTCTGGTTCGAATCGATCTGCCTGAGCGCCATGCGCCGCAATCCTTGCGCTCTGAACCGTCTGAATCGCTCTGATTGAGCGACCCTGTTGTGTGACCTCAACTTTCGTGGCGCCGGGCCGTTAACCGAAGAGGAGCCCCACGGCGTAATGCACACAACAATAAAGGGTCACGACTTCTATGCGGCTAAATCTCAAAGCCAGGTTACTTTCGCTCGCGGTATTGCCCGTGTTGCTGTTCGCGCTGATCGTCAGTGCCAGTACGGTATTCATGTTGCGCGAGCAGGCGCGGCGCGACGTTGAAGAAACGCGGCAGCACTTGCTCGCCGAAGCCAAGACGACATTGCAGAGTTACGTGGCGGTCGCGATGGGCACCATCAAGCCGCTGTATGACGCGTCGGCTCCGGGCGACATGGAGGCCCGCGCGCAGGTCATCAAAATGCTCTCTCAGGTCAATTACGCCAAAGACGGCTACTTCTTCGGCTACGACTCGCAAGCCGTTCGCCTGTTCAAGGGCAGCAGCCCCGATGGCATCGGCAAGAGCTTCAAGGATGCCCGCGATCCTAACGGCGTTTACGTCAACGCAGGTCTGGTCGAGGTCGCGAAAGCGGGCACTCATTATCTGGAATATTCGTCTCCGTTGCCCGGCTCAAGCGATCTGGTGCCCAAGCTGGGCTATTCCGAGTACCTGCCCAAATGGGACATGGCGGTCGGTTCCTCGGTCAACCTGGACAACATCGACGCCAAGGTCGCCGAGGTTCGCAAGAACGTTGCCGAGCGCATGCAGAGCATGTTGGTCAGCATCATCGGTATCACGCTGCTGGTCCTGGCCGTCATCGCGGTAGTCGGCGTCTGGATGGCGGGGAGTATCTTGCGCCCGTTGCGACTGATGAAGGCCAATCTGGACGATATTGCTGCCGGGGAGGGCGACCTGACGCGACGTCTGGCGGTGTCGTCGCAGGATGAACTGGGCGAGCTGGCGAGCTCGTTCAACCGTTTTGTCGACAAGATTCACGGGCTGGTGAAGCAGATCGCCGAGATGACCGGGCAACTGACCGGGCTCGTCAGCGATGTCACTCATCAGGCGCAGCGCTCGGAACAGGCGATGGAGCGTCAGCGGCACGAGACCGATCAGGTCGCGACCGCGATCAATCAGATGTCGGCCGCCGCGCAGGAAGTCGCGAAAAGCGCGCAGGGTGCCTCGGTGGCGGCACAGCAGACGGATGCGCAAGGACAGGCCGCCAAGCGGGTGGTCGATGGCAGCATTCAGCAGATTCACGCGCTGGTGAATGACATCCGCCACAGCGGCACCTCGCTGGACAGCCTGCAAAACGATGTGTCATCGATTGTCGGCGTGCTGGGTGTCATCCGTTCCATTGCCGAGCAGACCAATCTGCTGGCCCTCAACGCCGCCATTGAAGCCGCTCGAGCGGGTGAGGCCGGGCGCGGGTTCGCGGTGGTCGCCGACGAGGTTCGTGCACTGGCCAGTCGCACTCAGCAAAGCACCCAGGAAATCCAGGGCATGATCGACCGGCTGCAGCAAGGCACGCAAGGCGCGGTGGCCGCGATGCGCCGCTCAAGCGACGCCGGAGATGGCACGTCGGCGCAGGCCAATGAGGCCGGAGCGTCCCTGGACACGATCGGTCAGTTGATCGGCACGATCAATGCGATGAACGCACAGATCGCCAGCGCGGCGGAGGAGCAGACGGCGGTGGCCGAGGAGATCAATCGCAGCGTGCATCAGATCGCGGTGGCGGTTGAAAGCGTCGCGGAAGAAACCCGCCATGGCGCCACGACGTCGCGCAACCTGACCGCGCTGAATCAACGGCTCGGCCAGTTGGTAGGACAGTTCCGAATCTGAGGTTCAAAAAGCGGATGGAGACGGTGGGCTTATCGGGTCCGCCGCCCTCATCGCGCGGCTTTCATGTCTGTTAGCGCAGCGTTACAGGGGGCACTCCTGTGGCGATTGGCGGACTAATAATCAGGCCGTGCGCTCAGCGCGGCTCGATGACATGGAAGAGACATGAACGAGACTTCGCTACAAAACAAAACCCTGATGCTGCTGTTGGTGCTGGTGACCATCGCCTTCATCTGGATACTGCTGCCGTTCTACGGCGCCGTGTTCTGGGCCGTCGTGCTGGGCATCATCTTTGCGCCGCTGCAGCGACGACTATTGGCGCGTTTCGGCTGGCAACGCAACCTCACCTCATTGTGCACGTTGATGGTGTGTCTGGTGATTGCGATCCTGCCGGTGATCATCATCGGCATGTTGATGGTTCAGGAAGGCGCGGCGCTCTACAAAAGTGTGGAAAACGGTCAGCTGGACGTTGCCAAGTATCTGGCGGAATTCAAGGCCCTCCTGCCGCCATCGCTGCAGCACTGGCTTGATCGTCTGGGCATGGGCGATTTCAAAGGGCTGCAGGACAAGATCTCGAAGACGGCCATGCAAGGCAGTCAGTACCTCGCCACCCAGGCCTTCAGCTTCGGTCAGGGCACCTTCGACTTCGTGGTGAGCTTCTTCGTGATGCTCTACCTGTTGTTCTTTTTTCTCCGCGATGGGCAGGACCTGACGCGCAGGATCCGCATCGCCATTCCGCTCGCTGAGCCGCAGAAGCGTCGTCTGCAGCTCAAATTCACCCGTGTGGTGCGTGCGACGGTCAAAGGCAATGTCGTGGTGGCCATCACTCAGGGAGCATTGGGCGGGCTGATTTTCTGGATTCTGGACATCCCGAGTGCACTGCTCTGGGCTGTGCTGATGGCATTTTTGTCGCTCCTGCCGGCAGTTGGCGCAGGCATCGTGTGGGCCCCGGTCGCGGCGTATTTTCTGTTGAGCGGCATGGTCTGGCAGGGCGTGGTGCTGGGTCTGTTCGGTGTTTTCGTGATCGGGCTGGTGGACAACGTGCTGCGCCCGATTCTGGTGGGCAAGGACACGCGGATGCCGGATTACCTGATTCTCATCTCGACGCTGGGCGGCATGGCCGTATTCGGCCTGAACGGGTTCGTGATCGGTCCGATGGTGGCAGCGTTGTTCATGTCGACGTGGGGTTTGTTCGTGGGGGCCAAGAAAACGGTGCGGCTGCCGGGCTAGCCACTTATTCCTGATCATAAAAAAACCCTGCTCCAGCGCAGGGTTTTTTTATACCTCAGCCGACCATCAGAGTCCGGCGTGTTGCACCAGGCTCAACAGCGGCTGTGGGTAGACGCCGAGGAAGAACGCCAGCAGCGTGATGCCCAACAGCATCACACCACCGGCACGCTGCGCCCAGTTGAACGGAGCATCGTGGCGCTGGATCTTCGAGTCCTGCAGATACAGCGTGACCATCACCCGCAGGTAGTAGAAGACGCCGATCGCGCTGCCGATGACCAGCGAGGCCGTCAGCCACCACAGGTGCGCTTCGACACCCGTCGCGATGATGTAGAACTTGCCGATGAAACCTGTGGTCAGCGGGATACCGGCCAGCGAAAGCATCATAACGGTCAGTACAGCGGTCAGGTACGGACGACGCCAGAACAGGCCGCGGTACTCAAACATCGCATCCGCGTCGCGGCCGCTGTAAGGCGAGGACATCAGCGTGACCACACCGAACGCGCCCAGGCTGGTCAGCACGTACGTCACCAGATAGACACTGATCGCCTCGACCGCCAGGCCCTTGCTGGCGACCATTGCGATCATCAGGTAACCGAAGTGAGCGATGGACGAGTAACCGAGCAGTCGCTTGAGGTTGCTCTGGGTCAGCGCCAGCAGGTTGCCGATGATGATCGACGCCACGGCGATGACCGCCATCACGTCGGAGAGCACGCCACTGGTGGCTGCGGGCGAAATCTGGAACAGGCGGACCAGTACGCCGAACACGGCGACTTTGCTCGCGGTGGCCAGGAATGCGGCGACTGGCGCAGGGGCACCTTCGTACACGTCCGGCGTCCACAAGTGGAACGGCACCAGCGACAGCTTGAAGCCCAGGCCGATCAGCATCATGCCCAGACCCAGGCTCGCGATCGGGCTCGGCAGGCCGGTGGCCGCGATGGCCTTACCGATTTCGCTGAAGCCCAGGCTGCCGGCTTCGGCGTACAACAGCGCCATGCCGAACAACAAAAACGCCGATCCCGCCGCCGACAGCACCATGTACTTGATACCGGCTTCCAGCGAGCGCTTGTTGAAGAACGCGTAAGCCACCAGACCGTAGACCGGCACCGACAGCAGCTCCAGGCCGATGAACAGGCTCGCCAGGTGTTGCGCGGCGACCAGCACCATGCCGCCAGCGGCTGCCATCAGGATCAGCAGATAAAGCTCTTCGCGGTTGCCCGGATAGCCGGCCTTGCCTTCACCCAGGTAGGCGTGCGCCAGGGTGACACACGCCAGCGTCGAGACAAGGATGATGCCGATGTACAGAAGGGCAAAGCTGTCGATCTGCAGCAGGGGAGTGACCACCAGCGGCGCGACTTTGAGGGCCGGGTAGATCGACAGCAGGGCCAGGTTGAGTCCTGCCACGGTCAGCAGGAACGATTGCGAGTGGTTGCGACGCCATGCGATACCGAGCATCACCACGACAACGGTGAGGCTGGTGATCAGCAGCGGCGCCAGCGCAATAAAGTGTTGAATCGTCAGGTCCATAGCGCTCTTACCGGGCCGAAGCGAGTTGAGTGAAGGCGGTGCCGAGCCATTGCTGCACGCCATGCATGGTCGCCGAGGAAGTGTCCAGGATAGGCTGCGGGTAAATACCCAGCAGAACCAGCAACACGGCCAGGCCCAGCACCATGATCATTTCCCGTCCGTCCATGCCTTTGTAGACCGCATCGGTCTTGGCAGGACCGAAGTAGGCGCGGTGGATCATGATCAGCGAGTAGACCGAACCGAACACCAGACCGGAGGTGGCAATCGCCGTGATCCATGGCGCACTGACGAAGCTGCCGATCAGGATCAGGAACTCGCCGACGAAGTTGCCGGTGCCCGGCAGACCCAGAGAAGCGGCCGCAAAGAACAGGCTGATGGCCGGCAGGTAAGCGATCTTGTTCCACAAGCCGCCCATCTCACGCATGTCACGGGTGTGCAGACGCTCGTACAGCTGGCCGCTGAGGATGAACAGCGCCGCAGCTGACAGACCGTGTGCCAGCATCTGAACCACGACACCCTGCAGCGCCTGCTGGCTGCCGGAGTAGATACCGATCAGCACGAAGCCCATGTGCGAGACGCTGGAGAACGCGATCAGACGCTTGATGTCGGTCTGGGCGAAGGCCAGGAAGGCGCCGTAGAAGATCCCGATCAGGCCGAGGATCATCGCGATCGGGGCGAATTCCGCCGACGCGTTCGGGAACAGCGGCAGGGCGAAACGCAGCAGACCATACGCAGCGGTCTTAAGCAGAATACCCGCCAGATCCACCGAACCTGCGGTCGGCGCCTGGGCGTGAGCGTCAGGCAGCCAGGAGTGCAACGGCACGATCGGCAGCTTCACCGCGAATGCGATGAAGAAGCCCAGCATCAGGATGTACTCGGTGCCATTGGACAGCTTGGTCTTCAGCAGGTCGGCGTAGCTGAACGTGATCACGCCGGTCTGGTTGAAGTTCACCAGCACCAGACCCAGGATCGCCACCAGCATGATCAGACCGCTGGCCTGAGTGAAGATGAAGAACTTGGTCGCGGCGTAGATGCGGGTCTTCTTGCCGTCTGCCGAACTGTGACCCCAGAGCGCGATGAGAAAGTACATCGGCACCAGCATCATTTCCCAGAAGAAGAAGAACATGAACAGGTCGATGGCCAGGAACACGCCAACGACGCCGCCCAGGATCCACATCAGGTTCAGGTGGAAGAAGCCGACGTTACGCTGGATTTCTTTCCACGAGCAGAGTACCGAGAGGATACCCAGCAGGCCGGTCAGCAGGATCATCAGCAGCGACAGACCGTCGAGCGCCAGATGCACGCTGATGCCGAAGCGCTGGATCCACTGGGCCTTGAATTCGACCGCCCAGGTCGGATCGACGCCGGGAGCCGGTGCGTAGCTATACGTACCGGTGCTCCACAGCCACAGACCCAGTGCAGTCAGGAGGGACATCGTAACCAGCGCAATCCAGCGCGGCAGGGTAGGGCCGAAGCGCTCACCTTGCCAGCACAGCAGGCCGCCGATAAAGGGGATCAGGATTAGCCAAGGCAGAATCATGACGGGCTCAATTCCTTTCGCAAAGTCGCAAGGTTCATGTCAGATCGACTCATCAGACCAGCACAATCGCGCCGAGTACCAGTACGGCACCTGCAGCGATCGAAGCGGCGTACCAGCGGAGCTGACCGGTTTCAGTACGGCTCATCAAGCCGTTACCGGCTTTGACCAGACGCGGGATCAGGCCGATTGTGTGGTCGAGCGGATCGCCACGCAGAATGCGGCTGATAGCCAGGTACGGTTTGACGAACAGCACGTCGTAAACCCAGTCGAAGCCCCATGCCGCAAACCACCAGGCAGACAGGAAACGACCCGGTCCGCTGTTGGCGATGGCAGTGACCAGACGACGCTTGCCGAGGAACAGCAGCGCTGCCAGCAGGATCCCGGCCAGGGCGATGGCGCCCGAGGCGATTTCCAGGCTGTGCTTGGCTTCGCCGCCCGCATGACCCGCGCTTTCCGGCAGCACGCCGGCCAGTGGCGGGTGAATCCAGGCGCCGATGAAGGTCGACAGCACGATCAGCACGCTCAGCGGCAACCAGTGGGAGATCCCGTGGCCGGCGTGAGCTTCGGTCTTCGCTTCGCCGTGGAAGGCGATGAAGATCAGGCGGAAGGTGTACAGCGAGGTCATGAAGGCACCGACCAGACCTGCGTACAGCAGATACTGATGGCCGCTGGCGAAGGCTTCCCAGAGAATTTCATCTTTGGAGTAGAAGCCCGCAGTGACCAGAGGCAATGCCGCCAGGGCCGCGCCGCCGACGATGAAGCTGGCGTAGGCCAGTGGCAGTTTTTTCCACAGGCCACCCATCTTGAAGATGTTCTGCTCGTGGTGGCAGGCAACGATGACCGCACCCGAAGCAAGGAACAACAGGGCCTTGAAGAATGCGTGAGTCATCAGGTGGAAGATCGCGCCTTCCCAGGCGCCCACACCCAGCGCCAGGAACATGTAGCCGATCTGGCTCATGGTCGAGTAGGCGAGGATACGTTTGATGTCGGTCTGAACCAGTGCTGCGAAACCGGCCAGCACCAGGGTCACACCGCCAACGATGCCGACCAGGTGCAGGATGTCCGGCGCCAGGGCGAACAGGCCGTGGGTACGGGCGATCAGGTAGACACCGGCGGTCACCATGGTTGCCGCGTGGATCAGTGCGGAAACCGGGGTAGGACCGGCCATCGCATCCGCCAGCCAGGTCTGCAGCGGCAGTTGCGCGGATTTACCGACAGCGCCGCCCAGCAGCATCAGGGTCGCCAGCACGATCCAGAAATCGCCGACCTTGAAGTGCTGCGGTGCACGGACCAGCAGCTCCTGAATGTTCAGCGTGCCCAGTTGCTGGAACAGGATGAACAGGCCGATGGCCATGAACACGTCGCCGATGCGGGTGACGATGAAGGCTTTCAGTGCCGCGTTGCCGTTGTTGCGGTTGCTGTAATAGAAACCGATCAACAGGTACGAGCACAGGCCCACGCCTTCCCAACCGAAGTAGATGAACAGCAGGTTGTCGCCCAGGATCAGGAACAACATGCTGGCAATGAACAGGTTGGTGTAGGCGAAGAAGCGCGAGTAGCCGTCTTCACCGCGCATGTACCAGGACGCGAACAAGTGGATCAGGAAGCCCACGCCGACCACGACGCCCAGCATGGTGATGGACAGGCCATCCACATACAGCGCGAAGTTGGGGTCGAAGCCGTCCACCGACATCCATTGCCACAGCACCATCGTCAGGTGGCCGCCTTCAGGCGGTGCGACGTTGAACTGGAAGATCACGTAGGCGGCGACGATGGCCGACAGACCAATGGAGCCGACGCCTACCAGGGCCGAGATGTTTTCCGACCATTTGCCGCGAGAGAACGACAGCAGCAGGAAACCGATCAGGGGGAATACGAAAGTCAGAAAGAGTAGGTTCATCCGCGCATCTCGCTGGCAGCGTCGATATCGAGAGTGTGGAAGCGGCGATACAGTTGCAGCAGGATCGCCAGGCCGATACTGGCCTCGGCGGCGGCAAGGCTGATCACCAGAATGAACATGATCTGCCCGTCAGGCTGCGCCCAGCGGCTGCCCGCCACGACGAAAGCCAGCGCGGACGCGTTCATCATCACTTCCAGGCTCATCAACACGAACAGAATGTTGCGGCGTACCAACAGGCCCGCCAAGCCGAGGCAGAACAGGATGCCGGCTACTGCCAGCCCGTGTTCCAGAGGAATTTGTGCATGCATGGGATTACTCCTTCGCCTCGTTGCGGCCGACATGGAACGCCGTCACCGCTGCGGCGAGCAGCAGCATCGAGGCGAGTTCGACAACCAGCAGGTAAGGACCGAACAGGCTGATGCCGACCGCCTTGGCGTCCACGGTGGTGTGACCGATACCGGCACCGGTGGAGTTGGCGAACAGCACATACAGCAGCTCTGCCAGCAGCAGGCCGCCCAGCAGGATCGGGCCCAGCCAGATACCGGGTTTAAGCCAGGCGCGTTCTTGCTGAACCGAGGCCGGGCCCAGGTTCAGCATCATCACCACGAACACGAACAGCACCATGATGGCGCCGGCGTAGGCGATCACTTCCAGCGCACCGGCGAACGGCGCGCCGAGGCTGAAAAAGGTCATGGCCACGGCAATCAGCGAAATGATCAGGTAGAGCAGGGCGTGCACCGGGTTCGTGTTGGTGATCACCCGCAGGGTGGCCACAACAGCGATGCCGGATGCGAAATAGAAAGCGAATTCCATCTTTCTTCCTTAAGGCAGCAAGCTCTTGACGTTGATGGGCTCGGCTTCGTTCTGGGCAGAGCCTTTGGGCTTGCCAGCGATCGCCATTCCCGCAACGCGGTAGAAGTTGTAGTCAGGGTTCTTGCCGGGGCCGGAGATCAGCAGATCTTCTTTCTCGTACACCAGATCCTGACGTTTGAACTCGGCCATTTCGAAATCCGGCGTGAGCTGGATCGCGGTGGTCGGGCAGGCTTCTTCACAGAGACCGCAGAAGATGCAACGCGAGAAGTTGATGCGGAAGAAGTCCGGGTACCAGCGGCCGTCTTCGGTCTCCGCTTTCTGCAGCGAGATGCAGCCGACCGGGCAGGCCACGGCGCACAGGTTGCAGGCCACGCAGCGCTCTTCGCCATCGGGGTCGCGAGTCAGGACGATGCGGCCGCGGTAGCGAGGCGGCAGGTAAACCGCTTCTTCCGGATATTGCAGGGTGTCGCGCTTACGGAAGCCATGGCCGAAGACCATGATCAGGCTGCGCAGCTGGGTACCCGTACCCTTAACGATGTCGCCGATATATTTGAACATGGGTCAAATCCTCACTGAGCCGCCAAGACGACCGCAGCGGTCACTAGCAAATTGATCAGGGTCAGTGGCAGGCAGAACTTCCAGCTGAAATCCATCACCTGGTCATAACGCGGACGCGGAATGGAAGCGCGCAGCAGGATGAACAGCATGATGAAGAACGCGGTTTTCAGGACGAACCACATGAACGACAGTTGCGGCAGGATGTTGAACGGGCCGTGCCAGCCACCGAAGAACAGGGTCACCAGCAGCGCCGAGATCAGGATGATGCCGATGTACTCACCGACGAAGAACATGCCCCACTTCATGCCGGCGTATTCAATGTGGTAACCGTCGGCCAGTTCCTGTTCCGCTTCCGGCTGGTCGAACGGGTGACGGTGAGTCACGGCGACGCCAGCGATGAAGAAAGTACAGAAGCCGAAGAACTGCGGAATGATGAACCACAGATGATCGGCCTGATACTGAACGATGTCGCCCATGTTGAACGAGCCGACCTGAACGATGATGCCCATCAGGGACAGGCCCAGAAACACTTCGTACGAGACGGTCTGAGCCGAAGCCCGCAAGCTGCCGAGCAGCGCGTACTTGTTGTTCGACGACCAGCCGGCGAACAGCACGGCGTAGACCGAAAGACCGGCCATGGCGAAGAAGAACAGCAGGCCGATGTTCAGGTCCGCGACGACCCAGGTCTGGGTGACCGGGATGATCGAGAACGAGATCAGCAGCGCACTCATGGCCACGACTGGCGCCAGGGTGAAGATCATCTTGTCGACGAAGGGAGGGTTCCAGTCTTCCTTGAAGAACATCTTCAGCATGTCGGCGGCAATCTGGAACATACCGAACGGACCGACGCGGTTGGGACCGTAACGGTCCTGCCACCAGCCCAACAGCCGACGCTCGACGAAGCTGAGCAGGGCGCCGCAGACCACCACGGCCAGCAGCACCACGATGGCCTTGATGACGGCGATGATCGAGTCGATCACCTCAGGGGTAAACCATGTGGTCATTGTGCTGCCTCCTGCAGACCTTCAACGGTTTTCCCGGCCAGTGCCGGAGGAATGCCCGCCAGACCCGATGGCAGCGCCACCAGACCGGCGCCCAGTTCTTCATTGATGCGCAGTGGCAGACGCAGGGTCTGGCCGGCAACGTTGAGGCTGAGCATGGCACCGTCGTTGACGCCCAGGCGGTCCGCTTCGGACTTGGCCAGTGCGACGTAGGCAGCCGGAATACGTTCCTGAACCGGCGCGGCTTTGGACGAGTTCTCGTCGCTGCCGAACAGGTGGTAGAACGGCACGACCTGCCAGGTCCCTTGAGCAGGGGAGAATGCGCGCGGCACGCTGGCGAACCAGCTCAGGTTGTCGCCGCTGCTTTCGATCAGGCGCACGCCCGGATCGCCCGCACGCAGATGACCACCGACTTCGTCCTGGAACTTGTTCCAGGCCTGTGGCGAGTTCCAGCCCGGCGACCAGGCGAATGGTACTTGCGAGCGAGGTTCGGCGGAGCCCGAGTAACCTTCCATCGAGAACGAGAACGCGGTGTCCTTGTCTTGCGAAGTGCGCGGTTCATGCACGCTGATGTTGGCGCGCATGGCGGTACGGCCACTGTAGCGCAGCGGTTCACGGGCCAGTTTCAGACCCTTGATGCGGAACGCAGCGGACGGTGCGGCACCGACGATGCCGGCCAGTTGCGCGTTGCTCGCAGCACAGGCTTCGGTGACGTGGTCCAGTTGAGTCCAGTCGACCGGCTTGTTCAGCAGGGTTGCGCGCAGGGCATGCAACCAGCGCCAGCCTTCATGGATCTGGATGCTGGCGTCCAGGTAAGTCGGATCGTAGACCTGGAAGAAACGCTGAGCGCGGCCTTCCTGGCTGACCAGCGTGCCGTCGCCTTCCGCGAAGCTGGC
>Ga0160435_1000405_pt1 | contig 15459 bp, 7 predicted proteins | sample HID1973K_E0MG_FD_108213 | JGI IMG/M metagenome (GOLD analysis project Ga0160435, IMG submission 108213) | Enriched mosquito-associated microbial communities from UW Madison campus, WI, USA - HID1973K_E0 MG | ecosystem: Host-associated > Arthropoda: Insects > Digestive system > Unclassified ...
AACCTGCAGGAACTGCCGGTGCAGGTACGGATTGTCGTCCACTTCAAGATCGCCCTCGCGGCCGATATTGAAGACGTCCTCATCCGAGGGCTCGTACCATTCACCACAGAAATCTATTGCTAGATCCCCCATATTCTGTGCCTCCTCAAGAGCGAAAGTGTTAATGCGGCCGGCGTGCTTGCCGGCACAACGGACTGGCAGGCACGCGTGCCTGCCGTCATGAGCCGGTGCAGGCGATGGAACCCTGTTCCAGCGGGGAGAACGCGCCGTCGGTGCGGACGATCATTACCTGGACGCAGGTCTGCCCCGAGGGGTTTGCCTTGACCTGGACCGGCGGCTGCGCCACTGACTGGAACTCGCCGCCGCCGCCGATGGTGTAGACGCGCCATTTGTAGCTGTCGCCGTCCTTGGGCTGCGGGTTCTTCCAGGTGAACGCCACGTTGCCGTCACTGCCGGCGGCCCCGGCCAGCCCTTCGACGTCGGGGACGGTTCCGTTATCCAGGGCGTCCGCGGGCGGCTTGGATACCTGCTGGGTTTCCACCGCCTTGGGCGTCCCGCCGCCGGAGTTGGCCGCCACGATGCCCACCACCGCAGCAAGGGCCAGGATGGTGCCGCCGGCGATGGCGAGCCACAGGTTGCGCTTGCCGTGGTCCTGCTCCGGCGCTTCCCCAGGCCCTTCGGCCGGCCGGTCACTTGCCGCGGGCCGGTGGACGGTGGCGTCGGCGGAGCTGGTGTGTGCGTCCTCGGCGCCGTGGACCGTCGCCCCGTAGTTGGGCAGGGAGCCGCCGCTGCCGCGCAGGACGGTGGACTGGGACCATTCGTGCGGGCCGTCGCCGTCCGTTGCCTCCTTGCCGAAGATACTCCCGGGAACGCGGGCCTGCGTTGCCGCGTTGCGTCCTTCCGCCGTGGCGGGCGGCCAGGTTCCGGCTACGGGGGCGGTAAAGCGCGACGGCGGCGCGCCGGTTTGGCTGCCCGGCCCCGCCGTTGTGTTTCCGGTGCCGGTGGTCGAGGCGCCTCCTGCCCCGGAGCCTGGAGCCTGCGGCCACGTGCGCGCCGGGAAGGTGGGGGCGCTGCCGGTCCGCTCCGGGTCGATCGACGCGATGCTCCGGACCCGGGTCTCCTCGGTGCCCTCGTCCGGGTGGTTCTCTTCCTGCTGCGGTTCTTCGAGGACCTCGAAGGGGGTGACGGAGAGGTTCAGTTCCGCCTGGATGCGCTGCAGGGCCAGGGCGAACGCGTGCGCGGAGGAATACCGTGACTGGGGCGACTTGGCCATGGCGGTGGCCAGGGCAAGCTCCAGGGATTCGGGCACGTCCGCACGGCCCAGGCGCGGCAGCGCGGTGTTGCTGATGCGGTTGATCAGTTCGCGCTGGGAGTTGTCCGCACCAGGCATCACGAACGGCGAGCGGCCGGCCAGGAGTGTGTAGAGCGTGGCACCGAGAGCCCAAACGTCCACCATGATGCCGTCCACGCTTCCGTCGCGGAACTGTTCGGGCGGGGACCACGGGATGGACATGCCGGAGTCGTCGTCGCTGTCACCGGCGAGGGTGCCGGAAATGCCGAAGTCGGTCAGCGCCGGGCGGTTGTAGTCCGTCACCAGGATGTTGGCGGGCTTGATGTCGCGGTGGGCAATGCCTGCCCGGTGGGCCGTTTCGACGGCGGAGGCCACCTGGATGCCGACGGCCAGCACCTCGTCCACGCTGAACCGCTGGCGGCGGTAGCGCACGTCCAGGCTGGGCCGGGAGCAGTACTCCATGGCCAGGTACGAGTGCCCGTCATCCGTCACCTCCGCTTCGAAGATGGTGACGATGTAGGGGTGGGAGGACAGCTGGGCCATCAGGTTGGCTTCGGACTCGAAGCGGCGGCGGGCGCCCTCGGTCTTCAGGTCCGAGAGCAGCACCTTGACGGCCACTTTGCGGCGCGGCCTGTCCTGCTCGTAGAGGTAGACGTCCGAGAACCCGCCGGAACCGAGCAGGCTGATGTAAGTGAACCCCGGGATGCGGGGCGGCGGCGCTACGGGCCGTTTGGAACTCAAGGAATCTCCTCAAAACGCAGCGAGATGTTGTCGCCCAACTCGGCGATGTCACCGTCCAGCAGGATGGCCATCTCGTTCTGGGCCAGGCGCCGCGGGGGCTGCCCCTGCCGCACCAGGACTGTGCCGTTGGTTGCCTTGAGGTCGCACAGCATGACGTGCCAGCCTTCCAGCCGGACCTCCACGTGGGACCTCGAGATGTCGCCGCCGGGGCTGGGCACCTGGACCAGGCGCGGCATGCCGCCGCCCTGGACCCGGGAGACTGATGGCTGCCGGCCGATCACCAGGGACTGGTCAAGGTCCAGCAGTTCTCCGGTGGACAGGCGCATCCGGCCCAGGCGGGGGCGGCCCACCTGCACGGCGTCCTGGGGCAGGGACGCCCCGCACTCGGTGCAGGCCGAGCGGATGGGCGGGTTGGCATGGCCCTGCGGGCACACCCGGGCCAACACCAGCGGACCGCTGGCCGGAGCTGAGCCGTCCGTGTCCGGGCCGCCTGAAGTGGCAGGTGCCGGCTGCGCGGTGGGGAGGCTGCTTTTCATGACTGTCTGGCCGTCATGGTCATCGTCGAAGTCGGTGGCCGACGGCCCTGCCCCGGGTGCCGCCGGGTAGCTGTTCGGTTGTGCTGTTCCCACCTGCGGTGCCGGCGTGGGCGCTCCGAAAGCCGGTGGTTCTGCCGGCGGCGTCCCGTTCGAAACCGGTGCCGGGGTGAATGGCTCCGGGGCAGGTGCTTGCGCGTTCCCCGCTGCCCCTGTCCGCCAGGGCACTGACTCGATGAGCAGGCCTGCGGCTGGCTTGGGTGCCGCGGCTGGAGGAGGACCTGCTGCCTCCTGGCCTGCCGGTGCCTCGGCTCCGTTGTGCGGCAGCGGAGGCTCCGGGGCCCGCTGGTCAGCAGCGTCCGCGTCGGCTTCGATGGCAGCCTGCGGGGCCTCGGCTTCGATGGCGGGTGCGGACCCGTGGTCCTCTTCGGCCGGTTCCTCGCGGACCGCAGCGTCTTCGATGTTCCGCATGACCGTCCGCTCCCACAGGTGGTCATAGGAACTGGTCAGGTCGATGGCCGCAGGCAGGTCAGCTGCCCCGGGAACTGCCGCTTCGGCATCACGGTCCGCGCCGTCCATGTCCAGCCCGATGGCTTCGGGTTCCGCGCCGCCGGTTTCACCGGAGGCGTTGTCCGCCTCGCCGTCTTCGGCCGATCCATTTACGGCAGGATCATTGTCACCGGCGCCGGCTTCGCCCGTACCTGCATGCTGCGCGCCACCGTGTTCGGCGTATTCGCCGTCCTCGTCAAGGACGGCGTACACGGTCTCGACGGAAACTTCCGGGAGGACTTCAGCGGTCCCGGACGAATCGACGGCAACAGCTGCCGCCGGAGTGTCCGCAACGGCAGAATCGGCGGCAGTGTCCGCGGCGGTCTCAGGCGCCGGGACTGCTGCAGTACCGGCAGCATCGGCAGCGGGGACGCCCCCACCGTCCGGAACAGCAGCAGCACTTGGAGCTTCCAGCGCGCCCTGCCCGGCATCAGCGCCCAGTCGGATGGCCTGCAGCAGCACCATGCCCTCCCCCAGCCGGAGCTCTGGCTGGCCGGTTTCGCCTGCGCCCGGGATCATCAGGGTGCAGGCGCCCGGAACGGCGAAACTGCGTTCGCTCCAGGTGGTGACGTCGCGGCCGTTCAGCTCTGCGGGTCCTTCGGGTGTTTCGACCGAGAGTTCCAGTCCGCCCCGAAGGAATACCCGCAGCGGTCCTGAGAAGTCCAGGATGGCGAACGGCGGAATGCGGGACAGGTTTCCGCCGGCGCTGCCGGTGATGGCCTGCAGGACTTCATAGACTTCGGTTTTCCCGGCAATGAGGTTCCACACGGAATCGGCGAGGGCCGGCGGCGTATCGGGTCCGAGGATGACCGCCGTGTGGGAGCGGACGATGCCCAGCCAGGTGCCGGGGATGTAGCTGGTGCCGGTCATCGCGGGACCTCCGCACCGTCGTCGGGATCCTGGCCTGCGGCGTGTTCCTGCCCTGCAGGGTCTTGCTGTGCTGCGTCGCCCTCCTGTTGGGGAAGAGGCTGGGTTGTGGCCTGCACGGCTTGTCCGCGGGGCAGCGTGACCTCGTCTTCAGCGGACGGGTCCCGCCGCGGAGCCGTGGTGGCAGCGCCGGCGTCGTTAAGGACGTTGCGGGCGTCCACCACGATCACCGTGATGTTGTCCCGCCCGCCGCTGCGCAGCGCGGCCTGGATCAGGGCGTCGACGGCGTCCTGGGGGTGGCCGGCGGTGCTGAGGATGCGGTGGATGTGCTCGTCCGTCAGTTCGGAGGTGAGGCCGTCGGAGCAGACCATCACCCGGTCCCCTTCCTCCACCGGAAGCAGCCAGTAGTCCGCTTCGGTTTCGTCCCCTGTTCCCAGCGCCCTGGTGACCACATGGCGGCGGGGATGCACCGTGGCCTGCTGGGGCGTGATTTCGCCGGCGTCCACGAGTTCCTGGACTTCCGAGTGGTCCACGCTGATCTGCTCGAACCGGCCCTGGCTGAGGCGGTAGGTACGGGAGTCGCCGATGTTCATGACCAGCCAGTACGGCATGCCCATCTGCTCCACCACCACCGCACCGGTCAGCGTGGTTCCCGCCCGGGCACCCGTGGCTTCCCTGATGGAGTTGTCGGCGCGCAGGAGGTACTGCTGCAGGACCGCGGCCGTGACGCTCCGGTCCCCCGTGGACAGCTGCGGAATCGCTGCCAGGGTCCTGACGCAGATGCCGCTGGCAATCTCGCCGGCCTCGTGGCCGCCCATGCCGTCGGCAACGGCGAAGACCGGATCCGACGCGATGAAGGAATCCTCATTCAGCTCGCGGCGGAGTCCCCGGTCCGTTCCGTAGCCGCAGTTGAGGCTCAGGCCGGGGCCAGGCTGCGTGGTGGAGGGAACACTGGCGGGCTGTTGGTTCATGCCTGTCCTAGGTAAAAGGTCCGGTCGCCAAAGTGGACGCTGGAACCGGGGGAAACGAAAGTCGGGACACCTGCCGCAAGGGGCGTACGGAGTCCGTCGGGCGTGGTCACGGCGCTGCCGTTGGTGGAGTTCCGGTCGGTCACCCAGATGCCCGCACCGTCAGTCAGGACGTGCAGGTGGGTCTTCGAGATGGACCGTCCGGGGTCGTCGACGGCGAGGAGCTGGGCATGCTGTTCGCCTGCGGAGCCCACGGGGTTGCGGCCCACCAGGACGCTGCGGTCAAGCTGGAAGTCGCGGCCGTCGTCGAGCCTGATCCGCAGCACGGCGACAGGCGCCGGGCCGGCGGTGCCAGGACGCACCTGGGTGCGTTCGACGTCGTCGTCCACGTGCGGCTGCCCCGGAGGCTGCTGTCCGGCGAACTGCTGTCCCGTGCCCTGCTGCCCGGCCTGCCATGCTGCCGATGGTGCAGGAGCGGCGTCCGGCGCCGGACTGCCCGGCGGTGCAAAGGACGCGGGCGAGGTGTAGGACACGGTCTGTGCGGGGATGGTCCGGCCGTCGGGCTGGATTGCCGGTGCCGGATGGGGCTGGACCGGCGCTGGGGCGACGGCAGGTGCTGCAGCCGGTGCTTGGGGGGCGATGACCTGGGGCGCGCGGGCACCCGCGACGGGCGAGAGCACCTGCTGGACGGGCGGCAGGTCCAGCGGCGCGAAGCTGTACGGGCCCTGGATGCCGCCCGTGGTGATCGGATCACGGCCCGCCTTGACGTCGAAAACGAGCGTCTTGGCGGCATTGTCATGCCAGCCGCGCAGGCGCCCGCCTTTGTCCCAGGTATTGGAAACCACTACCAAAACGGCCCAGACGGCCGCCACCAGGAGCAGCGGCCCCAGGATGAAGAAGGCGGCGTCGAACCACTTGAAGACCACCACCAGGACGGCGCCAATGAGCGTCAGCAGGACGCCGGCACCGGTCAGCAGGCCGCGCACGAACACCCCGCCGGCGCCAGGCGCGTAGCCGTCATTGTCGGTGCTGCGGATCCCCATCAGGAGGTTGCCGGGCGTTTTGCCCGTCCGCGCTTCCAGGCCTGCCAGCACGGCTGCGTAAACCAGGGTGATGCCCAGTCCAATGCCGCCGAACAGCACCAGAGACGCGGTGTCGTAAATGATGAAGCCGCCGCTGCGGGTGCGGGTGATCCCTGCGAAGCCAATGGCGAACGTCACCACCAGGACCGCCAGCGGGAACAGCCAGTCCACTACGGCAGCCCCGAGCCGCTTGCCCGCAGTTGCCGGGACAAGCTGAAGGTTTCCTGCCATTCCTGTTCCTCCCCCTGGCGCAGCGGCCGCCCCTGCCGGACCCGTGCTGCTCCCCTGTACCGCTGCCGCGTTCGCGATGCCCGCGGCAGAAAGTGCCTGGGGCATTTGTACTACCGGGATAGTACCGGGAATCGGCGGCCGGTGCGCGGCAAGTGGCGCCGCCCGGACGTCCGTCCCCTGGTACGGCGCGGTGCCGGCGCCGGTCTGGGAGCCGGGGTTGGGGCCGGCACCGGGTCCGGGAGCCTGCTCCTGGTTGCGGAGGCTCCGTGCCGACCGGTTGGGCAGCGGCGCCCCGCATGAGGTGCAGAAAGCGGCGCCCGTGCGGATGTTTTGCTGGCAGCGCGGGCATCGCTCGGCGTTGGGGGTCACTGCGGTTTGGGTCCTTGCGTTGGGGGTTCTTCAGGGGCAGGTGCGCTGGTGCCGGCTGATGGCGTGCCGGGTCCGTCCGCGGGCGGACCGGCAGGCGGACGACGGCGGCCCGCGGCTTTCCCGAACGGCAGTGCCGGAAGTTTGAACCGGCGTCCGCCGCTGCCGGCGCTGTCCTTCGTGTTCAGGGCGGTGCGTGCATCGGACAGGAGCGACCGCGGTGAGAACCGGGCCTGCTGGCGGCGCCAGAAACCCACCGTGGCTGTCATTTCCTTCAGCGACCCGTCCACGATGGTCCAGTACTCACGCACCTCATCCTCGCTGGGTTGCCCGGCGCCGAAGATCGAGGCGTCGGCGCGCCGCGCCAAAGTCGTGGTGGCGGACTGGCTTCCCGGGAACGCCTCGGCCAGGACCGCGGCGCTCTCCCGGCGCGTGGCCCGCGTGTCGACGGCGGCACCCATGTCGGTGGCCAGGCTGACCACTTCACTCCATCCCCCGCCCACGCGCTGGGCAGGGTCACCCGCGCTGAAACGCGACTTCCGGCGTCGTGATTTCAACAACGCAACCAGCAGCAGCGGCAACGCGAGGATGGCCAGCGGGATCAGCGCCACACCGAGGGCGCTGAGCAGCGCACCCCAGAACAGCCAGGGGTTGTCCTTCTTCTGGTCCGCGTCCAGCGCATCCGGTGAGGAGTCCGGCGGAAGGTCCGCCGGCTCCTGCGGCGGGGGCGGCGGCTGCAGCACCTGCGGCTTGGGCTTGGACTTGTTCTCCGGGTCCGGCGGGATGGGAACATTGTCCTTGGGCGGGGTGGGATCGAAGCTGACCCAGCCAACGCGTTCAAACGCGACTTCCACCCAGGCGTGGACGTTCTTGCCGGTGATCCTGACCTCGCCGGCACCATTCTCGGGGCTCGTGGGGTCGGGGTAGAAGCCCATGACCACCCTGGACGGGATGCCCAGGTGGCGCAGCATCAGGGACATCGCCACGGCGTACTGTTCGTCGTCACCCAGCATCTGCTTGGCCGTCAGCAGGTTGCGGATGCGTGCCGAGCCGTGGCCGGAGACGCTGGGGAGCTGCCCTTCGCTGACCAGGCCGTTGCTGAACGCCCCGGTCTTCTGGAAGTGCGCCTCGATCTGGCGGACCCGGTCAATGGCCGTCGGCGCGTCGGCGGACAGGTCGTTGGCCTGCGAACCGACCACCGGCGGAACTTCCAGCGGGTCGGGAAGCGAAACCTGCGCAAAGTCGTACTGCGTCAGCTGCCCGTGCTCCAGTTTCACGGGATCTGACACCTGCACGCTGTAGGAGTCGCCCCGGTTCAGCCCGTTGGTGGTGACGGCGGTGTCTGTGCCGGAGTTGAAGTACAGGCCGGATGCCGCCGGGGAGCCGCCCTGGTCGAAGCTGATGCCGGTGGTCTTCCGGCCGCCGGGGACGAAGTATCCCTGGTAGTCCTCGATGCTGATGTCGATGGCGTAGTCGTTCGTGGGGACCACGCTTGAGGTGTCCGCCAAGGTGTTGATGGACTCGGCGTCGCCCACCTTGCTGAAGTTGCCCGAGCCGTTGGGGTCCATGTTGTAGTTGGTCCCGTTGAAGGCGTCCAGGGCTCCCAGCCGTACCCTGCCGTCACGGGGAAGCCCCTTGACGACGAACAGCGTGTCGTCTTTCTTGTCCTTGACGTAGGTGCGGAAGCTGGCCAGCGGGGTGACGTAGTCCTTGGGATCGAAAGGCGGAACCACCACGTTGCGGAGGACCTTGCGTTCGTTTCCGGCAGTCACCAGCGGCGCGGACAGGGCGGTGACGCCCACGCTGAGGGCGATCACGCCGGCGGCCATGCCCAGGCGGCGCAGCGATGCTTTCCGGGCCGTGGCGGTATCAGCCTGCGGATTATTGACGGAGACCCGCCGGGTGGAGGACCTGCGGAGGGCGTCGCGGCGGAAGGTTGCCCAGGCGATGCCCAGCACCGTCAGGCCAATGCCGCGTTCAACCGTGAGGAAGGCGGCATTGGTGCTGAACGCGATGCCCGTGACGAAGAGGAGCAGGACCGGGATCAGCGGCAGGTAGGGGCTCCGCACGCGCCAGGTCAGCACGGCTGCCACGATGGCCATGATCATCGAGCTCAGGAACGGGACGATCAGCACGCCGTTGTCGGAGCCTACCGGCACGCCCACCGTCAGCATGTCCTTCCAGGCGAACACCACACCCAGCAGGAGCGTGCGCAGCGAATCCAGCGTGGGCACGAACCCGGCGATGGCGGCATCCGGAACTGCCAGCAGGGTGCCGAACACAAGGTAGGCGCCCAGGGCAATGGCCGTGGTGACGAGCAGTCCGAGGCGCAGGTGCGCGTTGAGCACGCCGATGCCCAGGCCCAGGATGATGCCGCCGAAGCCGGACAGCAGGTAGTAGGGGTCGCCGCCGAAGCTCAGCCCGAAACCGAGCAGTCCAAGCCCCAGGAGGACGGTGAGGGCACCGGCGTCGAGGGCGAAATGCCAGGCCGGCTGCCCGTTGCCGAACGGGCTGCCTTGGCTGCTGAATGGTTTCCGGGCAGATCCGCTTCTGGGGCGGAGGCCAGGTGCGGAGGTCATGCTGCCGCCTTTCGGAGGACGATGCCGAGGTCGGCGAGGTCGCCAACAGTCAGCACGGTGAGGTCTGCGATGTTGGCCCTGCTGGATGCGGCCCCGGCCTCGATCCGTACGGCGAGGCTGCGGACGCCCGGCGGAACGGAGGCCGCGGAGGAGCGCAACTGGGTGGCTGTCACGTTGCTGCCCACCACGAAGAACACCACGGAGGCGTTGGGGACGGTGTCCGCCAAAGTGCGGGCGAGATCGACGGCGGTGCGGCGCATCGGGGCGCCGACGATCCGGGTCATGTCATCGAGCATGTTGCGGCCCGTTTCGCAGCGCAGCGGCCCCTTTTGCGTCAGGACGTCCAGCTCGCGCTGCTCGCGGATGGCCTGGCGGCCGATCGAGGCGGCCGCCGAGATGGCCATCTCGAATTCGTCTTCGGAGGCGTATTCCTCGGTGTTGATGGACAGCGCGATGGCAAGGTGTGCCCGGCGGGTTTCCTCGAATTGTCGGACCATCAGCTTGTTGGTCCGCGCCGTGGTCTTCCAGTGGATGTGCCGCCGGTCATCGCCGGGGACGTAGTCGCGGAGGGCGTGGAAGGAGACGTCGGCACTGGACAGTTCGGTGGTGGGCATGCCTTCGAGGTCGCGGATGAACCCTGCGGCGGAACCTGCCAGGGGCACCGTGCGCGGGTGGACGAAGAGGTCCTCGGGCTCGGTCCACATGACCTGGCGGCGCAGCAGGTGCAGCGGGTCTGCCCGGACGGAACGGACGGGACCCACCACGATGACGGCGCGGCGGGCGGTGGGGATGGTGAAGAGGTCTTCATGGACCTGCTGGGGCTTCATGCGGGGCAGGTGGAAGACGGCGGTGACGCCGCCCACGGGCAGTTCGACCGATGCGGGCAGCAGCGGCCGGCTGGACGTGTTGGTGACGGCGATGCTTCCCACTGCGCTGTCCCCCACCGCCACTCGGGTCCGGGCAAGGTCCAGGACCACGCCGTAGGTGGAGCGGCCCAGGATGAAGCACACGGCGATGAGGAACATGACGAAGGCCGCCACGGCGGCGGCCTTCGCTTCCTGCCAGCCGTAGGCCGACCCCGCCCACCAGAGCAGGATGCTGGCCGCAAGGACCGACCATCCCAGGACGCTGACCACGGAGAGTACCGGCCATACATAGGCGAGCCACGCCTTCCGGACGGTGCGCCAGGCCGGTTCCAGGGCGAGGCCTGCGGTGGAGCTCGCCTCGGCCCATACCGCCGACGGGTGCAGGCGCGTGGGCCTGCCGTCCCGGTGGAAGGGTTGCTTGAGACGCTCCGTGAGCCGGGTCAGCGGGGTGCCGGTGGACATATGTGTGCCTTCGTTGTTGCTGGAAGTGGAGGACTTGCCGGGCCTGGGGGTCAGGCGTTGGTGCGCTGCTGCGGGGCGGCCACGTCGGCGAGGATCCGCGCGAGCACGGCCTCGGGCGTTGCACCGGAGAACTCGGCTTCGGGGTCCATCACGAAACGGTGGGTCCACACCACCGGGGCGAGTTCCTTGATGTCGTCCGGCAGGACGAAGTTGCGGCCCTGCGAGGCTGCCCAGACCTTTGCGGCGCGGACCATGGCGAGGGCGCCTCGGACCGAGACGCCCAGCCGGGTTTCCGGGGCGCTCCGGGTCTCTTCGCACAGCCGCGAGATGTACTCAAGCACTGCGGTGTCCACGTGTCCGGTGGCGGCAAGGTCGGCCATGTCCGCCACGGCCTGCGTGGTGATGACGGCGGACAGTTCCTTGGAGCGGTCCTTGAGGTTGGAGCCGCCCAGCAGCCGGACCGTGGAGGCGTGGTCCGGGTAGCCGATGGACGTCTTGATCAGGAAGCGGTCAAGCTGTGCTTCCGGGAGGCGGTAGGTGCCGGCCTGTTCGATCGGGTTCTGCGTAGCCATCACCATGAACGGGCGGCCCGCCGAGTAGGTGACGCCGTCCACGGTGACCCTGGATTCTTCCATGACCTCGAGAAGCGCGGACTGGGTCTTCGGCGACGCACGGTTGATTTCGTCGGCGAGGACGATGTTGTTGAAGATCGGGCCCTTGTGGAACTCGAACTTCTGCGTCTTCTGGTCGTAGATGGTCACGCCGGTAACGTCCGAGGGCAGGAGGTCCGGGGTGAACTGGATGCGGTTGTTGGAGCCCTGCACGGTGGCCGCCAGCGCACGGGCCAGGGAGGTCTTACCCGTTCCGGGAGCGTCCTCGAACAGCACATGGCCCTCGGCCAGCATCGCGGTGAAGGTCAGCCGGATGACGTGTTCCTTACCCAGCACCGCCTGCCCCACATTGGCAACGAGCTTTTCGAACGTATCGGCAAACCACGCGGCCTGCTCGCTGGTCATCGTCATGGGGTGGTTCTTCCTTCTTCTTAGTTCCACGGGTGGGTTTCAGTCTGTGGCGGGACCCGGACGTCCGGGTCCCGCCTGATGGGTTTTGCTGCTGGCTATCCGTTGGGCATTCCGGCGGGCGGGTTGCAGCCGCGGCTGGACGTATCGCAGCGGATCCAGTTTCCGGCGGCCATGCCGCTGGTGAGGTGATACCAGATGCCGCTCGGGTTGTTGGACGTCTTGTACCAGACCTGGTACCTGTCCGTGTCCGCCGGCGCGCCGGCGTCCAGCCATTTGCCCGCCCCGTTGCACTGCGACGGGTTGCCGGCCACGAAGCTGTCCGTTCCCTTGCGGGGCTCGGTGCAGCTGCGGGTCGGGGTGGCCGTGATGCTCCACGAAGTGGGCACGGGGGGTGGCGGCTCCGCGCCGCTGCGTGACGTATCACTGCCGATCCGGCCCGGCTGGCCGCCGCTGATGGCCCGCACGCGAAGGGTGTGGGTTTCGCTGAAGCCGACAGTCTTCGAGAAGGAGCGCTGGTTGGTGTCCTGCCAGCCGCCGCCATCCAGGCTGTACTGGTATCCCGTGACAGCGCGGCCGTTGCCGTCCGGCTGGTTCCAGGTCCAGGACACCGTCTTGTCACCCTCGCCGCTGCTCTTGCTGCCGTTCACGTTCGGGGCAAAGGCCAGGCCGTAAGGATTCACCTGGTTGGACGGAGCGCTGGCGTCACCTGCGGTGGAACTGCGGGACGAGACCGCCCAGACCACCACCGAGGTAGGCGTGCCATTTGCGGCGGCAACTGTCCCTCCGCCGGCAGCGATGCTGCCGCTGCCGCCGCCTGAAGTCAGGCTGTACCTGTAGGTGATTTCCTGCGGGGTGGACCCGTTGCGCTGGGCATCGCCCAGCACAGGGAACCTCACGTCGATCTTGCCGCCGTTGCCGCCGGTGTCCACCAGCGTCGCCGTCGGAGTCCCAACGATGCCCGGCTTGCCCACCGCTCGGATGGCCGCCGACTGTCCGCTGGTGGCGCTGGTTCCCGCTTTGTTGGTGGCGGAGACCGTGAAAGTGTAGTTGGCTTCGGAGTTGTCAACGGTGACGTTTTGCGTGGTGCCGGCCACCTGCTGGGTGGCCACCGCCGCACCGCCCCGGAGGGTGGTGAGGGTGTAGGCAGAGACGGCGTCACCGTTGTTGTTCGGCGCGGCCCAGCTGACCTTCAGCTGGCTCTGCGAACCCAGGGATGCTGCCTGGGCAGCCGTGGGTGCTGCCGGGGTGGCCGGCACGCCTGCCGGCACTTCAGCGGCGGAGTACGGGCTCCACTCTGACGGTTCCTTGGCATCGTTCCGGGCCAGGACCCGCACCTTGTAGGACACGCCGTTCTGCAGGCCCTTCCAGACATAGCTGACAGCGGTCAGGTTCTGGATCTGGGCGTTCTGCCCCGCGGGCGGCGGCGAGATCTCCAAGTCGTAGGACTTCACCGGCGAACCCTTGCTGGCAGGAGCAGTCCAGTTGATGGACAGTTCCTTGTCGCCGAATTTCAGCGACGGCGCCAGCGGTGTGTCCGGCTTGACGTCCGGCCGGACCTCTGCGGAAGCCGGTGAACGGTCCGAGTCGCCGAACTCGTTGGTGGCGGTAACTTGGAAGTGGTACTTCGTGTTGTTGACCAGCCCGTTCAGCGTGCAGGTGTTGGCCGGACAGTCCTGCTTGAACCCGCCCTCGCCGTACACGGTGTACCTCGTGATGGGTGAACCGCGGTCCGCGGGAGCGGCCCAGTTCAGCAGTGCCGTCCGGTCCCCCACGCTCTGTGCCTGCGGCGTGGTGGGGGCCGCCGGCGCGTCCTTAACGGTGAGCCGGACCCGCGCCGTGGCATGCCGCGACGCGTCCTGGGTCTTGTCCTCCACCGTGTAGGTGACCACCATGGTTCCGGTGAAGCCGGGAGCGGGGGTTACCGTCACAGAATCACCGCTAACCTCCACGTTGCCGCTGCCGGTCTCAGTGGCGGCGGCAATGATCTTCAGCGCCGTCTCGGGGAACGGGTTGGCGTCGTTGGCCAGGACGTTGATAGTCACCGGCTTGCCGGCGGCGGCGTTGGGTTCAACGTCGTCGTTCGCTACCGGTTTTGGCCGGTTGGATGCCGTCACGGACAGCTGGAAAGTAGCCGTGGCTTCAAGGCCGCGGGGGTCCTTGGCCTTGACCTGAACGGCTCCGGCGGTGCCGGCCCGGCTGGAGTCCGCCGCGGAGACTTTGAGGTTCTTGCCGTCGACGCTCACGGTGAATCCGGCCGTCGCGCCGTCCAGGAGTTCGTACTTCATGTTGTCGACGTCGTCCCCGTCGGGGTCCGAGGTCAGCTTCCCCAGATCGATGCTCGCCGAGTCGCCCATGGGCACTTCGACGTTCGCGCCCAGGAGCTCGGGCGGGTTGTTCTTGTTGGGGTCCGGGAGGACCTTGGTGCGGATGCTGAGCGTCGACTTCAGGCCGGCGGGATCGTCCGGTCCGGTTCCGTCGGTGACTTCGAAGGTCAGCGAACCCGGACCCACATAGTCGGTGCCTGCGGTGTACTTCAACCCAGTCCCGTCACCGGTGACGGGATCGCTGCCGTCGGCTCCAATGAGCTTGATCCGGTCTGCCTGCGTCAGGCGCGGTGAGCGACCTTCACGGACCTTGACCCATTCATCCAGGTCGACGTTGACGGACTGGCCGGCCACCACTTCCAGGACCTCGTCCTTGGCCAGCGTCGGAACCTGCTGGCCGAGGCCGGGCACCCAGATGATGGCGGTGGACTTCTGGCCGTCCACGTCCTCCACGGTGTAAGGGATGAGCTGCGGCTGCTCGGTGAGGTCAACGATCATGTTGCCTTCGGTGCCGGGCCGGGCCGTGGTCGCTTCGGTGCTGATCTTGAGGTTCTCGCCCACGCCATCGGGGTCTTCGTCGTTCTTCAGGACGGGAACGTCCACGGCGGTCTTCCCCATGGTCTGGGAGGACGTCACGCGGTCGTCGCGGGCGATGGGTGCCTTGAGCGGAACTTCCGGGTCCACCACCACGCGGATGGTGGCCTGCGCCCGGGCGTCCCGGTCATCAGCCACGGTGTACCGGACGTTGACCGTCCCGGCCTCGTTGGGAGCGGTCAGGATGACCCGTCCGCTGGCCTTGCTGACGGTTGCCTGGAGGGCAGGATCAGCCTCGATGCCGTCGGTGAGGATGCGGATCTGGTCGCCGTCGGGATCGGTGTCGTTGCCGGTGGCGTCGACGGCGATCTGGCGGCCGGGGCGGACCCGCACTTCGTCGTCCACGGGAGTGGGCTTCTGGTTGATTTCACCGCGCGGTGCGATGCCCACGGTGACGGTGCCGGTGTTGACGGCACCCTGCCGGTCCACCACCTTGTAGCGGAAGGTATCGGTCCCGGCGCCGTCACCGGCAGCCGTGAAGTCGATGAAGTTGCTGCCCACCGTTGCCGTACCCATGGCAGGAGTGCTGTCGATGCCGGTGAGCTGGACCGAATCGCCGTCGGGATCGATTCCGTCCAGCGGAACCGGAATGCGGACAGTGCCGGCCGCCACCACGCGGGCCGTGAGGTTGCGCGGCTGTGGGCGGGAATTCTCCGCCCCTTCCAGCGGAAGGATGTGGATGGTCACGGCGGCGGCGCTCTTCTGGCCCTCCGGGTCCACCGCGTTGTAGATGGCGCGGACTGTCTTGGGCTGGCTGCCGGCGATGAACCGGACGGTGTTTTCCGAGACGAAGCTCTTGCCGTCCACCGGGTCCACGCCCTGCGGCAGGACCGGATCAACTGTCAGTTCCTGGCCCTGCGGGTGGGTGTCGTTGTCGAGGACGGGAATGGTGACGACGTCGTTGACGCGGACGTTCACCTCGTCCGGCTTGGGCTGGGGTGCTTCCACCACTGCCGGGGCCGGGACGGGGACCACGGAGACCGA
>Ga0160435_1000408_pt1 | contig 15319 bp, 13 predicted proteins | sample HID1973K_E0MG_FD_108213 | JGI IMG/M metagenome (GOLD analysis project Ga0160435, IMG submission 108213) | Enriched mosquito-associated microbial communities from UW Madison campus, WI, USA - HID1973K_E0 MG | ecosystem: Host-associated > Arthropoda: Insects > Digestive system > Unclassified ...
CCACACCCTCAAACACCACTCCGCCTGGCGGGTCAGACAAACACCCGACGGCATCCTCCACTGGACCAGCCCCACCGGAAGACACCACCCCGACACACCCGCACGCACCCTCGTGTTCACACCGGACTGGGCGCCCGACGCGGCAACCGTCGCCGTTACACCCGACGGCATCGACGCCCCGTTCTGACGCGTGCTCCGACGGTGACGCGAGCGCATGCGAGCGCGCGCCGGAGCGAGCAACCCATCGACTCCGCTCCGTGAGCGATCAGGCCGCGAGGAGCGATCAGTCAGCGAGGAAGGGTCGCGACCAGGCGACCTCTCCCGCCAGCTGACCGGTCTGCCGGAACAGTCTCACCTGGTGGGTGACTGCGAGGGCTTCGGCGAGCTCGTCGCGGTCGGCCACCTCGAAGCCCAGGCTCTGCCAGAACCCCCCGGAACGCCGACTGAACAGCCATGCCCTCGACGCACCTTCCTCCGCTGCGCGGTCGAGCGCGAAAAGGGCGAGAGAACGACCTCGACCACGCTCCCGCCGCGCGGGGCTGACGGCCACGCTTCTGATCAGCGCATGCTGGCCGTCGGCGCTGATCTCGTACCCCGTGCTGCCGACCACGGCACCGTGCGTGTCCCACTCGATCCACAGCCTCACCCCCGGCTCATCCAACCCGCTGAGGGTGAGGTCGGCTTCTCGCAGGAACACCGTCAGCGCAGGGACGTCTGCGGTCCGGCACTGCTCGAGACGCATGCATCGAGTCAACCACGATGCGGACGCCGGGCGACGCCGCCGGGAGGATGCGGAATGGGCGGCTGTCCGCCTGTCGACGGTCGTGTCGGCGGTCCACCGTACGCTGGGGGCATGGCATCCCGACGACCCGCTGCGGCGACTTCCTACCGCTGCACCGAGTGCGGGTGGACGACTCTGAAATGGGTCGGCCGGTGCGGGGAGTGCCAGCAGTGGGGAACGGTCGTCGAGGCGGCGACGCAGACGGGGATCGTCCACACGGTCACCGCGCTCCCTCCCACGCGCGCGGCGCAGCCGATCACGGCGATCGACACCAGCGAGACGCCGCGACGCACGAGCGGCGTCGGCGAGTTCGACCGCGTCCTCGGAGGCGGTGTGGTGCCCGGGGCCGCCATCCTCCTCTCGGGCGAGCCGGGCGTCGGCAAGTCGACGCTCCTGCTCGAAGTCGCCGCGCAGAGCGCTCGCGCCGGTCGCCGCGTCCTCTACGCGAGCGCGGAGGAGTCGCTCGGACAGGTACGTCTGCGCGCCGAGCGCACCGGTGCACTCCACGACGAGCTCTTCCTCGCGAGCGAGACCGACCTCGCGACGATCCTCGGGCACATCGATGCCGTGCGGCCCGAGCTCCTCATCGTGGACTCGGTGCAGACGGTGTCGTCCTCCTTCAGCGACGGTGTCGCCGGCCATCCGAGCCAAGTGCGCGAAGTGGCATCCACCCTCATCCGCATCGCGAAGGAGCGCAACCTCCCGGTCATCATCGTCGGCCACGTCACGAAAGACGGATCGATCGCCGGGCCGCGCATCCTCGAGCACCTCGTCGACGTCGTCTGCCATTTCGAGGGCGATCGGCAGACGTCGCTGCGGTTCGTACGCGCGCTCAAGAACCGCTTCGGCGCGACCGACGAGGTCGGCTGCTTCGACATGACCGGCGACGGCATCGCCGAAGTCCCCGACCCGAGCAGCCTCTTCCTCGGCCACGGCTCGACCCAGCCGGGCTCGTGCGTCACGATCGCCCTCGAGGGCCGGCGCGCGCTGCCCGTCGAAGTGCAGGCTCTGACGATCCAGACGCAGGCGCCCAACCCGCGGCGCATCGTCAGCGGCGTCGACGCCGCCCGTGTCGCCATGATCCTCGCGGTGCTCGAGAAGCGCGCCAAGATCGCCGTGTCCGGCCACGACGTCTACGTGTCCACCGTGGGAGGCGTGCGCCTGACCGAACCGGCAGCCGACCTCGCGATCGCGCTGGCCGTGGCATCCGCCGTTCGAGACCGTCCCAACCCCGCGCGCCTCGTCGCCGTCGGCGAGCTCAGCCTGTCGGGCGAGGTGCGCGCCGTCACTCAGCACGCGCAGCGACGGGGCGAGGCCGAGCGCCTCGGCTACACCGCCGTCGTCGACACCTCGTCGCGCGACCTCGCCGGCGCCCTGGCCGACGTCGCCCGGCGCCATCGCCCCGACCCTGGCGATGAGCCCGGCTTCTGACCGCCCGTCCGCGACGAGCAGACCCAGGCGCCGGCGCTGACGAGGTGCGAGCCCTCAGAGGTCGAGCGCGGCGATCAGGTCGGCCGGAGACGCCTGCATCGGGTGGGGACCCGCGATGTCGAACATGACGCTCGTGATCTCGTCGCCGTGCACGCCGAGGAACGCGCGCAGCCACCCCGGCGACTGCAGTCCCACAGCGGGCGGGAGGGATGCGGGCTTGTGCGCGGCATCGCTGAACAGCAGCAGCGCCACCTGACCGGTGCTCGGGTCCCGGAACGTCCACACCTCGCCGGTGTCGAGCGGGTTGTCGCGCTGGCCCGGTCGGAGGAGCGGAACCACCGTCGGACCGTGCCGCAGCGCGAACGCCAGCGCCGCCATGTCCTGAGTCTGCAGCGCGTCGGCGAGCTGCGGGTTGCGGAACTCGAGCGGGGGCTTGTCCTTCGCGCGCTTCTTGCCGGCCATGCGTCCAGCCTAGGCGCGACCGTCCGAGGCGCGACCGCCCGAGGGGGATGCGGTGGAGCCCGGCGGGGGACGCACGAGGGCAAAGAGATGGGCCCTCTCGATCCCCCCATTGGGGACTGGGAAACTCGAGAGGGCCCTAGGCTCACCATGGCCGGGATCCAAGATCGAAATCTCTGGGGTTGATTTCGATATCCGCTGCTGGGGACAACGGGGGTTTAGCCGAATGGGAGCTAGATCAAGTGTAAGCACGTCGCCCAGCGGGTGTGTCCACCGTTAGGGGGACAAATCATGAGAATGTCCTCAGAAGCTGTGACCGGTCTCAGCCGCTCTACCGCAGGCGGAACTGCCGTTCTTCAGAGTCGATCCCGCCGACGGTGACCACCAGGTTGTAGTACCCGGCGAGGGCCCGCGGACGGTCGCCGTCGCACGTGCTGACCGACGATCGGGTGCGGTCCCACACCAGCGGCTCCACACTCGAGACGCTCTGCCCCGGCTCGAGCTGCACGATCTGATCGCTCGGTTCGCTCTGACAGTCGGTGGAGCGCCACCACACATCCGTGCCGCTCGAGATGGTGAACGCCTGAGCCGCGGTGCCCACGTTCATCGCGCACGCCGTGTCGCCCTCGTTCTCGAGCCGGATCGTCAGTTGCGGGTCCTGGTCGCCGCCGTAGCTGTCGCGATCGGTCACCGCCGTCACGGTCACGTCACCCGAGCTGCAGAGCGGGATGCTGCTCGCCGACCCGCTCGGCGTCGGCGCCGGCGACGTCGCAGCGGGGGACGTCGCGGCCGGCGGCGATGTCGATGCCGCCGTCTCCGTGGGCGTCGGCGTCCGCGCCGGGGTGGCGGCGGGACTCGACGCGGATGCCGGCGGCGCCGCGACGATGCCCTCCCACGGACGCCAGATCACAAGCGCGACCACGCCGCCGACGAGGAGCACCGCCACCAGGACGGCCACCAGCCGCCGTCGCCGGTACACGGCGGGCGAGTGTCGGCGGACGGGGCGGGTGCTCACCCTCTCAGGCTAAGCCGCGGCATCCGCCACGTCCCGCGGACGCGCCTACGCGCGGCCGAGCTCCTTCAGCATGCGCGTGTTGCCGAGGGTGTTCGGCTTCACGTGCGCGAGATCGAGGAACTCCGCGACGCCCTCGTCGGGGCTTCGCAGCAGTTGCGAGTAGACGTCGGGGTCGACGACCTGCTCGCCGATGGGCAGGAAGCCGCGACGCGAGAAGAACTCCACCTCGAACGTGAGGCAGAAGAGGCGGCTGAGTCCGAGGGCCCGCGCCTGCTCTTCGAGGCGTCGGACGATCGCGCCGCCGACGCCGTGGTGGAGCCAGTCTTCCGCGACGATGAGGGTGCGGATCTCGCCGAGGTCCTCCCACATGACGTGCAGCGCCCCGCAGCCGATGAGGCGGCCGTCGATCTCGGCGACGACGAACTCCTGCACCGACTCGAAGAGCGTGACGAGCTCTTTGCCGAGCAGGATGCGTCGCTGCACCCACGGGTCGAGCAGCGTCAGGATGCCGCGGACGTCGCTCGTGCGCGCGAGACGCACCGTGTAGGGGCGCTCGCCCCGCTCGGGAGCCTGTGCTTCGGTCACCGCACCACTGTATTGCCCTCGCGCGACGCCTCGGACACGTGTCCCCGCGCGCCCGGCACCGCGCCGGACCCGTACTCTGGGTGTCTGGAGGAGGGGCCGGCGTGAGTGTGCTGCGTGACTACGCCACGACAGTGTCGCAGCCGACACTGTCCTTCGACGCGCCCGCCGCCGACGGATCGCCCGTCCCCGGCGGCGCGTTCGGGATCGCGCGCTACGACGAGGTCGTCGACGGCGACGGCGGTCTCCGCTCCGGCTGGAAGAGCCTCGCGACCCACGCCCTCGCGCTGACGGCCGACGAGCTGCACCGCGTCGAGGGCGAGATCACCCGCTTCCTGGCCGACGACGGCGTCTCGTACATCCGCGCCGACACCGGCACGCAGCCGTGGCAGCTCGACCCGATGCCGCACGTCATCGATGCCGCCGGGTGGGCTCCTCTCGACGTCGGCCTGGCGCAGCGCGCCGAACTGCTGAACGCGGTCCTCGTCGACCTCTACGGACCGCAGACGCTCCTCCGGGAGCGGATCGTCCCGGCATCCGTCGTCGTCGGGCACTCGGGATTCATCCGGCCGATGGGTCGCGAGAGCGCGTTCGACCCGCATCCGCTGCTGCTGTCGGCGACCGACCTCGGGCGCTCGGCGGAGGGCGAGTGGCACGTCCTCGCCGACCGGGTGCAGGCGCCCTCGGGCCTCGGCTACGCCGCCGAGAACCGCCGCGTGCTGTCGCAGGTGCTGCCCGACCTCCACCAGGAGGGCGACCTGCACCGCATGGAGCCGTACTTCGCCGCGCTCCGCGCCGCGCTCCTGTCCCACGCGCCCGACGCCGCGACAGACCCGCGGATCGTCATCCTGTCGCCCGGCGCCCTGTCGGAGACCGCGTTCGATCAGGCCTTCCTCGCGGGCGCCCTCGGCTTCCCGCTCGTGCAGGGCAGCGACCTCGTCGTGCACGACGGCTGGGTGTGGATGAAACCGGCGGGCTGGCCCGGCAAGAAGCCCACCGAGCGCATCGACGTCATCATCCGCCGGGTGGATGCCGCGTGGTGCGACCCCCTCGAGCTCCGCGCCGATTCGCGACTCGGCGTCGCGGGCCTCGCCGAGGCGGTGCGGCGCGGCCGCGTCCGCCTCGTGAACGGTCTCGGCGCCGGTGTGCTCGAGAACCCGGGGCTCCTCCCCTTCCTTCCCGCCGCGTGCGAGCACCTGCTCGGCGAGCAGCTGCGCCTGCCGTCGGTCACGACGTGGTGGTGCGGCGACCCCGACGACCACGCCTTCGTCGCCACCCGGCTGGCGGCCGGCGACCCCACGCTGCTCGTGCGGGCGATCGACGAGCCCCGCAAGGCCTTCGCGGGCCGCTCCGCCGACGAGCTCCTCGCCCTCATCGACGCCGCGCCGCATCGCTTCGTCGGCCAGGAGCTGCTGCCGCTCTCGCAGGCTCCGGTCTGGGCCGCGGGCGGCGGCGCCACCGGTCGGGCATCCGCCCGGGCGATGAGCTTCCGCGCCTTCACGCTGCGCTACGGCTCGGCCTACCGTCCGCTCGTCGGCGGCCTCGCCACCGTCCGCGAGACGCCGACGTCGGCGCCGATCACGAAGGACGTCTGGGTGCTGAAGGCCTCCGAGACGGATGCCGACCAGGGTCTCACCGAGATCGCCCCGCTGCAGACGGCGCGCACCGTTCCGATGCTCGCACCGCGCGCCCTGTCCGACATGTACTGGACGGGTCGCTACGCGGAGCGCACGGAGGACCTGCTTCGCCTCCTGCTCGCGACCCAGGCCGAGTTCGACCAGCCCGGCACGCCGGCAGGCGGCCAGCCGAGCGCGCGCGTGCTCTTGGCAGCGCTCCACCGCCTGGCCGGCACACGGTGGAGCGATCCCGAGGCCGAGTTCCGCTCGCTCCTGCTCGACGCCTCCCGACCGGGCTCGGCCGCGCACTCGATCGCGCGGCTGCGCGAGGCGATGGAGAGCGTCCGCGACCAGCTGTCGGGCGACACCTGGCGGGTGTTCTCCAACATCGACCGCGCGACCCGCGCCCTGCAGGGCTCGGTCCACGCGCACCGCACCGCCGAGTCGGGCGGCCGCATGCTCGCCGCGATCCTGTCGCTCTACGGCGTCACCGCGAACATGATCCGCGACACCGGCTGGCACATGATCGAAGCGGGCCGCCACCTCGAGCGCGGGCTCCAGATCTGCCAGCTCCTGAGCGTCGGCGCGACCGAGCGGCGCGACCTTCGCGGCGACCGCGAGGTTCTCGAGGCGCTGCTCCTGGCATCCGAGAGCGTCGTCACCTACCGGCGCCGCTACCGGGGCTCGACGCGCACGGCCGACGTGCTCGACCTTCTGCTGCTCGACGCCGACAACCCGCGATCCCTCCTGTTCTCGCTCGTCGCGCTGCGTCGCCACCTCGCGGCGATGCCCGCGTCGACGGGCTCGACCCGCGCCGAGCGCCTGCTCGACCACCTCGAGACGCAGCTGCGCGAGATCGACGTCGCCGAGCTGTCCACGGTCACAGCGGGTCGGCGACCCCAGTTGGCGGCATACCTCGACGACGTGGAGTCCCGGCTCGAGCAGGTATCGGATGCCATCACACGCCTGCACTTCGAGAGCGGACCGCCGCCGGTGCCGCTGTCGGAGCTGTCGCTCGTCGAGCTGATGGAGGCGCGCGCATGAAGCGCTACCGCGTGTGGCATCGCACGGCGTACACGTACGCCAAGCCGGTCAAGGACAGCGTCGGCCAGTTCCACCTGCTCCCCCGGGAGCTCCCCTGGCAGCAGGTCTCGGCGGCCGCCGTCACCGTCGATCCGGTTCCCGGCGACCTCGCTCCCGACGTCGACTACTTCGGCAACGCGTCGACCTACTTCCACGTCACCGACCCGCACGCGGCGCTGACGATCGAGTCCTCGAGCGAGGTCGCCGTCGAGGTCCCGGCGTACGACGACGACGCCCTCGCGCAGCCGTGGGAGCGCGCGCGTCCGCTCGTGCATCCCGACATCCCCGAGGCCTGGCGGGCGACGGAGTTCGCCATCGAGTCGCCGCGTGCACGCCACGACGCCGAGGCCACCGCGTACGGCGCGGCGTCGCTGACCCCCGGGCGGCCGCTCGGCGAGGCGGTGACCGATCTCATGCAGCGGATCTTCCGCGACTTCGACTACGACGCGACGGCGACGACCGTGACGAGCACCGTCGCCGATGCCATGCGCAAGCGGGCCGGGGTGTGCCAGGACTTCGCCCACGTCGCCCTCGCCTGTCTGCGGGCCCACGGCGTCGCCGCGCGCTACGTGTCGGGCTACCTCGCCACGCAGCCCCCGCCGGGAAAGGAGCGCGTGTTCGGCGCCGACGCGTCGCACGCATGGCTCGCGGTGTGGCTGCCCGGCACCGATGAGTGGCTCGCCATCGATCCCACGAACAACCAGTGGGCGGACGACCGCTATGTCACCGTGGCCTGGGGGCGCGACTACGGCGACGTATCGCCGGTGAAGGGCATCATCTACACGAAGGCCAAGACCTCGACCCTCCGCGTCTCGGTCGACGTCGCGCCGCTCTAGCCGGTCACGTCCGCCAGGTCCACCTCGAACGTCCGGGCCTCGCCCTCGGGCGAGGTGACGACGACGGATGCCGTGCCCTCGCCGCCGGCGAAGACCCGCAGCCGAAGGCCGTCGAAGTAGTCGTAGTCCGGCCGGTCGACGCGCGCCCCCCACGGGAGCACCGCGCCGCCGCGCACGTACAGCGGCAGCGAGTCGAAGCCGTGCCGCTCGCGGCGCCACCGCCCGCCCGCGACGACCTCGCCGGTGAGGAGGCTCGTCCACTGCCCCTCGGGCAGGTAGAACTCGACATCGCCGTCCGCGCTGAACACGGGCGCGACGAGCAGGCTCGGGCCGAGCATGTACTGCCGGTCGACGTACCGCGCCGCCGGGTCGTCCGCGAACTCCAGGGCGAGCGGGCGCATCAGCGGGATGCCGGTCGCGGCCGCCTCGAGGCCCTGCTGGTAGAGGTAGGGCATCAGCTGCATCTTCAGGTGCGAGAAGCGGCGGGTCACCTCCACGGCCTCCTCGTCGAAGGCCCACGGCACGCGGTACGAGTCGGAGCCGTGGAAACGGCTGTGACTCGACAGCAGGCCGAACGCGGTCCAGCGCTTGAACACGGCCGGGTCGGGCGTGCCCTCGAAGCCGCCGATGTCGTGGCTCCAGTGCGCGAACCCGCTCATCGCGAGCGACAGGCCGCCCCGCAGGCTCTCGGCCATCGAGACGAAGGTCGACGTGTTGTCGCCGCCCCAGTGCACCGGCATGGTCTGTCCGCCGGCGGTCGCCGAGCGCGCGAACAGCACGGCCTCGCCCGCGCCGCGCTCCGCCACGAGGACGTCGTGGACGGCGCGGTTGTAGAGCTGCGTGTACAGGTTGTGCATGCGCGCCGGGTCGGCGCCGTCGTGCCACACGACGTCGGTCGGGATCCGCTCGCCGAAGTCGGTCTTGAAGCAGTCGACCCCCTGTGCCACCAGGCGTCGCAGGTGTCCCTGGTACCAGGCCGTGGCATCCGGGTTGGTGAAGTCGACGAGTCCCATTCCCGCCTGCCAGAGGTCCCACTGCCACACCGAGCCGTCGCGCCGGCGGACGAGGTATCCCGCCGCCGCCGCCTCCGCGAACAGCGGCGAGCGCTGCCCGATGTACGGGTTGATCCAGGCCGACACCCGCAGGCCGCGGTCATGGAGCCGGGCGAGCATGCCCTCCGGGTCGGGGAAGACGCGGGGATCCCACTCGAAGTCGCACCAGTTGAACTCGCGCATCCAGAAGCAGTCGAAGTGGAAGACCGACAACGGCAGGTCGCGCTCGGCCATGCCCTCGATGAAGGAGGTGACGGTCGCCTCGTCGTAGTCGGTCGTGAACGACGTCGACAGCCAGGGACCGTACGACCACGCGGGGACGACGGGCGGGCGTCCGGTCAGCGCCGTGTAGCGCGTCAGCACGTCCGCGGGCGTCGGGCCCGCGACCACGAAGTACTCCAGCACTTCGCCCGGCACGGCGAACTGCACGCGCTCCACCGCTTCCGAGCCGACCTCGAACGAGACGTGCCCCGGGTCGTTGACGAGGATGCCGTAGCCGGCCGACGACAGGTAGAACGGCACGTTCTTGTACGCCTGCTCGCTGGAGGTGCCTCCGTCGGCGTTCCAGATGTCGATGGTCTGGCCGTTCTTGACGAGCGGCCCGAAGCGCTCGCCGAGGCCGTAGATCGTCTCCCCGACGCCGAGGTCGAGCTGCTCGTGGACGAAGACACGCTCATCGGGCACTCCCGTCTCGGCGCGGGCGTTGCCGACGATGCCGTGATCGACGGCGGCATCCGCGCTCAGCCGGACGTATCCGGCGGACTTGTGCCCGCTGCCGGTCACCCGCCGTCCGTCCACCTCGAACGCGAGCGACCAGGGCGCTCCCGCCGCGACGCGCGCGGTGAGGGCTCCCGCACGGAGGACGCCACCGGCATCGTCGACCGCGACGCTGCCGCCGCCGGCGACGGCCCCCGACGTCTCGAACCCGCCGTGCCACGTGCCGCCCTCGTGGTGGGCGACCCGCACGCGGATGACGCCCTCGCGCGGCGCCGACAGGGTCACCGTCAGCACCGGACGGTTGAGCGTCGATCCGCGCCCTGTGATGACCGCGGTGGGCGCGGTGATCCGCAGACCCGGGCCGTCGGGCGTGGCATCCGTCTGCTCGATGTCGAACGCCTCCTGGGCGTACAGCGCCGTGACACCCGGACGCAGCTGCCAGAATCCGTCGGTGAACTTCATTACTTGACTGCTCCTGCCGTGATGCCGCGTGTGAGCGTGCGCTGGAAGATGAGGAAGAAGATGAGCGTCGGGATGATGCCGAGCAGCGCCGAGGCGCTCGTCGTCGTGACGTCCATGAGCCGGTCGCCCTGCAGCACGCTGATCGCGACGGGGACCGTCTGGTTGGCGTTGGACGCGAGGAAGGTCAGCGGGATGAGGAACTCGTTCCACGTCCAGATGAAGAAGAAGATGAGGAGCACCGAGAGCGTCGGGCGGCTGATCGGGAAGACGACCCGCCAGAGGATCTGCCAGCGGGTGGCCCCGTCGAGCGACGCCGCCTCGAGGATCTCCTTCGGGAAGGTGCCGTACACCGCCGACAGCAGGTAGGTGCCGAAGGCGGCCTGCACCACCGTGAAGATGATGATGACGGCCCAGACGCTGTCGTAGAGGCCCACCTCTTTGAACATGTAGTACAGCGGGTAGAGGAGCGCCTCCTGCGGCAGCAGGTTCGCGAGGAGGAAGAGGAGCACGATCCAGCTGCGGCCCCGGACCCGCCCGATGCCGATCGCGAACGCGTTGAGCATCGACAGGAGCACGGCGAGCACCGAGACGACGCCCGAGATGAGGATCGAGTTCCACACCTTCTGCGGGAAGTTCACGCGCTCCCAGAACTTCTGGATGCCGGTGAAGTCGAGCGCCTCGGGGAAGGCGAGGGGGCCTGACGTCGCATAGTCGACCGGCGACTTGAACGAGTTGACCAGCACGAGGTAGAAGGGCGCGAGGATCAGGAGCGCGCCGAGCGAGACCAGCACGAGCATCAGCCAGTCGACGCCGCGCTTGCGGGTCATGCCGCCGCGCGGCCGGGCGGGGCGGGGTGCGCGCCGGGGAGCGGCCGCCGCCGCGGCGTCGGTCACGAGGACAGTGGTGGCAGCCATCAGAGACCCGCCCTTTCCTTGCGCTCGAGGGACGTCTGCACGCGGATGAAGACGATCGAGACGATGACGACGACGATCGTGAGGACGGTCGCGATGGTGGCGCCGTAGCCGACGTTGCGCTTGGTGAAGAACTCCGTGTACGCGTAGTACGCCGGAACCAGCGTCGCTCCCGCCGGTCCGCCGCCGGTGATGACGTAGACCGGGCCGAACACCTTCAGCGCGGCGATCGTGCACGTGAGGGTGACGACGAAGATCTCGGGCCGGATGATGCTCATGGTGATCGCGGTGAACCGCTGCCGCCAGTTCGCGCCGTCGAGCTCGGCGGCCTCGTACAGCTCGGGGTCGACCCGCTGGAGGGCGGCCATGAAGACGACCACCGGGTAGCCGATCTGCACCCAGACCAGGACGACCATGAGGACGATCAGCGCCGACGGCATCTGCCCCAGCCAGTCGACCGGGCCGATGCGGAACACGGCGAGGATCTGGTTGAGCGCGCCCTCGCCGCCCGGCCGCACGATCCAGCCGATCACGATGCCGGCGACGGCGACGGGCAGGATCTGCGGCAGGTAGTAGGTGGCGCGCAGGAAGCTGCCGACCTTGCCGCCGAACTTCCGTCCGACGACGTCGAAGAGGAGCGCGGCGACGATCAGCCCGACGATCGTCGGGACGACCACCATCGCGAGGACCATCCACACCGAGTTGCCGAACGAGGTCCAGAAGTCGTCGTCGGTGAGGAGCTTCTGCCAGTTGTCCAGGCCGATGAACTCCGGCTCGCGGACGCCGCGCCATTTCGTGAAGGTCAGGTACACGTTCCAGACGAGCGGGACGAGCACGACGACGACGAGCAGCGCGAGGCCGGGCAGCAGGTACAGCCAGTAGGCGCCGGTCCCGCCGGAGCGCTGCGGGATGGACGGCTCCTCGGGCGGCAGCGACGCACGCTGCTGCCGCCGGGGTGGCGTGACGGTGGTCATGGGGACTCTCCTCGGATCCGAGACGGGGTGGGAGCGGCAGCCGCGTGTCTCGCGGCGGCCGCTCCCCGCGATGATCAGCGGAAGTCCGCCGTGCCCTCGTCGTACTGGGCGCCGAGGTTGGCGTTCGTCGTCGCGGCGTCCTGGGCGCCGGTCACGAGGCCCTGCAGCTGCTGGACGATCACGTCGTAGAAGCCGGGCGCCGGCCAGTCCGGGTAGAAGGACAGGCCGTCCGCGTCGAGGATGCCGTTGAACACCGTGATGAGATCCTGGCTCTTCTCGTCCGTGATGTCGGCGGGGTCGGCCGCGACGGGCACGCCGCCGTTGTTGCCGATGATCGCCTGGATCTCGGGGCGCATCGTGATGTCGATGAACTCGTAGGCGAGCTCCTTGTTGGCCGCGTTCTCGGGGACCACCCACAGGTTGCCCGACGAGCCCAGCGAGAGCGTCGCCTCGGGGAAGGCGGTCATCGTCCAGTCGAAGCCGGTCGCCTCGGCCACGAAGCGGCCGTACCACCACGATCCCGAGACGAAGATCGGCGCCGAGCCGTTGATGAAGGACACCCCGGCATCCTCGGCCTTGATCGACGACACGTCCGAAGCGATGTAGCCCTTGTCGACGTAGTCCGCGAGGGTCTCGCTCGCGTAGGTGACCTCCGGGCCCTGCCAGTCGACCGGGTTGGCGTACAGCTGGTAGTCGTCCACGAACCCGCGCTCGGCCTGGCTGAGCGCCAGCTGGTACCAGAGCTGGCCGAGGGGGTACTCCGCCCCGGCCTCCGCGAGCGGCGTGATCCCCTTCGCGACGAACGCATCGAGGACGTCGACGAACTCGTCGTAGGTGGTCGGCACCTCGAGGCCCGCATCGGCGAATGCGTCGAGGTTGTAGTACACGCCGACGAACTCGCCGTAGTTCGGGATGCCGTACCAGGTGTCGCCGCCCATGACGCCGTCGTCGCTGTACTTCGCGGTCGTCTGGAGCGACGGTGCGAGCTTGTCCGCCCAGCCGTACTCGTCGACCGCGTCGCTGATGTCGGAGATGAGACCGGTGCTGGCGAGGAATCCCGCGGTCGCGTTGCCCTTGTTGAACTCCATGAGGTCGGGCGCCGCGTCGGTGTCGAGCACCTGGCTGGCGGTCGACTGGATCTGCTCGAAGGACTTCTCCTCGAACTCGACGGTGGCGCCCGTCTCCTCCTCGAAGACGTCGATCGCCTCGGCCCACGCCTTGCCCATGGCGCTGTCGGCACCCTCGTAGTGCCAGAGCTTGAGCGTGCCTCCCTCGGTGGGCTCGTCGTCGGCGGTGCCGGAGCAGGCCGACAGGGCGAGCGCTCCGATCGTGACGACGGCGAGGGCAGCGGCTCCTCGCCGGGTCGTGCGGAACGTGGGACTGTGTGTCGTGCGTGCCATCGGTGGCACTCCTTTCGCAGGGACCTTCATTGGTCTTTCGGGTGACGGTGCTTCGGGCGGTCCGGAAACCGCTGTCGAAGCGCTTCGATAATGCAGATGGAGAAACGCGATGTTCAGTTGGAGGAGGTGGGTCAGCGCCGCGGCGGCGCGATCGACCCACGGACGATGAGGGTGGGAGGGATGAGGTGGACCGTGGCCTCGGGCGGCTCGTCGCCGAGGCTCTGGAGAGCGAGCTCGACGGCGAGATCGCACGACGCCTCCGGGATGAGCGGGATGACGTCGACGGCGACGGGCAGAGCCGTCGTGTCGAAGGATGCGGCGACCGAGATGACCGACACGTCCTCGGGCACGCGGAGCCCGCGCTCGGCGAGCTCCGCGAAGACGACGAGATGCACGTCGTCGGCGGCGTGGACGGCGATCGCCCTCACTCCGTCGTCGAGCATCTCTGCGACCGCGCGGCGGGTGACCGCTGCGCTCGTGCGCCGGTCGCCCGAGGTGCGCGTCACGGCGCGTGCTCCCCGCTCTGCGGCGCGCGCCTCGAACGCGCGGCGCAGGCGCGGCGGGAAGTTCGACTTCTCGTAAGCGACGTCGGGCTGACCGATGAGACCGAGCGACTCGTGGCCGGCGTCGATCAGCCGATCGGCGGCCAGGGCCGCGGCCGCCTCGAAGTCGAGGTCGACGCACACCAGCCCTTCGCGGTCGTCGGGCACCCCGATGAAGATCGTGGGCGTCGCGATCGACCGCGCGAGCGGCACGCGCTCGTCGTCGGGGCCGACGTCGAGCACGAGGATCGCGTCGACGAGACCGCTGGAGGCGACGCGTCCCATCCCCGCCGAGGCCTGCTCGTCGGTGAGGAGCAGGATGTCGTAGTCGTGACGGCGCGCGGCGACCGTCGTCGCGAGCACGAACGACATGTGCGTCGGCGCGTGGGAGTCGGCACGCAGCGGCTCGGTGAGCGCGAAGATCTGCGTGCGACGGCCGGCCAGCATCCGGGCGCCGGCGTTCGGGCTGTAGCCGAGCTCGCGGACGGCCGCCTCGATCCGACGACGCGTGTCGGGAGCCACGGGACGCTTGCCGCTGAGCGCGTAGGACACGGTGCTGATCGACACACCGGCGGCCTCGGCCACCTCGGTGATGTTCGCCATGTCGACTCCGTCGTCCTGATGCTGCGGTTCTCGAAACGCTTCGCGGAAGCGCTTCGGAATGCATGCTACGCAGACGTCGCCACGATGCGCAAGGACTTTGTGGAATCTGGCAACAAATAACGCGCCGGGGGCGGGAACGACGAAGAGCGGATGCCGGGTGGCATCCGCTCTTCGTGTGACCGGGTGTGTGTCAGGAGGCGCTGGCGGCGATGTCCGGCGTCGCGCTGATCTCGCCGGCGGCTCCGACGCCGATCGCGACCTTCTCGCCGCGCGGTCCGCTCTCGAACGTGAACTGCCCGTTCTGGGCGTCGACCTTCACGTGGTCGCCGCTGCTGAGCTGGCCGTGCAGGATCTGCTCGCTGAGCTTGTCCTCGACCTCGCGCTGCATCGCACGGCGCAGCGGCCGCGCACCGAGCGTCGGGTCGAACCCGATCTCGATCAGGCGATCCTTCGCCGCGTCCGACAGCTCGACGGTCATGTCGCGGTCGAGCAGGCGCTCGCTCAGACGCTTCGTGAACAGGCCCACGATCTGACGGAGCTCGTCCTTGCTCAGCTGCGGGAACACGATGATGTCGTCGAGTCGGTTGAGGAACTCGGGCTTGAAGTGACGCTTCAGCTCCTCGTCGACCTTGCCCTTCATCCGCTCATAGCTCGTCTGCGCGTTGCCCTCGACTTGGAACCCGACCGGGCCGCCGGCAATCGCCGACGAACCGAGGTTGGTCGTCATGATGATGACGGTGTTCTTGAAGTCGACGACGCGACCCTGACCATCGGTGAGGCGACCCTCTTCGAGGATCTGCAGCAGCGAGTTGAAGATGTCGGGGTGGGCCTTCTCGATCTCGTCGAACAGGACCA
>Ga0160435_1000409_pt1 | contig 15233 bp, 10 predicted proteins | sample HID1973K_E0MG_FD_108213 | JGI IMG/M metagenome (GOLD analysis project Ga0160435, IMG submission 108213) | Enriched mosquito-associated microbial communities from UW Madison campus, WI, USA - HID1973K_E0 MG | ecosystem: Host-associated > Arthropoda: Insects > Digestive system > Unclassified ...
GGTCGCCAACAACTTCGAGGCGACAGTCAAGTTGCGCAACAAGATCAAGTCGGCCATGACGTACCCCGTCGTCGTGTTCGTGATCGCGATCCTCGCGGTCATCGGCATGCTCCTGTTCATCGTGCCGATCTTCGCGAACATGTTCCACGACCTCGGCGGTCAACTGCCTTTGCCCACCCGAATTCTCCAGATGATGTCGACCCTTCTGAAATGGACGATTGTGCCCCTCGCGGTCGCACTTGGTGTCTTCATGGTCTGGTGGAGCCGGCACAAGAACGATCGAGCCGTACGCGAACGGCTTGACCCGCTCAAGCTCAAGCTTCCGGTCTTCGGCGGGCTCAATCGGAAAATCGCGGTCGCCCGGTTCACGCGCAACTTCGGCTCGATGCTCCATGCCGGCGTGCCGCTGCTGCAGGCGCTCGACATCGTGGGAGAGACCAGCGGCAGTCTGGTCGTCGAGCGGGCAGCTCGCGCAGTGCAGGAGAGCGTTCGCCGAGGCGAGTCCCTGTCAGGTCCTCTGTCGGAGCACCCGATCTTCCCGCCCATGGTCGTACAGATGATGGCCGTCGGTGAGGACACCGGCGCACTCGACACGATGTTGGGCAAGGTCGCGGACTTCTACGACGACGAGGTCGAGGCCACCACGGAGCAGCTCACGAGCCTCATCGAACCCCTCATGATCGTGGTCATCGGAGGGATCATCGGCGCGATGATCATCGCGCTCTACATGCCGATCTTCAGCATCTTCAACCAGATCCAGTAGTCCGGACGGGTGAATCCGCGAGAACCGGGAACTCGCCCTCAAGGTCCTGGTGGCCCGTGACGATGAACGGGTTGCACCACTGAACCGGCACCGCCGGACTTCCACTGAACACGACTTCCAGGAGCTGAAATGATCGCTCGCATTCGCAAGTCCATGAACGAGAAGGACCAGGGCTTCACGCTCATCGAGCTTCTCGTCGTCATGATCATCATCGGAATCCTCGCGGCCATCGCGATCCCGGTGTTCCTGAACCAGCGCAAGAAGGCCCAGGACACGGCCGCCGTCTCCGACGTCTCGACGCTCGGCAAGGAAATCTCGACGTACTTCGTCGACGCCACCGCGCCTCTTGGCGATGACCCCATCGCGATCACCGACGGTCGCTACGTGATCACGTACCCGACTGGCAACGGCGCCGGTGGCGACGTCGGCAAGGCCAGCAATGGCGTCACCGGCGTCAACTACACGGGCACCGCGACCGACGTCACGGAGCAGGCCTGGTGCGTCGAGGTCGTGTACGGCGGCGGCACGCACACCGCCGTGTCCTACTCGGCCAAGGGCGGCCTGAACAAGACCGCAGGCTGCGCCTGATCTGAACGGGATGGCGTGGACCCCTCCGTGGGGTCCACGCCATTTCCGCGTTACCGGCAAGCTCGGCGACCCTCACCCTGGGAGTCGGCTGATTGTCCGACTTTGCTCAGGTACCAGGAACTTCGCGTCGATAGAGAAGTCGTTGGACTCGTTACCCGCCCGCACTTCTGGAGGTAGTTCGTTGCTGCGCCGCCATCTCAGCGCTCGGCTCGACGCTGCCGCACGTGACTCCGGGTTCACGTTCGTCGAGCTCCTCGTCGCGATGTTCGTCATCGCAGGGGTGCTGATGGGGCTCATGGCCCTGCAGACCAGCGCCCTCGTGAGCACCGGCCAGACCCGCCAGCGCGCACAGGCCAGCGCCTTCGCGAACGAGGTCATGGAGCAGCTCCGCGCGCTCCCATGGCTCACGTTGAGCAAGGGCCTGCACTCCGCCGTTGCGAGCGGCACGCAGGATCCCAACATCTCGGGGGGGCGCTTGCGGCCGACCGTCGGCGACGCGATCAACGAGCCGTTGATCTCGAGCAGCAGCCAGGCGATCAACGTCGCACCCCTGTCCGGCGTCGGCGGGACAAACGTTACGAAGGACAAGGACCCGGCTTCGCCGGGCATCGTTTTCACGTCGCGGGCGTACACCACGACCTCTACCAGCACTGCGGACGGCGTGATCACCTTGACCGTGATCACGACGTGGAAGTCGAGCGCGTCGGGCGCCGCCCGCTTCATCGTCCTGCGGTCGTCGGCGTACGCGCCGTCAGGCGGTTGCGGTGACGCGTCGAACCAGCCCTATCTGGGTGCGTGTCAGGCCCTGCTGTCGGGCAACGGGAACGTCACGGGGCCGACGGTGGTCATCACGTCTGCCAGCACGGTCGACGGGCACACCGTCGACGCCGCGCACGCCTCGATCCTTCCTGACGACACCGCCGTGTCGGCCAGTCTCTCGCTCGCGTCGATCACGTCCGGTGTCACGTCGCAGCAGTCGACGTCCGTCGAATCCTCGGTCACCCAGGCATCGACGTCCGTCACGGGCCCGGACACCGACGCGACGCCAACCTCGGGTGTCAAGATCACGAACGCCGCGTCGAACGACGTGGGCAGCTCCGGCGCCGCTCCGCCCAATCCGCCCGACGTGACGTCGTCAGGTCCGGTCTCGACGGCGTCGGTCGCGGGGGGACGCCACCTCTCGCTCGTGCTGACCGCCGGTTCGGCAGTCAGCGGCATCGCACGGGCCTCGACGGCGACGTCGTGCTGGACGGGGATCCCGGCCGGTGTGCCGTGCTCGTCCTCGGACACCAGCGGAGGCGGCGCGACCACGGTCGATCTGGGGATCGACACTGCCTTCTCGCACCTCGTCTCGATCGCCGGCGGCGGCACATCGAAGGTCTTCGATGGTCGATTCACCTCCTCCGCAGGAGCCACCACGGTGGGATGCGCGATCCTGTCGGGGGCCGGCTGCGTGGCCGCCGGCTCGCAGCGGACAGTCGGCACGACGACCGTCGGCGGGCTGTCCTGGGACTCGTCGGCCGCACCCTCAGGTCTCCTCAGCGTGAGCGGCTTCAGCGACTCCGTCCGCGTGGAGCGCGGGTTGTCGCAGCGCACGACCGCGGCGACGAACGCCCGTTCCGGCACGGTGACGTACTGGAGCTCGTCGGGCTATCACACGCTCTCGCTCACGCCGACCACGAGCACCACGATCGTGACCCCCGAGGTCTCGTGGGCGCACGGCGGCACCACGGTTCGAGCCACCGGGACCCTGCTCGTGACGCCCGCGGCGTCGACCTCAGCGAACGTCGACGCCGTGGGGTGCACGGGCGACGGATGCTCGATCGACGCGAACACTGGGAGCGTGAGTCTCTCCGTCACTTACACGGTGACGGCGTCCGGTGACACGCGGTCCTTCACGGTCCAGACGTTGCTGGGTTCGGCCCAGGCCAACGCGGCGTTCAAGGCGGCGCCCAATGCGTGAGCTGAGCCGACTCGTCCGGCGCAGGATCGACCTGGCCAAGGAGCCGCGTCGTGACGGCGGCTGGACGCTCGTCGAGATGATCGTGTCGATGGGCATCTTCACGATGCTCCTGGCCATCACCTTCACGATCATCGTCGAGTACAGCCTGCAGACGAAGGACAACCTGGCCCGCACCAGGTCGGTCGACCAGGCCCAGGTCGGGCTGATGCAGCTCGACCGGCAGGTGCGCTCGGGCAACGTCATCTCCGACCCTGCGCTCGAGACGGCCACGAGATCCGGTGTCCCGCCGTACTACTCGCTGCGGGTCTATACGCAGACCGACGGCGTCTACCAGTGCGTGCAGTGGCGGGTGTACTTCCCGACCGGCAAGACCACGGGCCAGCTGCAGTTCCGGTCCTGGCGCCCCGGTGCCGTGAGCACGACGACACCGTGGAGCACGACGGCGCGTGACCTGGTCAAGCCGCCGACAGGGACGATCAACGCCGCCGACCCGACCACGTGGCCGCCGTTCTTCGTCCAGTCCAACGACGCGGAGACGTCGTCACAGGCCCAGACCATCCGAGTCACGTTGCGGCTCAAGGATCCTGAGCAGCGGGAGTCGTCCAAGCCCGCGACGGTGACCTCGACGTTGACCGGACGCAACACCATCTTTGGCTACCCCAGCGACATGTGCGGGGTGGTCCCGGCGCCATGAGTGCACCAGGAGGATCGATGCTGACGACTATCCAGCGGCGCGTGACCGCGCACGGTTCGGAGCGAGGGAGCGCCCTCGTCGCTGCGATCGCCGTCGCGCTCATCGGCATGGCGCTCGGCGCGGTCGTCGTGGCCAACGCGATCACGTCGGCAGCCTCGTCAGGGGTGGACCGGGCCCGCACCACGGACGTGCACACCGCCGAGGGCGGACTCGACGTCCTCTTCTCGCAGCTCGAGGACGGGACACCGTGCCAGTGGCCGGCGACCGGCACTCACGACAGCGACACGTCGCCCACGCAGACGTCGGTGAGCGCCAAGGTCGCGTACTACGACGCCAACGGCCACAGCCTCGTGTGCAACGCCGGCGCGGTCACCGGTAGTCCCACGATGGCGGTCGTGACCTCGACCGCGAAGGCATCAGGAGCGGCGAACAACGCGCGGACCACCACGCGGACCATGCAGGCGAAGGTCGACCTGACGCCCAACGTGATCCCGGGTCGTGGTGCGGCGATCTTCGCGGCCAACAGCATCATGACGACGAACGCCTTCACCCTCGAGACCTCTCTCCCGGACACGCCGGTCGACGTCTGGGTCGACACGGGCAACGTCGACTGCAACTCGAGCGTGAAGATCGACGGGAACCTCATCGTCGTGAACGGGACGACGGCGATCTCCGGTGGGTGCCGCATCACGCAGAACCTCTGGAGCAAGAAGAAGCTCTCGGTCAACACCGCTCAGAGCGCAGGCCTGACGACGGTCGGTCAGGACACCTACGTCTCGGCGGACGCCACGATCGCGGGCGGCTCCAAGTACGGCCGCGACCTGATCGTCGCCGGGGCCATGAGCACCTGGGGCGGCGGGCCGACGGTCGGCGGTCAGCTCAAGACCGGCGTCGGCACCTCGGCCATCCCGCAGTACGTGCCCGTCGGGCTCCCGGAGGTCATCTACAAGCCGTCGGACTGGACCGGATTCGCGAACTCAGGTGACCGAGCCGCAGCCTACAAGGCCTGGGTCAACAGCAACGCGGTCACGAACGCGGCTCCGACATGGTCGGGTGCGTACACCGCGAACAGCAACCAGTGCGACATCGCCGGCGACAACTGGAGCCTGAACGGTCCGCTGCTGGGCCCGACGGTCGCGACGGTGTTCGACACGCGGTACTGCGCCCAGACCAAGTTCGAGGGCAACATCAACATCAAGCTCCGTGCGGACATGGTCATCTACGCCAACGATTTCTACGGCACCGGGAACTTCCAGATCACGTCAGCTGACGGGCAGCCGCACAACATGTGGATCATCGTTCCTGACCCCGACACCACCAAGAACGGCGTCGCGGAGTGTGGCAAGACGGTCGGGACGAACAAGTCGGGCAACATGAAGTTCGACTCGGGAAGCCTCGCAGTCGCACCGATCACGTTCTTCGGGTACACACCGTGCACGCTGGAGACCAACAACACGATGACGTTCTACGGACAGCTCTACGGCAAGGACGTCATCCTGCGCAACGCTATGACCATGCGGTACGTCCCGATCGGCATCCCCGGCGTCAGTTTCCCGAACACGAACCCGACCACGAGCTCCGGCTACCGCGTCGACGTCGTCTACAAGCGTGAGATCAAGAACCCGTGACGGGTGCTCTCATTGCGATCGTCGCCGTCCTCGGGCTGATGATCGGCTCGTTCCTGAACGTCGTCGTGTGGCGCGTACCGCGGGGCGAGTCGGTCGTCCACCCGCCGAGCGCCTGCCCGCGATGCGGCCACGGGATCCGGCCGTACGACAACCTCCCGGTCGTCTCCTGGTTGGTGCTGCGGGGGAAATGCAGGGACTGCGGCAACCACATCTCCGTCCGGTACCCCCTCGTCGAGGCGTCCACAGGTGCACTCTTCGCACTGGCCGCTGCCTGGACGGGTGTTAGCTGGGAACTACCGGCGCTGCTGTACCTCGTCGCGATCTCGGTCGCGCTCGCACTGATCGACATCGACACCAAGCGTCTTCCCGACGCGATCGTGCTCCCGTCGTACCTCGTCGGCGCCGCGCTGCTCGCCCTCGCGAGCTGGAATCCCGGCGGCACGTCGGACTGGTCCGCGCTCGTCCGCGCGCTGATCGGGTGCGCCACCCTCTTCGCCATCTACTTCGTCCTGATCCTGATCTATCCCGCCGGCATGGGATTCGGTGACGTCAAGCTCGCGGGCGTCCTCGGCCTGTACCTGGGTTGGTACGGGTGGGCGGCCCTGGCCGTCGGATGGTTCGCGGCGTTCGTGCTGGGCGGTCTCTTTGCGATCGGCTTGCTGATCCTGGGCAAGGCGCGCAGGCGTTCCGGCATCCCGTTCGGCCCCTGGATGCTCGTCGGTGCGTTCGTGGGGATCGTCTGCGGTCAGGCGATCGGCGATTGGTACGCGGGCCTTCTCTGAAGCCATCCGATCGCGCGCCTCAAGTCGGGCGAATCGTGACCCGATAGCAAACAAGTACGCCCCCTCATCGACGGAAGGACCCCCGTGGCAACGTCACGCGTCATCGGGCTCGACATCGGCGCTTCGTCCGTTCGAGCTGCCGAGCTCGAGTTCGGCAGCGGCGGCCCTGCGGGCAAGACCCCACCGACCTTGGCTCGCTACGGGGAGGTGCCGCTGCCGCTCGGAGCGGTCCGAGACGGCGAGGTGGGCGACCACGACATCGTCGCGACGGCGATCAAGCAGCTGTGGTCCCAGACGAAGTTCGTCTCGAAGGACGTCGTCATCGGCGTGGGGAACCAGCGGGTGACGGTACGCGAGATGGAGCTGCCCTGGATGCCGCTGGCCCAGCTCAAGTCGTCGCTGCCCTTCCAGGTCGGCGAGCTGCTGCCCATGAGCACGGACGACGCACTCCTGGACTACTTCCCGACGGGCGAGTCCAACGACGAGCGTGGGCGCCAGGTCCACGGCATGCTCGTCGCGGCTCAGCGCGACACGGTCAACGCGAACGTGCTGGCGGTCGACGCGGCGGGCCTGCGCCCGACGATGGTGGACCTGAATGCCTTCGCTCTCGTGCGCTCCCTGGCACGCGGAGATCTGGCTCGCTCGACCGCGGCGTTCGTGGACATCGGTGCGTCGATCACCACGGTCGTGATCACGCAGGGCGGCAAGCCTCGCCTTGTTCGCTCCCTGCCCTCCGGCGGGCAGAACATCACGTCCGCTGTCGCGAGCGCGCTGGGCATCTCCGCGGCCGAGGCCGAGAACGTGAAGCGGGAGATCGGGATCGGCTACGCGGTGCAGCCCGATCGCGCCGAAGCGGCGGACGCCATCGCCAACGTCGTCAGGGCGCTGGTGGAGTCCGTGCGGAACACGTTCGTCTACTTCGGGCAGAACAACGGGGGCGCGGGGATCGATGTCGTCGTCCTGACCGGCGGAGGCGCGCAGCTTCCGGGGCTCGGGCAGTACATCGCCAGCGCCAGCCGCTTGTCGGTGACCCTCGGCGACCCGTTGTCCGGTCTCCGCATGGGCAAGTCCGTCAACCGTTCGTCCCTCAACGGGCGCGAGTCCTTCATCGCACTTCCCGTGGGCCTGGCATACGGAGTCGCAGCATGAGCGCGTTGCTGGATCGTCCGAAGGCGTCCTCGCGGAAGGGGCAGGGCTCGATCGTCGCCGCGAGCGCACTGCCTCAGGTCAACCTTCTTCCGGCGGAGGTTCGGGCCGCCCGCGGTCTCCGGCAGATCAAGCGGTACCTCCTGCTCGGTGTGGCGGCGACGGTCGTCGTCGCTGTCGCCGGGTACGGCGTGGCTGTTCTCGACGTCAACAGTGCGAACAGCGAGCTCGACGCAGCCAACCAGCGCACCACGCAGCTGCAGTCGGAGCAGGCAAAGTACAAGGAGGTGCCGGTGGTTCGCGCCCAACTCTCCGACGCGCTCCTGGCGCGGAGCGTCGGCATGTCGACCGACATCGAGTACGCCCGCTACCTGGGGGCGATCTCCGCAGTCCTTCCGGACGACATCGCCCTGGAGTCGCTGGTCGTGACTGGACCGACGCCCATGGTCACACCGCAGCAGTCCGGAGACCCGCTCGCTGCGCCGAGCGTCGGCTCCATCCAGTTCACGGGCAAGTCCGTCACCGTCCCTGACACCGCGGCACTCATCGACGAGCTGAACGGCCTCGAGGGATTCGCCGACGCGTGGGTCACGTCGACCCAGATCACGGGCGACGAGGATTCGGGTGACTACTACACCGTCACCGCGAGCGTCCAGCTCACCGACGTCGCCTTCTCGCAGCGTTACCTGAACACCGAGGGAGCCAAGTGATGGGCGGGGCAAAGAAGAGCACCTGGATCGGCGGTACCGCCTTCCTGTGCGTCGTCATCCTCATCGGCGCGTGGTTCATGCTGATCGCCCCCAAGCGCGCCGACGCCGCCTCCGTGCGAGACGAGGCCGCCCAGGTAGAGGCCCAGAACGACGTGCTCGAGGCGAAGGTCGCCTCGTTGGCCGCCGACTTCAAGCGTCTGCCCGAGCTGAAGGAACAGCTCGCTGCGTACCGCGTCGGGATCCCCACCGAGGCGCAGCTCTCGCAGTTCATCAAGCACCTCGCCAAGATCGCCGACGACCGGTCCGTCGTGATCGAGAACATCACGCCTGCGACGCCGCAGGAGGTGGCGCTCGCCACCTCTACCGCGCCGGCCGCAGAGCCCACCCCTTCGCCAAGCGCCACCGAGACCCCCGCGGCGGACTCGTCGGAGAGCAGCACCACCTCCGACTCCACCGCAGCACCGAAGGCACTCGTACCGCAGGGCTTCACCGCCGTGCCGTTCACGATCACGGTCATCGGGAAGTACGCCGACACGACCGCGTTCCTCTCCGACCTCCAGTCCACGAAGAACCGCCTGTTCCTCGTGGGGGGTGTCACGGGCACGGGCCAGCCGAAGCAGGATGCGAGCGCAGGGAAGCCCGCGACCGAGCTGGGCGACCAGGAACTCGTCGTGACCGGATTCGCGTACGTGCTGCCCGACACCACGACGGCAGCCACCCCCGCTCCGGTTCCGACCGCTGGTCCTGATCTGCCGAAGGACAAGGAAGGCAAGGGGCCTTACGGCGACGTCAAGGGCAAGAAGTAGACACTGACACCGGTGAGGAAGGGCGGGCGAGACGTTCTCGACCCGCCCTTCCTGCTGTCGACGTTTCATCGCCCGGACCGCTGCACGCCTAGGCCGTACCCCGTGGGAGGATCCTGCTCATGCTGCGCTGGTTGACCTCAGGTGAGTCTCACGGCCCCGCTCTCGTCGGCATCATGGAGGGCCTTCCCGCGGGAGTGGAGGTGACGACGTCCGACGTCCAGGCCGCGCTGGCACGCCGGCGGCTCGGATACGGCCGCGGCGCCCGCATGAAGTTCGAGCAGGACGAGGTACGACTCCTGGCCGGCGTCCGGCACGGCGTGACCCAGGGTGGCCCCTTGGCCGTCGAGATCGGCAACACCGAGTGGCCCAAGTGGGTCGAGGTCATGTCGGCCGATCCGCTCGAGGACGCGTCGGTTCTGCAGCGCGCCCGCAACGCACCGCTCACCCGCCCACGCCCCGGTCACGCCGATCTCGTCGGTATGCGCAAGTACGGCTTCGACGACGCACGCCCGGTGCTGGAGCGAGCATCCGCCCGCGAGACCGCGACACGCGTCGCGCTGGGCACCGTCGCCAGCGCGTTCCTGCGCCAGGCGGCAGGCATCGAGCTGGTCTCGCACGTCGTCTCGATCGGCCCGGTCGCGTCGCCCGACGACGCAGCCCTGCCGACTGTTGCCGACGTCGCAGCGCTCGACGCGGACCCGGTGCGCTGCTTCGACGCCAGGACGTCAGCCGCGATGGTCGCCGAGATCGACGAGTGCCACAAGGACGGCGACACCCTCGGGGGAGTGGTCGAGGTCCTGGCCTACGGCGTGCCGTCCGGTCTGGGATCGTACGTCCACGGCGACCGCCGGCTGGACGCGAGGCTCGCGGGTGCGCTGATGGGCATCCAGGCCATCAAGGGCGTCGAGGTCGGAGACGGCTTCCGAACGGCCGCCCGCCGGGGCTCGTCCGCCCACGACGAGATCTCCCGCGGCGAGGACGGCCGCATCCAGCGGGCCAGCAACCGTGCCGGCGGCCTCGAGGGCGGCATGAGCAACGGAGAGATCCTGCGTGTCCGCGCCGCGATGAAGCCGATCTCGACGGTTCCCCGCGCGCTCGCGACGATCGACACGATGACCGGCGAACCGGCCAAGGCCCAGCACCAGCGCTCCGACGTGTGCGCGGTCCCGCCGGCGGCGGTGGTCGCGGAGGCCATGGTCGCCCTGGTGCTCGCCGAGGCGCTGCTGGAGAAGACCGGCGGCGACTCGTTGGCCGAGGTCCAGCGGAACCTGATGGCGTACGTCGAGGCCATCCCACAGCTCCTGCGCTGACGACCAGTTCAGAAGTGAGGGGGCGGCCCGGCGGGCCGCCCCCTCGTCGTCGTCCGCGCTACTTCGTCCGAACGGCCTTGACCTTCGCACTCGGGGTGCCGCTTCCGACCCCGTTCTTCGCGTAGACCCGGAAGTAGTAGGTCTTCTTCTTGGTCGCCTTGGTCCAGGTGTAGCTCGTGGAGCTCTTGGACACCGACTGCAGCGTCTTCCACGCGGTGCCGTTGGTCGAGTACTGCACGACGTATCCCGTGATCGCGGACCCGTTCGAGCTCGGGGCCTTCCAGCTGACCTTGATCTTGCCCGTCCCGGGCGTCGCCTTGACCGATGTGGGCACGGACGGCTTGCCGGCAGGGACGGCCTTGGACGATGCGGAGGCGGCGCCGCTGCCCAGTGAGTTGCGGGCCATGACTCGCAGCTCGTACGTGGTGCCGTTCACGAGGCTCGGCACGACGGCGGCGCGTGTTGCTGCGGACGTCGAGACTGAGGACTTCCACGATGTCCAGGCCTTCGAGCCGGACGAGTACGAGCGGTACTGGACCGTGTAGCCCGCCAGCGGCAGGCCGCCGGTCGAGGTTGGTGCAGCCCACGTCAACTTGACGGACTTGTCACCGCGCGTCGCCTTGAGCGACCCGGGAGCCGACGGCAACCCGACGGGCGTCGCGGAGACGACGCTGCTGTAAGCGCCCGCGCCGACGGCGGTCGTCGTCTGCACGCGGTACTGGTAGGTAGTGCCGTTGCTGAGACCACCGATCGTTGCCGCCAGTGTCGCCGTGGATGCCACAGCCCTCCATGAACCCCAGGTCTTGGTGGTGGCGGAGTAAGCACTCTGCTCGATCGAGTAGCGGGTTACCGGTGAGCCGCCCGTGTCCGTGGGCGCAGACCAGGAGAGGTCGACGCTGCGGTCCTTGACGACAACCTTCAGCCCCGTCGCGGCGGCCGCCAAGCCGACCGGTGTCACCGAGACCGACTCCGAGAAGCGTCCGCCTCCGACGGCGTTCGTGGCCTGCACCTGGTATCTGTACGCCGTGCCGTTGGTCAGGCCGGTGAAGGTTGTCGTGAGTCCGGCGACCGACGAGACCCTGGTGCTCCATGCACTCCAGGTCCCGGTCGAGGCGGTGAAGGTGCTCTGCTGCACGAGGTAGCCGGTGACCGGGGAGCTGCCCGGATCGGATGGCGCAGACCAGGACAGGATCACTTGGCGATCGCCGGCCTTTGCACTGACGCCGAGGGGCGTGGTGGGCGACGACGTCGTCGTAAAGAGTCCGGCGACCGTACCGCCCGATCCTGTAGCGTTCTTCGCTTGCACGCTGACCGCGTACGTGGTGCCCGGCGCGAGGCCAGCGAGCGCCGCCGTCGTACTGGTCGTCGACAGCGTCTGCATCACGTCTCCGGGAACGCCGTACGTGACGTCATAGCCGGTGGCGGCCGTGGCATCGCTTGTGCCAGGCGCGGTCCACGTGAGCGTCATGGTGGTCGATTTCAAGACAGACGCGAGGAGCTTTGTCGGCGCACCCGGTACGGTCTGGGTCCGGGCGGTCTTCACCGCGGACCAGATGCTGGTTCCCAGCGAGTTCTGAGCCAGGTACTGCACGTCGTAAGACGTGCCCTCGCGGAGGCCACTGACGGTGAATCCCTGTGCGTCGGCCGCTGTCGGGGGGAGCTCCGCCCAGTCCGACGCACCCGTCTCGCGGTATCGCAGCACATAGACGGGAGCGTCCGCGCCGCCCGTCGCCGACGTGCCGGTCAGCTTGGTCCAGGCGACCGACAGCTGACTCCCGGCGACGGTGAGTGTGGGGGTCGCTGAGGCGCTCAAGACCGGGGCCGTACGGACCGTGAGGGGAGTACCCGCGGTAGTGGTCACCAGGGCCTTGCCATTCGACGTGTACGGCGTGACGCGCCAGTAGTACGTGCCCGCCGCCAACGAGTCAGAGACGACCGGCGTATACGAGGTCGCGACGGTCGTCGCGGACTTCAGGATCGTGCTGAAGTTCTGCACGAGCGAGAAGTCGACCTTGTAGCTGGCCGGTGCGGGCGTGCCAGTGGGGACCGACCAGGCGAGCGTTCGGCTGGTGGGGGTCACAACGTCCGGTGCTGAGAGTCTCAGGTCGGATCCACTTACCGTGAACGCGCCTTGTGCGTTCGTCGGCTGCTCGATCCCGAACGCGTCCGTCCCCTTGACGGACCACGAGTACGCCCCTGGGGCGAGGGCGTCGATCGCGAGGGACGTACTCTGGCGGCTCGCGACGGTCAGTGTGGTGGAACCCGTGGTGTACGAGACCTTGTAGGACTGGGCGCCGAAGACCGGGGACCATGTCAGGACAACCCTGTCCGCCCGCGTCGGTGTGTCGACCAGAGTCGTGTCGGGCCCGGACTTGGTGAAGTCGACGACATTCGACCAGCCCAGTGCCTCGCCGGAAGGGCCGAGCGCCCGGACGCGGTAGTAGTACTTCTGTCCATTCGTCAGTCCTCGACCTGTCGCAGCGAGCTCCGCGAAGGGCGTGTCGGTCTTGATCGTCGAGACGACGGAGTTGAAGTCGGCGTCCGTGGCAATCGAGACCTCATAGCCCCGAGTCCCGCCGTCGTAGGGCGCAGTCACCGAGGCAGGCGTCCAGCTCAGGCGGACCGTCCCTGCGTCAGACGTCTTGGGGGCGGCCGCGACAGGCGTCGACGTCGAGCGCTTGAACCGCGAGCTGTTCGCCTCCGAGCCACAGAGGGCGGCCTGCGACGCCGACGTACACGCGTACACCCGCCAGTAGTAGGCATCGTTGGTGACGTCGTTGCCCAGAGAGCCGTTGAGCCGGAGCATCGGCTCTGGTGTCCAGTACGACATGAAGGATGTGAACGACGCGTCACGGGAGACGTCGACCTTGTACCCCTTCACCGACAGCGGGCCGCTCTTCTCGTCAACGATGGTCGTCGCGACGGGCTGCCAGGTCATGAGCGGCGCCTCGCTCACGGACGCGTCGTATTCGGGCGCCTGCAGTGCAGCGGGGTCGGTGCTCCCGGCCGCCGGGGCGCCGACGACGAAGTACGCCTTCTGCTGCGGGACGCCCGTGACCAGTGGGTCCGACCATTGCGAGGTCAGCGTGCTGGTGGTCGGCGCCGACTGGAAGGTCGGCGACGTGGTGGTGCCCGGCAGATCGATCGCACGCACGCGCCACTTATAGGTAGTGCCGGCGGTGAGGAACGTCGCTGCCGTGGCCAGGCAGGGCGCAGAGTTCTTGATGCTCGGGAGCGCAGGCGAGACCGCGACGATCGGCGTGACCGACGTGTACGGCGTGTAGCAGGTCATCATCGTGGACGACGTCGCGGTGTCGAAGTTCGTATCGGCCGCGGCCACCTGCACCTGGTATCCCGTGGCACGGGGCACGGGGCTCCACGACAGCTGGATGGCGTCCGAAGGAAGAGTCGTCGGCGCAGTCCGGTCCGAACTCATCCCGACGGGGGCGGGGTACGTCGACGTCACGTCGGTCGCGCGGACGATATCCAGGTCCGTGACCTCGGGCGCCTGCTGGGCGCCGAAGCTTCGACGGAAGCTCGACACCGCCGAGGGCTTCCCGCTTCGACCTGCGGCATCGACGGCTGTCACACGCCAGTAGTAGGTCCCGTTGGGAAGTTGAGTCTCGACCGCGAGCGAGTTGCCGAGAACTGCGCTGGCGCCGGCGACGGTCACCAGGTCCGTAGTGGCGAAACCCGGGGCGGTGGCCACCTGAACCACATACGACTTCGCGCCGGGCACCGGGTCCCAGGAGAGGTCGAGGTCGCTATAGGTCGCGAGCTTTGAGCCGTCTGCACTCGACGTCGACGCGGGCACGAGGTTCGTCGGCGCAGACTGCAACCAAGACACGCCGAATGTCGTCGGGACCGTGTACCCGCCGGCCGTCGTCCCGCCCGCGGCGCTCGCGAAAACCGCGCGGACGCGCCAGTAGTAGGAGATCCCCGGCGTGAACTCCGAGGTCTGCGGTGTGAAAGCAGTCCCGACGGTGGTCTTGGTAGTCGTCGTCGCGAACGACGAGTCCTGCCCGTACTGAAGGGTGTAGGACACGGCACCAGGCACAGGAGCCCACGCGAACACGACGGCGTCTGGGTAGTCGACCGTCGCTGTGGGGGACTCTGGAGACGGGACCGGTGCGGGGCCGCGCTCGAACTGCCCACTGAGAGAAACGTTGTCGGTGACGAAGTCCGTCGTCGAGCTGCCCAACGCCGTGACTCGCCAGTAGAGCCTGCGTTCCTCGGTCCCCCCCAACTCCTTGGTGGGCACCCACCGAAGGCCCGTCGTGGTGGTGCTGTCGAGCAGCGTGCTGAAGTCCGATGCAGTCGAGATCTCGACCTTGTAGGACCCGGCGCCGTCGACCGCGTCCCAGGCCAGGGTCACATCGCCGGTCTCGTTTGCCACAGTGGAGTCGCTGAGGACCGGGCGCCCGTCCGGCGCCGCCGCGTTCGCTGGTGGCGCGATGAGCACAGCCAGCCCGACCGTGAGAGCGGTGGCAAACGACAAGAGCCTGCGCCGAGACAAGGTGTACCTCCGGGACGTGGTCGTCTTCGGTCATCCATCGGCAGTGCGGCTACGCGACTTGACCCGGGCACGCAGGCAACCCCGCTGGTCACCCATCCGCGCGTCCCGCAGAGCGACACGCCTGCTTGGCGGAACTGTGCTCCGCGTAGGGTTCCGCTTGTGTCCAGCGGATCGACTCCCCGAATCGTCCTCATCGGCCCCCCGGGCTCGGGAAAGTCGACGATCAGCGCGGCGTTGGCGGAGCGCTGGCAGCTGACGCAGCGGGATACGGACACGGACGTGGAGCAGACCGCCGGCAAGCCGATCGCGGAGATCTTCGTCGACGAC
>Ga0160435_1000410_pt1 | contig 15185 bp, 14 predicted proteins | sample HID1973K_E0MG_FD_108213 | JGI IMG/M metagenome (GOLD analysis project Ga0160435, IMG submission 108213) | Enriched mosquito-associated microbial communities from UW Madison campus, WI, USA - HID1973K_E0 MG | ecosystem: Host-associated > Arthropoda: Insects > Digestive system > Unclassified ...
GCGACTCACTGTTCAACGAAGTCCGGGCCAGCAACGCCGACGTCTACGTCACGGCCGACCTCCGGCACCACCCGGCATCGGAGGCGCGGGAAGCCGCGCTGAACGGACGTCCCTACCTCGTGGATGTGTCCCACTTCGCCAGCGAATGGCTCTGGCTGCCGGCCGCCGCGGCCGCCCTGGGCAACGTCCTCGCCGACCAGGGGCACGACGTCGAAATCCAGGTCAGCGCCACTAACAGCGATCCGTGGGACTTCATCCTTACTCCGGGCTGACCTTTCGCGTAGCCGGCCAGGCAGGGAAGCGGGCCAGGCGCTAGAGTCGAGGAAGCGCCGGTAAGGTGCCCGGCCCCGGCCGGAGGGATCAAGCGGAGGTAACAGTGGCAAAGGCAGCACCGGCGGAACAGATCAAGTTGCTCGACCTGCAAGGCCTGGATGCAAAGCTCAAAGCCCTGGCCAGCCGCCGCCGTTCGCTGGAAAACGATCCCCGGATCAAAGACCTTGAAGCTGCCCTCTCCGTGGCCAGCGGCGAACTCGGTGCCGCGAAAGTTGCCGTGCACGACGCCGAAGCCGAGCTGAAGCGGGCCGAGGCGGACGTCGAGCAGGTGGCCACACGCATTGAGCGCGACGAAGCGCGCCTGAACAGCGGGACCGGCCTGTCCAAGGACCTGGTGGCACTCCAGAAGGACATCGCCTCGCTCAACAGAAGGCGTTCGGACCTCGAAGACGTGGAGTTGGAAGTCCTGGAACGCCTGGACACGCTCCGTGAGCGGCAGTCTGCGCAGCAGCAGATCGTGGACGATATCCAGGGCTCATTCGGGAGCATTCGTGCGGAGCTGGACAAGGAACTCGCCGCAGTCGACGCGGAGGCTGCAGACGTGCGGGGCAGGCGCAATGAGTTCGCCGCCGGACTGGACGCCGGGATGCTGGCCATTTATGAGAAGACCCTGGCCAAACGCGGCGTGGGCGCTGCCCGTCTGTTCCACGGCACATCAGAGGCCTCAGGCATGAAGCTCAGCCCCGGCGACCTCGCGGAGATCACCGCCGCTTCCGGTGACGACATCGTCTTTTGCCCCGACTCAGGTGCCATCCTGGTCCGCTCGGAGGAGTGGGCCTGACCGGGGCATGCAGCAGCTGGCGCCGCGGCGGGGGCTAAAAAGGCATGTGGCGCTGCGGGTTGGACCGGGCAGGGGAGCCTCAGCCCGGCAGGATGACGTTCAGCGCATGCGGCTTCCGGGCAGTTCCGGGCACGAGCTCCGCAGTCCACCGCTCCTGTGCGGCCTTCAGGAGGCCGGCAGGCGTTGAGGGCGCTTTGCCGCGGCGCGAGAGCAGGTGCCGGGCCAGCTCGCCGCGGGTGTGCTTGGCAAAGTGGCTCACGACTTTCCGGACACCCCCGGCTTCGGTGAAGACGTTCACGGACACCGTCTGTCCTGCCGGCGGAGCCCACGCTGCCGCGTAGGTGCTGGACCGGCAGTCCACCAGCAGTTGGTCCCCCACGACGGAGGCGAGAGCCTCGGAAAGCTGCGGCTTCCAGAACGTGGCGAGGCGTCCGACGTCGGGCAGCGCCGTCCCCATCGACAGCCGGTAGGCGGGCACAGAGTCGCCGAAGCGGATGGCGCCCCACAGGGCCGATACCACCAGCACCGACTCATCAGCCTTGCGCCGCTGCGCCGGCGTCATGGTCCGGTAACCAAGGGCATCGTAAAGGACGCCGGAGTAGATGCGGTGCGCAGGGGCCGCCGGTTCAGCGTGCAGCCGCGTGTTGCGTACGACGTCGTCACGCAGCGATGCGCCCACGCCCAGGAGGTCGAGGGCGTCCTCGTGGGCACTGACGGTTCCCAGCGCCTCCAGTACCTTCGCCCGCGCAGGGTTGAGGCCGGGAAAGCCCAAAGACGACCAATCGACGGCGGCACCGTTGAGCGCGGGGGTCTTGCCTTCTGAAGGGGGGAGCAGAATCAGCACCGTCCGATCCTACCGGCGGCACCAGCAGCCGCCGGCGCCGGTAGACTGGAAGCGGATGGGACAGCCAGGCGGCCGCGCGTCACGAAAGTGGCTCGAGGAACGTCCGGGCTCCACAGGGCAGGGTGGTGGGTAACGCCCACTCGGGGTAACCCGCAGGCAAGTGCCACAGAGAACAGACCGCCTGCTTTTTCCGTTTTCGGAAAGCAGCAGGTAAGGGTGAAACGGTGGTGTAAGAGACCACCAGCTTCCCGGGCGACCGGGAAGGCTAGGTAAACCCCACCCGGAGCAAGGCCAGACAGGGCACGTTTGAGGGCTGCCCGCCCGAGTGTCCGGGTAGGCCGCTAGAGGGTGCCGGCAACGGTACCCGTAGATGGATGGCCGTCGCCCCCGTGCCGGCAACGGCACGGGGGAACAGAACCCGGCGTACCGGCTGTCCCATCCGCACAACCGGTTTGACCTTGGAAGATGTGTTGGGGATCCTGAACCGTGCCCGCAAATACCGATCCGCAGCCGGCCGGCCGACCCGCCGGACCCCAGACCCGCAACCTGCCCACGCAGGTCCTGGGCCTGCTGGCCTTCCTTGCCCTCTCCGTCACGGCCTGGGCATTGGCCACGGTTCCGATCCTGCTGAACATGCACGGCTGGTTCGCGGCCTCCGTGCAGGCACCCTGGATGCCGCCGCAGTGGATGTTCCGCTCCGTGTGGCTGCTGCTGTACGCCAGCATCGCCGTTGCCGCCTGGCTGGTCTGGCGGAAAGGGGCGCTCACCGGCGGCACCATGGCCGGCTACCTGATCCAGCTGGTGCTCAATGCCGCCTGGCCGCTGAGCTACTTCGGCCTTTACCCGCTGCTGGGCCCGGCCGCCCTTTGGGCCGCACTGGTGGTCCTCACCGGACTGGCAGGATGCCTGGTGTTCCTGATCCTGCGGTTTGGCCCGGTGAACGGCCTGGCCGGGCTGCTGGTGCTGCCCTACTTCTCCTGGGTGGTCTTCTCCTGCAGCCTCAACCTCTACGCCGCACTTCACAACTGAACGCCGTGTGAGTGATTTCACGCCCGGCGGGCCTGTTCCCCGGGCCGCGCCAAATTAGAATGGATTCCGGACGTAGGGGTTCTTCCGCTGGAATTGCGTTCGCATCCGGCGGTTTTTCTTTGCACACGATCCAGGCGCCTGGGGGCCGAACCCCGCAGGCGTGGATGCCCCTGGACATCATCAGGTGGCCTACAACCGCATACGAGGACGTATGCGGCTGAACCGAGGAAGGTATTTCTGTGAGCCAGACGTCAGATTCTTGTCTTGATACGTGGATGGGCCGCGAGGCCCTCGCCGAGGCCATGATTCCGGTGATCGGCCGGCTGTACCGCGAAAACAACGTGGTCACGAGCATCCATGGCCGGAGCCTGATCAACAAGTCCACCATGAACATCCTCAAGGCACACCGTTTCGCCCGCCGGATGAGCAAGGACGAACTCCTCCTGGAGGAGACCGCACCCCTGCTGAACACCCTTGCCGGGCTGGAGCTCGGCGCCGCGGCCATCGACATTGCCCGGCTCAACCAGAAGTTCAAGGAAGAGGGCAACGGCGCCACCCTTGAAGAGTTCCTCCGCGCCGAGCTGGCCGACGTCGTGGGCAAGCGGGGCGGCGACGACCGCACCAGCACCGACGTCGTCCTCTACGGTTTCGGACGCATTGGCCGGCTCCTCGCCCGCCTGCTGGTCGAAAAGGCCGGTGGCGGCCACGGCCTGCGCCTGCGCGCCATCGTGGTCCGCCGCGGCTCCGACAACGACCTGCTGAAGCGCGCCAGCCTGTTGCGCCGCGACTCCGTGCACGGCTCCTTCGAAGGCACCATCCGCGTCGACGAGGAGGCCAACACCATCACGGCAAACGGCGTCCGGATCCAGGTCATCTACTCGAACGATCCCGCCACCATTGACTACACCGCCTACGGCATCAACAACGCCCTGGTGGTGGACAACACCGGCCGCTGGCGCGACGCCGAAGGCCTCTCCCAGCACCTGCAGAGCAAGGGCGCCGCCCGCGTCCTGCTCACCGCACCGGGCAAGGGCGAGCTGAAGAACATCGTCCACGGCATCAACCACGGCACTATCGAGGACACGGACACGATCGTCTCTGCGGCGTCCTGCACCACGAACGCCATCACCCCGGTGCTGAAGGCCCTCAACGACAAGTTCGGCGTGATCCACGGCCACGTTGAGACGGTCCACTCGTTCACCAACGACCAGAACCTGATCGATAACTTCCACAAGGGCGACCGCCGGGGCCGGTCCGCTGCCCTGAACATGGTCATCACCGAAACCGGAGCCGCGAAGGCAGTTGCCAAGGCCCTGCCCGAGCTGCTCGGCAAGCTCACCGGCAGCTCCATCCGCGTCCCTACCCCGGATGTGTCGCTGGCCATCCTGAACCTGAGCCTGGAAAACGGGACCACCAAGGACGAGGTCAACAACTACCTCCGCGAGATGTCGCTGCACTCGGACCTGCGCAAGCAGATCGACTACATCGATTCGCCTGAAGTCGTCTCCACCGACTTCGTCGGTTCCCGCCGTGCCGGCATCGTCGACGGACTCGCTACGGTCTCCACCGATAAGAACCTGGTGGTCTATGTCTGGTACGACAACGAATTCGGCTACAGCTGCCAGGTGGTCCGGGTCATGGAAGAAATGGCCGGCGTGAACCCGCCGTCGTTCCCTGCCAAGGAGAGCGCCAAGGCCCTGGCGGCCATCGCCGTCTGACCTTTCCTCTTCCTTTTGGGTGAATTCCCGGCTGGTTCTCTGGAATCAGCCGGGAATCGGGCCCACACTTGGGGAATGGAAAACGATCAGGCCCTTGAGCACGAAACCACGCTGGAACACGCATTTGACGTAGCGAAGGCCAATCACAAGGAAGCGCTCCGGCTGCTGGACGGCGCCAAGGCCGCCCATGCTTCGGGCGACGTCACCGCTGAACGGGTGCAGCAGCTTGAAAGTTTGCTGGCCGTCGCCGAGGAGGACCTCCGGAGGGTGTCACGGGAGTTGTAGCGGTGACGGCGTGACCCATCACTCGTCCTGCACACTGTGGATATCCATGGGCGGCGGTTCCCTGTGACCTAGGCTCAGGTGGTGCTCCAACCCCACCTCCGAAATGCCGTCCAGTGACCGTCAGTTGGTCCGCCTACCGGCGGGCGCGACGCCGTTCCCGGCAGGCCTGGGCACTGCTGGCAGTGGGCGGTGTCGCTGCCCTGGGGCTACTGGGCTGGTTTTTCACAGCGGGGCAGTTTGAGATTGCCGCCCCTGCGGCGGACGGCCCCACAGCGGCTCCCGTATTTGATGCCGCGTGGATGAAACCGGTGGCAGCGGTCCATGAAGTCCCCCGGGGCTTAGCTGCGGACGTGTTGGAAGCACTCCCCGTCAAGGGCCGGGCAGGCAAGGACAACTACAGCCGCGAGGCTTTCGGGCAGGCCTGGCTCGACGTTGACCGCAACGGCTGCGACACGCGTAATGACATCCTCCGCCGGGACCTGGCCGGCGCTGTCTTTGCGGAAGGCTCGAAGTGCCGCATCTCCGCAGGACACTTCCAGGAGCCCTATACGGGAAAGCCCATCGAGTTCCGCCGCGGCCAGGACAGCAGCGCCGCCGTCCAGATCGATCACGTGGTGGCCCTCTCTGACGCCTGGCAGAAGGGCGCCCAGGCCCTGACCCCGCGCCAGCGGCAAAACCTGGCGAATGATCCCCTGAACCTGATCGCCGCAGACGGCCCGAGCAACCAGCAAAAGGGCGCGGGCGACGCCGCAACCTGGCTTCCGAAGAACAAGTCCATCAGGTGCCACTACGTAGCCCGGCAGGTGTCCGTCAAAGCGGCGTACGGGCTGTGGGTGACGGAGGCCGAGAAGGACGCGATGAAGCGGGTCCTGGGCTCGTGCCCCGGCCAGCAGACCATCAGGGCACCCTGAGCCAGGTCACCGGCTGGTCAGTGCCCGAACGGGTCCGGGTCCACGCCCGGCAGCCAAGTCAGGCCGGGAACGCCCCAACCGTTCTTCTTAGCCGTCTTCTTGGCCTTGCGGGCATACCTGTCCATCAGTCTGTTGACGTACAGTTTGCCGTCCAGGTGGTCGTATTCATGCTGGATGACCCTGGCAAACCATCCGGTGGCCTCGAACTTCACGGGCTCGCCGTTGCCGTCAAAACCTTCCACCCGTGCCCACTCGGCGCGCTTGAGCGGGTACTGGTCGCCGGGAAACGACAGGCACCCTTCCTCTTCCTCATCGGGGTCGGGAGCAGCTCCGGAGATCTTTGACAGCGTGAGCACAGGGTTGACCAAAACGCCGCTGGCGGGTGCGTCGTCGTCGTTCGCGTACTTGTAGACGAAGATCCTCTTGCCCACCCCTACCTGCGGTGCGGCCAGCCCCACGCCGTTGGCGGCATCGTTCGTCTCAAACATGTCCGCAATCAGGGTGCGCAGTTCGTCGTCGAAAACTTCCACTTCGGAAGCCCGGCGGTGCAGCACGGGTTCGCCCCAGATGGTGATGGGCAAAACGGTCATCTTCGCTGTCCTTCGGCTTGCGGCCCCGCAGCGGGCGCAGGGCGGTGATGCAAAAAATAGTGAAAAACAAAGGAGGCCGCACCGGAAAAATCCGATGCGGCCTCCTTTGGGCGGCTGCAATGCCGCCCTCTGAGGGTGAGCTACGGGGGTTGAACCCGCGACCTCCTGGACCACAACCAGGCGCTCTGCCAACTGAGCTAAGCCCACCATGTGCCCCGCAGTGTGACCGGCTTCCCGGCCCTCTGGAAAGGCAACTCAAATAGCTTACCTGCTCTTTGGGGATGCTTCGTCCACTTTTGGCGTTTTCAGCCAAAAATCCTGAAAGTGTGGCGCAGATTACTTTTCGGGCAGGCCGGCCTCAGGGCTGGTAATCCGCCGTGCGATCTTTTGCGCCGTTGAGCTGTCCGGGCCGGGCGCCGGTACGAAGACTGCGTCCCGGTAGTAGCGGAGTTCGTCGATGGAGTCCCGGATGTCACCCAGGGCGCGGTGGCCGCCCTTCTTGGCCGGGGACTGGAAGTACGCGCGGGCGAACCAGCGGCGGGACAGTTCCTTGATGGTGCTGACGTCGATCACGCGGTAGTGCAGGTGCTCCACGATGGCGGGCATATCCCTGGACAGGAAGACCCGGTCTGTTCCCACCGAGTTGCCGCCCAGCGGTGCCTTCCGCGGCTCCGGCACCCATTCGGCGATGTACTCCATCACTGCCGTTTCTGCCTCGGCCATCGTCTTGCCCGCCGGCAGTTCCTTGAGGAGCCCGGATTTGGTGTGCATGTCCCGGACAAAGTCGTTCATCTGCGCGACGGCGGCGTCATCGGGTTTGATGACGACGTCGACCCCCTCGCCGAGGATGTTCAACTCGGAGTCGGTGACCAGCGCGGCCACCTCGATCAGGGCGTCGTTCTTGATGTCCAGACCGGTCATTTCGCAGTCAATCCAGACGATTCTTTCGTTTGTTATAGGCACCGGACCAGCCTACCGTTACACCTCCTGCCAACCGGCCGGTGCTAGGATTTCGAATACGTGGCGGGTCACCCCGCCGCGTGGAAACGCGCCCCGGACAGGCCCTTCGGCCAGCGGGCGCGGCCTGCGAAAACGCACAAAGATTGGACAACCCTGATATGACGGCGCCTTTGCCCGCGGCGGGCGGAATGGCTGCCGCCGCCCCGGCCGTCAACGGCGGTGCCGAGATGGACGATCCGCGGTCGCCGATCCTTGCAGGCTTCGTTGGCTCCATGTTCATGCTGGTCGGATCCCTGGGGGTCGGCTGGCTGGCGCCCGTCTCCGAACTGCGCAGGATGCCCCTCTTCATCTGGATGCGCGCCGAGGCCGCCGGGGTGGCACTGTCCATCATCCTCCTGGCCGTCGGCGGCATGCTCCTGGTGCGGGCCTGGCTGCGGCTGGGCCAGAAAGTCCACGTGTGGGGAGCGCAGGCGCGCAGCGCCACGCTCAAGGCGATCATGGCATGGGGCCTGCCCATGGTGGTGTGTGTCCCGCTGTTCAGCCGGGACGTTTATGCCTACATCGGCCAGGGCCGCCTCATGGTTGAAGGGTTCAACCCCTACGAGAACGGCATCTCAGCCCTATCGAACTACTTCCAGCTGGGCGCCGACAAAATGTGGACCGAAGCGCCGGTTCCCTATGGCCAGCTGTTCCTGTGGATCGAGCAGTTCGTCGTCTGGTCCACCAATGTCCAGCCCGAAGCCAGCGTGATGCTGTTCCGGCTGGTGGCGGTAGCGGGCGTGGTGCTGTGCGTCATCTACGTGCCGAAACTGGCGGAACTGCACGGCGTCAACCCGCACCGGGCGCTCTGGCTGACGGCGGCCAACCCGCTGTTCCTGACCAACTTCATCGCCAGCGTCCACAACGATTCCCTCATGATCGGCCTGGCCCTCGCCGGCCTGTATTACTGCGCTACGCACCGGGTGGTGCGCGGCATTGTCCTGGTAACGCTGTCCATCGCGGTCAAGCCCATCACGATCGTCTTCCTGCCCTTCATCGGCCTGCTCTGGGCCGGGCAGAATGCCGGCTGGGTCCGCAAGTTTTCCTTCTGGGTGCTGACGGCCGGCATCAGCCTGGGCCTCCTGGTTCTGATGGGCCTGGTGAACGGGTTCGGGTTCGGGTGGATCAATGGGCTCTCGGCCCCCGGCAGCATCGCCATCTGGTACGCCCCGGTGGGCCTGATCGGGATGATCGTGGCCTCGCTGGCGAATTCGTTTGGCCTGGACGGCAGTGTCTTCGCAGGGTGGGTGTTCGACGCCGGAAAGCTCCTGGCGGTGGGCATCGTGGCCTGGCTGATTTTGCGGGGCGACTATGACCGGCTGATGCGGCGGCTTACGCTCGGATTCGCCGCCATCGTCCTGTTGGCCCCCATCATCCAGTCCTGGTACGTGGTGTGGCTCATTCCGCTCTTTGCGGTCACCGGCATCCGCAACGACTGGCAGGTCAAGGCGCTCTACTTTGTGGTGTCTTTCTTCATGATCTACGCCATCTCGGACCAGCTTGAAGTCTTCCCCTACCTCCAGGCCGATGACCTGGGCTTCGCGTTGACCCTGGCCCGGGTCGCGGCGGCTGTGACAGGCCTGCTGTTCGGCCTCTACCTGATCTTCTGGGATCCCTCGACGAAACGGCTGTTCCGCAAGACCGGCGACCTGGTTGTTGTACGCCCGGTCATTTAGCGGCGCGCAGCCCGGCCGTTGAGCCTTCGCAGGGCTTCCCGCCGCGACAGGGGGCTGATGACGGCCGAGTGCTTAGCCACGAAGGCCGCCACCCAGTCCGGTGAGGTTTTGGCGTACTCCCGCAGCGCCCATCCGATGGCCTTCCGGACGAAAAATTCTCCGTCTCCCAGGTTTGGTTCGATCACCGCGGCCAGCAGTGCGGTGTCCGTGGCGGCCTTGGCCTTCAGTTGGGCGATGATCGAGGCCCGCCTGAACCAGAAGTCCTCATCGGTGCTCCAAGCGCGCAGCACGGCAGTCATTTCCTCGCGGTGGGCCTGAAGCAGGCCGAAGATGCGCCCAGAAACGCCATCCACGAAGTCCCACCAAGCGCCGGTACGGATGATTTCCTCGTAGACCGCCAGCATGTGCAGGTCCCGGGACACCATCCTGTTCGCGGTCAAATCAATGGCAGCGTACCGCTCCTCGCGCACCTCGGAGTGGCGCCACAGATCGAGGACGGTGGCACGCAGTTCCTCCCCGGACCGGAACGGCGCCGCGGCAGCCGCGTCCTTCGCGATCCGGCGAACTTCCGGCACCCGGACTCCCAGCGAGGGAAGGCTCGACCTCATGTACGCCTGGGCGGCCGCTGCCCGCGCGGGATCGGCATGTTCCCGCAGTTCAGACCGGATTGCTGCGAGCACCTCGGGGTTGGAAGTTGCTGGGCTTTCCATGAGGCAACCTTAGCCAGCGCCGGGCCGCCGCAGCCATTATCTCCATATCCCCGGTGAACAGTCAGCGTTCCGCTGTTGCAGGTTCGGGGGCAGCTGGCTGACCGGCGTACGTCCAGCCAGCGCGCTTCAGCCAGGCCGCGCACAGTGCCGGCCACTCCTCTGCGCCCGGCGCTCCGGCCGCGAGGCCGATGCCGTGCCGGCCGTGCGGGAAGATATGGAGTTCCGCAGGCACGCCGGCGTCGAAAAGCGCCTGCGCGTATCCCAGACTGTGGCTGACGGGCACCGCCTCGTCGTCGGCCGTGTGCCACAGGAAAGCCGGCGGGGTCTGGGAGGTCACCTGACGGTCCGCGGAAAGAGTCGAGAGCAGGTCCGGGGACGGTGCGTGGCCCACGAGGTTGTCTACCGACCCCTGGTGCACGTCCCGGGCCAACGACACCACGGGGTAGCACAGCACTGCCAGGTCAGGCACGGAGCCGGGGACATCGAGGGCCGGGACTCCCGTGGAAACCGCCGTCGACAGTGTTGCAGCGAGGTGGCCGCCCGCTGAGAATCCCAGCACCCCGATCCGTTCCGGATCCACCGCCAGGCCATGGGCGCCGCTGCGGATGTACAGCATGGCTTCCTTGGCATCCACCAGGGGAGCGGGGTGCCGGTGGGGAGCTACCCGGTAGCGCAGGACAAATGCGTGAATACCCAGCGAGGCGAGCCATTCGGCCACGGGCTCGGCCTCATGGTCCGCCTGCCGCGCATAGCCGCCGCCGGGCAGGACCAGGACGGCGGGCCGCAACCCGCCATCAGGGCAACGGGCGGGAACTGAGGTCAGGCCGTTCGGCACCATCAGTCCGTGGCCTCCGTACTGCGGCGCAACATGACCCTGCCGGTCACCGGAAGCGGTGCGGAATCCTGTTCGTCGCCGTCGGCCGTGGGTGGTGCAGTGGCCCTGGTGGCGAGCCGGCCAATCTCCTCCAGCGGCAGGCTGACCGTGGAGAGTGCAGGCCTGAAATCGCGCAGGGTCTCGATGTCGTCGAAGCCCGCGATCCGTGCGTCGCGCGGGATGCGGAGGCCTTCTGCCCGTAAAGCGGCGGCCGCACCGATGGCCATGACGTCATTGACAGCGAAAATACCCAGCCCGTTGCCAGCCGGCCGGCCGCCTTCGCCGGTTCCCCCGGCCTTGATCCGTGCCGCCAGCTTGAGGCCGGCGTCGTATCCTCCGGACCGGTTGAAGGAGTTCCGCAGTACCTCGGCGGGGCCGCGGCCTGCCCGGCTGAGCCCTTCCTGGAAGCCGCGGATCCGGTCATCGGAGGTGAAGAGCCCTTCCGGGCCGCCGATGATGACGAAGTCGCCGTCCCACCCCGCGGCCAGTTCCACGGCCAAGTCTGCGGCAAGTTCCTGGTTGGGGACAGACACCACGTGGTAGCCCTCCGGGGCGGCGGCGCCCACTACGGGGTGTCCCACCACAGCAACCTGCCCTCCGTTGCGGCAGTAGCGGTCCAGTTCCGCGGCCAGTTCCGCGTTCCCGTCCCCATCCTCAGCCCGGGACGAGCGCGAGCCGGCGATCACGATCGAGTCTGCGCGCCGCGCAGCGAAGGCGGCAACTGCTTCCTTTTCTTCCCCGGGAGCTCCGCCTGTTGTGGCCAGCAGCACCATCCGGCGCTGTTCGCGGGCAGCCTCCTGGACGCCCCTGGCAATTGCCGCGAAGTAGGGGTCCGCGATGTCGTGGACGATCAGGCCTATCAGGCCGGAACTCGACTTCGCCAGTCCCTGTGCCTGTGCGTTGGGAATGTAGCCCAGTGAATCTGCCGCCTGGCGGACCCGTTCGGCGATGTCCTTGCCGGGCTTGCGCGCTGAGCCGTTGAGGACGCGGGAGGCGGTGGCGGGAGACACCCCGGCAAGCCGGGCCACCTCGGTGAGGGTACTAGCAGCCACAGCAGCTCCTGGACGTCGGGGAAGATAACGGTCACCACATTATGGCAGTTGAAAGTTCTTCCGGAAAGCGCTTGCCAACTCCGGCGGGAGCGGTGCATGATGGAACAAGTGGGAATGCGCTTTCCCAATCAGGCTTGAGTAAAACTTGCTCACTCACCGTGGAGGACACATGGGCTTCGAAACAAAGACGATACGCATTGCCATGAATGGCATCACCGGCCGCATGGGATACCGCCAGCACTTGCTGCGTTCCATCCTGCCGATCCGTGACGCCGGCGGCTTCACGCTGGAAGACGGCACCCGCGTGCAGGTTGAGCCCATCCTGGTGGGGCGCAACGAGGCGAAGATCCGCGAACTGGCGGAGAAGCACAAGGTCGCCGAATGGACCACCGATCTGGAATCGGTCATCAACGATCCCACTGTTGACGTCATCTTCGACGCCTCAATGACCAGCCTGCGTGCGGCCACCCTGAAGAAGGCCATGCTGGCCGGCAAGCACATCTTCACCGAGAAGCCCACCGCGGAAACCCTGGAAGAAGCCATCGAGTTGGCCCGCATCGGCAAGGACGCCGGCGTCACCGCGGGCGTCGTCCACGACAAGCTGTACCTCCCGGGCCTGGTCAAGCTCCGCCGCCTGGTGGATGAAGGCTTCTTTGGCCGCATCCTCTCCATCCGCGGCGAGTTCGGCTACTGGGTCTTTGAAGGCGACGTACAGGCAGCCCAGCGCCCGTCCTGGAACTACCGCAAGGAAGACGGCGGCGGAATGACCACGGACATGTTCTGCCACTGGAACTATGTCCTTGAGGGCATCATCGGCAAGGTCAAGAGCGTCAGCGCCAAGACCGCCACGCACATCCCCGCCCGCTGGGACGAGGCCGGCAAGGAATACAAGGCAACGGCCGACGACGCCTCCTACGGCATCTTCGAGCTTGAGACCCCCGCGGGAGACGCAGTCGTGGGCCAGATCAACTCGTCCTGGGCCGTCCGCGTCTACCGCGACGAGCTGGTGGAATTCCAGATCGACGGCACGCACGGGTCCGCTGTTGCAGGCCTCAACAAGTGTGTTGCCCAGCAGCGCGCACACACCCCCAAGCCCGTGTGGAACCCGGACCTGCCCGTCACCGAATCCTTCCGCGACCAGTGGCAGGAAGTTCCCGCCAACGCCGAACTCGACAACGGCTTCAAGCTGCAGTGGGAAGAATTCCTCCGTGACGTCGTCGCGGGCCGCGAACACCGCTTCGGCCTGCTCTCCGCCGCCCGGGGTGTCCAGCTTGCAGAGCTCGGACTGCAGTCCAACGACGAACGCCGCACCATCGACATCCCGGAGATCACGCTCTAATGACGTCCCTCATCCTTCCCTCCCACGACGGCGGCACCAGGGAATACCGCCTGCAGGGCGGCACCACCTGGGCCCGGCCCTCCGCCCCCCTGACGGCGCGGCGGGCGTACGCCGCAGCCCACGTCATTCCGGAGGTCCTTGCCGACAACACCCCCGGTGCCCCGGCACGCCTGGACTGGGACGCCACGATGGCCTACCGCCACGAACTGTGGTCCTACGGCCTGGGCGTCGCCGATGCGATGGACACCGCACAGCGGGGCATGGGCCTTGACTGGGCAGCCACCCAGCAGCTCATCAAGCGCACCGGCGTTGAGGCGGCGTCAGTGGTTGCAGCGAACAACGCGGCCACCGCTGGCAAGTCCGTCCGTGACCTCGTCTCCTGCGGCGCCGGCACCGACCAGCTGGACATCGATTCCCTTCCCGTGGGCGAAGCCGGCCTCAAGGCTGTCCTCGAGGCCTACCGCGAACAGATTGCCGTCATCAGCGAAGCCGGGCCAAAGGTCATCCTGATGGCCTCCCGTGCCCTGGCCAAGGTAGCCACGGGCCCGGAGGACTACCTGAACGTGTACTCCACGCTGCTGCAGGAAGTTGACCAGCCGGTCATCCTGCACTGGCTCGGCACCATGTTCGATCCCGCACTTGCCGGCTACTGGGGCTCCGAGGACGTCGCTGCTGCCACCGAGACCTTCCTGGGCCTCATCAAGGACAACGCGGACAAGGTTGACGGCGTCAAGGTCTCCCTGCTCGATGCAAGCCACGAGGTGGCCCTGCGCGCAGCCCTGCCCGCGGGCGTTCGCCTCTACACCGGCGATGACTTCAACTACCCCGAGCTCATCGACGGAGACGGCACGCACCGCTCGGACGCACTGCTCGGCATCTTCGCAGCCATCTACCCGGCCGCCTCGGTAGCCCTGCAGAACTATGACGCCGGCAACGCCGCCAAGGCCCGCGAGATCCTGGACTCCACCCGCGAACTGGGCAAGCACATCTTCAGCGCCCCCACCTTCTACTACAAGACCGGCATTGCGTTCATGTCGTGGCTCAACGGCAAGCAGCCGGGCTTCCAGATGGTGGGCGGCCTGCACTCCGGCCGCTCCGTCTGCCACCTGGCCAAGACCTTCGAACTCGCCGACCGGGCGGGCCTGCTGAAGGATCCCGCCCTCGCCGCCTTCCGGATGTCCGATTACCTGCGGATCAACGGGGTGGGCGTGTGAGCGACTTCTCAAGGTTGGCCATCAACAGCGCCACCACCAAGAAATGGACACTTGCCCAAGTGGTCGAGGGATGCGTCAACGCCGGCATTCCCTCCATTGGCCCATGGCGCGACCGCGTGGAGGAAGCCGGCCTGGACAAGGCTGCCCGCCTGATCAAGGACGCGGGACTGCGGGTCTCCTCGCTCTGCCGGGGCGGATTCCTGACCGCAGCCGACGCCGAGGGGCAGGCGGCCGCGCTCGCTGACAACCGCGCTGCAATCCTCGAGGCCGTGGCATTGGACACCAGGGAACTGTTCCTGGTGGTCGGCGGCCTGGCGCCCGGGGAGAAAGACGTCGTGGCGGCACGGCAGCGTGTGGCGGACCGGTTGGCGGACCTTGTTCCGTTCGCCGAGGAAAACGGGGTCCGGCTGGTGCTGGAACCGCTGCACCCGATGTACGCCGCGGACCGCGCACTCATCTCCACCCTTGGCCAGGCGCTGGACCTGGCGGCGCCCTTCGACACGAAGGATGTTGGCGTCGCCGTCGACACCTTCCACGTCTGGTGGGATCCGGAACTGAAGGCGCAGATCGAACGTGCCGGCAGGGAAAACCGCATTGCGTCCTATCAGGTGTGCGATTTCAACATGCCCATCGCTGCGGATCCGCTGCTCTCCCGCGGTTACATGGGCGACGGCGTCATTGACTTCGCCACGATCGGCACCTGGGTCAGGGACGCCGGGTACACCGGCGACATCGAGGTCGAAATCTTCAATCAGGAGATCTGGGACACGGACGGCAACACCGTGCTTTCCACGGTCAAGGAGCGCTACGCGGAGCTGGTACTCCCGTAC
>Ga0160435_1000411_pt1 | contig 15155 bp, 15 predicted proteins | sample HID1973K_E0MG_FD_108213 | JGI IMG/M metagenome (GOLD analysis project Ga0160435, IMG submission 108213) | Enriched mosquito-associated microbial communities from UW Madison campus, WI, USA - HID1973K_E0 MG | ecosystem: Host-associated > Arthropoda: Insects > Digestive system > Unclassified ...
GCGATCGGACTCGCAACGGCGTCAGTGATGGATCAGGTCGGCGGCGCTTCCATGAAGAAACTTCGAGAAGATGCGTATTACCTGCAAGCGCCCGGGGACAAACTGCATGCGTCGTTGAACGCCGCGCTGGAGACGATCGACACCAAAGCGAACCTGGCCATCAAAAACGGATTGGAGGCGCAGACCTTCACGTTGCGAAATGCGGGCAGGTGGATCGCAGGTCCGGTGGCCGCCGCTTCAAATCCAGCGGCTGAGCCCATTATCGATACCGTCCTGGCCATTACGGGAGGACTGGCCGCTGGCGCCGGTACCGGTTATGCCGCACACACGCGTCGCAGCGAGCAGTTCACCAGTGGCCCGGCGCTGTTGTTGGGACGCAGAGATGCCGAGCCCAAAGAGGACCTGAATCGGGAAACCGAGTGGTTCGACACGTTGCAAGCATTGCGGCGCGCAAACACCATGACTACGCCTCTCATCAATGCCGGAGGGCGTCTGGCCGATGCGGGCCGCACACTGTTCACCGATCCGCTCGGGGCGGTGTCGAGAACGGCGAAAGGCACGTTCACCGCGGCCGGTGCAGCCAACGTCAGCACGTTGACCGGTGGCTTCGCCGCGCTGGAAGCCGCCAAAGGCGCTGCGGTAAACGCGTTGAGCGAACACCCTGTCTTGGGTTCGGCTGCAAAACACGCCATCAACACAATAGGAGGCGCCGCAGTTTTTGGTGCCAATGCTGCAAGCGTCGCTGTCGCAGACAAGCTGGTTGAGGATCTGATGTCGCCCGGTGCAACAACAGCCGAACCGGCGGCGGGCGAGACTCAAACCGCCCAGTCAGTGCGAGAGGAAACCGGCGAGACGCCAGACGACGCTTCAGGCCGCCTCAGCAGACGGTCCACTCAGCCATCCCGGCAAGCGGGATCTGAAGCGAATTCGCTGGCACGCACCAGCCTCACCGGCAACCGGATCATGAACGCCGAGAACTCGGCACCTCACTCGATCAAGTCTTCAGCAGGCAGTGTGCGGGCAAGTCTCGACGGCGAGCACGCGCAACCCGCGATCACCGGCGGCTCTTCAAGCCAGGCAGAGCGGCCGGGCTCGCCGCCTTCGAGGCCATCCGCCGAGCGCCCGGCTCGACCTTCAGTGCAGACAGAAAATCTGTCGGACGACGACACCTCCAGCTATTACACCGCGGCAGGGGATTCATCCGATGACGACGAATCCGTCTACTTCACTCCGCCACAAAGCCCGGTTTGATCGGGCCGGATGAACAGGTTCGATCAGTGGCCGCAGTCGTCCGGAACGGGCTGCGGCCATGATTCGCATCGCTCACGAAATGCACATTGTTATATCGCAAGATTGTTAAGTGTGGGCCTCGTGCCGTTTTCCCTGTCAATCTCCTAGCCTTGCATATTATTTCGCAAGCCATACGATGTCTCACGTTCAAGCAGAGGCTAACGGAATGGCACTTCAACTTCGGCAAGCACGTATCACCGATCTTCCGGCCATCTACCGAGGAGAGGAGAGCTATATCCGCTGTTGGGAGCCCGAGCATGAATCTTCATGGCGCGCACAACTGGAACGGCACCTGACGCGCTGGGTAGAGAATTTTGAGCGTCTTACAGTTGCGACTATGGGCGATCAATTCGCAGGATACTCACTCTGGGAGGGAAAGCAGCATTGTGCGGAACTTTGTACCATTCACGTTGGGCTCAAGTACCGGCGTATCGGCATTGGACTGACTCTCCTGGAAGCTTTTGCGATGGATGCGGCACGGGAAGGGTTCCGGCAACTGCGGTTGAATGTGCGCCCCGACAACCCAGCGAAGAGAATGTACGAGAAAGCGGGGTTTCATTGCACGGGTACTGGAGCACATGATTACCTTAGCTACGAGCGCTATTTGGATGGGGACGTCTAATCTATGGGTCCTGCGGCATTCTTTCGAGAGCTGCCAACCTGTTGCCACTATGATGCGGGAGTCAATACACACGCCGCAGCCTTCCAGTAGGGGCATTCGTGAACGGATCAACGCATAGACCCTCTTCGGAGTACAAAGGGCAGCGCGCCCTCGCTAAATGGGCATCCCTGTGCCATCCAAAAAAAGGTGGAGATAAGACCGGCGCATGACCAGTCTTATTTAAGCCCACAGCAGTGAGGGGGCTTCTCTGTGAATACAGCGGTACCTGACGGGTGAGTAACGTAAACTTTCACGAAATCCGATCCTGCTCCTCCTTGAACGTACACTTTGTACACCGTATATCCGGGCAGCGTGCTAGAGGGAGCAACTGAGGTCACTCCTGTTACCGATATCTTCTCTACGGTCCCGAAGCGCGAACGATCTGGGTCACTGGCCCGAATGTAGGCTTCGACTCCGGGCATATCTTGGTTCTTCTGTAGGACAAGCCGAAAAGCCTGAGGAGCGAGCATCGCGAGTATGCAAACGGCAATAGCGAGTTTTAGTGCCTTCCCTTTCAAAGGATTAGTCCCTGAGTGATATAGGCAGAGCATGGCACATTTAGACTTGGTGAAGACGAGTGTCCGCCTTGGCCGATAGCGGTCAGTCCGTGCGCGTCGCTAGAGGGGCATGCTTTACCCTTTGGCGCTTTCGCAGAGCGATCCACCCCTGTTGAACCCGCTACGCGGAATGAATCTAGAGATTGCCGTTGGCCGATCTCTGCCATTTCCGAACCAACTGTCGAAGTCCCACAGTATTCACATCCCACGAGGTATCAGTTCGCTCAGGGAGAGTTGAAACTAATCTCCATCGCGTGTCGGTCGTAATCCAGCAGATATGACTGATGCCTCTTATAGAGGACCGCCAGCAGTTCACGGTTAGGACCAACAACGTCCATACCTCTGTCGTCGTAGGGGAAAACCACGACCTTTTTCTGCAAGTTGAACAGATAAACGTCGCAGCCAGGGTTGGGTTGAATCATGTGAAAATCCTTCGCTAGCGCGCACCACAGCAGCGTTTCAAGCAGCGAAGCAGGAACCTCAAATGACAGGTAAAGCCAACACTCGGGCGATCTCTCGTGCAGCCACTCTTCTGGATCTATCTCCTCGCTCCAGATGGATCGCTGATTCGGGATTGAAACGCCGGCCGACGCCAAGGATTGGAGCGTTCTTCGATGCTCAAAATGGCCCGTGCCAGAGTGCTTTCGTAGACAAGCGACGATAGGATCATCAGCGAATATGTCCTTGCAGATCAGTGTCGCCCTGCGCAACGCCAAGAGAAACGGTTCAAGTGCATTTCCTGACTCTGAGAGTCGGAATCGCAGCCCTGGTGAATAGGAGTAAAACAGAGGTCTCTGGAAAACAGACGAGCCGAAATCTTGCAGGATCTGCTGATCAAGTTTCATTGGCGAGTCACCTTTGGAATTCTGGGAGCATCACGGATCGATGACGTGAACCGGAATCGTAACCTAAAGGAGGAGCTGTCTGCCGCCCATCGCGACTATCTCTTTATGGCGGGCAGCAGACGTATTGCCCCCGTTCACAACCATTGCGGGTGCGTATGAAAAGAATTTTCACGCAATGAAATTGCTATAACGCGGCATATCGTCTTGCTCACGACCACGCTACCGGACCGCTGGAGGTTGATGGCTATCAGCAGACAGTGGAACTGTGCGGTTGTGCGCCGGTGGTTGGTTATTTCGCTACAAAATCCAGTGCAGTTCGGACATCCCTGTGCATGAGCAAGAACCGTTCGCTGGTGCTGCGGGTTGATTTGTAGCTGACGATGGTGCCGTGCGGGATCTATCGGGGCCGATTTTTAGGGATATGTCTTGCACGCTGGCGTAGCCCGCATGTCCGCGCCCGGCTGCTGTAGTGGTCTGTCTCCAGAGACTGCTTTCGACCCGAAGCTGCCCTTCGCGAGGTGTAGCTCACGGCCAAAAGCGGCCGGTTGGAGCGCATCTGTTCCTTGCTGATTGCTACAGTTAGCTAAAAGGTGGCTGCCCTTACGATATCGCTGATCGCAACGGTTAATCGGGGCTGGGAGAGGATGACATGAAGCTAAATAGGTCAATGCAGGCCGCTACAATCGCGCCACTACTCTTCCTCTTCTCTAGCGTGCTTTACGCACAAGACGTTTGAGAAGCATTTGCAAAATACGGTATCTGCGATACCCAAGCCGCACGGCTCAAACTCATGCAGGAGCAGCATCAGCGAACTCGATGCGGCGATCAGGATGGCGGAAAATATCGGCCGTTCATGTGAGCCTTTGAGTTTCGGAGATTCAATCGAACGATCTTAAGGCCGAACGGAGGAGGTCCATTGCTGCGGAATTGAACGCACGCTCATTTTATTACTCAGTGATAGAAATATCTTGGGGCAGATGGACTAATGGAGTTTTAAAGCAATACCGGGCACGAGGCCCGGCATTGTGCTCAAGCAGTGTCGACTAAATTTCCGGGCCGAACGTAAGGCTGAGTATATTTCCACGCGTATTTGTAACGCCCCCACCGGCATCCGCCGTACCTACCGTGTGCGTGAAGTCCCAATGAAGTCCAGCCTCAGCCGTGTAAACCACTTTGTATGTGATATTCACCGTGAAGCGCTTCGGCCGTAGCGGTGTGATAATTTCGTTATCAGTACGTTCGTACTTTGCTAGTGTCGCATCCAGCACGCTCTGGACATATTTCACTATCTCGTCTGCCGAACGCTGGATTAAGACATCGTCCTTGCTGATCCTGTCCAAGGCTTCATAGGTTCCTGGTTCCGAAGGAATATTTGTTGCTGGGATACTTTTTATTTTTTTATCAATAGCTTCCTGATTATGTTTTGCTTCCGTTCGCGGACTCCAGGTCTTCAATGATTCAGGGTCGGTATATGCGGTACGCAGAGGTCTTTGTACAAGCTCGAGATTAAGTGTTTGCCCCTGTTGAGATGTGCGGCTTCCACCAACGTTTACAACCACCAGTTTTATTTCACTATTGCCCGTGTATTCCTTGATGTAGTCAACCTGTAGCTCAGCCTTCGTCAAGGCGATCCCTGAAATATTATCTGCTGCCGCACACGTAACACTTTCGCCCCTGCTTTTCTTACTGCATGTGGAGTTTTCATCAAACTCATCACACCAAAGCTTAAATGCGTTCGGATCTAGTATGTTACGGTTTCGGGAGTCTACCAAATTGAGCCCGCACAAGGTTTTATCTGATGCCATAATGCGCCTGCAAATGTCGTCTCTAACTGCGCTGTTGGCGCGAGCAGCAGACTGGCACAAAACATATGAAGTCTCACTGCGCGTTTTGCAAGCACTCTGAGCTGACTGTTTGGCATTTTTGCAGCTTTTCTTAAAGTGATCGTCTTCCTCGGCAAATTTATCCCATTGATCCAAAGCTAAGATCTTGTTGACTGCGGCATTGGTAGTGCTTACCACAGTGCTCAACGGCACGTTGCTTTTAAGTGTTTCATTAGAGCAACACCCACTGAGGACTAGCAAAAAAAACACATAGATGAGCTTTTTCATTTTACCCTCCCCGGACTGATATTAACGATGCCTTACGCACTTTGATATAGCAGTGGGCCTGAAGGCTTGCAAATTTATTTTTATTTACTACCCTAAGTTCTGATATCAGGGCCCACACCCGGCTGAAGTCGATAGGGATCTCCGATACCTCGCCCTCCGTGATGGGTAAATCATGAACGCCAATCGCAGACAGTTCATCCAAGCATCCACCGCTATCCTCGCTATGGGGGTTACAGATGCAACACTACTCTTGAGCAGTTTCACCCCAGCAAAAGCTGATACACCTAGCCCCGTCAAAGCCAGGCGGGACATCAATGGCAACTTTCCTGGCTCCAATGATTTGGTTTTATATACCACCGCGGTTCAACGTATGAAGGCCCTGGATCAGAGCGATCCGAAGAACTCCTTGAGCTGGAAAAACCAAGCGCGGATACATCAGGATTATTGCCCACACAGTAATTGGTGGTTCCTACCTTGGCACCGTGCTTATCTTTTTTATTTCGAATCGATCTGTCAGGCCATGCTCGGAGACCCTGACTTTCGGTTGCCTTACTGGAACTGGACGCGTGATCGATCAATTCCTGCCGCGTTCTGGGATAAAAAAAGCGCTCTCTACCACACTAACAGGGATTTAAGTCCTAACGATGAAGTGGACGGAGACGTCACCGGAAGTACGGTGATCGACAAAATATTGAACAACAATGTCGATGCTTTGCACTTCAGTGGAGCAACTAGCAGTGACGATCAGCGCGAGCGCTCGTTTGCCGGCACGCTAGAGTCCATCCCGCATAACGGAATACATCAGTTCATCGGGGGCGACATGGGAACGTTGCTTTCTCCTGAAGACCCCATATTCTGGTTGCATCACGCCAATATCGACAGGCTATGGCGCAGTTGGAGCGAACTTCACGACAATCGTGCCCTTACCGAAAAATTATGGAAGGATCACAAGTTAAACCAGTTCTACGACGCCAAAGGAAATGTAATGAACCCCGTCACTCAAAGCACATTGGAGCCTGCGGCATACAACGCTGAATATGACCGACTAGAAGTACTTGCCTCCAACAGTCCGCGCCAACCCATGCGTGCATTTGCATTCCCTAGGAAAGCGATGGTCTCCTTCAGTGCTCGCGTCGGCGATGTTAGCGATACCATAAAAATTGGCTCAATTGATCTGTCACCAGATGGCAAGCTTCGCAACTCAATTTCCAAAGCCACTGCGCCGTTGCTAGCGCTTGAGGAAAAACCTATCGATTCGGTCGTACTGATGAAGGTCGAAGGAATTCAGGTTAAAAACAAAACTACACGACTACGTATTTTCATTAACTGCGACAACCCTTCTTCCGACACCCCGATAGGTAGTCCCTCCCATGTGGCTACCATCAATTTTTTCGGTGGGGATCCTGGTCACCATGATAAGGATGGTTCTAGCTTCATGTATGACTGCACGGCAACGTTCGCCAATCTGAAGAGGACTGGCCTATATAACGGCGCTGATGGAATAAAGGTTTCTTTCGTGCCAATTGACACAAAGAAAGGGGTTGAACCTGCCCCCTTGATCGATGTCAAACCAGAACAAATCACTTTCATCGGACTGTGACATGTTTTCGCATTTGATTGCCCGTCTTTATCTATTGCCTCTGGCTCTTTTTTGGGCTGCCGCGGCAGATTGCAGCGAGCCTTCGAAACAGACAACAACGTTACTCGTACCCAGTGATGGAGTGGCAGCCACCATCGTCGCAACCCAACCCGAACTCAAATGCCTGGACAGTAGTGATTGCAGCACAGTGCTGGTCATCGACGTGAAAAAATTCCCCGAGTCAGTCAAAGGTCTGGAGATAGAGGCCCGCTCCGTTCAGGATGGGGGCAAAATTTCCGAGAAGCACTTCAAGGATCACAACGGCTCGGGTAGCTTTCTTGTACCTGTGGATAAGGCAGATCTGAAGCGTGGCTACAATCTGACGATAAAACCAATTCCCCGATCAAAGGACGACATGGCAGTTCAAGAGTTCACAATCGACAAAATCGGGCTTGAAACTCTCCCAAACCACCCACTCGATAAGTGAATTCCGTTGGCTATATGAATCGCTCCTAGTTTCGTAGGCACCTCCAAGCCAAATCAGGCCCATTAGGAGGTGAATCGTCCCTAGATTCGTAGACACACCTTCTAATGGTCGCGTCTGGCCGATTGGAGGCCTTCACGACAGGCAGCTATCGACCCAGAGTGTGTGAAAACGCCTTCGCAAACCTTTGCTATGATTTCTGAGGATTTCATCGAAAGGATCGCCCATGAAGCGTTTCAGCCAAGGTGAACATCGAGGCCAAAGCACTTTGCTTCTCGAAAGCCTCGACGACTACGTCAGCGATACCAATCCGGTGCGCGTGGTTGACGTGTTTGTCGACGAACTCAACCTGATCAACTTGGGTTTTGACGGCGCTATTCCTGCTGATACAGGCCGACCTGCTTATCACCCTGAAGTCCTGCTGAAGATCTACATTTATGGCTATCTCAACCGCATCCAGTCGAGCCGACGCCTAGAGCGAGAAGCTCAACGCAACGTTGAGCTGATGTAGTTGACGGGTCGTTTGATGCCGGATTTCAAGACCATCGCCAGCTTCCGAAAAGACAACAGCAAGGCTATCCGAGGCGTCTGTCGCCAGTTCGTGGGGCTGTGTCAGCAGTTGGGATTGTTCAGTGAAAATCTGGTCGGCATTGATGGCAGCAAGTTTAAAGCCGTCAACAACCGCGACCGTAATTTCACCAGCGCAAAGCTGAAGCGGCGCATGGAAGAAATCGAATCGAGCATCAACCGTTACCTGGCCGCACTCGATACAGCGGATAGGCAAGAGCCCACTTCCTCTGAAGCCAAGGCGGTGCGGCTAGAAGAGAAAATCGCCAAGCTGAAAGTGCAAATGAAAGAGCTTCAGGCGATTGAAATACGGCTCAACGATTCGCCAGATAAACAGGTCTCACTGACGATCCAGACGCGCGTTCAATGATGACGTGCGGTACATGAATCGTCGGCTACAACGTGCAAACAGCGGTCGATACTCAGCACCATCTGATCGTTGCTCATGAGGTGACCAATGTCGGCTCCGACCGCGATCAGCTCAGCTTGATGGCCAAGCAGGCACGCGAGGCTATGGCTTCGGTTACGCTTTCGGTGGTGGCTGACCGAGGCTATTTCAAAGGTGAGGAAATCCTGGCTTGTCACAATGCGGATATCACCGCGTATGTGCCCAAGCCCATGACATCAGCAGCCAAAGCTGATGGGCGTTTGAACAACGACGCGTTTATTTATGATGCGGCGAAAAATCAGTATGTATGCCCAGCCGGAGAAACGCTGACATGGCGTTTCTCCAGCGTTGAGAAAGGCATGAAGTTGCATCGATATTGGAGTTCAAAATGTCAGGGCTGTGCGTTGGAATTGTCGTGCACACCGAGTAAGGAACGGCGAGTCCGACGCTGGCAGCATGAGGCGATATTAGAGGAGATGCAGCTTCGGCTGAGCAAAGCGCCGGACATGATGCGAATCCGCAAACGCATAGTGGAGCATCCCTTTGGGACGCTTAAACAATGGATGGGCGCAACGCATTTTTTGACGCGAAGGCTGGAAGGCGTCAGTGCAGAAATGAGCTTGAACGTACTCGCCTACAACATGAAGCGGGTTATGAAAATCCTCGGCACCACCAGCTTAATGGAGGCGTTGTCGGCCTGAAAGGGTTGGCTTCGTTGCCTACTTGGCTCGCCAGAAGCCTCGCTGAAGCCTCAACGACCCCTAGTGACGACCCGTAAGCTTGCTGCGAGCAACTACGCAGCTAACAATCGTCGGCGCTGCGCGCCGACAGTACACCAGCCCGTTTTTACACACTCTGGGCCAGAAGCGGCCAGTCAGATTATCCGATCTTCGATATCGCGTAGCCGTATTTGGAGTAAAGCACCAAGTCATATTTCGCCGCTGTACGTGTCTCTGCGACGATCCCGCTCAGAACCGCGGCGATCAATCGACTATGCCCGTTGTTCATCGCAACGGGATAGATGAAGCCGGATGGTGAGTCGTGTTCACAGGCCCATTGCACTACTACCCCGACAGCTTCCTTGCCCATGCTTCGCCTTGGATCCCCAACTCCGGCGTTTTGTCATTAACATTGTGCTGGCCGACCAGCCCAAGAAAGCAAGCATCCTGCGGCCATCACTGCGATGGTTCATGGACGGCTTCCAACAACTATACTTCTATGCTGAGCGGTTACTGGCATGTGGCCCACCACTGAGCGAGGCTTTTGTGAGCGAGTACGATTTTTCGCGGCTAAACGACAAAGAATTCGAAGTCTTTTGCGCTGATCTGCTGAGCGCAAGGGAAGGGGTCAGATTCGAAAGATTCAAGCCCGGACGTGACGCCGGAGTGGATGGTCGCTTTTTTAGGTCAGAGGGGGATGAGTGGATTCTCCAGTGTAAGCATTGGATTTCGACGCCGTTAGAAAAGCTCGTTAAATCTATTGCGGATTTTGAAAGCCTTAAAGTTCAGAAATTATCGCCAAGTCGATATATTTTAGCCTTGTCTCACTCGCTGTCACGTAATGATAAAAACATTTTGATGCAGAAGCTTTCGCCATTTGTTCTGTCTCCAGCAGATATACTGGGTCGAGAGGATTTGAGTGATATACTGGCGAAGCATCCAGATGTTGAAAGACGGCACTATAAGCTCTGGATTGCCAGCTCAAATGTTCTTGCGTACATGCTTAATAAGCCCATACATGACAGGAGCCAGTTTGAGCTTGGCGAGATCATTGAGGCCTCCAAGCTATATGTGGCTACAGTAAATCATAATCAAGCGATTGACAAGCTGGAATCTACGAGTGTTGTGATCATCACAGGCCCAGCTGGCATTGGCAAGACAACGTTGGCTGGGCAGCTAATTTTGCAGTATGTCGCAGACGGCTTTGAGCTTTCGGTGATTTCTGATGATATTAGAGAGGCTGAGGGTGTCTTTGACCCTGACTCAAAGCAAATTTTCTATTTTGATGACTTCTTGGGCCGCAACTACCTAGAAGCGCTCTCTGGACATGAGGGCGCCAAGATTATGGGTTTTATTAGGCGTATAGTCAAAAACCCTAAAAAGCGCTTTGTATTGACATCTCGAACCACCATTCTAAATCAAGGAAAGATTTTAAACGATGTTTTTCATAACTCAAATGTAAATCGAAATGAGTTTGAGATTACACTTGAGTCTTTGGCGAAGATCGATAAGGCCCGAATTCTTTACAACCATATTTGGCATTCTGAAATGGATGGTGAATGCGTCGAGCAGCTGTACTCGCATAGGCGTTATCGAACCATTATTGATCATAGAAATTTTAATCCTCGGCTAATCCGATTTATTACCGATGTCCAGCGATTGGAGGATGTCCCGCCAGAGTCTTACTGGTCTCATATAACTGGTTTGCTAGATGATCCGTCTCAGGTCTGGGACCATCCATTTCAAGCGCAACTGGATGACTGTGGCCGTGCCCTGGTTTTGCTGGTCGCTATGAACGGGCGCCTGATTACTGAGCCTGAGCTTTCAGAGGCATTTGCGCGATATTTAGCGAACCCAGGAGCCGCCAGTCTTACTGGAAAAAAAGATTTTCTACTAAACCTCCGTCACCTATCTGGTTCCATGCTCGCGAGATTTGTAGTAGGCGAAAGTCAGCCTTTTGTTCGGCTATTTAACCCGTCTTTAGGTGACTTCGTACTCAACAGATATGCCAGTAATACTCCTGTTTTGCGACAGTGCTTTGGTAGCCTGAAGACACAATCTTCATTGAAGACGCTGAAGGATATGTTGGATAACAAGATAATTAATGACGGCGTGGCTACCGAAGTGATAGGTCATGTCTTTGCATCCGTTGCAGATATAAATTTTCTTGGGTCTAATGCCGAATTTGTAGCGCAGTTATGTGTTGTAAGGTCTGAACTTGGTAAAAAATTTAACTCATCAGATCAAAGTCTCTCAAAAGCTATTGGTTTTATCGCTGGTGAGAAATGTGGGGGATCCTTCTTAGCGTCAGCACGAGTGCTTTTGTGGGCGCTGCGCAATGGTAGTGTTGATAAAATCGCCGTAGAAGCATTCTTGGAAGGGGTTTTTGCCAATGATCCAGGTTATGACGAATTACTAATTTTAGGTCAGCTAGTCAAATGCTTTGATGTTGTAGAGCATCAATCGCTTTACGATGCATATGACCAAGTCATCACAGAACACCTAATCGCGTCAGTTGAAGATGAGTTCCCAGATGCAGAGGTATTTTCTGATTGTAGTTCGCAATCAGCAGCGCGCAGAAAATTTATGGAGCTAATGGATGAAAAGGCTCTTGAGTTGGGAGCTAATGATTCATCCAGTGTGGCTGATAGTGTTGTAGGCTATGTTGATGTGGATAGATTTTACGATAAATATTTTTATGAAACAGAGCATGAGCCAGATTATGAATCTTACAGAGATCAACGCATGAGCTGGTCCGAGCGATCGTTTAGTGCTATCGATCCAATTGACGATCTTTTTTCGCGTGATTAAACGAACTTACCCTGGATGCATACTGCGAGATGAATCATCTGGTGGATTCCAGTATCCGGGAGAATCTGCGAGGCCACTTGGAATAAATTTCTGGTTGAAATCGGACGTCGCCGAGAGGTCATTGGTGTCATCGAGAGCTTTGCGGCGGTCCCGAAATTCTTGTTCGGAGTGCTTGCATGACGACTCTGTCCAGTCGCATTTTTCGGTCTTACGAAACCAGCATGGACGCCTTCGAGCTACCCTTTGAATGCACGCCTTACACGCTGACGATGGCGTGGCATCCGAGGTGAATCGCCCTCGGTTTTCCAGACACATCCAAGGTCTGCTTCTGGCCGACAGCTGCCCCCTACACGGTGGTGCTACCCTTTCGCTGGACTTGAATCGACGCGTAGGAAGCGAAAATGTTGAAGGATGCGTACCGTTACAAGGTGTGGGCCGATGAGCGCACCTTGGCCGCCTTGGCAGACTTTGAACGCAAGGACCAAGCCTCGCCAGGGTTCGCATTCATGCGCCAACAGCTCAACCATATGGTCATCGTCGAAGAGCTGTTCAAAGCACGCCTTCTGGGCGAACAAGCGCCACATCCCGCAACCAATACCGAGGTCGTTCCTGATCTGCACGTACTTACGCAGCGCCTGACTGCCTGCAACGCGTGGGCCACCGATTACCTGGCGCGGATTGCCCCGACGGAGCTTTGCAGCGCTGTAAGCTTTGTGTTTGCGGACGGGCAGCATGGGACGATGACGCGTCAGGAGATCCTCTTCCATCTGATCAACCACGGCACCTACCACCGGGGCGCGATTGGCCATGCTCTGGATCTGGGCGGCGGCAAACGCCCGGCCGATACCTACAGCGTGTTCATTCACGACGCCGAACCGCAGCGTCGCCAGCGGGCGCGTGGGTAGACGCGCCATCACGTGTCTCCAAGTCTTATGCGCATTTGCTAATGGGCGTTTGAACGCAGCATATTGGGGCTCGACCTAAGGACATAGGCCATGACTGAAACCATCCTGCATCTCTTGTGCGGCAAAATCGCCTCTGGCAAATCGACGCTGGCCAAATCACTAGCCGCCCAGCATTCGGCAATACTGCTGAGCGAAGACAACTGGCTATCGAAGCTTTACCCCGAGCAGATAAAATCCGTGGGCGACTATGTACGCTTCGCGCATCAGATCCGGGGAATCGTCGGCCCGATCGTGACCGATCTACTGAACGCACGTGTCAGTGTGGTACTGGATTTTCCTGCCAACACGCTTGCCAACCGGCAGTGGCTGCGCGGTTTGGTCCAAGCAAGTAGTGGCGCGGCTATCGTCATCCACCATCTGCTGGTAGACGACGATACATGCCGTGCCAGACTGCACCAGCGCAACGCCAGAGGGGAGCATGACTTCGCTGCAACCGACGCCGAGTTCGATCTGATCACCTCCTACTTCCAGCCGCCCAGCGAGGAAGAAGGCCTAGAGATCGAAATACACCGGACCTGACCGCTCTGGCACTGGCACTGGCGCCAATGTTCGCAATCGACCCAAAGCAGCCACACCCACCTACCGATGCTCAACGATCAACGCATCACGCGCGAATTCTCTACGCAGTAGGTTGACGGTTTCGTCAATGGATGGCCCCTGTATCGCCGGCGGGTCAGGGCGCTCACAAAACTCGCGCCAGACAAAAAGGGTCAACTCTGCACCGTCTGTTTGAGACACGGCGTTGGGGCGTGAGCCAAATGCCTGGAGCGACCTGTATCTCTGATCTTTCCAGAACAGATTTTCCATCCACAGATAGATTGGGATGAAGTGAAAATGGATGGAGTATCCTGCGTCATGACCGAAGCGGCCGATGTACAAGCATTTCGGATGCAGATGCGTTTCGATAGCGAGTTGGACTTTCGCCTGTAACTCCCCAAGCTCAGTCAATGCCTTAGCCGGAAGTTCCGCCAGTGAGTTGGTCATCTGCTTTGCGCTGAGCATCAGATAGCCAGGCAACGCGCTGTCGGTGCGGTGATTTACAACCCAATTCGCTGACTCGTGAATGAGGAAGTGCGGCGATATTTCCATGTGACGGCCTTGATGAGTGATTGACACAGGGTATCACTCGCCTTCTGAGTGGGGTCGGCTCCTGGCCGATAGCAGTCGCTCATTCCCCGCTCACGGCTCGTTAAATCTGGGCGCAGCCACCACGCACCTCAACCCATTGAAAGCTCGTGATACTGTCGGTTGAAGTAAATCAAACTACGTGCCTCTTCGCTGACCCTGATCGACACAACCTCGCAGACCATGATGTCGTGTGTGCCCACTTCGGTGATCTGGCTGAGTCGGCAATCGAACGACACGCTGGCGTCTTCCAGAGACGGGCTCCCCGAGGGCCCCGTCGACCAGTCGCCTGCCGCGAAGCGTTCATCCATGGGCGTCTTGCCACCGAACAGGTTGGAGATATCCTGATGCCCTGTGCCGAGGACGTTCACGCACAGCACGCCGTTGCCCTTGAACGTCTGGTAGACGGAGGCGCTGCGGTTGAGACAGACCAGCAGGGTAGGCGGCTCGTCGGTCACGCTGCACACGGCAGACGCGGTAAACCCTGCGCGCCCGGCCGGGCCGTCGGTGGTGATGATGTTCACGGCCGCACCCAGGCGCGACATGGCGTGGCGAAAATCGGTTTTGCTGAGCATGACGTGATCTGCCTTGGGAGTGATGTTGCGCGTGGCGGCGAGTGAGCTGTGCATGAGCGGATACCAGGTTCAAAAGGGTCAGAGCAGGGTGCAGGCCTGATCGAAGTCCAAGCGCGGCAGGCGGTCGTACAGTCGAGTTGTGTCGCCATGGCCCAGGTTAATGATGAAGTTCACGGCCCAGGTGGAATGACTGAAAAATGCCTCGTTCACCTGTTTCGCGTCGAAGCCTGACAAGGCGCCGGCATCCAGTCCCAATGCCCGGGCTGCCAGGATCAGGTAGGCACTCTGCAACGACGCATTACGAAAGGCCGTTTCATGGGCTGCCTGAGGGCTGTGGGTAAACCAGCTTCTGGCATCGGCGTGGGGAAACAGCATCGGCAGGTGGTCGAAAAACGCGGTGTCCCAGGCTGCGATGACCGTGACCGGGGCGGTCATGGTTTTCTCCAGATTGCCCTTCGACAGCGCTGGCGCCAGGCGC
>Ga0160435_1000413_pt1 | contig 14978 bp, 13 predicted proteins | sample HID1973K_E0MG_FD_108213 | JGI IMG/M metagenome (GOLD analysis project Ga0160435, IMG submission 108213) | Enriched mosquito-associated microbial communities from UW Madison campus, WI, USA - HID1973K_E0 MG | ecosystem: Host-associated > Arthropoda: Insects > Digestive system > Unclassified ...
CGCCGGTCATCGCCGCGAGAGCGAAAAGGGCGCAATAGAAACCGAACGCATAGGGATCTTTCATTGTTGTTTTTATCCGATCAGCGAGGTTGAGCGTACAGCCGGGTCGCTTTGGATCAGTCAATGTTAAGGCTAGTCGAAAATCGCGGCTGCGGTGCTCGGAAGCGCTGTAAAAGCGCTCACACAGGTAGCTGATGGCGAGCCGCCGCAGCGGCATCAGGGGAACAGCTTTTGATCGGAAAAGCTTGCGAGCAGATGGTCGTAAACCAGCCTGACCCTGGGCGGCACCGGTCCGGACTGCGTGCGGTAGATGATCAGATCCATGGGCGGGGGGGCCAGTTGTTGCAGAACCTCGACCAACAGACCGTTCGCTAAATGTTGCTCGGCGAGATAATGAGGCACCTGAGCGAATGCGAGTCCCGACAGAACGAATTCCAGCTCCGTTTCCGGATCGTCGCAGCTAAACGCCGGGGAGGGCGGCGAAAACATGCGGCCTTCCGAAAACATCCAGGGCCAGGGCCTGCCGTTGTTACGGTCGATCAGCGTCGACAGTGGCAAATCCTTCAGATCGTCGAGGGTGGTCGGCAGGCTGGTCGCTCTGATCAATGCTGGCGCAGCGACGACCTTCAGCGGCACCTGCCCGATAGCGCGCGCGATGTAGCGCCTGTCTCGCACGGCACCGATGCGTATGCCGATATCAATGCGTGAGGCGACGGCGTCGGTCAATTGATCATCCAGACTCAGCTCAATCCGCAACCCTGAATTCAGCTCCATCAGCGGCTTCAGATAGCGCGCCAGGTAAAGCTTGCCGATCGAGTGCGGCGCAGTGATCCCGACGCGTCCGCTGATGCTGGCGGGTTGCAGGCGCGTGTTGGATACGAACAACTGATCGAACTGATTCAACGTATCACGGGCCTGTTGGGCGATCTCAGCTCCAAACGCTGTGACGTGCGCCTGCCGAGTGCTGCGGTGAAACAATGGCTCGGCGAAAGAGCGCTCGAGCTCCTTGATGGCTCGGGTGATTTTTTGCGGCGATGTCCCCAGGCGATTGGCTGCCTCACGAAAAGTGGGTGATTCCACAGCGACGACGAAGATACGCAGCATTTCGAGGCGATTGAGCATGACGGTCCTTTAGTTCCAGAAAATGGAATTCTCAAATCCTAACTCTTCCATTTTCTGAAGCGAAGTTTGATCGCACACTCGCTTTCAACAACTTCCCGAATCAATCTGCAGGAGACTGATCATGAGCAAAGGCATTCAAGGCAAAGTCGTCGTTATCACCGGTGCAAGCAGCGGCCTTGGAGAGGCGACCGCGCGCCATCTGGCAAACCTCGGCGCGAAAGTCGTACTGGGTGCGCGTCGTCAGGAGCGTATGGACGTCATCGTTGAGGAGATTAAAGCCACAGGTGGTCAGGCTTCTGCCTACACGGTGGACGTTACCCGTCGCGAAGACTTATCGGCTCTGGTCGACAACGCCATCAGAGATTTCGGCCGCATCGACGTCATCGTCAACAACGCAGGTTTCATGGCGATCTCTCCCATCGCCGAGCTGCGCGTCGACGAGTGGGACCGCATGATCGACATCAACGTAAAAGGCGTGCTTTACGGTGTCGCGGCCGCGTTGCCTAAGTTCGAAGCCCAGGGTTCCGGCCATTTCATCAACATCTCGTCGGTGGCCGGCATCAAGGTCTTCAGCCCGGGCGGTTCGGTTTACAGCGGCACCAAGTTCGCCGTGCGCGCGATCTCCGACGGCCTGCGCCATGAAGTCGGCGCAAAGATCCGCACCACCACCATCGAGCCTGGCGCAGTGGATTCCGAGTTGAAGCTGGGCAGCGGCCACCAGCCAAGCGCTGATGCCGTGAACGAGTTCTACAAGCAAGCCATCCCGGCCGATTCCGTCGCCCGCGCCATCGCCTTCGCCATCGAACAGCCAGGCGATGTCGACATCAACGAAATCGTTCTGCGGCCTACCGCGCAGGACTTCTGATGCGCTGAGTTGTGTTGCTGCAGACTTAAAACCTACAGCATCACATTCGCAATTTAGGAAGATCACGTTATTAATAAATTTTCGCGCTTTCTGTGGGGACGAATATATTCGCGGTAGTCAGCGCTGTTATTACAACTTCCGTTTCGACGCTTTCTTATAAATACCCTTCTGAGACTGCACAGTCTTCCGGGCTGTGGCTCATTTCTTCTGCAGAATGCGACGGCTAAGTCCTGCTTTCAAAGTGCCGGGAAGCGACGGCATGGATCGTCATTCAGTGCTGAGCCTGTAGTCCAGTAGTTTCCTTGCCTGTAAGGCATTTCCGAATTTCTCCGCTCGGCTTGTTCATCCAGAACGCCCACGCTAGTTTTCGCTTCCTCAAAAATTAATCTCGATACGTTGATTTCCTGGAGCAGGCCTGCGTAGCGCCGCTGTCGTGGTTCTCAATGTTCATAACCTACGGATTTAAAACCCGGTCTTCATAAGGAAATGACCTTTGCCCGATCAGGACGAGTTTCGCGTCACGCTGAGTCTTGCCCAAATGGCCGCGATTCTGGAGAACGAATCCCTCACGCCCTACGAGATTTTCTCGAGCCGAGTCGTTGGCAGCCTGCGCTTAGTGGGAGGAATCATAGAGCTCGGCGGCGCCGGCGTGCTGTGCGCAGTCTCGGAACCCACAATGATCACTAAAGTGGGATGCGTCGCCATGGGGCTGCATGCCGCCGACCAAATGGCAGCCGGCGCGCACCAATTGGTGACCGCCAGGGAAACCGATTCGTATGCGTTCAAGGCGGGCATGACGGCCGCCGAAGTCATGGGTGCATCCCGCGCCAGCGGTCAAGTCGTCGGGCTCGCGGCTGAGTTCGCGGTCCCGCTTTCGACAGCTTCGCTCTATAACGCGTTCAGGGTCTCGTCGGTGCGGGCGGGGAGGATGACACTGATCGTGAGTGAACAACCGATGCACGCTCCAAATAATAGTGTTGGTGGGCATTCCCTTAAACATCATGTTGCTAAAACGTCGGAGCACTTGCAGCGACGCCTCAGAAAGCAGAGAAATCTTCAGGTGGTATCCACTTTCGACAGTATCGAACTCGCTGAATGGGCCGTGAGTAAGGTTCTTGCCGATAATAAGCTCAAAATACAAATGTATTCGAAAGCTCCTTTCTTATTAAAGGGGCAAAAGATTGCCTTCACGATGGATCTAAAGAGGAATGTTGGTTGGGGAGTAAGGAGGGAAGCTCCTGATGTTTCAATACCTATGACAAAGGTTAGGGTGATTGTGCGATATGAAGAGTTCAATAACATGTCCACCTATATCGTCACGTCCTTCCCAGTCCCATGAATTTTTTTGGGGGGAGGGAAGTCTGGAGCGCTGGGCAGCGGACATTATATCTAGATCGCTATCTGCATCTTGGGATTTAAATCCCTGAATCAGTGATATCTGGGCTGGCTTTTAGGTTTAGTCGATTAGGTTCACTCTAATCGGCTCATAGCCTATGCCACTGAACCAAGTAAAAGTGACCTTCCCCTCCGTTCTGAGATGCGACATTGCCTCAAGGAGCATGGGGCGTTTGAGATCAGCCACTTCGAGAGCGCGCGCTTCTCCGTCAACTTCGATACCCATGAAAGACCCTTCGTCCGGTTCGTCGGTATAGCAGCGAACCGATAGTGAGAGTGGGCCATCCGTAAAATAGTACATGTCGTACTCATAATAATATTCATGCATGCCGGCGTTGTCCGGCTCACTGCATTCGATATGGTGGACGCGCTCTACGTGCATTGGGGCTAGACCAGAGTTAAGGGGAGGCCAAATTTTCTGACAGCTTCTACGCTAGGCCAATACCCTAAATGTCACTTTGCATGTCGTGACGCTCGGCGGGGTCAAATTCCGCCCACAAAAAAACCGGCTCAAATCTGGCCGGTTTTTTTTTGCTTCAAGCTACGTAAACGCTTGAAGGTGCTGCTGTTTGGTGCCCCGAGGGAGACTCGAACTCCCACTCCTTTCGAAAACGGATTTTGAATCCGCCGCGTCTACCAATTCCGCCATCAGGGCTCAATGGCGGCGAAGTATAGAGACGAGCCTACCGTTGGTCAATCATGTTTCATGGTCAATTTTCAGGTTTTCCGCTAAACTTCCCGGCCCTGCTAGACGAACCCCATCATGCGTGTCGCTGACTTTACCTTCGAACTCCCCGATGCATTGATCGCTCGCCATCCCCTGGCCGAGCGACGCAGCAGCCGTTTGCTCACCCTCGACGGGCCGAGCGGCGCGCTGGCACATCGCCAATTCACTGATCTGCTGGAGCATCTGCGTCCCGGCGATCTCATGGTTTTCAACAATACCCGGGTGATCCCGGCGCGTCTGTTCGGGCAGAAGGCTTCGGGCGGCAAGCTGGAAATTCTGGTTGAGCGCGTGCTGGATCAGCATCGCGTGCTGGCTCATGTACGCTCCAGCAAGTCGCCCAAAGCGGGTTCGACCATCTTGATCGAAGGCGGTGGCGAAGCCGAAATGGTTGCGCGCCACGATGCGTTGTTCGAGCTGCGTTTTGCCGAGCCGGTGCTGCCGTTGCTCGAGCGCGTGGGCCACATGCCGCTGCCTCCTTATATAGATCGCCCGGACGATGACGCCGACCGCGAGCGTTATCAGACTGTTTACGCGCAGCGGGCCGGTGCGGTTGCGGCGCCCACGGCGGGTCTGCATTTCGACCGGATCATGATGGACGCGATTGCCGAGAAGGGCGTCCAGACTGCGTTCGTGACGCTGCACGTGGGGGCGGGGACGTTTCAGCCGGTGCGTGTCGAGCGGATCGAAGATCACCACATGCACAACGAGTGGCTTGAAGTCACTCAGGAAGTGGTCGATGCGGTCGCGGCGTGCCGTGCGCGCGGCGGGCGGGTCGTTGCAGTGGGGACGACCAGCGTGCGCTCGCTGGAAAGCGCCGCCCGAGATGGCGTGCTCAAGGCATTCAGCGGTGACACCGATATCTTCATCTACCCTGGCCGGCCGTTCCATGTGGTCGATGCGCTGGTCACCAATTTTCATTTGCCTGAATCCACGCTCTTGATGCTGGTTTCGGCCTTCGCCGGCTACCCGGAAACCATGGCCGCCTACGCGGCTGCAGTGGAGCACGGTTACCGCTTTTTCAGTTACGGGGATGCCATGTTCATCACCCGCAATCCCGCGCCGACTGCGCCTCAGGGTAATGACCCGGTGGACTCGGCCCCAGAGGATCCAGCATGAGTCGCACCTGTCGTATGTCGTTCGAGCTGCTTGCCACCGATGGCAAGGCTCGTCGTGGTCGTCTGACCTTTCCGCGTGGCGTCGTCGAAACCCCGGCCTTCATGCCGGTCGGCACGTATGGCACCGTCAAGGGCATGTTGCCCCGGGATATCGAGGCCACTGGAGCGCAGATCATTCTGGGCAACACCTTCCATCTGTGGCTGCGTCCCGGCACCGAAGTGATCAAGGCTCACGGTGATCTGCACGATTTCATGCAATGGAAGGGGCCGATTCTGACGGACTCCGGCGGTTTCCAGGTGTTCAGCCTCGGCGCCATGCGCAAGATCAAGGAAGAAGGCGTGACCTTCGCCTCGCCGGTCGACGGTGCCAAGGTCTTCATGGGCCCTGAAGAGTCGATGCAGGTTCAGCGCGACCTGGGCTCCGACATCGTGATGATCTTCGACGAATGCACGCCGTATCCGGCCGATGAAGACGTCGCGCGTACTTCCATGGAACTGTCGCTGCGCTGGGCCAAGCGTTCGAAGATCGCCCATGGCGAAAACACTGCCGCGCTGTTCGGCATCGTGCAGGGCGGCATGCACGAGAATCTGCGCATGCGCTCGCTGGACGGTCTGAACGAACTCGACTTCGACGGCCTGGCCATCGGCGGCCTCTCGGTGGGCGAGCCCAAGCACGAAATGATCAAGGTTCTGGATTACCTGCCAGGACGCATGCCGGCTGACAAACCTCGTTACCTTATGGGTGTAGGCAAGCCTGAAGACCTGGTTGAAGGTGTGCGTCGCGGAGTCGACATGTTCGACTGCGTCATGCCTACGCGCAATGCCCGCAACGGTCATCTGTTCATCGACACCGGTGTCCTGAAGATTCGTAATGCGTTTCATCGTCACGATGACTCGCCACTGGATCCGACCTGCGATTGCTACACCTGCAAGAATTTCTCTCGCGCTTATCTGCATCACCTGGACAAGTGCGGAGAAATGCTGGGGAGCATGCTCAATACGATCCACAATTTGCGGCATTACCAGCTGCTTATGGCTGGTTTGCGCGAGGCTATTCAACAGGGTACATTGGCCGCCTTTGTCGACACGTTCTATGCCAAACGCGGGCTTGCCACGCCGCCGTTGGACTGAGCGACATCCGGTCTTACCGCTTCCTATTATTAAAATTATGCAACTGGAGTGTTAAATGAGCTTTTTCATCTCTCCCGCTTTCGCGGATGCAGCGGCACCTGCTGCAGGCCCCGCAGGTTCGGGCTTCGAGTGGATTTTCCTGGTCGGCTTTCTGGTCATCTTCTATCTGATGATCTGGCGTCCACAGGCCAAGCGTGCCAAAGAACAGAAGAACCTGCTGGGCAACTTGCAGAAAGGCGATGAAGTCGTCACTTCCGGCGGTATTGCCGGCAAGATCAACAAAGTGACCGACGACTTCGTTGTTATCGAAGTGTCCGACACCGTTGAGCTGAAGATCCAGAAGGGCGCCATCGCTGCCACCCTGCCCAAGGGCACTCTGAAAGCCATCTGATTCCAGTCTTTTACCAATCGACGGGGCGCGCAAGGCGCCCCGCGTTCTAAGCAGGCGGCGTGATGTTGAACAAATACCCTCTGTGGAAATACATCCTGATCCTGGCAGTGCTGGTGATCGGCTTTATTTATTCCGCACCCAATCTCTACCCTGATGACCCGGCTATTCAGGTCAGCGGCGCAAGCACTGCGCTGCAGGTCAATCAGGCTGATCTGGATCGCGTAAGCAAGGCGCTTACCGATGCTGGCATCGCGGTCAAGGGCGCGTCTCTGGCCGAGAATGGCAAGGGCGGTTTGTTGCGTCTGACCAAGCAGGAAGACCAGCTGCCAGCCAAAGATGTCGCGCGCAAGGCGCTGGGCGACGACTACGTCGTTGCATTGAACCTGGCGCAAACCACGCCAAAATGGTTGCGCAGCATCGGCGCTACGCCGATGAAACTGGGTCTGGACTTGTCCGGCGGCGTGCACTTCCTGCTTGAAGTCGACATGGACAAGGCGCTCAGCGCTCGTCTGAATGTCTACGAAGGCGAAGTGAAGAGCCTGCTGCGCAAGGAAAAACTGCGCTATCGCAGCCTGCCTCAGGACAATGGCGCCATTCAGCTGGGCTTCAGTGACACGGATTCCCGCGAGCAGGCCCGTGCTCTGATCCGCAAGGATTACAGCGATTTCGATATCACCATGAGCGATCGTGGCGAGATGCCGATCCTGCGCCTGGCCATGACTCAGGCCAAGGTCGCCGAGATCCGCGAATATTCGATCAAGCAAAACCTGACCACCGTCCGTAACCGTGTCAACGAACTCGGTGTGGCCGAGCCGCTGGTTCAGCGTCAGGGCGCCAACCGTATCGTGGTTGAGCTGCCGGGTGTGCAGGACACCGCCGAAGCCAAGCGTATTCTCGGCAAGACGGCCAACCTTGAGTTCCGTCTGGGCGCAGGCCCGGATGACACCAAGGCCACCACTGAAATGTTCGAGTTCCGCGAGGGCGGTCGCCCAGCGGCAGCGGTCGAGCGTGGTTTGATCATCACCGGTGACCAGGTGACCGATGCCAAGGCTGGCTTCGACGAGCACGGTCGTCCACAGGTGAATATCAAGCTGGACGGTCATGGCGGTGATCTGATGAGCCGCGCGACGCGCGCCAACGTCGGTCGCAGCATGGCCGTGATCTTCATCGAGCAGAAACCGACCACCACCTACACCAAGCAGGTTGTGGACGGCGTCGAGAAGGACGTGCCGGTTCAGACGTTCAAGGAAGAGAAGAAGATCATCAGCCTGGCGACCATTCAGTCGCCGCTGGGCGCGCAATTCCGTATCACCGGCCTGAACGGTCAGGGTGAGTCGTCGGAACTTGCGTTGCTGCTGCGCGCCGGTGGTCTGGCGGCACCGATGTACTTCGCCGAAGAACGTACCATTGGCCCGAGCCTGGGTGCCGACAACATCACCAAGGGTGTGCATGCATCCCTGTGGGGCATGCTGTTCGTCTCGCTGTTCATCCTCGCCATCTACCGTTTCTTCGGTCTGATCGCGACGGTTGCGCTGGCCTTCAACATGGTCATGCTGCTGGCACTGATGTCGCTGCTGGGCGCAACGCTGACCCTGCCGGGTATCGCCGGTATCGTGTTGACGATGGGTATGGCGGTCGACGCCAACGTGCTGATCTTCTCGCGTATTCGTGAGGAGCTTGCAAACGGCATGAGCGTGCAGCGTGCGATCAACGAAGGTTTTGACCGCGCCTACACCGCGATTCTCGACGCCAACCTGACCTCGCTGTTGGTCGGCGGCATTCTGTATGCCATGGGCACAGGCCCGGTCAAAGGTTTCGCCGTGACCATGTCGCTCGGGATCTTTACCTCGATGTTCACAGCCATCATGGTGACGCGTGCAATCGTCAACCTGATCTATGGCGGTCGTGACTTCAAGAAGTTGTGGATTTAAGGGGCTGCCATGAAACGTACCATCAACTTCATGGGCGTTCGCAACGTTGCGTTCGCCATCACCATGCTCCTCACCGTACTGGCGTTGTTCAGCTGGTTCCATAAAGGGCTCAACTTCGGTCTGGACTTCACCGGCGGTACGCTGATCGAGCTGACCTACGAGCGTCCTGCCGATCTGGGCAAGGTGCGCGAGGAGCTGGTGTCTTCGGGTTATCACGAAGCCATCGTGCAGAGTTTTGGCGCGACCACCGACCTGCTCGTGCGTATGCCGGGTGAGGACCCGCAGCTGGGCGCTCAGGTGGCCGAGGCGCTGCGTCGCACCGGCGCTGACAACCCGGTAACGGTCAAACGCGTCGAGTTCGTCGGCCCTCAAGTGGGCGAAGAGCTGCGCGATCAGGGCGGCATCGGCATGCTCCTCGCGCTGGGTGGCGTACTGATCTATCTGGCCTTCCGCTTCCAGTGGAAATTCGCGGTCGGCGCCATCGTTTCCCTGATCCACGACGTGGTGGTGACGATGGGTATTCTGTCGTTCTTCCAGGTGACGTTCGACCTGACCGTGCTGGCCGCCGTGCTGGCGATCATCGGTTACTCACTCAACGATACGATCGTGGTATTCGACCGTGTCCGCGAGAACTTCCGCCTGCTGCGCAAAGCGTCGCTGATCGAAAACATCAACATTTCGACCACCCAGACGCTGCTGCGGACCATGGCGACTTCGATCTCCACGCTGCTGGCCATCGTGGCGCTGTGGATCTTCGGTGGCGACAGCCTGCACGGTTTCTCGGTCGCGCTGTTCATCGGCGTTCTGGCCGGTACCTACTCGTCGATCTACATCGCCAACGTGGTACTGATCTGGCTCAACCTGAGCACTGAAGACCTGCTGCCACCGGTGACGACCGAGAAGGTCGACGATCGTCCCTGACGATGGCTGACCGGTCATCCCTTAAAAAAGCGCGAGTGTGAACTCGCGCTTTTTTTTGTGCTCCAAGGCTGGGAGTAGCGCGAGCAATTGCGCTGAATATGGTCAGGAGGTTCACGTGAACAAGTCGTTGCTAGTTGGTGCAGTATTGGGTGCTGTCGGTGTGACTGCCGGTGGTGCTTTGGCCACCTATAGCCTCGTAAAACAAAGCGGCCCAGAGTATGCCGATGTACTCGCCGTCGAGCCTGTTAAAGAACAAATCAAAACCCCTCGTCAGGTGTGCAAGGACGTCGCGGTCACCCATCGCGCTCCGGTGAAAGATGAGCATCAGATTGTGGGCAGCGTTATCGGTGCCGTAGCGGGTGGCCTGCTCGGTAACCAGGTAGGTGGCGGTACTGGCAAGAAAATCGCAACCGTGGCGGGCGCCGTTGGCGGTGGTTACGCGGGCAACAAGGTTCAGGAAGGCATGCAGAACCGCGATACTTACACCACCACTGAAAGCCGCTGCAATACCGTCAACGACATCAGTGACAAGGTCGTGGGCTACAACGTGAAGTACAAGTTGAACGACAAGGTCGGTCAGGTGCGTATGGATCGCGACCCAGGCAGCCAGATCCCCGTCAACAAGGACGGTCAACTGGAGTTGAGTCAGGCCGGTCAATAACCGTCACATCCGGCTATTCTGAAAAAACACCCCCTCACCGGGGTGTTTTTTTTTGCCCGAAATAAGACCATATCCGATAAGTCTGGAGTCGGTAGTAACTATATATTTTAAATTTGATTATCCGCCGCGTAAGCTTTTTTTGTGGTGGACGCCTGGGTTTCTCAAGCCAGCCCGCCTCAACAACTCTAATAAAAACAGATACGCCAAGCGGGAACAATAATGCATAAAAGCCCTGTATCTCTCGGCCTTACCTCTGTTACGGCCCTTGGACTGAGTCTCGCCTTTCCCGGTTTCGCGGAAGCGGACTTTTTCGAAGACAGCAAAGCAGACCTCGAATTTCGCAACTTCTACTTCAACAGCGATTACCGACAAGACGGCGCGAGCCAGTCCAAACGCGACGAGTGGGCCCAAGGCCTGATTCTTAATTACGAGTCCGGCTTTACCGAGGGAACGGTGGGATTTGGCGTCGATGCCCTTGGACTTTTCGGCCTGAAGCTGGACTCAGGACCTGATCGGCGCAACACCGGCCTGCTGCCTATTGGTGACGAGAAAGCGCCCGATGACTATGGCCGTTCAGGTGTTACTGCCAAAGCCCGGATTTCCAAGAGCGTGCTGCGGGTGGGAACCTTGATGCCCAGGCTGCCAACTGTCTTACCCAATGACGGTCGCTTGTTGCCGCAGACGTTTCGCGGCGCGCAGTTGACCTCCAGAGACCTTGCCGACACCACCGTCAATATCGGTCGCCTGACCAGCAACACCGAGCGCAATGACAGCGGCCATGAAGACATCGAAGCGGAAGCCAAGGGCATCAAGGGCGGGCGCCCAAGTGATTCTTTCGATTTCGCCAGTGCCAGTTACAACTGGGCCAAAGGCCTCACGACGTCTTATAACTACGGCGGCCTGGAGAACAACTACAAACAGCACATCGTCACGCTGGTGCATGACCTGGCGCTGAGCGAATCACAGTCCATCAAAAGTGATCTGCGGTATGCGCGCTCCCTCAAAGATGGCAACACCAATATCGACAACACGGCGGTCGGCGCGAGGTTCACTTACAGCATCGCCGGCCACGGTTTCGGTGTGGCCTATCAACGCATGAATGGCGAAACAGGTTTTCCGCACCTGGCCGGCACGGACTCCTTCCTCGTCAACTACGTGATGATCTCGCCGGACTTCGCCAACCCCGAAGAGCGCTCATGGCAGGCGCGCTATGACTACGACTTCGCGAGCGTCGGCGTCCCTGGCCTTACGTTCATGACTCGCTATCTCAAAGGTGACCACTTTGCTCGCGCAAGCAAGGAGGGCACCGAGTGGGAGCGCAACACGGACATTGCGTATGTGTTCCAGAGCGGCGTGCTCAAGAACCTCGAGTTGAAGTGGCGCAACGGCAGTTATCGCAGCAACGGCGGCAACAACATTGACCAGAACCGCGTCATCGTCAGCTACACGCTGCCGCTGCTCTGAGTCGTTCGATTTCAGCAACTTCCCGACAACGCTCATTCTCGGCGATCGCCGCAACGGAGCCCGCAATGCCAACAAGAAAAACCCTGATCCACCTGGCCGTCGCCTTCGCCCTGTTCAACAGTTACGGCGCCTACGCGGCCAATACCGCAGAGCTGCCCTGCGCGACCACGGAACAGTGCGCCGCGCAGGCGGCAAAAATCGGTGCCACGGTCGACAAATCGAAATCCGCGGGCAGTAAGACGGAAAGTCAGTTTTCCTGGCTGAACCGGATCAACAAAGCCTCGATCGTCATGCTGACCGAGGAGGGCATCGTCAAGCCGGAAATGGGCCAGAAGATCGCCACGGGTGTGCGTTATGCCATCGATCAGGCGGATCAGCCCAACGGTAAACGCCCAAGCGATGTGCTCCAGCTCGAACAGATCATGACCGACAAGATCGGCCCGGAAGCCTCGCTGATTCATTCCGGTCGGAGTCGTCAGGACATGCTCGCCACGTACCGTCTGGCCAAGCTGCGCTCGGACGTGCTGGCCTACAGCGAAGCCATGAATGCGACGCGCAAGCGCCTACTGGATCTGGCCGACAAGAACGTCGATACCCTCGTGCCGGCCTACACCAATGGCGTGCAGGCGATGCCGATCAGCTACGCGCACTATTTGCTGGCGTTCGCGGCTGCATTCGATCGCGACGGTCAGCGTATTCGCGAGCTGTATCAGCGCCTGAACCAGAGCCCGATGGGCACGGCGGTGCTTGCCAATTCGGCCTACCCCCTGAATCGCGAACGACTGGCTCAGTTGCTGGGCTTTGACGGGGTACGCGAGAACTCACTGGATTCCAGTCAGGTGTCGACATACGACATTCCGATCGAGGCGGCCAACATTGCGTCTTCTTCGGCGATTCGCGTGGGCGCAATGATTGGCGACATTCACACGCAATACCATCAGATTCGTCCCTGGCTGCTGCTGGATGAGGAAAAAACCTACACCAGCAGCGCCATGCCGCAAAAACGCAATCCGGGACTGCTGATGCGCGCCCGCGAGAGTGCGTCAGATGTAGTCGGGCTGGCGCAGACCGTGACCTTGCGTGCGCACAATGTGACCACCGGCATGACCGACTACAAGTTCGCCTTCGACTCGTTGGGCGTCTTCGATTCCACAAAAGAGATGTTCGCGGCAATGGACGCGGTGTTCGACGCGCTACAGGTCAATCCGCAACGCGCACGGGAAGAGCTGGAAAACGAATGGACCACCTCGATGGAGCTGGCCGACACGTTGGAGCGCACGCAGAAAGTGCCGTTCCGCATCGGTCACAGCTTTGCGTCGATGATCGTCGAACAGGCGCGAAGCGAAGGCCTGACGCCGAAGACGTTCCCGTACGCCGATGCACAGAAGCTGTATGCCAAGGCGGCTGACAAGTACGAATGGAAGCCCAATTCACTGCCTCTGGACGAGGCGACGTTCCGCGCTGCGTTATCCCCGGAGGACATGGTCAAAACCCGCAAGGGCACCGGTGGCCCGCAGCCGCAGGAGGTCAAGCGAATGCTGGCCGAAGCCCACAAGACGCTGGAAGCGGATCAGACCTGGTTGCGGGAGCGTAGGGAAAAACTGACGCAGGCTGAAGGCAATCTGGACCGGGCATTCGAGAAGCTGCTGTCGTCCAAGGGTTGACTCATTCCCACTCCTGCAGGCCGGCGCGCCTGTGGGAGTGGGCGACCCGTACCAGGCTGACGCCCGCCAAAAACGCTCCTGCACATTCAGCTCCGATGGATCGGAAGCTGGATCACGTCGCTCATGGTTTCTCGATCCAAAGCCTTCTGCCAGCGCGCGATGGCCAGGCACGCCACGCAGTTGCCGAGCACGTTGGTCAGCACGCGACACTTCATCAAGCGCTCCACGCCCAACAGAAGTCCTGCACTTTCCAGCGGTATCGCATGAAACAGATTGAGGGTTGCGATGAGGGTGAAGAAAGCCGAGCCCGCCATGCTGGTCGAACCCAGTGAGGTCACCAGAGTAATCAGCAGCAAGGTCAGTATCTGTTCCCCACTCAGATGAACGCCCGACAGTTGCGCTAAAAACACCGCAGCCACGATCAGATAAAGGTTCGAGCCGTTCAAATTGAAGGTGTAACCCGTCGTCAGCACCAGGCGGGCGAGTTGAGGGTTGCAGCCCAGGTTCTGCATTTTCTCGATCAGGCCCGGCAGTGCGGCAACCGAAGAACCGGTAAAGGTCACCAGCAGCAGTTCGTCCTTGAGGTACACGATCAGCTGCCAGATCGAGGCGCCGGACGCCTGGGCGACAGGCGTCAGGATCAGCAACACGAACAGGGCACTGGCCAGATACATCACTGCCACGAATTTCAGCAGCGGCACCGCGGAAGCCGGACCGAACTTGCCGATCGTGTAAGCAATGGCGCCAAAGGCCGCGAGCGGCGCAAACCTGAGTATCAGTTTCAGCACGCTGAACAACACCGCCACGGTTATCTCAAGCAGGTTACGCAAGGCGTCGGCTGCTGGGTGCCCTTTGGCGCGGGCGATCAATGCCCCGGTCAGCAGGCCGGCGAGCATGATCTGCAGGATCGGATTCTGTGTGACCGCGCGGCCGAGCACCGTGCCCATCGCCGACCAGGAAAAAGCGGTGCGCGCCGTTTCGCTTTCCAACGGCGCCAGCGGGATCTGCAACGGCCCGGCTCCCATACCTGCGCCGGGCTGAAGGAGTTCGGCAATCAGACACCCGAGCAGCAGGGCCAGTAGCGTCATCGTCTGGAAATAAACAAGAATCTTGCGGGCCAGCCCCCGTTGCCTCACCTGAAGGCTGGCCGCTCCAGAGGCAATCAGCAGAAACATCATGAACGGCATGATCCAGCCGATGATGCGGATGAAACCATCGCTCAGGGGTTTCATTCCGACCGCAATCGGCGGCTCGAAAAGGCCCAGCAACGCGCCGCAGGCGATGGCCAGAAGCAGTTGCAGAGTGGCGCTGCGCAGAAGTCGTGTGGGCATCGGTGTCCCGGGAATTTCAGCGTATTTATTGTTATGGGCGTGCCTTGCCAGCCCCGCAGGGATTGGGCACGCTTGCCTGCCAATGTCGCATCGACCGGGCGGCAATCATAAAACCTTGTTGCGGGACAGACCACCATGGAGCTTCGTCATCTGCGCTATTTCGTCATGGTGGCCGAAGAGCGGCATTTCACCCGCGCCGCTGCGCGTCTCAACATGCAGCAGCCGCCCCTCAGTCAACAGATTCGTGCGCTGGAAGATGA
>Ga0160435_1000414_pt1 | contig 14966 bp, 14 predicted proteins | sample HID1973K_E0MG_FD_108213 | JGI IMG/M metagenome (GOLD analysis project Ga0160435, IMG submission 108213) | Enriched mosquito-associated microbial communities from UW Madison campus, WI, USA - HID1973K_E0 MG | ecosystem: Host-associated > Arthropoda: Insects > Digestive system > Unclassified ...
GCCACGAGGCTATGCGGCTCATCGACAACGAGGAGGATCGCCTCGAGGCGGCGGGCCACATCGACCGGCTCCTGGGACCGCAGGGGCGCCTCGACGTCGCCACCCGCCCCGGTCCCCGAGCCAGCCCCGGTCCCCGAGCTCGTCGAGGGGTCGTCCACCGCCCCGGTCACCGAGTGAGACCCGGTCCCCGAGCTCGTCGAGGGGTCGTCCCGTTCAGCGGTCATAGTCGGCTCCCAACGTGGCGAGGTTCTCTTCGGACCACCGATCGGCGGTCCAGCGCAGGGTCAGCTCACCGAGCGGCTCGAGCTGCTCGAAGGTGAGCGCGGCGTGGCGGTACAGCTCCAGCACCGCGAGGAATCGCGCGACGACGACGCCGGTCTGGTCGACGCCGGCCACGAGCTCGCGGAAGTTCAACTGCCCCGCCCCGCGCAGGAGCGTGACGACCACGGCGGCCTGCTCCCGGATCGAGATGAGCGGCGCGTGCAGGTGATCGAGCCCGACGTGCGGGATCTCCTTCGGCGCGAACGCGAGCATCGCGAGCGCGGCGAAGTCCTCCTTCGAAAGCGTCCAGACGAGCTCCGGAACGGCGCGCCGGTACTTCTCGTCGAGTCGCACCGCGCGAACATGGCGGCGGTCCTCGCGCTGCATGCAGCGGGCGAACCACGCCGACACCTCCTTGAACGCCCGGTACTGGAGCAGTCGCGCGAACAGGAGGTCGCGCGCCTCGAGGAGGGCGACCGATTCGGCATCCACGAGCTCGCCCTGCGGCAGAAGACCCGCGACCTTCATGTCGAGGAGCGTCGCGGCGACGACCAGGAACTCCGAGGCCTGCTCGAGCTCCTCGTCGTCTTCGAGGCCCTTGAGGTAGGAGATGAACTCGTCGGTCACCTTGCTCAGCGAAACCTCGGTGATGTCGAGCTCGTGCTGCGAGATCAGCGTGAGGAGCAGGTCGAACGGCCCGTCGAAGTTGCCGAGCGAGACGCGGAACCCTTCGACAGGCTCAGGGACCACCCCTTCGACAGGCTCAGGGACCACCCCTTCGACAGGCTCAGGGACCGGTTCGACAGGCTCAGGGACCACCCCTTCGACAGGCTCAGGGACCGGTTCGACAAGCTCAGGGACCGACGCGGGCTCAGGGACCGGATCGGGTTCGGGCACCTCGTCAGGCGACGGCGCCACGGGCGACCAGCTCCCGCGCCAGTCGCAGGTAGGCCTGGGCGGCCGGGTGCTCGGGCGCGAACTTGGTGATCGGCACGCCGGAGACCGACGCGTCGGGGAACTTGACGGTGCGGCCGATGACCGTCTCGAGCACGTCGTCGCCGAACGCCTCCACGACGCGCTCGAGCACCTCACGCGAGTGGAGCGTGCGCGGGTCGTACATGGTCGCGAGCACGCCGTCGAGCGTGATCGAGGGGTTCAGCCGGTCGCGCACCTTGTCGATCGTCTCGATGAGCAGGGCGACGCCGCGCAGCGCGAAGAACTCGCACTCGAGTGGGATCAGCACACCGTGGCTCGCCGTGAGGGCGTTGACCGTCAGGAGTCCCAGCGACGGCTGGCAGTCGATGAGGATGACGTCGTACTCGCCGGCGACCTTCCGCAGAACGCGGGCGAGGATGGTCTCGCGGGCGACTTCGTTGACGAGGTGGACCTCCGCCGCCGACAGGTCGATGTTGGCGGGGATGACGTCGAGACCCTCGACCGATGTGGAGACGATGACCTCGTGCGGGTCGCGCTTCGTGTCGAGCAGCAGGTCGTAGATCGTCGGCACGTCGTGGGTCTGCAGACCGAGACCGGCCGACAGCGCGCCCTGCGGGTCGAAGTCGACAGCCAGCACCCGGCGCCCGTACTGCGCGAGAGACGCGGCGAGGTTGATGGTCGTCGTCGTCTTGCCGACGCCGCCCTTCTGATTGCACAGCGCGATGATCCGCGCCGGCCCGTGCCCATCGAGGTGCGGCGGGGTGGGGAACCCGTGATACGGGCGCCCGGTCGGACCCATCGGGGTCTCGTCCGGGGAGGCCTTCTTCGTCCCCCGCGCCTTGTCCGCCACCGACACTCCTGCTCTCTGATGCGTGCCCTCGATTGTCGCACAGGCGCGGCGGCGTCAGTCGATGCCTCGCAGGGTGTCGACGTCCACGAGCCCGGAGCGCAGGCGCCCGCCGGCGATCAGCGACGGGATCGCGAGCGTCTGGATCTCGTCTTCCACGGTCGTGCGCGCCGCGGCGAGCGTCGCCGCGGTCTGCGGAGAGGCGGCGAGCGCGGCGATCTCCGCGACGCCGTCGTCGTCGTACCCGGCCTCTTCGAGCCACGCGTGCAGCTGTGTCCTCGCTTCGCCGGTCGTGGCGGCGTTCATCCAGACCTGCCAGGGGGTCCCGTCCGCGTTCTTCTCCGAGAAGAGGGTCTCGAGGATGACCCAGTCGGTCGCCTCGGGCGCCCCGGTCGCCTCGGGCGCCCCGGTCGCCTCGGTCGCCTCGGGCGCCCCGGTCGCCTCGGTCGCCTCGGGTGGCCCCGCCTGCGCCTCCACGGCGCGCAGGGCCGTCAGGTACGACGCGACGAGCGGTGAGTTCGCGAAGCGCGGACCGGTGTCGGAGGCGATCGGATAGACGAGGTAGGTGACGTTGTGCGTCCGGTCGAATCCCGACGCCCGCATGTTCCGGAACAGCTGCGCGCAGAACCGGCATCCGGGATCGATGATCTCGATCGCCGTCGGTCGTCCCGCCTCGTATCCCCCGAGGTATGTGGCATCCGGGGCGGCGTAGTCGGCGGCGTCCCAGGAGCGGAGCCGGCTCGGCACCGCCGCGATGGTCTCGCCGAGCGAGGCGAACTCGTTGCCGAACGCGCCGACCAGGTCGCCGCTGCCCACCGAGTCCCAGAAGCCGATCGGCCCTGCGTCGATCGAGCACATCTCGGCGGCCAGCGAGCAGGACTGGGCGTCCTGCTTGTCGCACGTGCCGTAGACGAAGAGGTTGAGGCCGCTGCGTCCAAGGATGAACAGACTCACGATGAGCGAGACCACCATGAGCCATGCGACGACCTCGATGGCGACGCTCGCGGGAGCGACGAGCCGTGGAGCGCGCGTGGCCACGGGCGCGAGCATCGAGCTCTTCACGTCATCGCGGAAGGTCGTGTCGCAGGGGCGGAAGGTCACACGGCGCCACGCGCATCCCCACGCGCGGCCGAGCAGTCTGCGATATCGCGCCGAGACGGCGGAGAGCACGAGCACGACGACGAAGGCGACGACGCACAGCATCTCAGAGGCCCTTCATCAAGCGGCCCGTGACCTCGAGAGCCCGGTCGACGTCGGCCTCGGTGTTGTGCGCGCCGATGCTGAACCGCACCAGCGGTCCGAGCCCGAGCCGATCCTGCAGCCAGTGGTGCGCGCAGAAGTGACCGCTGCGGACCATCACTCCCGCCTGCGACAGGAACACCGCGAGCCGGTGCGCATCGACCCTGTCCGGCGTCGCGGCGATGACGGGGGATGCCACGGCGTTCACCAGCCGGAGGTTCGGCAGCGCAGCGAGCCCCTCGAACAGCCGGCGGCCGAGGCGCGCCTCCTCCTCGCCGATCCGGCCCGCCCGCGGGAGGAACCAGTCGAGGGCGGCGCCGAAGGCGATGATCTCGCCCCACGCCTGCAGCCCCGGCTCCAGTCGCGTGCGCACGTCCTCCAGGAGCGAGAACCCGTCGTCCTCGACGGCGGAGACCTGTCCCCCGCCGACGAACGCGAGGTCGAGGGATGCCAGCAGTTCCCGCGTGGCGACGACCACGCCGAGCGAGGGTCCGTACATCTTGTGCGCGGAGAAGCAGATCGCGTCGGCTCCGACACCGCGCAGACGCGACAGTGCATGCGGGGCGGCCTGCGCGGCGTCGATGATGACGATGCCGCCGCGTCGCTGGACGTCGGTCACGAGTTCGGCGAGCCGCGCGGTCACCGTGCCGGTGACGTTGTCCATCGCCGAGACCACCACGACGGCGTCGACGAGGTCGCCCTCCCTCACCAGCACCGACCCGTCGAGACCGCGGTCCACGACGATCCGGGGAGTCCCGAGACGGCGTGCGGCGGTGATCGTCGAGAGGAACACCGCATTGTGCTCGGTGTGGGTCGTGACGATGCGCGCGTAGCGTCCCCGCGGGAGCTGCTGCAGAAGGAGGTTCAGCCCGTAGGTCGTGTTGAGGGTGAAGGCGCACGCGTAGCGGCGCGGCGACGCGCGCAGAGCCGAGAGCACGCGATCGCGGACAGCCGCCACCTCGCTGTCGACGCGCCGGCCCCAGGCGTACCGGGCGCGATCGCCGCACGCCCCGTATCCCGTGTAGTACGAGGTCAGGGCGTCGATCACCGGCCGGGGACGGAGGGTCTGGCAGGCGCTGTCGAGGTACACGTCCCCCGCGGCCAGGTAGTCGAAGCCGTCCCGCGACGAGCCCGGGCTTCGGCGGCTCCGACCGAACAGCGAGCGGAGGGGTGCGGGCGCGGCCATGGCCTCATTGTGCGCGTGGCGACGCGCACGGGGCGGGCCGGTCCGCCGTGGATAATCGCGGGGCTAGAAGCTGCTGATGACGTCGAGGCGCACCTGTGCACAGACGGCGATGAGGAGGTAGTCGAGCAGCACGATGAGCGGCAGCCAGGAGAGGATCATGCCGCCGGCGCGCCGGCCGCGAGGCCCCCACACCCCGGCGCGGAGGGTCCAACCGAGCACCGTCCAGAAGAGCGGGATCGTCACGAGCCACACCACCATGCACCAGGGGCAGAGCGATCCGTACTCGAACACACTCCGGTAGGCGAGGACGTGCACGAACACGAAGGCGGCTGCGACGAAGCCGGCGAACGTGCGCCAGTACCAGGCCGCCAGCCCGTCGCGCGCGGCCAGCGCGCTCACGCCCGCGTACACGGGCCCCACGAAAAGCACGATGCCGATGATCGAGTTGCTGAAGCCGAGGAGGTTGCCCCCGGGGGTCAGGAGGTTCGGACCGCACGTCACGATCGGGCTGATGTCGCAGGAGATGATCGCGTCGGCTCCGGTCAGCTGCCCGATGTACTCCTGATAGAGGAGGAACGCGACGACCCATCCGAGCAGCCCTGCGACGATCCAGAAGATCGCGAGACCGCGTCCGGGTCTGAACTGCGCGTCGCCGCCCGCCGATGCGTCATGGTCTCCGGTCATCTCCCCAGTGTCCGGCGCATCCCGCCCGCACGCCGCCGATCCGGCCGTGAGAAATCGCCGACGGCGTCAGCGTGCGCGTGGGTGCGACGTGACGTACACGTCGCGAAGGGCGTCGACCGTCACATGGGTGTAGATCTGGGTGGTCGCCACGGAGGCGTGGCCCAGGAGTTCCTGCACGACACGGACGTCCGCCCCTCCCTGCAGGAGATGCGTCGCGAAGGAGTGGCGCAGCGTGTGCGGCGACACGTGCGCGGTGAGGGCGGCGCGTTCAGCGGCCTGCTGGATGATGAGCCACGCGCTCTGTCGTGACAGCGGCGCACCCCGGGCGCCGAGGAAGAGTCGAGGTGTCGCCTTCCCCCGCCGCGACAGCTCGGGTCGGGCGCGAGCCAGGTACGCGTCGACGGCCGCGCGCGCGTACGAGCCCACGGGGACGATGCGCTCCTTGGCCCCCTTGCCACGCACCCGCAGGACATCGCCGTGTGCGAGGTCGTCGACATCCAGCTGGATGATCTCCGACACGCGTGCCCCCGTGGCGTAGAGCAGCTCCAGGAGCGCGCGGTCGCGGAGCCGGACGACACCGGCCTCGCCGGACTCGCCCACCGCGCCGGGCGCGGGGCCGGCGCCGTCGAGCAGGGTTTCGACCTGATCGACCGTGAGGGCCTTCGGAAGCCGCTGCGGGGTCTTCGGCGGACGGAGGCGGCCGCTCGGGTCCTCCGCGGTCAGCCCCTCCCGCGCGAGGAAGCGGTGGAGTCCGCGCACTGAAGACTGCAGCCTGGCGAGCGAGGTCGCCGCAGGCGGCGGCTGCACCGCCGCGCGCTCCGCGACGAAGTCGGCGATCAGGCGCGGCGTCACCTCGGCCGGGTCGTCGATCCCCCGGTCCTGCAGCCACCCGCTGTACCCCGCGAGGTCGCGTCGGTAGGCGGCGACCGTGTGCTCCGACAGTCCGCGCTCGATCGCGACGTGACGCAGGTACGTGTCGACCGCGCGCGCGAGCCTCATGTCACACCCGCGGCGACCGTCGCGCCCGCTCGGCCGCGGCCAGGACCCCCGCAGCGAGGATGCCGTTGCGCATGCGTCCGGCCAGCACCGCGTCGACGGCATCCGCCAGCGGCACCCACTCGAGGCGGATGTCCGCCTCCTCGTGTTCGCGGGCGTGCGCCTCGGGCGTCGGCGACAGGCCGCGGGCGAGGAAGAGGTGGACGGTCTCGTCGTTGCCGCCCGGCGTCGTGTAGATGCTGAGAAGAGGCTCGAGCGAGGCGGCGACGAGGTCGACCTCCTCGGCGAGCTCCCGCCGCGCCGTCTCGATCGGCGGCTCGCCCGCGACGTCGAGCAGCCCTGCCGGGATCTCCCAGTCGCGGTGCCGGATCGGGTGCCGGTACTGCTGGATCAGCGCGACCCGGTCGTCGTCGTCGAGGGCGACGACCGCCACCGCGCCCGGGTGGGCGACATACTGCCGCACGAACTCCACGTCGCCGTAGCGGACGGTGTCGCTGCGCACGTCCCACACCCGCCCGGCGTACACCAGGTCGCTGTCGATGATCTCGGCCTCGACCGGCTCGTCCCGCAGCTCAGTCATTGTCGACGTCGAACAGCTCGCTCGCGCTGTGGCGGTCGAGCGCCGCCGCGATGAGCCCCCGGAACAGCGGGTTCGCCTCGGTCGGGCGCGAGCGCAGCTCCGGGTGGGCCTGTGTCGCGATGTAGTACGGGTGCACCTCGCGCGGCAGCTCGACGTACTCGACCAGGTTCCGGTCGGGCGACAGGCCCGAGAAGGAGAACCCGGCCGCGGCGATCTGGTCCCGGTACTTGTTGTTGACCTCGTAGCGGTGACGGTGACGCTCCGATGCCCGGGTCGACCCGTAGACCTCCGCGGCGAGCGACCCCTCGGCGAGCTCCGCCTCGTAGAGTCCGAGCCGCATCGTGCCGCCCAGGTCTCCCCCGGCGATGATGTCGACCTGTTCTGCCATCGTGGCGATGACGGGGAACTCGGTGTCGGGGTCGAACTCGCTCGAGGACGCGCCCTCCAGTCCCGCGACGTTGCGTGCGTACTCGATCACCATGCACTGGAGGCCGAGGCAGATGCCGAGTGTGGGGATGCCTTGCTCTCGAGCGAACTTCAGCGCGCCGAGCTTGCCCTCGATGCCCCGGATGCCGAAGCCGCCCGGCACCACGATGCCGTCGAGTGGCGCGAGCGCCTTCGCGGCTCCCTCGGGCGTCTCGCACAGGTCGGAGGGGATCCAGGTGACCTGGACCTTCGTCTCCTGCGCGAACCCGCCCGCCTTCAGCGCCTCGGTGACCGAGAGGTACGCGTCGGGCAGGTCGATGTACTTGCCGACAAGACCGATCGTGACCTCGTGCTTGGGGTTGTGGACCGCCTGCAGCACCTTCCCCCAGCGGGTCCAGTCGACGTCGTCCGCCTTGGCGGTGAGGCCCAGCTTGTCGACGATGTACGCGTCGAGGCCCTGCTCGTTGAGCATCGACGGGATGTCGTAGATGCTCGGCACGTCGACGGCGTTCACGACGGCATCCTCGTCGACGTCGCACATGAGGGCGATCTTGCGCTTGTTGGACTCGGTGACGGGTCGGTCGCTGCGCAGCACGAGGGCGTCGGGCTGGATGCCGATCGAGCGCAGCGCCGCGACGGAGTGCTGCGTCGGCTTCGTCTTCTGCTCGCCCGAGGCACCCATGAACGGCACAAGCGAGACGTGGACGAAGAACACGTTCTTGCGTCCGAGCTCGTGGCGGATCTGACGCGCCGACTCGATGAACGGCTGTGATTCGATGTCACCGACCGTGCCGCCGATCTCGGTGATGATCACGTCCGGGCGGGGCGACTCGTCGGCCTGCAGTCGCATACGGCGCTTGATCTCGTCGGTGATGTGCGGGATGACCTGCACCGTGTCGCCGAGGTACTCGCCCCGGCGCTCGCGCGCGATCACCTGCGAGTAGATCTGGCCCGTCGTGACGTTGGCCGCCTGGCTGAGCTCGATGTCGAGGAAGCGCTCGTAGTGGCCGATGTCGAGATCGGTCTCCGCGCCGTCGTCGGTGACGAAGACCTCACCGTGCTGGAACGGGTTCATCGTCCCGGGGTCGACGTTGAGGTACGGGTCGAGCTTCTGCATCACTACGCGCAGCCCTCGCGCCGTCAGCAGATTGCCGAGGCTGGCGGCCGTCAGCCCCTTGCCCAACGAGGAAACGACACCGCCCGTCACGAAGATGTGCTTGGTGGTGTCGTTCGAAATGATGCCCGCGTCTGTAGTGTCCGTCACGGGCTTTCATCCTATCAGTCCGTGGCCGCCGAGGGTCAGCAGCTCGCGAGCATGTTCGAGGGCGGTCTCCGAATCGGAGAGTCCCGAGAGCAATCGTGCCATCTCCGCCTCGCGGTCGGCGCCATCCAGGCGCCGCACGCTGGATGCCGTCACCGAGCCGTCGCCGGACTTGACGACGCTCAGGTGGTTGCCGGCGAAGGCCGCGACCTGTGCGAGGTGGGTGACGGCGATGACCTGGCTGGAGCGCGCCAGCTGGGCGAGGCGCCGTCCGACCTCGATCGCCGCGGCGCCGCCGATGCCGGCATCCACCTCGTCGAAGACGAACGTCGGGACGGGATCGGTCTGGGAGATCACCACTTCGATGGCGAGCATCACCCGGCTGAGCTCGCCGCCGGACGCACCTCGGGCGACAGGACGCGGGTCAGCGCCCGGGTGGGGGGCGAGGAGGATCGTGACCTCGTCGCGACCGGCGGCGCTCTCGGCGCCGGGCTCCACCGCCACGGTCACGCGCGCGTCGGGGAGGGCGAGGTGGCGGAGCTCGTCCGTCACCGCGCTCCCGAGCCGCTCGGCGGCGGCGCGCCGGGCCGCGGTGAGAACGGATGCCGCGGCGTCGAGCTCGGCCGCAGCCTCCTCCTGCGCCCGCGCGAGGCGATCGATCCGGTCGCCGTCGTCGTCGAGCTCCAGCAGCCGGGCCGAACCCCGATCCTGCAGCGCGAGCGCCTCGTCGAGACTGCCGTGACGACGGATGAGGGCACCCAGCACCGCGCGACGCTCCTCGACGGCCGCGAGTTCGTGCGGTCCCGCCTCGTCGAGGTCCGCGAGGTAGCCGCTGAGCTCACCCGCCACGTCGGCGGCCCGATACCCGAGCTCGCCGATCTGCTCGGCGAGCTGCGCGAGACGATCGTCATCGGATGCCGCGCGATCGAGGCCCCGGCGCGCTTCCGCCAGCAGGCCGATCACGTCGGGCTGGTCGTCGTCGCTCGAGAGAGCACTGTGCGCCGTCGCGGCGGCGAGGCGGAGCTCCTCCGCGTTGGCGAGGCGGTCCGCGCGCCGGTGCAGCTCGGCGTCCTCGCCGGGCTGCGGGTCGATCTGCTCGATCTCGGCGAGCGCCGCCCTCAGGTCCTCGGCCTCACGGGCGCGGTCGTCGCGGTCCGCGGTGAGCTGGGCGAGCTCCTCGGTGAGCGAGCGCGCCCGTCCGAGGACCCCGCGGTAGCCCTCGAGCGCATCGGCGATCGCCGCGCCGCCGAACCGGTCGAGCGCGTCCCGCTGCGCTGCGGCGCTGCGAAGACGCAGCTGGTCGGACTGGCCGTGGACCACCACCAGCTGATCGGCCAGATCGGCGAGCACCCCGGCGGGAGCCGTCCGCCCGCCGACCGTCGCCCGTCCGCGGCCCTCGCTGGAGACGGTGCGCCCCAGATACAGCTCGGCGTCGCCGCCGCCGAGCGGCTCGACGTCTCCCCCGGCCTCGCGGACGCGGTCGGCGACCGGTCCGTCGTCGGGCACGATCCACACCCCCTCGACCGAGGCCTGCGCGGCGCCCGATCGCACGGCGCCGGAGTCGGCGCGCTGTCCCAACAGGAGCCCGAGACCCGTGACGACCATCGTCTTGCCGGCACCGGTCTCGCCCGTGATCGCGGTGAATCCCGGACCGATGGGGAGGGTCGCCTGCGCGATCACACCGAGATCGCGCAGGGTCATCTGCTCGATCACTCGGCCCCCATGACGGTGCCTGCCGGACCGCGCCACCCGGCCACGGGGAGCCGGAACTTCCGGACGAGCCGGTCCGTGAACGGTGCGGGATGGAGTCGCGCCAGCCGGACGGGCCGGCTCGAACGACGCATGACGACGCGCGCTCCCGGCGGCAGATCGTGCGACCGTCGCCCGTCGCACCAGAGGATGCCGGTGCCGTAGGTGCGGGCGAGCACCTCGATCGCGACCGACGCCTCTGGACCGACCACGAGTGGCCGCGCGAAAAGCGCGTGCGCGGAAAGGGGCACGACAGCGATGGCCTCCACCGTCGGCCAGATGACCGGGCCGCCGGCCGAGAAGTTGTACGCCGTGGATCCGGTGGGCGTCGCGACCACCATGCCGTCGCATCCGAACGTCGACAGTGGCCGGCCGTCGATCTCGATGACGACCTCCATCATCCGCTCACGCGACGCCTTCTCGACGGTCGCCTCGTTGAGCGCCCAGGTCTCGTAGATGACCGCGCCGTCGGTGTCCTTCACCCGCACCGAGAGCGCCATGCGCTCCTCGACCTGGTAGTCCCTGTCGATGACGCGTCGCATGGCGTCGTCGATGTCGTCGGCCTCGATCTCGGCGAGGAAGCCCACGTGTCCCATGTTGATGCCGAGGACGGGCGCACGACTGTCGCGGACGATCTCCGCTGCGCGGAGGATCGTGCCGTCGCCGCCGAGGACGATCGCGAGTTCGATCCCCTCGAGGTCGGCGTCGACGCCGAGGACCCCGCAGGCACCGGCACCCGACAGCGCGTGGATCAGCGCCTCGTCGTCGTCGGGCAGAACGGCCCGCGCGCCGGCTGCCGTGAGGGCGGCGATCACGCGCGCCGCGGCGGCGACGGTCTCGGCACGGTGCGCGTGCGCGACCACGAGGATGTCGCGAGTGGTCATCAGGCTCCCGCCAGTCGGTTCACGGTGCTCAACCATTCTGTCGGATTGCCGTCGTCCGGGCCGCTTCCGCGGCGGCGGAGATGCACGAGGAACTCTGCATTCCCGTGGGTGCCGACGATCGGCGAGGCGATCACTCCGAAGGTGCCGAGGCCGGAATCCCACGCCGCCCACAGGACACCGGCGACGGCGTCGGCGCGCTTGCCGGCGTCGGTGACCAGACCTTCGCGCACGCCCGTGCGACCGACCTCGAACTGGGGCTTCACGAGCAGGATGACATCGGCATCGGGCGCGGCCACCGCGGCGACGGCCGGAAGCACGTGCGCGAGCGAGATGAAGGACAGGTCACCCGTGATCACCGACGGCGGCTCGGTCGCGCCGCCGGCGTCCCGCAGCGTCTCGGGCGTCATGTACCGGACGTTGAAGCCCTCGACGGCGACGATGCCGGGGTCCTGAGCGATCAGTGGCGAGAGCTGGCCGTGACCGACGTCGACCGCCACGACGGGGTCGGCGCCACGCTCGCGCAGCACCTGGGTGAATCCACCGGTCGAGGCACCCATGTCGAGGGCGCTGCGTCCGTGGGTGCTCACGTCGAAGGCGTCGAGCGCGGCGAGGAGCTTGTGGGCGGCGCGGCTCACATAGTGGTCGGATGCCGCGACCTCGATGCGGGCGTCGTCCGACACCTTCGTCGCCGCCTTGACGACACCGACCCCGTCGACGGTGACCAGCCCCGCATCGATCAGCTGGGCGGCGTGCGTGCGTGACCGCGCGAGTCCGCGTGCCGCGACCGCCGCATCCAGACGCGAGGTCATGCGTGCGCGTCGCGCGGCCCGGACTCGAGCCGGCGCGCCAGCTCGTCGTGCAGCGCCGCGTAGGCAGCGGCGCGCTCGGCGAGCGGCTGCTCCTCGATCACCTCGAGCGTCGAGAGCAGGTCCTCGCGTCGTTCCTCGCGGCCGGCGGCATCCATCGACATGCCCTCAGACTACGTGGGAGTCGGTCACGGACGGTGGAACGGATCGGCGTAGAGGCGCTCCGGCACACGGAATCCGTAGATCGCCCGCCCGGTCGCCCAGATCGCCGCCGCACCCGCGCGCACCAGATCGATCGGCCGGTCCCCCTCGGCGACGATGCGGATATCCGCGCCGTCGATGCGCACCGAGGCGCCGCGGACCGTGGTCACGTCGCCGGCGACGACGGTCTCGGGGTACGGCTCGTGCAGTTCGCGCAGATCGGACAGGATGTAATCCGGACGCGAGTGCGTCGGCGCCGCAAGCACGTGCTTCGGCCGGTCGATCCCGGTGAGCACAAGAGCGGATGCCATCTGCGCCGCCTGCGCTCCCGCGATGTCGGTGTCCAGTCGATCGCCGATGAACAGCGGGCGGGCCGCACCGAACCGGGCCACGGCCTCATCGAAGATCGGCCGCTCCGGCTTCCCCGCGACGGTGGCGAGGCGTCCGACCGCCGTGTGGACGGCGGAAACGAGCGTGCCGTTGCCCGGTGCGATCCCGCGCGCCTGCGGGATCGTCCAGTCCGTGTTGGTCGCGATCCACGGGATGCCGCCCTCGTCTTCGGGCGTGGCGAGAGCGTACGCGGCCTCCGCTAGCTGGGCCCAGCCGACCTCGGGGGCGAAGCCCTGCACGACGGCCGCGGGCGCGTCGTCCGCGCTCCGCGTGACCTGAAAGCCCGCCTTCTCCACTTCGTGGACCAGGCCATCGCCGCCGACCACGAGAACGAGCGCGCCCGCGGGCACACGATCGCGCAGCAGCCGCATGGCGGCCTGCGGGCTCGTCACGACATCGCGGGCCTCGGTGTGGAGACCCAGCTCCCGCAGGTGCGCGGCGACCGTCTCGTCGCGACGGGATGCATTGTTCGTGATGTAGCCGAGCGGCCGAACCTCCCCTGCGCGGTTGAGGCTCTCGATCGCGTGCGGCAGCGCGCCCGGGCCGGCGTAGACGACGCCGTCGAGGTCTGCCAGGACGAGGTCGACGCCCTCGAGCGGAGTCGGACGCGTGCGCGAGAACAGTGCCATCAGTTGCGGTCGGCCTCCGCGTCGTCGACCGAGTCGTCGGCGGGAACCGGTGCGGTCTCGGCAGTCGCGGCGTCTTCTTCCGGGATCACGTCCTCGTCAGCGCCGTCGATCTCGATCTCGATCTCCTCGATCTCGTCGATCTCGATCTCCTCGAGGTCGGCGTCGAGGGAGCCCAACGCGTCGGCGGCGACGTCGGCACGACGCTGCCACTGCTGCGCCTCATCGGCTTGGCCGAGCTCCTCGAGGACCGTCGCGCGCGCCGCGAAGAGCGCCGGACTCCACGAGAAGGCGCGATCCGGGTCGAGCTCGGGGATGTCCAGCTCCTGCAGCGCGCGCTCGGTCTGCCCGAGGTCGAGCCGAGCGCCCGACATCGCGATCGCGAGTTCTACGCGCACCTCCACCGGAAGCGACGCGCGATCCACCGTACGGCCGACCTCGAGTGCGCGGTCAGCCCGGCCGACCCCCCGCTCGCTGTCGACCATGAGCGCGATCTGGTCATCCCGACCGGAGATGCGGCGATACGTGCGCAGCTCCCGAAGCGCGAGAGCGAAATCGCCCGTCGCGTAGGCGGTGATGGCGACCGTCTCGCGCACGACCGCGATGCGGCCCGCCCGACGCGACGCCGCCAGTGCGTGCTCGTGTGCGAGCGATGGGTCCTCGTCGATCAGACGCGCAGCCATCGCGAGATGCCGCGCGACCTCCTCCGCATTCTCCTTGCTCAAGGTCTTCAGCTCGTTCCGAGCCGGACCGCTGAGGTCGCGCCCGGTCACCTCGTCGGGGATGACGGGCCCGCGCTCGCGCCGGCGATCGTCATCCTGCGGGGGGCGCGAGGAACGCCTATCGTCACGACGCTCGTAGGGACGCTTGTCGCCGTCACGCTTCGCATAGGGACGGTCCCCGTCGCGACGCTCATACGGACGCTTCTCGCCGTCACGCTTCGCATAGGGACGGTCCCCGTCGCGACGCTCATACGGACGCTTCTCACCGTCACGCTTCGCATAGGGACGGTCCCCGTCGCGACGCTCATACGGACGCTTCTCACCGTCACGCTTCGCATAGGGACGGTCCCCGTCGCGACGCTCATACGGCCGCTTCTCACCGTCACGCTTCGCATAGGGACGGTCCCCGTCGCGACGCTCATACGGACGCTTCTCACCGTCACGCTTCGCAGAGGGACGGTCCCCGTCGCGACGCTCATACGGCCGCTTCTCACCGTCACGCTTCGCAGAGGGTCGCTCACCGTCGCGCCGCTCGGAGGAGCGCTTGTCGCTGTCGCGCTTCACGAAGGGCTTGCGCTCGCCGTCGCGTGCGGGTCGCGGACGGCGGGAGTTCGCATCGGCAGGGGCGTAGCGAGGCTTGTCGCCTCCGCGGGGTCGCTCTTCTTCTGCCATCGCAGCATTCCTCTCATGCGCGTTAACGAGAAATGGCCACCCAACTCTGGGTGGCCATTTCACGAAAGAAGTCCGGCGGTGTCCTACTCTCCCACAGGGTCCCCCCTGCAGTACCATCGGCGCTGTGAGGCTTAGCTTCCGGGTTCGGAATGTAACCGGGCGTTTCCCTCACGCTATGGCCGCCGAAACACTATTGATGTTTCAGTCTGCACAACAATGTCATTGTCATGCGGTTCTCGACCGTACATCGAGAACCACTCAGTGGACGCAAGCACCAAAAACGGTGTGTTATCAAGTCATCGGCTTATTAGTACCGGTCAGCTTCACGCGTTACCGCGCTTCCACATCCGGCCTATCAACCCAGTAGTCTGGCTGGGAGCCTCTCGCCCGAAGGCATGGAAATCTCATCTTGAGGCCGGCTTCCCGCTTAGATGCTTTCAGCGGTTATCCCTTCCGAACGTAGCCAACCAGCCGTGCTCCTGGCGGAACAACTGGCACAC
>Ga0160435_1000415_pt1 | contig 14896 bp, 14 predicted proteins | sample HID1973K_E0MG_FD_108213 | JGI IMG/M metagenome (GOLD analysis project Ga0160435, IMG submission 108213) | Enriched mosquito-associated microbial communities from UW Madison campus, WI, USA - HID1973K_E0 MG | ecosystem: Host-associated > Arthropoda: Insects > Digestive system > Unclassified ...
ATGCCGGTCCCGATGATGAACATCATCAACGGTGGCGAGCATGCCGATAACAACATCGACATCCAGGAATTCATGGTTCAGCCAGTGGGCGCCAAGACCTTCGCCGAAGGCCTGCGCTGGGGCACCGAGATTTTCCACCACCTCAAAGCCGTGCTCAAGGCACGCGGTCTGAACACCGCCGTGGGTGACGAAGGTGGTTTCGCGCCCAACCTGAACTCCAACGCCGACGCACTGGACGCCATCGCCGAGGCCGTGAAGAACGCCGGCTACACGCTGGGAACCGACGTGACCCTGGCGCTGGACTGCGCTGCCAGCGAGTTCTACAAGAACGGCAAGTACACCCTGAGCGAAGAAGGCGAATACGATTCCGCCGGTTTTGCCGACTATCTGGCCGATCTGGTCAGCAAACACCCGATCATCTCGATCGAAGACGGCCTGGACGAATCCGACTGGGACGGCTGGAAGATTCTCACCGACAAGATCGGCGACAAGATCCAGCTGGTGGGCGACGACCTGTTCGTGACCAACACCAAGATCCTGAAAGAAGGCATCGAGAAGAACATCGGTAACTCGATCCTGATCAAGTTCAACCAGATCGGCACCCTGACCGAAACGTTGGAAGCCATCCAGATGGCCAAGGCTGCCGGTTACACCGCTGTGATCTCGCACCGCTCCGGCGAAACCGAAGATTCCACCATTGCCGATCTGGCAGTGGGCACGTCGGCAGGCCAGATCAAGACCGGTTCGCTGAGCCGCTCCGATCGTATCGCCAAGTACAACCAACTGCTGCGTATCGAAGAGCAGTTGGGCGCAAAAGCTGTGTACCGTGGCCGCAGCGAGTTTCGCGGTTAAGTGCAAGATGGTAAAAAGGCAGCAGGCGCTGTAGGACATTTCGCGTAAATCGCGACGTGTCCTGATGTCCTGATCCACGAGCCCGGTGACCGCCGGGCTCTTGGGCATTTGAATTGGTCGATTTTGCTGTCTTCTTCACCGGGTATCAGATATTCACAATGCGCAGTCCTAACTGGTTGTTCCTCGTTCTGCTTTTGCTGCTCGCTGGTCTGCAATATCGCCTGTGGGTGGGTAATGGCAGCCTTGCGCAGGTGGCCAGTCTGACCCAGCAAATCGCCGATCAACATGCCGAAAACGAAGCTTTGCTGGAGCGCAACCGGGTCATGGACGCGGAAGTGCTGGAGCTGAAAAAAGGCCTGGAGACCGTTGAAGAACGTGCCCGCCACGAGCTGGGCATGGTCAAGGACGGCGAGACCCTTTATCAGTTGGCACAGTGATGTTGGCGTAATGACTCAATCCCTTCCTGCCTTCTGGGCAGTGATTCCCGCAGCGGGCGTTGGCGCACGCATGGCGGCAGACCGTCCCAAGCAATATCTGCAACTGGGCGGCCTCACGATTCTTGAACACAGCCTGCTTTGCTTTCTCGATCATCCCCGGCTCAAGGGCCTGGTGATCAGTCTGGCTGTGGATGATCCTTATTGGCCTACCTTGCCTTGGGCGCTGGATTCCCGGATACAGCAAGTCGCTGGCGGCAAGGAGCGTGCGGATTCGGTGCTCAACGCGCTGCTTCATCTGCACGCCAGTGGCGCCGATGACAATGACTGGGTCCTGGTGCACGATGCTGCGCGACCGAATCTGGCGCGCTCGGACCTCGACCATCTACTGGCGGAGCTGGCGGACGATCCGGTCGGCGGGTTGCTCGCCGTTCCCGCCAAAGACACCCTCAAGCGCGCCGACGCCAGTGGTCGCGTGGCGGAAACGGTGGATCGCAGCTTCATATGGCAGGCCTACACGCCGCAGATGTTCAGACTTGGCGCGCTGCATCGCGCACTGGCCGACGGCCTTGTCTCGAATGTGTCGATCACCGACGAAGCCTCGGCGATCGAGTGGGCAGGGCACTCGCCGCGCCTTATCGAAGGCCGTGCGGACAACATCAAAGTCACCCGGCCGGAAGACCTGGAATGGCTGCGTCAGCGGCGGGGTGATTTTTCCCGCTGATCAGGCCTGTGGTGGCAGCGGGTTGTAAGCGCAGATTTCTGTAGGAGCGTAGCGCTTCAACGATATTCCGGCCGCAACGCCAATCCCGTCTTCAGGTAATCCACCAGCTTTCTCACCTTCGGCGACAGGTGCCGCTGCTGCGGGTACAGCGCCCACACCGCGGTGCTCGGCGGCTGATGAGCATCGAGCAGCGAGATCAATGCACCGCTCTTGAGGTGTTCGAGCACGTAGTAATCCGGCAGCTGACACAGCCCGACCCCTTGCAACGCCGCGTCTAGCACCGCCTGCCCACTGTTGCAGCGCCAGTTCCCCTGCACGCGTTGAGAAAATTCGCGGCCATTCTGCTGCAATAACCAACTGTCCGAACTGCCGATGAGGCAGTTGTGCCGAGTCAATTCCGACACGCTGTGTGGCCGTCCATAACGTTCGAGATATGACGGCGAAGCGCAGAAATACATTCGCCTCGGCGCAAGACGCGTTGCCACCAGCCTGGATTCCTGAAGCCGACCCAGCCTGATTGCCAGGTCCATGCCCTCATGCAGCAGATCGAGCGTGTTGTTGGTCAGCTCGATGTCCACGCGCAATTGAGGGTGCTCATCCATGAAGCGCGTCACCAGCGGCGTGATGAAGCGCTCGCCGTAGGCCACCGCGCAGGTCATGCGCAACAGGCCCTTTGGCTCGCTGGTCAAGTCACTCACGGCGCGCAATGCCTCTTCCCGGCCATCCTGCAGGCGCTGGCAGTGGTGAAGGAAGGTTTGTCCCGCTTCCGTCAACGCGACCTTTCGGGTGCTGCGGTATAGCAGACGCGTCTGAAGACGTTCCTCAAGGCGGGCGATTTGCCGACTGACATGGGACGACGACACGCCCAGACGTTCTGCCGCTGCCGTGAATTGCCCGCATTCAGCAACGGCGACGAATTCGTCCAGACCTTCCCAACGATTGGCGAACATCGATTATCCCCGTACAGCAGTAATGTTTTGCTTTCGGCCGGATTATTAATCAAACGGCACTGCTTTACACTCCGTGTTCGTTTTTACTTCGCTGGAGATCATGATGATCAAGTCACGTGCTGCCGTTGCTTTCGCGCCCAACCAACCGCTGCAGATCGTCGAGGTCGACGTCGAGGCCCCGAAAGCCGGCGAGGTTCTGATTCGCACGGTCGCTTCCGGCGTCTGCCATACCGATGCCTACACCCTGTCCGGCGCCGATTCCGAGGGCGTGTTCCCGTGCATTCTCGGGCACGAAGGTGGCGGTATCGTTGAAGCGGTAGGCGAGGGTGTGACCTCGTTGGCAGTGGGTGATCACGTGATTCCGCTGTACACCGCCGAATGCCGCGAGTGCAAATTCTGCAAGTCCGGCAAGACCAACCTCTGCCAGAAAGTCCGCGCCACTCAGGGCAAGGGTCTGATGCCCGACGGCACCACGCGTTTCAGCTACAACGGCGAGCCGGTCTACCACTACATGGGCTGCTCGACGTTCTCCGAGTACACCGTCGTACCGGAAATCTCTCTGGCGAAGATTCCCAAGGAAGCGCCGCTGGAAAAGGTCTGCCTGCTCGGCTGCGGCGTGACCACCGGCATCGGTGCGGTGTTGAACACGGCAAAAGTCGAAGAAGGCGCGACCGTCGCGATCTTCGGCCTGGGCGGTATCGGCCTGGCTGCGATCATCGGCGCAAAAATGGCCAAGGCCTCGCGCATCATTGCCATCGACATCAACCCGGCCAAATTCGATGTGGCGCGCGAACTTGGCGCCACGGACTTTATCAACCCCAAAGAGCACAGCAAGCCTATTCAGGACGTCATCGTCGAATTCACCGATGGCGGCGTGGATTACAGCTTCGAGTGCATTGGCAACGTGCAGTTGATGCGGGCTGCATTGGAATGCTGCCACAAAGGGTGGGGCGAGTCGGTGATCATCGGCGTCGCACCGTCGGGCCACGAAATCTCCACTCGCCCGTTCCAGCTGGTCACCGGTCGCGTCTGGCGCGGTTCGGCGTTCGGTGGCGTCAAAGGCCGTACCGAGCTGCCAAGTTACGTCGAAAAATCCCAGACGGGCGAAATCCCGCTGGACACGTTCATCACCCACACCATGGGTCTGGACAAGATCAATGAAGCGTTCGACCAGATGCACGAAGGCAAAAGCATCCGTTCGGTCATTCACTTCTGAGTAGCAGCCCCAAGCTGCAAGCTGTAAGCCGCAAGAGAGCATGCCATTGTGCCGACTTGCGGCCTGCGGTTTGAAGTGTGTGGCTGGGAGGAACGATCCCATGAGTCTGGAAAACATCTCGTGCCAGAAAAGCTTCGGCGGCTGGCATAAACGTTACAAACATCACTCTGACGTGCTGGGTTGCGACATGGTGTTTGCGGTCTACCTGCCTCCCCAGGCAGAGCAGGGCGGCAAGCTTCCTGTGGTTTACTGGTTGTCCGGCCTGACGTGCACCGATGAAAACTTCATGCAAAAGGCTGGCGCGCAACGCATTGCGGCCGAGCTTGGGGTCATCATCGTGGCGCCGGACACCAGTCCGCGTGGCGCCGATGTGCCAGGTGATCCGGACAATGCCTACGATTTCGGTCTGGGCGCAGGCTTCTACGTCAATGCCACGCAGCAGCCTTGGGCGCGGCATTACCGCATGTACGATTACGTGGTGAGCGAATTGCCCGCTCTGATCGAGGCGCACTTTCCGGCCTCGGACAAACGCAGCATCAGCGGTCACTCGATGGGCGGTCACGGCGCGCTGGTGTGTGCCTTGCGCAACCCGGGCCGGTACCAGTCGGTGTCGGCTTTTTCGCCGATCTGTAACCCGATGGATTGTGCCTGGGGTCAGAAAGCGTTCTCGCGTTATCTGGGCGAAGACCGTTCGCGCTGGCGCGAGTGGGATGCCAGCGTGCTGATCGCCGAGGCCGCCGAACGTCTGCCTTTGCTGGTGGATCAGGGTGATCGCGACGACTTCCTCGCCAATCAGCTCAAGCCCGAAGTGCTGGTGCAGGCCGCTAAGGCGGTCGGCCATCCGCTGGAGTTGCGCATGCAGCCCGGCTACGACCACAGCTACTACTTCATCGCCAGCTTCATCGAGGATCATCTGCGACATCATGCGCGTGCCTTGGCGGGCTAATGTCGGACAAAGTAGGTAGAATCACGCCCTGACTTTTTCAGGGCGTTTTTTTATGCGTATTGGCCACGGCTATGATGTGCACCGTTTCGCTGAAGGCGATTTCATTACCTTGGGTGGGGTGCGGATCGCGCACACGTCCGGTCTGCTCGCGCATTCCGATGGCGATGTCCTGCTGCACGCCTTGAGCGATGCCTTGCTTGGCGCCGCCGCTCTGGGTGATATCGGCAAGCATTTTCCAGACACCGATCCGCAGTTCAAGGGCGCCGACAGCCGTGTGTTGCTGCGTCATGTGCTCAAGCAAGTGCAGGCCAAGGGCTGGAAAGTCGGCAACGTCGACGCGACCATCGTGGCTCAGGCGCCGAAGATGGCCCCGTACATCGACACCATGCGCGCGCTGATCGCTGAAGATCTGCAGGTCGACCTGGATCAGGTCAACGTCAAAGCCACCACCACCGAAAAACTCGGTTTCACCGGACGTGAAGAAGGCATCGCGGTTCACGCGGTCGCACTGTTGATCGCCGCATGACTGAACTCGAACTGCTGGGCCCGAAGGCCTATGGCGATGCGTTGGGCACCGCCGTATTGAAAGCCACCGCCGAGGACTTCCAGGTCGATGAAGTGCTGGATATCCCGTTGTCCGGCGATGGCGAGCATCTGTGGCTCTGGGTTGAAAAGCGCGGTCTGAACACCGAGGAGGCGGCTCGCCGACTGGCCAGGGCCGCAGGCGTGCCGTTGCGCACGGTCAGTTACGCCGGTTTGAAGGATCGCCAGGCGCTGACCCGCCAGTGGTTCAGCATCCAGCTGCCGGGCAAGGCCGACCCGGACATGTCTTCAGCCGAAAACGACACGCTGAAAATCCTCGACAGCAAGCGGCATAAACGCAAGCTGCAACGCGGCGCTCACGCCGCCAACGGATTCACCTTGCGTCTGACGCAGCTTCAGGCAGACAAAGCGGCGCTCGACGCGCGACTGGAGGCCATTCGGCTGGCCGGTATCCCGAATTATTTCGGCGCCCAGCGGTTTGGTCACGAGGGCGGCAATCTCGGTGAAGCGCGCCATTACGCCGAGCGACAGGCATTGCCGGAGCAGCGCAATGTGCGTTCGCGCCTGCTGTCGACCGCACGCAGCTATCTGTTCAATCAGGTGCTGGCCGCGCGCGTCGCCGACGGAAGCTGGCAACGGGCCCAGCCAGGCGACTTGCTCGCGTTCACCGACAGCCGCAGTTTTTTCCCTGCTGCCGAAGCGGACTGCAGCGATCCTCGGCTGGCGATTCTCGACCTGCATCCGACCGGGCCGCAGTGGGGCGCGGGGGAATCGCCAGCCTCGGGCGCGACGGCAGCGCTCGAAAACAGCATCGCCCAGCGCGAGTCGTCGCTCTGTAACTGGTTGATAAAAGCGGGAATGGAACACGAACGTCGCATCCTGCGACTGCCCATCGGGCGGTTGACGTGGCATTATCCCGAGCCTGACATTCTGCAACTGGAATTCGTCCTGCCGGCCGGATGCTTCGCCACCGCATTGGTGCGTGAACTCGTCGATCTGGTGCCGACAGGACAGACGGACAGCTCATGCGTATTCTGATTTCAAATGACGACGGGGTCACGGCACCCGGCCTTGCTGCGCTCTATGGCGCGCTCGCCGGCTACGCCGATTGTGTGGTCATCGCGCCCGATCAAGACAAAAGCGGCGCCAGCAGCTCGCTGACGCTCGATCGGCCCTTGCACCCGCACACGCTGGACAACGGCTTCATCAGCCTCAACGGTACGCCAACCGATTGCGTTCATCTGGGTCTCAACGGCCTGCTGGCGAACGAACCCGACATGGTGGTTTCCGGGATCAACCTGGGCGCCAATCTGGGCGATGACGTTTTGTATTCCGGAACGGTGGCGGCTGCCCTCGAGGGGCGGTTTCTGCAACGTCCGTCGTTTGCGTTTTCATTTTTGTCGCGCCAGGCCGATAACCTGGCAACTGCCGCGCACTATGCCCGGCTCTTGGTCGAAGCCCATGAGCAGCTCGATCTTCCACCGCGTACCGTATTGAATGTGAATATTCCAAACCTGCCGCTTGAACATGTTCGCGGTATTCAGCTGACCCGCCTGGGTCATCGCACCCGTGCAGCTGCGCCGGTTCGCGTGGTCGATCCGCGCGGCAAGGCCGGTTACTGGATCGCGGCTGCCGGCGATGCCGAAGACGGCGGCCCGGGTACGGACTTTCACGCTGTCATGCAGGGTTACGTGTCGATTACACCGTTGCAGCTGGATCGGACCTATCAGGACGGTTTCAACAGCCTGAACGCATGGCTGGAGGGAATGGCCTGATGTCGCGTGAGCAAGATGACCTGTTACGTCGTGGCGTGGGAATGACTTCCCAGCGCACCCGTGAGCGTCTGATTCAGCGGTTGTACGAAGAAGGCATTTCCAACACTCAGGTGCTGGACGTCATTCGCAAGACGCCCCGGCACCTGTTCGTCGATGAAGCGCTTGCGCATCGCGCCTATGAAGACACCGCGCTGCCCATTGGCAACAACCAGACCATCTCCCAGCCTTATATGGTTGCGCGCATGAGCGAGCTGCTGCTGGCGGCCGGTCCGCTGGACAAGGTGCTGGAGATCGGCACCGGTTCGGGCTATCAGACCGCCGTGCTGGCGCAGCTGGTGGAGCGGGTGTTTTCCGTGGAGCGCATCAAAGTGCTTCAGGATCGTGCCAAGGAGCGGCTGGTCGAGCTGAACCTGCGCAACATGGTGTTCCGCTGGGGCGATGGCTGGGAAGGCTGGCCGGCCCTCGCGCCATACAACGGCATCATCGTGACCGCGGTTGCGACCGATGTCCCCCAGGCGCTGCTGGACCAACTGGCGCCCGGTGGCCGGTTGGTGATTCCGGTGGGTTCAGGCGAAGTCCAGCAACTGATGCTGATCATCCGCGAAGAGCATGGCTTCTCTCGGCACGTGTTAGGCGCCGTACGTTTCGTGCCGCTGCTCAACGGGCCGCTGGCGTAGGCGCTATTTTGCAGCTGCAATGAATTCCAGCAGGCGACGCCGGTCTACAGGCTGGCGTTTTGCGATGAAGACAAAGGGTGTCTGCCGCAGCGTCGCAACGAAGGTTCTACACCAGCTTTTCCATGGCTGCCTGTCATTTTCAAGACACATCAGGCAGCTTTAATTCAGTCACCAGTAAAGGGAGTGACGGGTGAGTCTCACAGTCATTCGGCAGCGTAGTTCTTCAACAAGTTTTCAGCGTCTGGTGATTGGCATTGCCCTGAGTGTCCTTCTGGTCGGCTGCTCCAGCGCGCCGTCGGGCGGCGTGCGCGTTGTGGACCGCAACAGCAGCAAGCCGGCCGCTCCCGTTCGGCAGCCGGTCACGACCGGTCAGTACGTGGTCAAGCGTGGTGACACGCTGTTTTCGATCGCATTTCGTTACGGCTGGGACTGGAAAGCGCTGGCGGCCCGCAACAACATCCCCGAGCCCTATACCATTCATGTCGGTCAGGCCATTCGCTTCGACGGACGCTCGACTTCTGGCTCGACTGCCATCGCCGCAGCGCCGGTCGTCGTGCCGCAGACTTCCACGAGCAGCAGCACCAGTTCGTCGCCTTCAAGTTCGCTGAAAACAACCGTTATATCTCGGCCCGTAGGCTCTAATCCGGTCGTTGTAGCGCCGGCAGGTTCAACTACAACAACAACTCCGGTTAATACACCGGTGGTTGCAGGGGCGCGTTCTCCAAGCGGATGGGCCTGGCCAACTAATGGCGTTTTGATCGCCAAGTTTTCTTCAAACGGTAGTTTGAATAAAGGAATTGATATCGCTGGTGATTTGGGACAGCCTGTTTTAGCCGCGTCTGATGGTTCAGTGGTATACGCCGGAAGTGGATTAAGGGGCTACGGCGAATTAGTAATCATCAAACACAGCGATACCTACGTCAGTGCTTACGGTCATAACCGTAGGCTGTTGGTTCGGGAGGGGCAGCAGGTCAAGGCAGGGCAAACAATCGCCGAGATGGGATCGACCGGAACTGACCGGGTGAAACTGCATTTTGAGATTCGCCGTCAGGGTAAGCCTGTAGATCCACTGGATTTCTTGCCACGTCGTTGATCGGTTGTCAGCCTGTTCCTGCCGTAGAGGGGACAGGCTCAAGTGCTGCCACGGAAAAAGGCGCCACTGGAGCTTGAGGTCGAACTCATCAAAGGACTATAACAATGGCTCTCAACAAAGAAGCGCCGGAGTTTGACATAGACGACGAGGTCCTCCTTATGGAGCACGGGATCGTCCTGGATTCTGCAACGGATGAGAAGCCAGCTACACCTTCTGTTCGTGCAAAGACCAAAAACTCCGCAGCGCTCAAGCAGCACAAGTACATCGACTACACGCGGGCACTGGATGCCACGCAGCTGTATCTCAACGAAATCGGCTTTTCTCCTTTGCTCTCTCCGGAAGAAGAGGTTCACTTTGCGCGTCTGTCGCAAAGTGGCGATCCAGCCGGACGCAAACGCATGATTGAAAGCAATCTGCGGCTGGTGGTGAAAATCGCCAGACGCTACGTCAATCGTGGCCTGTCATTGCTGGACCTGATCGAAGAGGGCAATCTCGGCCTGATTCGGGCGGTCGAGAAATTCGATCCGGAACGCGGCTTCCGCTTCTCCACATACGCCACTTGGTGGATCCGTCAGACCATCGAGCGCGCGATCATGAATCAGACGCGGACCATCCGCCTGCCGATTCATGTGGTCAAGGAGCTCAACGTCTACCTGCGTGCGGCCCGCGAGCTGACGCAAAAGCTCGATCACGAACCTTCCCCTGAAGAGATCGCCAACCTGCTCGAAAAGCCGGTCTGCGAGGTCAAACGCATGCTCGGTCTGAATGAGCGTGTGTCCTCCGTCGACGTTTCGCTGGGTCCGGACTCGGACAAAACCCTGCTGGATACGCTTACCGATGATCGGCCCACCGATCCCTGCGAGCTGCTGCAGGACGACGATCTTTCCCAGAGCATCGATCAATGGCTGTCTGAGCTCACCGACAAGCAGCGCGAGGTTGTCGTGCGGCGGTTCGGTCTGCGCGGCCATGAGAGCAGTACACTTGAAGATGTTGGGCTGGAGATCGGTCTGACCCGGGAACGTGTCCGGCAGATCCAGGTTGAAGGGCTCAAGCGTCTGCGGGAAATTCTGGAGAAGAACGGCCTTTCCAGTGAGTCATTGTTTCAATGATCCCATGATGCCCTGTTATAACTAATAGCCAGTTAGCATCATCCAGAGCCCCGATTAGTCGGGGCTTTTTAATGTTTCAATTTGATGTTTTTTGGGCACTGACTTCACGTTTATTTTCCTACATGTATGTCGACTTTAATATTTTATTAACCGTGGGCTGTACTTACTTTAGTTGTAAGACTTCTCTCACACGTCTTGTCAGTTTTCGACTTTTTTTGCGACGGGCTGAATCGCTAAAGCGTGACGGGTAAAACTTATCCGGCTGATTTTCCTGTGTTTTATCAGCTGGCTTATTCGCAGGATGAATTGTTTTGAAAAGTGCGCACCCTTGCCCACCGTTCAGAAATCACTAATATCAGGACTGTACCGACGGATTGGTACAGGCGGTCAAGGAAGACTGCTCAAGGACATCGCAGGACGCGATTCATCAGGATGATGAAAACGGATTAAAGGGATTATGGAAAAAATGTGGGCGGGTCATACCGCCCCTTTTTTCGTCTGCAGAAAAGGGCGGTGTCGCCCTGCAGAAATGCAAATGGCCCCGAAGGGCCATTGCGCGAGCAGCACCACTCAGCGTTCGAGATCTGCGATCTTGCCGGTCTTGCCATCCCACTCTTCAGCGTCAGGCAGGGCATCCTTGCGCTCGGTGATGTTCGGCCAGACGTCAGCCAGCTCGGCGTTGAGCTCGATGAAGTTCTCCATGCCAGCCGGAACCTCGTCTTCGGAGAAGATCGCGTTGGCCGGGCATTCAGGCTCGCAGAGCGCGCAGTCGATGCACTCATCCGGGTGAATCACCAGGAAATTCGGGCCTTCGTAAAAGCAGTCCACCGGACAGACTTCTACGCAGTCGGTGTACTTGCACTTGATGCAGTTGTCGGTGACGACGAAGGTCATTTCTAATTCTCTCCTCAGGCGGCGGAAGCAAGGCCGTTCAATCAGGCTTGCCAGGTTCGGGAGTCCCCCGGGCCGTGAAAACTCAGCTTGTCGAGCAACGCGGCAGGCAAGGCGACCTTGCGCTGCGTTGTCCGACCTTGGTTCGCTGCGTCCAAACGCGGCCAGGATTGCTGTGAAGCCAGGCTAAAAGCTCACAGCGTCCCAAACCGCGCGGGATTCTAACAGCTTGTTACCAATCCCGTTAGATGCGTGTTTGCATCGAATACAACAACTCCAGCGCCTGACGCGGTGTCAGGTCATCGACTTTCAGGTTCGACAACTCATCCAGCACCGGGTGCGGCAGGCTGGCGAACAGGTCGCTCTGCATCGGTACCGGCGGCTTGCCTGGCTTTGATCTGGGCTGCTCATGGGGAAGACTGGTGGTCTCCAGGCGCAACAGATGCTCCTTCGCGCGGCTGATGACCTTGCCTGGAACCCCCGCCAGCTGGGCCACGGCCAAGCCATAGCTCTGACTGGCCGGTCCTGGCAGCACGCGGTGCAAGAAGACAATGCGCTCATTATGCTCGGTGGCGTTGAGATGAACGTTGGCGACCAACGGTTCACTTTCCGGCAACACCGTCAGCTCGAAATAGTGCGTCGCGAACAACGTGTACGCGCGCAACTGGGCGAGACATTCTGCCGCAGCCCATGCCAGCGAAAGGCCGTCGAAGGTACTGGTACCGCGGCCGACTTCGTCCATCAGCACCAGGCTCTTGTCGGTAGCGTTGTGCAGGATGTTCGCGGTTTCGCTCATCTCCACCATGAAGGTCGAGCGTCCCCCTGCCAGGTCATCGCTCGAGCCGATGCGCGTGAAGATGCGGTCAACCAGCGACAGCTCGCAGCTCGCGGCCGGTACGAAGCTGCCGATGTGCGCCAGCAGCACGATCAACGCGGTCTGACGCATGTAGGTCGACTTACCCCCCATGTTCGGGCCTGTAATGACCAGCATCCGGGTGTTGTCGTTGAGGTCCAGATCGTTGGCCACGAACGGCGAGGAGAGCACCTGCTCAACCACCGGATGACGACCTTGCTCGATGCGCATGCACGGCTCGTCGGTGAAGCGTGGGCGGTTCAGGTCCAGATTCAGGGCGCGCTCGGCCAGATTGCTCAGGACGTCCAGTTCGGCCAAGGCTGCGGCGGTATCCTGCAGCGGCGCGAGATGGCCGATGAGGTCTTCGAGCAGCGCCTCGTAGAGCATTTTTTCCCGGGCCAGCGCGCGGCTCTTGGCAGACAGCGCCTTGTCCTCGAACTCTTTCAGTTCCGGCGTGATGAAGCGCTCGGCGCCCTTGAGCGTCTGCCGGCGGATGTAATCGGCAGGTGCCTGTTCGGCCTGTTTGCTCGGCAGTTCAATGAAATAGCCGTGTACGCGATTGTAACCGACCTTGAGATTGGCAAGACCGGTGCGCGCTTTCTCGCGGGTTTCCAGGTCGATCAGGAACTGCCCGGCGTTCTCGCTCAGGGACAGCAGCTCATCGAGCTCGGCGTCGTAGCCGGTCTTCAGCACGCCGCCGTCACGAATGACCGCAGGCGGGTTGTCGATGATCGCGCGTTGCAACAGGTCGGCCAGCTCGGGGTAAGTGCTCGTGGTGCTGGCCAGTTGCTGAATGTGAGGCGCTTCGAGCTCAGCCAGTGCCCGTTGCAATTCAGGCAACGCGCCCAGGGCGTCGCGCAGGCGCGCCAGGTCGCGAGGTCTGGCGTTGCGCAGGCCGATACGGGCGAGGATGCGCTCGATATCACCGATTTCCTTCAGCTGTGGCTGCAGGTTTTCAAAGCGATAGCGTTCCAGGAAGCACCCGATCGACTCCTGCCGGGCTTGCAGTACGGCAAGGTCGCGCAACGGGCGATTCAGCCAGCGGGTCAGCAAGCGCGTCGCCATTGCCGTCTGGCAGCGGTCCATGACTGACTGCAGCGTGTTGTCGCGCCCACCGGCAAGGTTGGTGTCCAGCTCCAGATTGCGGCGACTCGCTCCATCCAGAATCACCGTGTCGTCCATGCGCTCGTGACGCAGGCTGCGCAGATGTGGCAACGCGGTGCGTTGAGTTTCCTTCGCGTAGCCGAGTAGGCAGCCGGCGGCGCCAATCGCCAGGGTCAGGTTTTCGCAGCCGAAGCCTTTCAGGTCCTGGGTGGAAAACTGCTGACACAAACTCTTGTGGGCCGAATCGCGTTCGAAATCCCACGGCGCACGGCGGCGCGCACCTCGGCGTTTTTCCGCAGGCAATCCTTGCGGCCAGTCATCGGGGATCAGCAGCTCGACCGGGTTTATGCGTTCAAGCTCGGCCAGCAGGTTTTCCCAGCCTTTGATCTCCTGAACCGTGAAGTTGCCGCTGGTGATGTCCAGCACGGCCAGCCCGAACAGGCGCTCATCACCCAGCACGGCCGCGATCAGGTTGTCGCGGCGCTCATCGAGCAGCGCCTCGTCGCTGACCGTGCCCGGGGTAATGATGCGCACGACCTGACGCTCCACCGGGCCTTTGCTGGTCGCCGGATCACCGATCTGTTCGCAGATCACCACCGATTCGCCCAGCTTCACCAGCTTGGCCAGATACCCTTCAGCGGCGTGATAAGGAATTCCGCACATGGGAATGCTTTGCCCCGCCGACTGGCCACGGGCGGTCAGGGTGATGTCGAGCAGCTTCGCCGCCTTCTTGGCGTCTTCGTAGAAGATCTCGTAGAAGTCGCCCATGCGATAAAACATCAACTGCTCAGGATGCTGGTTCTTCAGCTTCCAGTACTGTTGCATCATGGGCGTGTGCGAAGAGAGGTCGGAAATTGCTTTATTCATCAGTTATTTAGGCAAATTCGTTGGGAGATTGAGGCAAATGAAGGGTGACGCGTGGAATTCCACCTACGTGGTCCGACGTCAGATCCGATTGCTTTTGCGATGGCCGCAAGGTTACCACGCGTGACTCCCAGCCGCAGTTCCGGGTTATTGGTCACCGGGCATTTCCGGACCCACACACGACGCCAATGACTGTCTAGGATGTCGAGGCACCGCTCGAATCAGGCGGGATTTCAGACAAGGATCGTTATATGCAACGCAAGCGTGGAAGAGACTCAACCAATGGCCGGTTCATTCCGCTGGAAGAGGCCAAGCGCCGTCCGCGGGAAACCGTCATTGAAACCGTGAAAAAACCCTGTCCCGAGAAACGGGAACCTGCATAAATGCCTCGACAGGGCGCGGCCCCGTCAACGCCGCGTCCTGCCTTGCACATCAACCATGCTCGTGTAGCGTGGACGCCTTGACCGATACGGAGAACCCTTTGTGGATGAGATCACTCAGTTGGCCGCAACGCTTGGCTCGCAACTCTTGAGCGTCGGCGCTCAGGTCAGCACGGCCGAGTCTTGCACCGGCGGCGGGATTGCCGAGGCCATCACTCGCATTCCCGGCAGTTCGGCCTGGTTCGAAGCCGGTTATGTCACCTATTCCAACACTCAGAAAACCCGGCAGCTGGACGTGCCGCAAGAATTGTTCGCACGCGTTGGCGCCGTCAGTCGGGAAGTGGTCGAGGCCATGGCACGTGGTGCGCAGGCCCACAGCGCTTCGCATTTCTCGGTGGCCGTCAGCGGCGTCGCAGGTCCCGATGGCGGCTCCGCGGAGAAACCGGTCGGCACGGTCTGGATCTGTTGGGGAGCCGGTGAGCAGC
>Ga0160435_1000416_pt1 | contig 14879 bp, 15 predicted proteins | sample HID1973K_E0MG_FD_108213 | JGI IMG/M metagenome (GOLD analysis project Ga0160435, IMG submission 108213) | Enriched mosquito-associated microbial communities from UW Madison campus, WI, USA - HID1973K_E0 MG | ecosystem: Host-associated > Arthropoda: Insects > Digestive system > Unclassified ...
CCTCGGCCACTACCAGCCGAACCGCCTCTTCACGCATTGCCGCTGAAATCTCTCTTGCCATCTGCCCACCTCGATATCTGGATAAATCCTATCTCGGTGTCCAAGAAAATTAGACCAGCTCACCGGGGCAAGGGCCCGGCCCCGAACGCCCGATAGAAGGTCGCGTTTGTGTGGGGAGTGCCCTCATCCGTCGCTGTCGCGACACCTTCTCCCAGGGGGAGAAGGACGGCATGCATTTCTGCGGCTGCAATCAATTGCCAACAGCAGGGCCGGAAGAGATTGCTTTTTTCTCTTCCCCCCAAACCGCGATGATCTATCGGGCGGTTGGGGGCAGTCCCGTTTCGGGACAATTGGCGACATGGATGTCGCCAATTAGCCTACATGGACGTATTCACGGCGTGTCCCGAAACGGGACTGCCCCCGGCCGCGGCACGTAAAAACAAAGCAATCAATCAGCGCGCCCACCAAACTCACCCGTAGTGGTATTCACCAGAATCCGCTCTCCGTTGGTGATGTACTCCGGCACCATGATCTCGATCCCGGTGCTGAGCTTGGCCGGTTTCGGCCGCTTGGTCGCCGTGCCGCCCTTCAACTCCGGCGGCGTCTCCACCACTTCCAGCGTCACATGCTGCGGCAATTGCAGCGCTACCGGCTGCTCGTCGATCACCTGCACGTAGAGCCCGGTCAGGCCTTCGGTGATATAGCCGGCGTCGTCGCCAATCACGTCCGCGTCCAGCGTGTACGGCGTGTAGTCCTCGTCATCGAGGAACACGAAGGCGTCGCCGTCCTTGTAGGAGAAGGTCGACAGGCGGCGCAGCAATTCGACTTCGGGCAGGTTGTCGTCGGCATCGAAGCTGGCGTCGAGCTTGGCGCCGCCCGGGACGCTGTACATGATGAAACGGAAGCGCACGTTGCCGCCGCGGCCCTGCGGCGAGCTGCGTTCGATGTCGCGGATCTGGTAGACGCCGTTGTTGTATTCGACGACGTTGCCTTTCTTGATGTCGTTGGCTTTCATGGGGGCTGGTTATTGAGGTGATCGGGAAGGGTTTATTTCGGCGCCAGGCGCACTGCGCCATCCAGGCGGATGGTCTCGCCGTTGAGGTAGCGGTTGCGCAGGATGAAGGCCACGGTGTCGGCGAATTCGTCCGGCTGGCCCAGGCGCGATGGGAAGGGGATCGAGGCCGACAAGGATTGCTGCACCGCTTCGCTCATGCCATCGACCATCGGCGTCCAGAAGATGCCGGGCGCAATGGTCATCACGCGGATGCCAAAGCGCGACAGTTCGCGCGCCATCGGCAGGGTCATGCCGACTACGCCGCCCTTGGACGCGGAATAGGCGGCCTGGCCGATCTGGCCCTCGAAGGCGGCGACGGAGGCGGTGTTGACGATGACGCCGCGCTCGCCGTCGTCGCCGGCCGGGTTGTGCTGCATGAGGTCGGCGGCGGCCTTGGCGACGTTGAAGCTGCCCACCAGGTTGACCATCACCGTGCCGCGGAAGGTCGCCAGCGGCATCGCCGCTTCCTTGCCGAGCACGCGCCCGGCGCCGAGGATGCCGGCGCAGTTCACCAGTACGTTGAGGCCGCCGAGGAAGCTGGCGGCGTCGGCGACGTTCGCCGCGACCTGCGCTTCGTCGGTGACATCGGTGCGGAAGTAGCGGGCATTGGGCGCACCCAGCGCTTCGATCGCCGCGGCTGCCTTGTCGTCGTTGACGTCGAACAGGGCCACGCGGCCGCCGTCGGCGACCAGGCGCTGGGCGACCGACAAGCCCAGGCCGGAGACGCCGCCGGTGACGATGGCGCGTACGGATTCGGAGTGCATGGACGATTTTCCGGGAAGCAAGAACGCGGAATTCTAGCCGAAAGGCCCGCCGCGGCCGTGTTGCGCAGCGTCAGGAGGTGAGCTGTGGCAGCTGCAGCTCTTCCAGGCGTCGGGCGAATTCGTCCGGCGGCAGGCCCGGCGCGAACAGGAAGCCCTGGCCCACCGGTACGCCGAGCTTGAGCAGGAACTGCCGCTGCGCCTCCGATTCCACCCCTTCGGCCACCAGGCCCAGGCCCAGGCTTCGGGCGATACCGCAGACCGCCTCGCACACGGCCACGTCCGAGCGGTTGCCGGGCACGCCTTCGACGAACAGCTGGCTCAACTTGAGGCCATGGATCGGCAGCCGCCGCAGGTAGTTCAAGGCGCTGTAGCCTTCGCCGAAATCGTCGATGGTCAGCACCACGCCCATGTCGCGCAGGTTGGCGAAGGTCTGCAGGGTCGAGGGTGCGTCTTCGATCAGCACGCGCTCGGTGAATTCCAGTTCCAGCGCCGAGCCGGGCAGTTCGAACTCGGCCAGGGCTTCGCGCACCTGTTCGGCCAGGTCCTCGCCGACGAACTGGCGGTAGGAGACGTTGATCGCGACCCGCACAACGCCCAGGCCCTGGTCCAGCCACTCGCGCACCTGGCGGCAGGCTTCGCGCATGACCCAGCGGCCGATTCGCACGATGTCGCCGGTGCTCTCGGCATGGCCGATGAACAGGTCCGGGCGCAGTTCGCCGAGTTGGTGGTTTTGCCAGCGGATCAGGGCTTCGGCGGCTACCACGCGGCCGTGCCGCAGGTCGACCTGGGGTTGGTAGACCAGGCGGAATTCCTCCTGGTCGGCGGCCTTGCGCAGTTGAGTTTCGATCTGCAGGCGGTCTTGCTGGGCGCGCGCCAGGTCCGGGCTGAACACCTGCCAGCCGTTGCGGGTGCGGCGCTTGCAGTCGTACATGGCCATGTCCGCGTTCTGGATCAGCTGCTGCGGCCGGGTGCCGTCCTGCGGCGCGCGCGCGATGCCAATGCTGGCGGTGACGGAGAATTCGTCCTTGCCGAAGCGGAAGGCCGGGGCGAATTGCTGGGTGATCGCCTGCGCCAGCCGTTCGGGCTGGTCGGGGACGTCGCGGGTATCGCAGACCACCAGGAATTCGTCGCCGCCGAAGCGTGCGATCAGGCCCTCGGTGCCGACCGCGCGCGAAATCCGCTGGGTGGCTTCGATCAACAACTCGTCGCCGGCGTTGTGGCCGAGCACGTCGTTGATGGTCTTGAAGCGGTCCAGGTCGATGTACAGCACCGCCACCTTCGAGTGGGTGGGGTTGGACAGGCGCGCGCCGAGGTCGCTGAGCGCGGCGTCGCGGTTCATGATGCCGGTGAGGGGGTCGGTGCGCGCCTGGATCCGCAGCGTCTCCTCGGTCTGCTTGCGCTCGGTGATGTCCTGCAAGGTGCCGGCGATGCGGGTGGAGGCGAGGTCGCCGCTTTCGACCTCGCCGATCATGCGGATCCAGAACGAATGGCCGTCGCCGCGCTGGCCTTGCAGTTCCAGCTCGAAGCCGGACTGACGCGCGACCGCGTCGATCAGCGCCGACTCCAGCCGTGCCTGGTCTTCGCCGCGCAGGCAGGACAGCAACTGGGTCATGGTCTGCGGCGGTTCGGCCTGGCCGACAATGCGCACCGACTCTTCGGTGAGATACAGGCGCTGCTGGCTGCGGTTCCATTCCCAGCCACCAATGTGCGCCAGCGATTGCGCGCGGTCGAAGATGGCGTTATCGCGCTTGAGCTCGGTGATGTCCGAGAACAACGCAAAGGCGTGGTCGGGCTGGTCGCGGCCGCTGGAGAACACCGGCACCGAGGTCACCGAGATCCAGATCATGCGTCCGCGCGGGCGGTGATACAGGCCCATGGTGGTGCTGGCGATGATCTGGCCTTCGGCGAAGGCGCGGGTCATCGGCCATTGCTCGCGCGGCAGGTGGCGGCCGTGCTGGTCGACGATGACCCAGTCGTCAGGCTGCAGCAGGTCGCCGAGCGCCTCGTTGCCGGCGATGCCGAGGATCCGGTGGGCGGCCGGGTTGGCCGAGACCACGCGGCGGTCGTGGTCGAACAGCACCACGCCCTTGTCGATGGATTCCATCAGCAGGCGGTAGCGCGATTCGGCCTGCCAGCGACCGCTGAGGTCGCGCGCGACCGCCACGATGCAGGGCTTGCCGTCGAACTGGAAGCCGGCCGAATGCACTTCCACCGGGAAGCGGCTGCCATCGCCGCGCATGTTGGTGACTTCGATGACGTAGGTTTCGCCGCGCTTGAGCGTTTCCCACACCGGGTCGAGGTGGTCGCGCGGCAGGTCCGGGTTGAGGGTCTCGATCGGCTGGCCGACGATCGCTTCGCGCGGCCGTTGGTAGGCGCTGACCCCGGCTTTGTTGAGGTCGAGCACGATGCCGGTCTCGCTGAGGATGCTGACCGGGTCGGGGACCGCGTCGAACAGGGCGACGTAGCGCATGTGCGAAGAGTGCAGCGCCTGTGCGCACTCGTTTAGTAGTGGCGCGGCGGGATCGTCCGGGTGCGCGGCGAGGAAGCGCTCGATCTGCGCCAGCGTGTGTTCCGGCGTGCTGGCCGCGCCGGGCGTGCTGGCGGCCGGATCGGCGCCGGCAGTCATGAGGCCGCCAGTGCGCGGCCGGCCTTGCTGCCGGTCTCGCGGCCGAGCAGGCCGGCCAGCCAGCGGCCGGTGGCCGCCAGTGCCTGCAGGTCGATGCCGGTGTCGATACCCATGCCGTGGAGCATATACACCACATCCTCGCTGGCGACATTGCCGCTGGCGCCGCGCGCATAGGGACAGCCGCCGGCACCGGAGACGGCACTGTCGACCACCCGCACGCCTTGCTCCAGGCAGGCGGCGATATTGGCCAGGGCCTGGCCGTAGGTGTCGTGGAAGTGCACGGCCAGCGCGGCCATCGGTACCTCGCCGGCAACCGCGGCCAGCATCCGCCGCGCCTGGGTCGGGGTGCCGACGCCGATGGTGTCGCCGAGCGAGATTTCGTAGCAGCCCAGCGTGTGCAGCCGGCGCGCCACGTCCACCACCGCCGCCACCGGCACCTGGCCCTGGTAGGGGCAGCCGAGCACGGTGGACACGTAGCCGCGCACCTTGATGCCCTCCTGCGCGGCGCGCGCCAGGATCGGCCGGAAGCGCTCGATCGATTCATCGATGCCGGCATTGGTATTGGCGCGGTTGAAGGCTTCCGATGCGGCCGTGAACACCGCCACCTCGCTTACCCCGGCGGCCAATGCGCGCTCGTAGCCTTGTTCGTTGGGCACCAGCACCGGATAGGCGACGCCGGGGCGGCGCTGGATGCCGGCAAAGACCTCGGCCGCGTCGGCCAGCTGCGGTACCCAGCGCGGGCTGACGAAACTGGTGGCCTCGATGGTGCGCAGGCCGGTCGCCGACAGCCGGTCGACCAGCGCGATCTTGTCGGCGGTGGCGACCTGGGTCTTCTCGTTCTGCAGGCCATCGCGTGGCCCGACTTCGACCACGCGCACGAAATCGCTCATTGCCTGTGTCCTTTTCGCGCGGCCGCGCCGCGGTTCCGTTCTGCGCCTTGCAGGCTAGGGATGATGGCAGACCGCTTCGACGTTGTTGCCATCCGGGTCGAGCACGAACGCCCCATAGTAATGCGGGTGGTAATGCGGGCGCGGGCCGGGGGCGCCATTGTCGCGCCCGCCGGCGGCCAGGGCGGCGCGGTGGAACGCGTCCACCTGGGCGCGGTCACTGGCGGCGAAAGCAACGTGGCAGGCGGCGCCGGCCTGCGGTTGCGAACCGATCCAGAAGAACGGGCGGTCCTTGCCGAAGCCGGCGTGATCGCCCGCGCCGCTCTGTTCGTGGCTGACCTCCATCACTACGTCCAGGCCCAAGGGCGCCAGGGCGGCGCGATAGAAGGCCAGGCTGGCGGCGAAATCGCCGCAGCGCACACCGACATGGTCGAGCATTCAATTCTCCTTGGCAGGCACCCAGGACGCGGTGCGTTTTTCCAGGAATGCCGACAAGCCCTCCTGGCCCTCGGCCGAGACTCGCAGGCGGGCGATCAAGGCGGCGTTGTCGCGGTCCAGCCGGTCGCGGTCGTGGATGGCGGCGACATCGCGTACCAGTATCTTGGCGGCGGCGGCCGCCCGCGGGCCGGCGGCGAGCAGCAGGCCGACCTGGCGCTCGACCGCCGCGTCCAGCGCGTCGGCCGCCACTACTTCGTGCAGCAGGCCGATGGCGTGGGCGGTGGCCGCGTCGAAGGTTTCGGCGCTGGCGAACCAGCGCCGCGCCTGGCGCGCGCCGATGGCTGCGATGACATACGGCGAGATCACTGCCGGCAAAAGCCCGAGGCGGCTTTCGGTCAGGCCGAAGCGCGCCTGCTCGCTGCCGATGGCGATATCGCAGCAGGCGACCAGGCCGACGCCGCCGCCGTAGGCCGCGCCGTGGACGCGGGCCAGGGTGGGGCGCGGTAATTCGTCCAGCGTGCGCATCAGGCGGGCGAGGGCTTCGGCATCGCGGCGGTTGTCGGCCTCGCTGGCCGCGGCCATGCCGCGCATCCAGTGCAGGTCGGCGCCAGCGGAAAAGGAAGCGCCGGCGCCGGCCAGGACCACCACGCGCACCGCCGGATCGCGCCCGGCCTGTTCGAGCGCCTCGGTCAGCTCGGCGATCAGGTGGGCATCGAAAGCATTGTGCAAGGCCGGGCGCTGCAGCTGCAGCGTGCGCACGCCGGCGCGGTCCTCGATCGACAGTACCGCCATGTCCATAAACCCGCGCACCCGCAAATCGTTGTCGGCATCATAACTAGCCGAGCGCGCCAGGCCTTGACGCAGCGCGGCGCGTGTTACAATTGAGAACCATTCCTATCCTGCCAGGGCGTTCTGTGACGCTGTCCGATATGCCGCTGCATCAGCCCGCCATCGTCGAGTCCGTGCAAGATCGCCATGACAACGACACCATCTCGCGGCGCCTGCGCGAGCTCGGCTTTGTCGCCGGCGAGGAAGTGACGGTGGTGGCGACCGGGCCGTTCGGGCGCGAACCGCTGCTGGTGCAGGTCGGCTACACCCGCTTCGCGCTGCGCCGCACCGAAGCGGCACGGGTGCAGGTGCGGGCGCTGGAGCAGGCCGCATGAACGCCGCCGCGGTCCCCTTGCGCCTGGCCCTGGTCGGCAACCCGAACTGCGGCAAGACCGCCTTGTTCAACCAGCTCACCGGCAGCCGGCAGAAGGTTGCCAACTACACCGGCGTGACCGTGGAGCGCAAGGAAGGACAGCTGCGCGCGCCGTCCGGTCGCGAGTTCGCGGTGCTCGACCTGCCCGGCGCCTACAGCCTGCATCCGGCCAGCCTGGACGAGGCGATCACCCGCGACCTGTGCCGCGGCTTCTATCCCGGCGAACCGGCACCGGATGTGCTGGTGTGCGTGATCGACGCCACCAACCTGCGCCTGCACCTGCGCTTTGCGCTGGAGCTGCGCGAGCTGGGCCGGCCGATGATCGTGGCCTTGAACATGGTGGACGCGGCGCAGCGCCGTGGCATCGTGATCGATCGCCAGGCGCTGGAGCACGCTCTCGGTGTGCCGGTGGTGGAGACGGTGGCGGTGCGCCGTCACGGCGCGCAGGCGCTGGTGGAGAAGATCGACGCGCTGGCGCCGCATCTGGCCGCGCCCACCGCCACGCCGCCACAGGATGGCAACTACCACGCGCTGGTGCGGCAGATCCTGTCGGTGGCGGTGCAGATGCCCGAGCGCACCAGCCGCATCGACGATGCCCTGGACCGTTGGCTGCTGCACCCGGTATTCGGCTTGCTGAGCCTGGCGGTGGTGATGTTCCTCATCTTCCAGGCGGTGTACGCCTGGGCCACGCCAGTGATGGACCTGATCGATGCCGGCACCGGTGCGCTCGGCGCCTGGGTGGGTTCGACGCTGCCCGAAGGCCCGCTCAACAGCCTGCTGACCGACGGCATCATCGCCGGCATTGGCGGGGTGATCATCTTCCTGCCGCAGATCCTGATCCTGTTCGCCTTCATCCTGGCGCTGGAGGAGTCCGGTTACCTGCCGCGCGCGGCGTTCCTGCTCGACCGCATGATGGCCTCGGCCGGTTTGTCTGGTCGCTCCTTCATTCCGCTGCTGTCCAGCTTTGCCTGCGCGGTGCCCGGGATCATGTCCACGCGCAGCATCCAGGACCCACGCGACCGCCTGGCCACGATCGTGGTGGCGCCGTTGATGACCTGCTCGGCGCGCCTGCCGGTGTACGCGTTGCTGATCGGCGCCTTCATTCCACAGAAGACGGTGTGGGGCATCTTCAACCAGCAGGGGCTGGTGTTGTTCGGTTTGTACGCGGCCGCCATTGCCAGTGCGCTGGTGGTGTCGTGGGTGATGAAGAAATGGCGCCGCGACAAGGGCGAACACCCGTTGTTGCTGGAGCTGCCTTCCTACCGCCTGCCGCATCCGCGCGACCTCGCACTGGGGCTGTGGGAGCGCGGGATGATCTTCCTCAAGCGCGTCGGCGGCATCATCCTGGCGCTGACCGTGTTGCTGTGGTTCCTGCTGTCGTTCCCCGGTGCGCCGGCCGATGCCACGTTGCCGGCGATCGACTACAGCTTCGCCGGCCGTATCGGACACGCCATGACCACGGTATTCGCGCCGCTGGGCTTCAACTGGCAGATCTGCATCGCGCTGATCCCGGGCCTGGCCGCGCGCGAGGTCGCCGTCGCCTCGCTGGCGACGGTGTACGCCCTCTCGGCCGCCGACGACGATGCCGCGGCGCAAGCGCTCTCGCCGTTGATCCACGATGGCTGGTCGCTGGCGACCGCGTTGTCGTTGCTGGTCTGGTACATCTACGCGCCGATGTGCATTTCCACGCTGGCCACGATCAAGCGCGAGACCAATTCCTGGAAACAGATGAGCTACACCGCCATCTATCTGTTCGCGCTGGCCTACGTTGCCTCGCTGATTACCTATCAGCTGGCCAAGGCGATGGGGGCGGGCTGAGCCATGGCGCTTTGGTTGCAATACTTCATCGTCGCGCTGGCAGTACTGGTCAGTGCCGGGGTGGTGTGGAAGAAACAATTCCCGACCAGCTGGCGGCGCAGCTTGAGCGCTTTGGCGCTGGCGTTGTTGCGGCGGCGTTCGCTGACCGCGCAGCGCCTGGGGCGCCGGCTGGCGCCGAGCGGCAGCGCCGCCAGCGCCGCCTGTGGCGGCTGCGACAACTGCGGGCCGGCGCCCACCAAGCGGCGGTGACCCGCGCTCCCTGTAGGAGGGGCTTCAGCCCCGAGCGTTAGCGATCGCGTTCAATCCCGCACCAGCCCCCCATCCACGACCAGGTTCTGCCCGGTCACCGCGCGCGACCACGGCGAGGCGAAGAACAGCACGGCATCGGCGAACTCCGCCGGCGTGGTCACGCTGCGCAGCGGCGTGGCCGCGGCGATGTAGTCGAACACCGCTTCGGGCGTGGCGGCGCTGGCATCGGTGGTTCGCAGCAGTCCGCCGGAGACCATGTTCACGGTAATGCCGTCCGGCCCCAGGTCGCCCGCCAGGGTGCGCGTCAGCGACAGCAGCGCGGCTTTGGCGGCGGTGTAGTCGTGGTAGGGCACCACCGGGTTCTGGAACAGGTTGGTGCCGATGTTGACCCCGCGGCCGAAGCGCTGCGCGCGCATCCCTGGCAATGCCGCTTGCACGGTATTGAGCGCGCCACGCACGCTGCCTTCGAACTGCGCGGCGAAATCGGCCCAGCCGATGGTGTCCGGACCCGCGCGGGCATCGCCGTTGAAGGAAAAATCTGCCAGCGCGTTGTTGATCACGGTGGTCACGGCGCGGCCAAAATGCGCCTGGGCCTGGGCGAGCAGGGCAGCGGTCGCGGTCGGGTCGGTCACGTCGGCCTGCACGGCAAGGACGCGCGGGCCGAGTTCGGCGGCCAGCGCTTCGGCGGCCTCACGGCTGCGGCGGTAATTGATCACGACCTGCGCGCCCTCGCGCGCGAAAGCACGCACCAGCGACTGGCCCAGGCCGCGGCCGCCGCCGCTGACGAGCACGAGTTGTTCGGAAATCTGCATGGAGCCTCCAGGAGTGGCCATAGCATAGAAGCTTCGATCGCGGTCGTGGCAAAGGCCAGTCCGCCCCGCTTAAGATGGCGGCAGGCCGCAGGAGGCGGCATGACAGGGGCGGAAGCATGCGATTGCTGTGGATAGTGGCGTTCTTCGGCGTTATCGCCGGCGTCTACCAGTGGGGCGGCAACACGCTCGACGAGGACCAGGTCCGGGCGTTCTACGAACAGGCCGAACAAGCCCTGGCCGAACAGGACGACAAGACGCTGTGCGCGATGCTGGCGCCGGAGTTCGAGCAGGTCACCCTGTATCGCGCCGACAACGACCAGGCGCGCAAGGTGATTGATCGCGAGAAGTACTGCCATGACTTGCAGCAGACGATGGCGCAGATGCGGCGCATCCGCGAAATGACCGGTGGCGAGGTGCCGATCGAGCACGAGCAGACCATTACCCGGATCACGATCGCCGACGACAAGCACTCGGCCGAGGTGGAAACGCGCTCGACCGTCGCCGCCCCCGGCATGCGCATGACCGCGCGCACGCGCGACACGGTGGTGCGCGAACGCTGGCGCATGTCGGTCCGGCGCAGCGAAGGCACCACCTTCATCGGGCCGGCGCCACGCTAGCCGCGCTGCAGCGCACAGTGGCGTGCGCGCCGGGAGCGGCTATGCTGGCTTGATGGACAAACCCTTCGCCATTTCCCGCCGCGCCCAGGCGCTGACCAGCTCGGCCATCCGCGAGATCCTCAAGGTCACCGAACGACCGGAGGTCATTTCTTTTGCAGGCGGACTACCGTCGCCGGCCACCTTTCCGGTCGAACGCATACGCCAGGCCAGCGAGCGCGTGTTGCAGGAATCGCCGCAGGCGGCGCTGCAATACGGGCCAACCGAGGGCTACCTGCCGTTGCGCGAGTGGGTGGCGGCGCACGTGAGCCGCCCGGGCGCACGCATCGACCCGGCGCAAGTACTGATCACCACCGGCTCGCAGCAGGCACTGGACCTGGTGGCCAAGGTGTTCATCGACGAGGGCAGCAAGGTGCTGGTGGAGACGCCGAGCTACCTTGGCGCCTTGCAGGCCTTCTCGTTGTTCGCGCCGGCGTTCTCGCCGCTGCCTTCTGACGAGGCCGGGATTGCGGTCGAAACGCTGGACCCGGCGCAGCTGCACGGCGCGCGCTTCCTCTACTGCCTGCCGAACTTCCAGAACCCGACCGGGCGGCGGCTGCCGCTGGCGCGCCGCCAGGCGCTGGTGGCGATGGCAGCGGCCGCCGGGGTGCCGATCGTCGAGGACGATCCCTACGGCGAGCTCGGCTATGCCGGTGAGCCGTTGCCGAGCCTGCTGTCGATGAATCCGGCGGGTGTGGTGTACCTGGGCTCGTTTTCCAAGGTGCTCTCGCCCGGGTTGCGGCTCGGTTACGTGGTCGCACCGGTGGCGCTGCACGCCAAGCTGGTGCAGGCCAAGCAGGCCGCGGACCTGCACACGCCTTCGTTCAACCAGCGCATCGTCCACGAAGTGCTGCGCGATGGTTTCCTCGCCGAGCACGTGCCGCTGATTCGCGAACGCTATGCCAGGCAGTGCGCGCTCATGCTTGACGCCATGGCGCGTCACTTCCCGAGCCAGGTGCGCTGGAACCAGCCCGAAGGCGGGATGTTCCTGTGGGTGACCCTGCCCACGGGTATCGATAGCCAGGCCCTGCTGCAGGCGGCCATCGCCCGCAACGTGGCGTTCGTGCCCGGGGCCCCGTTCTTCGCCGCCGAACCACAGCACAACACGCTGCGGCTTTCTTTCGTGACAGTGTCGCCCGAGCAGATCGAACGCGGCATCGGCGCGCTCGGGCAATTGCTGCACGAATCGGTGCGATCCCTCGCCGGGCAGGCCGCATAATCGGCGTCAGGACGTCGTGGCGGGGTAGCGCATGCAGGTACGGATCGAACAGGTGCGGATGGGCAAGGCGGTGGACTACACCCGGCCGGGCAGCCGCAGTGCCATCGACAAGCGCCTGCATTACGGCCCGGTGGAAGTAGGCGAACTCGGGTTGGTCGGAGACGAGCAGGGCGACCACCGCGTGCATGGCGGGCCGGATAAGGCGGTGCACCACTATCCGCACGACCATTACCCCGCCTGGGCGCAGGATCTGGGTGCGCATCCGTTGCTGGAAGCCGGCGGCGCGTTCGGCGAGAACCTGTCCAGTACCGGCATGACCGAAGCCGATGTCTGCCTGGGCGACCGATTCAGCCTGGGCACGGCGGTTGTCGAGGTCTCGCAGCTGCGGCAACCGTGCTGGAAGCTCTCCGATCGCTTCGGCGTGGCCGACATGGCCCGGCGCGTGCAGGAAAGCGGCCGTACCGGTTGGTACTACCGCGTGCTGGTGCCGGGGCGGCTGACCGCCGGCGATCTGCTCACCCTGCAGGAGCGACCGCACCCGCAATGGCCGTTGTCGCGGCTGGCAGAGCTGCTGTACCGGCGCGGGGTCGAACCGGCGCTGCTGGCGGAAGTGCTGCGGCTGCCGCTGGTGCCGTCATGGCGCACGCTGTTCGAACGGCGCCTGGCGCATGGCCAGGTCGAGAACTGGGACAAGCGGCTGCACGGCGCGAGTTGATCGCCGGCACAAAGTCCTTTTCAGCGTCTGCCGCAGCCGCTAGCCTGCGCCCATGAATACGCCGACCGCTCCGTTGAAACTGTTGATCCATGGCGCCTCTGGAAGGATGGGCCAGGCCTTGCTGCGCCTGGCCGGCGAAGACCCGGCGCTGCAGGTGGTCGCCGCCGTGGTCGGCCGCTCGCCTTCGCAGCGAGTGGTGGAGGGCGTGCCGCACTTTGCCGCCAGCGAATTGGCCGGCGTGCCGGTCTTCGATGTGGCGATCGACTTCAGCCTGCCGCAGGGCTTCTCGCCGTTGCTGGCATTGTGCGAGCAGCGCGGCGCGGCGCTGGTCTCGGGCACCACCGGCCTGGCGCCCGAACAGAAGGCGGCGCTGGCGCAGGCGGCGACCCGCATTGCCCTGGTGTGGGCGTCCAATTTCAGCCTCGGCGTCGCGGTGTTGGCCGACCTGGTCGAGCGCGCCGCCGGCACCTTGCCGGGTTGGGATTGCGACATCGTCGAGTCGCACCACATCCACAAGCAGGACGCACCCTCGGGGACGGCATTGACGCTGGGCGAGGCGGCCACCGGCAGTGGCGCGCAGCCGCGCTTTGCCAGCCTGCGCGCCGGCGACATCGTCGGCGAGCACCTGGTGCAGTTCACCGGGCTGGGCGAGCGCATCGAGCTGGTGCATCGCGCCACCAACCGCGACATCTTTGCTCGCGGCGCCCTGCACGCCGCCAAGCGCATGCTCGGGCGCACGCCTGGCCTGTACCGCGTGCGCGACCTGCTGGGCTGAACAAAGGCCGCGTCCGTGTTCAGCCAGCGCGCATGCGCAGTAGTAATGGCATAGCGGCATTCCGTATTCACACTGGCAGGGCGGGGCGCATGTCGCTACAATTCCCGCTTGCCCGAACCTAGCGTCGGACCGGTCCCCAGCACCGCGTCCGCGCTTTGCTGCAACCGGATTTTGGCCGGTGCATGTCGGAGTCCCCCGCAGCCATAGCGAGATTCCCGTGACCCAACCCGCAATCCTTGTCCTCGAAGACGGCACCGTGTTCGAGGGGCAATCCGTAGGCGCCCCCGGGCTGTCGGTCGGCGAGGTGGTGTTCAACACCGCCATGACCGGCTACCAGGAAGTGGTGACCGATCCTTCCTACGCCCGCCAGCTGGTCACGCTGACCTACCCGCATATCGGCAACACCGGTTGCACCGACCAGGACGACGAGGCCAAGAAGGTCTGGTCGGCCGGTTTGATCGTGCGCGATGTGCCGCGCCGCCCCAGCAGCTGGCGCAGCCAGGTGTCGCTGCCGGAATGGCTGCAGGCGCGCAGCGTGGTCGCCATCGCCGGGATCGACACCCGCAAGCTGACCCGCATCCTGCGTGAGAAGGGCGCCCAGAACGGTGCGCTGATGGCCGGTGAAGTCAACGTCGAGCAGGCCCTGGAAGCGGCGCGCAAGTTCCCCGGCCTGAAGGGCATGGACCTGGCCAAGGTCGTCAGCACCGACAAGTCCTACGCCTGGCGCGAAGGCCAGCTCGACCTGGACAGCAACCAGTTCGTCAGCGCCGCGCCCAAGTACAAGGTCGTCGCCTACGACTACGGCGTGAAGCTCAACATCCTGCGCATGCTCGCCGAGCGCGGCTGCGAGGTGACGGTGGTGCCGGCACAGACGCCGGCCGCCGAAGTGCTCGCAATGAAGCCCGATGGCGTGTTCCTGAGCAACGGCCCGGGCGATCCGGAACCGTGCGACTACGCCATCGCCGCGATCCAGGAATTCGTCGCCCGCAAGATCCCCACCTTCGGCATCTGCCTCGGCCACCAGCTGCTGGCGCTGGCCGCCGGCGCCAGGACCGTGAAGATGGCGCTCGGCCACCATGGTGCGAACCACCCGGTGCAGGACCTGGACGATGGCCGGGTGATGATCACCTCGCAAAACCACGGCTTCGCGGTCGATGAGACCACGCTGCCGTCCAACGTGCGTGTGACCCACCGCTCGCTGTTCGACGGCACCAACCAGGGCATTGCCCTGACCGACGCGCCGGCCTTCAGCTTCCAGGGACATCCGGAAGCCTCGCCGGGACCGCGCGACGTGGCGCCGCTGTTTGATCGCTTCACCGCGCTGATGGCGGGGCAGAAGGCGTGATCCCGGGCCGGCACGCGCACCGCGCCTGCCGCCCGCGATCCGCCCAGCACTGTCCGCTGCTCCCCACCGATCCATCCTGACAGGCGGCCGCCGCCCCGCGACCGCCCAGATCTCGAGAAGAAAATGCCCAAGCGCTCAGACATCCAGACCATCCTCATCATCGGTGCCGGCCCGATCGTCATCGGCCAGGCTTGCGAGTTCGACTACTCCGGCGCGCAGGCGTGCAAGGCGCTGCGCGATGAGGGTTACCGCGTGGTGCTGGTCAACAGCAACCCGGCCACGATCATGACCGACCCGAACATGGCCGATGCCGTGTACATCGA
>Ga0160435_1000418_pt1 | contig 14850 bp, 11 predicted proteins | sample HID1973K_E0MG_FD_108213 | JGI IMG/M metagenome (GOLD analysis project Ga0160435, IMG submission 108213) | Enriched mosquito-associated microbial communities from UW Madison campus, WI, USA - HID1973K_E0 MG | ecosystem: Host-associated > Arthropoda: Insects > Digestive system > Unclassified ...
CGCATCCTCTCGGACCAGCGGGGGGAGCGGTGGCGCCGGTGCCACCGCGGGGAGCGCGACGTCGGTCGGGACGGGTTCTGCGCCCTCGTGCGGGATCGCGATGAGGAAGACCGCACCGCCTCCCGCCGCATCTGCGACCCGCACATTTCCACCGTGGGCACGCGCGATGACCTGCACGATGTTCAGCCCGAGGCCGCTGCCACCGTTCTCGTCGCCTCGATGGAACCGTTCGAACACGAGCGGCTTCGCCTCGTCGGGAACACCGGCGCCATGGTCGCGGACCCAGAATTCCACGGCGCCCGGCACGACGCGGCTGCCGATCACGATGTCGCCGCGGCCGTGCGTCACAGCGTTCTGCGCCAGCTGCAGCAGCGCCTGCGTCAATCGATCGGCATCCGCTTCGATCACGACGTCGGCGATACTCCCAGGGATGACCGACGCTCCCGCGAGCGACGACGCCTTTCGAACGACCTGCTGCATGAGGTCCCCGGCGTCCACCGGCATCGTCTTGATCGGTGAGGGACCATGCAGGGATGCCGCGCTCGCGAGGTCCTGCACGAGCCCTGCCATGCGATCGAGCTCGTCGACGGCGAGGTCGCGTGAGGACACGGCATCCGCGGGGTCGTTCGGATCCATGACCTCCAGGTTGCCGCGAACGATCGTGATCGGCGTTTTCAGTTCGTGTCCGACGTCGTTCAGCAGCTGCCGCTGCGAGTCGAGCGCCGCATCGAGGCGGTCGAGCATGGCGTTGATCGTCTCGGCGAGATCGGCCACATCGTCGCGGCCATCGATGGGAAGCCGCTCATCGAGCGATTGGCCCGACACGCGTTCGGCCGTCTCACGCATGCGTCGCAGCGGGCGCAGGAGACGGGTCGACACGATGAAGGCGACGGCGGTGACCACCAGCAGTGCGCCACCGGCTGCCCAGAGGTAGGCCTGGCCGGCATGGCCGAGCTCAGCCAGTTCCGCGTCGATGTCGTAGGCGAGGACGAACACCGTCTCTTCGGCGGCGGTAGCGCCATCGACCGCGATCGGGGCGGCCAGATAGCGCCACGCGACGCCGTCCGCGAGATACGAGCCGATGATGGGATCGCCTTCTGCGACGGCCCCGGCGGCGTGCGCTGCGAACCCCGGCGCGGACGTCAGGTCCACATCGAGTCGGATACCCGGCTTCATCACCGCGCGCCCGCCGATGAGGCCGAGCGCGCCCGTATTGTCATCGGGGCTCATCCGCTGCACGACTTCGTAGAGGGCGGAGTCTGCGGCGTCCCAGGTACCGCGGCCGTCCGCCCCGTTCTCGACGATGAAGCGGGCGGAGTCGAGGTTGTCGTGCAGGCGATCGTCGATATTGCGGAGGATGTTGGCCCGCTCGACGAAGAACACGGTGATGCCCACCGACGCCAGCCCGAGGGCCGCGACAAGCGTGATCGCCGTCACGATGCGCGTCCGTACCGACACGGCGACGCGCCGGCGGTGGCGTGCGGGCTGATCCATGACTTCAGTATCACGAGTCCGGGCGCGCGCCCGGTGGAGTCTAAGAGAGGTCTCACACCGCCCTTGCCCGGCGCGTGGTGGGATCGAGGTGTGTCCGATGTCCGCGATTGCGAAGCCGACCTCCTCGGCGATGCGCTCGACCTCGACCCCACCACGCTCACAGTGATCAGCCGCGAGCCGCTGGGTCGCGGCGTCGTGGCGGGCTACCGGATTCCCGCAGAGTCGGAGGCGATCGCCTACGTCGACACCTCGCTCCTCGACGTCGCCGCCGAAACCGGGCTCGCGCTCGAGGGTGTCGCCCGTGTCTGGATGCATCCGGCCGATCCTCATCTGCCTGCGCTGGTGCCCGCGGCCTTCGGGCATGCAGCGCAGGAACTGCTCGCGCGCATCGGCATCGCGGCGACGGGGTCGCCGGAGATGATCGCGTATCGCCCCGGCCGTCGAGCAGTTCTGCGGGTCGCTGGGCCCGCGGGCGACCATGCGTGGGTCAAGGTGGTCCGCCCGTCGCGCGTGGAGCGCATCGTCGAGGTGCACGCCGCTCTCCGCACAGCGGGCCTTCCGGTGCCCGCCGTTCGCGGGTGGTCACCCGAGGGGCTGCTGGTGCTCGATGGCGCCGAGGGTATCGCCGCGACCGACGCCCCGTGGCATCCGCTCGCGCTCCTCGACCAGATTGATGAGCTCCGTGAGCGACTGGCCGTCGCAGAGCTGCCCGGGAGGGCGCGCACCTCCCTCCTCTCCCGGCGGGACTGGTACGCCGAGCGGCTTGTGCGGGCACTTCCAGAGCACGCGGACGATATCGTCTCGATCGCCGCGTCGATCGGCGACGATGCGCCGGATGCCGCGCGGGTCGTCATCCATGGTGACCTGCATCTCGGGCAGCTCTTCCTCGAAGCCGGCACCGGACGGATCAGTGGGCTCATCGATGTCGACACCGCCGGCCGGGGCGACCCCGTCGACGACCTCGCGGCCTTTCTCGGCCACATCGTCGCCAGCGCGACCCTCACCGCGCACCTGCGTGATGCCGGTCACGTGTGGGCGTTGGCGGACGCGGCATGGGAGCGGTGGGGCCACGAGTCGCGCGCGGGTGCACTGTCGGCGGTGCACCTGCTGGGCCACGCTCTCGCCGCGACCCAGCTGGGTGACGGCGACCGTGCGTTCGGTCTGCTCGCTGTCGCGCGCACGCTCCTGGTGGACGTCGACCAACCTAAGGTCCCTCTCATCGGCGCCTTCGAGGCGGCTTACGACCGCCGAGCACGCTGAATGCAGCGCGGTCGTACGATCGCGGCCCCCACACGGAGGAGACATCATGAAGAACAAGAAATGGGTCGTATACGGCGTGACCGGAATTGTCGGGATCGGCATCCTCGCCGGTGGCGCCGGCGCTGCCGCGGCAGCCATGGATCTGCGCGCCGCAGACGGCACGACCATTCCCGGTGGTGGACTCACCGGAAAGAACGGAACCCTGCTCGAACGCCCCACCATCCAGCTGAGCGTCGCCGGCTCGGCGGTCACCGTGGTCTCGGCTCCCTCGCCCACACCTGTGGCGAGCGCCGTGTCCCCGGCCACGCCTGCGTCGCCGGTCTCGGCTGCCTCGCCGGCCACGCCCGCGTCGCCGGTCTCCGCTGCGTCGCCCGTGTCCGCCGCGTCGCCAGTCTCCGTCGCGTCGCCGGTCTCGGCTGCGTCGCCCGTGTCGGCGCCGAGCCCCGCGACGCCGCCGTCAGCCGCATCCCCCGCCAGCCCCGTCTCGGCAGCGAGTGCGGGCTCGGTGGCGTCCGCCGGGTCCAACTGACGAACGTCGTCAGCCACGACGCCCTCCGCTCTCGAGCCGAGGGCGTCGTGCCGTCCACATTCCGTAGGCTGGGGGCATGAACAGAGGCCTGCTGTGGACCATCCTCGGAGTGATCGCGGCGATCGTGATCGCGTGGTTCATCGTCGACATCGCGCTGAAGGCTGTCTTCTTCATCGCGAAGCTCGCGGTCGTCGCCGTCGTCGCGCTGATCGTCTTCCTGCTGCTGCGGTGGGTGTTCCGCCGCCGCGACGCCTGACGGCGAGCCTGACCTCGACGCCTGACGGCGAGGCGCCTCACACGTCGTAGAGTTCCCCGACCCGCTGCCGCAACTGCACGCTGCACGCGGCCACGGCGGCGCGCCAGTCGGTGATCGCATCGTCCTGCGCGTTGTCCGAGACTGCCTTCAGCACACGGATCGGGATGCCGAACTGCTGCGCCACCCAGATGTAGGCGTACGTCGCCATATCGACGAGCGAGCCGCCCAACTCGCGGATCGCGGCCACCGTCGCGGCATCGTCGACGAAGTGATCGCCGGTCGCGATCGTCGCACCCTCGCGGCCCGCGATCGTCACGATCGGAGGAAGCGACACGTGCTGACCCGCGATGCCGTCGACGTCGGACACGTCGTGTTGGATGGCGGCCGTCACATCGTGCACGCCCACCGTCGCGGCATCCACTGCGCCGGCGGTGCCGACGACCAGGATCTCGTCGTACACGTCGGCATCGAGGGCACGCGTGAGCGCATAGGTCGCCTGCAGCTTGCCCGGCCCGGTCACCAGTCGCGCAAACCCTTCGAGTTCGGCGGGGAACGCGACGAGTTCGGATTCAAGGGCAGCGACCAGGAGCTTCACCCCACCATTGTCCCACCCGCCGATTTCCCCCGGCCCGTGCGGTGCCGCGAGCCCGCCCCGGTCGGACAGGATGGGAAGGCGCGGAGATGTCCGTGCGGGAGGGAGACGACATGACGTTCAGCTCGGTCGACCTGGAGGCGCCGGACGGCATCTCGGCCCGGCTCGGATGGGACCCGCGGACGAGTGTGCACGACCGGCGGCGCCTGCTGGCCCGGGAACTCGTGGCCGCGCGGCTGGGATGCGACCCCGCTGAGGTGCGGGTCGACCGCGAGGCGCCGCGGGGATTCGGATACCATCGCCGTCTCATCGCCACCCGCGACGGCGTCGACCTGCCGCTCACCATCATGACCGCGAGTCACCGTGCGGCGACCGTCGTCGCCGTGTGCGAACCCGACGTGCGCATCGGCCTCGATCTGCGCGACTCGACTCCCGACGCCCGCGAGCTGTCCATCATGCGTCGGCACAGCCACCTTTTCGACGAGTCGAACGTCCTCGATCTGCTGGACCATTGGACGCGGGTCCAGGCCGTCCTCGAAGCCGACGGCCGCGGCACGAGGGTGCTGCCGGAGCGGGTCAAGCTCGGGACGGGGCGCCACACCGGTTGGATCCCCGACCGCGACGCGGTCTACACCGTCACCGACCTCTCCCGCGACGGCTGGGTGATCACGATCGCCCACGCGGCTCCCGAGGCTCCGCGCCGACGGCTCTTCGCCTAGGCCGACGCCTCTCCCGGCGCGGCGAGGGCCGCGTCGAGCTCGGCGAGCCACGCGCGGGCGTTCCCGTCCGAGGGGGCACGCCAGTCCCCACGCGGCGACAGCGACCCGGCGGGGGAGACCTTCGGCGCGTTCGGGACGGCGCTGCGCTTGAACTGGGCGAACCCGAAGTACCGCTGCAGGAAGACGCGCAGCCACTGCACGACGGTCTCGCGGTCGTAGGCGTAGCGATCGTCGCTCGGGAAACCGGCCGGCCAGGAGCCGGCATCCGCATCGTGCCACGCCTGCTCCGCCAGGAACGCGATCTTCGACGGCCGCAGGCCGTAGCGGAGCACGTGGAAGAGCGTGAAGTCGTGCAGCGCGTAGGGTCCGATGGTCGCTTCGGTGGACTGCACCTCGCCGTCTTCGCCGGCCGGCACCAGCTCGGGGCTGATCTCGGTGTCGAGCACCGCCTGAAGGACTTCCTTGGCGCGATCGGTGAGGGTCGTGCCGGACTCGTCGCTGTGGGCTATGACCCAGCGGATGAGGTGCTGGATGAGGGTCTTGGGGACGCCGGCGTTGACCCCGTAGTGCGCCATGTGGTCGCCGACGCCGTAGGTCGCCCATCCGAGGGCGAGCTCGGACAGGTCGGACGTGCCGATCACGATGCCGCCACGCTGGTTCGCCAGCCGGAACAGGAAGTCGGTGCGCGCACCGGCCTGCACGTTCTCGAACGTGACGTCGTACACGGGCTCGCCGCGACCGAAGGGGTGATCGATCCCCTTGAGGATCTCGGTGGCCATCGGGCGGATGTCGATCGTCTCGATCGTGGCGCCGATGGCCTCGGCCAGTGCGATGGCATTCGATTTGGTGTGGTCGCCGGTAGCGAATCCGGGCATCGTGTAGGCGAGGATGTCGCTGCGCGGACGGCCCATCCGGTCCATCGCCCGTGCGACGACCAGCAGCGCGTGCGTCGAGTCGAGTCCGCCCGAGACGCCGATCACGGGCTTCGGCTGCCCGATGGCGCGCAGACGCTGCTCCAGTCCCGACACCTGGATGTTGAACGCCTCGTAGCAGTCGAGGTCGAGGCGGGCGGGGTCGTCGGGCACGAAGGGGAAGCGGTCGAGCGGGCGGCGAAGACCGGTGACGGATGCCGCGGGCTCGAGGGTGAACTCGATCACGTCGGGCCACGTGCCCACCTCGCGCCTGTTGTCGTCGAAGGTGCCCTGCCGGAGGCGGTCCTGTCGGAGCCGGTCGAGGTCGATGTCGGCGACGGCGATCCGTGGGCCGTCGGGGAAGCGCTCCGTCTCGGCGAGCAGCGTGCCGCCCTCGTAGATCATGGTCTGTCCGTCCCACGACACGTCATTCGTGGATTCGCCCTGACCCGCGGCGGCGAAGACGTACGCCGCGAGACAGCGCTGAGACTGGGATTGGACGAGGGCGCGGCGATCCTCGGCACGCGCGATCGTGATGGGGCTTCCGGAGAGGTTGAGGAGCACGGTGGCGCCGGCGAGGGCTGCGCGGGAGGACGGCGGCACCGGCACCCACATGTCTTCGCAGATCTCGGCGTGGACGACGAGCCCCGGGACGTCCGTCGCGCGGAACAGCAGGTTCGTGCCGAACGGAACGGACGTGCCGAGGAGCTCGATCGCGTCGGGAGCGTTGTCGCCGCCGCGCGCATACCAGCGCGCCTCGTAGAACTCCCGGTAGGTGGGCAGGTGTGATTTGGGCGCGACGCCGAGGATGCTCCCGCGATGGATCACGACGGCGCAGTTGTAGAGCCTTGACTCGACGTGGAGGGGCGCACCGACGACGAGGACGGGGGCGAGGTCGGCGGATGCCGCGACGATCCGCTCGATGGCCGTGAGGGTGGCATCCAGGACGGGGTCCTGCATGACGAGGTCTTCGATCGCGTAGCCGGTGAGGCAGAGCTCGGGGAACACCGCGACGGCGACCCCCTCGGCGTCGCACTCGGCGGCGGCGGCGAGCACGGCGTCGGCGTTGCTCAGCGGGTCGGCGATCGCCACCGGGACGGTGCAGGCCGCCACTCGCGCATAGCCGTGCCGGTACGGGTTCTCGAAGGGCAGGTCCTCGCTCACCGCCCCAGTCTCGCAGGTGCCCGAGTCGAGCGGGCAAGGGGGTGTCGGAGGCGGCGATTAGGGTCTAGAGCGGAAGGGTGACATGCGATACATCGAAGACGACGGCCGGATCGTCTGGAGCGCGAGCGACCTCAAGGCGGCAGCCGAGTGCGAGTTCGCGTGGCTCCGAGCGATCGACGCGAAGCTCGGGAGACTTCCGGCGGTCGATGACCCCGAAGACCTGACCCTCGCTCGGGCGGGGCGCTTGGGCACTCAGCACGAACTCCGGGTCCTGGAGGAGTACCGCGCACGCTTCCCCGGCCGGGTGGTGGAGATCCCCGAGACGCGTTCGTCGGATGCCGCAGCCCTCGCCGCCGCGGTCGCCGCCACGGATGCGGCCCTCGCCGATCCCGATGTCGCCGTTGTCTACCAGGCGGCCTTCGCGACCTCCGAGTTCGTGGGATTCGCCGACTTCCTGGTGCGCGATGACGACGGCAGCTGGATCGTGCAGGACACCAAGCTCGCCCGCCGCGCGAGAGTCACCGCGCTCATGCAGCTGGCCGCATACGTCGATCAGCTCGACCGACTCGGCGTCCCGCGCTCCGACCGGGTGCAGCTGCTCCTCGGCGACGGCTCCGTGTCGGAGCACGCCGTGCGCGACCTGCTGCCGGTGTTCGGGCTGCGTCGCGATCGACTCCGGGCACTCATCGCCGACCGTGATGTCCCCGCGGGCGCGGCGGGCGCCTCGCTCGCCTGGGGTGACGAGCGCGGCGCACTCCGGGTCGTCGCGTGCGGGCGCTGCGCCACGTGCGACCTCGAGGTCATCGCGCAGCGCGACCTCCTCCTCGTCGCAGGCATGCGCCCGGTGCAGCGCGATCGGTTGCGAGCTGCCGGTGTCGTCACGATCGACGCGCTCGCCGCCGCGCGCGAGGCGCCGCCGCGCATGTCGTGGGACACCTTCGCGGGCCTCCGCACCCAAGCCCGACTGCAGCTCGAGAGCCCGGCGGGCGGGGTCGCGCCGGTGGCATCCGGCGTCCCGGTCGCGGTGCCGACCTTCGAGGTGGTCTTCCCGAAGGCGCTCGGGGCACTGCCGCGGCCGTCGCGCGGCGACCTGTTCTTCGATTTCGAGGGCGACCCGCTCTACACCGAGGGTGCCGGCGCGAACGGCGTCACGAGCTGGGGCATCGACTACCTCTTCGGGTGGGTCGATCTCGACGAGCAGTATTCGGCGCTGTGGGCGCACTCGTTCGCCGAGGAGAAGGCCGCGCTGGAGCAGTTCCTCGACTTCGTCGCCCTCCGTCGGCAGACCCACCCGGATCTGCACATCTATCACTACGCGCCCTACGAGCCGTCGCATCTGCTCGCGATGGCGGCGCGCCACGGCGTCGGCGAGGCGGCTGTCGACCGGCTGCTCGCCGAGGGCGTCTTCGTCGACCTGTACCCGATCGTGCGGCGTGCGCTGCGGGTCGGGTCGCGGTCGTACTCGATCAAGAAGCTCGAACCGCTCTACATGGGTGACGAGGTGCGCACGAGCGACGTGCAGCGCGGCGACGACTCGATCGTCCGCTACGTGGAGGCCCGGGCCCTGCAGGATGCCGGCGACGCGGCATCCGCGCAGGAGATCTTCGACGATCTCGCCGACTACAACCGGTACGACTGCGTGTCTACGCGGCGGCTGCGCGACTGGCTCGTCGACCGCGCGCGGGAGGCGAATCTCGTGCCGTCGCGCGACCCCGACGCGGGGGAGGTCGTCTACGAACCGTCGCACCGCGCCGAGTCACTGTCACGGCTCGCCGCCGACGCGGGCGACGAGACCGCCGCCGAAGCGCTGCGGCTCGGAGCCGCGGCGATCGACTACTACCCGCGCGAGTCGAAGACCTTCTGGGCGACGCACTTCCTGCGACTGCGGGAGCCGGTGTCGGTCTGGGAGGACACCCGCGACGTCGTGGTGGTCGACCGCGACCGCTGCCGTGTCGTCACCGACTGGCACCTGCCCGAGGGCGCCCGCGTGCACCGCCGCATCGTCGAGATTCGCGGCGACCTCGCCCCCGGGACGCGGCTCGTCGAGGGGCAGAGCCCGTACGCCGTCTACGAGGTTCCGGCACCGTTCCCGATCGAGACGAGCCCGCGCTGGATCCACGCCGCGCGGACGGTGAAGGTCGTCGACGTGCTGGACGACGGCGTGGTGATCGAGGAGAACGCGTACCAAGGGTTCACGTGGCAGGAGCTGCCCGTCGCGCTCACGCCGCAGGCGCCGCCGATGGCCGGGAGCCAGCAGGCAGCGATCGACGAGTGGGCGGACGCCGTGCTCGCGGCGGGCGGCGATCTGCCGGCCGACCCCGCGAGCGACCTGCTGCTGCGTCGGCAACCGCGTCTCGCCGGTGGTGCTGCGCTCCCGCGCACGGGCGACGACATCGACGACATCGCCGCTGCCCTCGTCGCGCTGGAGGACAGCGCGCTGTCGGTGCAGGGGCCTCCGGGAACGGGGAAGACCTACGTCGGCTCGCACGTCGTCGCGCGGCTCGTCCGCGAGCGCGGATTCCGCGTCGGGGTGGTGGCGCAGTCGCACAACGTCGTCGAGCACATGCTCGATCGGATCGTGGATGCCGGTGTGCCGAAGGCGCAGGTCGCGAAGGCGCCGAAGGGCCCGGCGACCGGCGCCGAGTCGTTCACCGTCATCGCGAAGAACGGCATGGCGCCGTACATCGCCGAGCAGCAGGCGGGTTTCGTGGTCGGCGGCACCGCGTGGGACCTCACTCACGCCGGCCGGATCGGCCGTCGCAGCCTCGATCTGCTCGTGATCGACGAGGCCGGGCAGTTCTCGCTCGCGTCGACCATCGCGGTGTCGATGGCAGCCTCGCGGGTGCTCCTGCTCGGCGACCCGCAGCAGCTCCCGCAGGTGAGCCAGGGCACGCATCCCGAGCCGGTCGACACGTCGGCGCTCGGGTGGGTCATGGACGGGGCCTCGGTGATCCCGCCGGAGCGCGGCTACTTCCTCGCGCAGACCCGGCGGATGCGTCCCGAAGTCGCCGGGCCCGTCTCCGAGCTGTCGTACGCCGGACGCCTCGCGGCGCACCCCGACACCTCGGTGCGAACACTCGACGGCGTGGCATCCGGGGTCATCACCGTGCCGATGGCGCACACGCGCAATGCGACGCAGTCGCCCGAAGAGGCCGAGCGGGTCGTCGAGCTCGTCCGCGGGCTGCGCGGCCGGGCGTGGAACGACGGGACGGGGGTGCGGCCGCTCGAGGACCGCGACATCATCGTGGTGACCCCGTACAACGCACAGCAGGTGCTCGTCGAGGAAGCCCTCGCCGCAGCCGGCTTCGCCGACGCTCCCGTCGGGACGGTCGACCGGTTCCAGGGCCAGGAAGCCGCGGTCGTGATCGTGTCGCTCGCGGCGTCATCCGGTCGCGATGCGCCGCGCGGGCTCGAGTTCCTGCTGCTGCAGAACCGGATCAACGTGGCGGTGAGCCGCGCGATGCACACCGCGTATGTCGTCTACAGCACGGGGCTGCTCGACGACCTGCCGCGCACCCCCGAGGGCGTCGCCCGCCTCAGCGCGTTCGCCCGGCTCGTCGGCGCCGCCTGACCGTTGGATCCGTTGCCATCGATCACGCCGCACGGATGCCGCGCGGCGTCGCGTCAGACGGTGCCGTACAGGCGGTCGCCGGCGTCGCCGAGTCCGGGCACGATGTAGCCCTTCTCGTTGAGGCGCTCGTCGAGGGATCCGAGGACGAGGGTCACGTCGCGGTCGCCGACCTGCTTCTCGATCGCCGCGAGGCCTTCCGGAGCCGCGAGGATGCAGACCGCGGTGACGTCCTGCGCGCCGCGAGCGAACAGGAAGTCGATGGCCGCGCCGAGGGAGCCTCCGGTCGCCAGCATCGGGTCGAGGACGAAGCACTGACGGTCGCTGAGGTCGTCGGGCAGGCGCTCGGCGTAGGTGTAGGGCTCGAACGTCTCCTCGTTGCGGGCCATCCCGAGGAAGCCGACCTCGGCGGTGGGGAGCAGCTTCGTCATCCCCTCGAGCATTCCCAGCCCGGCCCGAAGGATGGGGACGACGAGCGGACGCGGCTCGCTGATCTTGACGCCCGTCGTGCGGGTGACGGGGGTGTCGATCTCGATCTCCTCGACGCGGACGTTCCGCGTCGCCTCGTAGGCGAGGAGGGTGATGAGTTCTTCCGTCAGCTGGCGGAACACCGGCGACGAGGTGCGCTTGTCGCGCAGCACCGTCAGCTTGTGGGTGATGAGGGGGTGGTCGGCGACGTGCACACGCATGCGACCAGGCTACCCGGGCTACGCTGACGGCGTGAGTCTGCCTGTCCGCCCCGCCGACGACGCGGCCATGCGGCGGGCGCTGGCGCTCGCCGACGAGGCCGCGCATCACGCGGACGTCCCGGTCGGGGCAGTCGTCATCGCCGAAGACGGTGCCGTCCTCGGGGAGGGACGGAACCTCCGCGAGCGCCACGGCGACCCGCTCGCGCACGCCGAGATCGTGGCGCTGCGGGCCGCGGCATCCGCTCTCGGATCGTGGAACCTGGAGCACTGCACCCTCGTCGTGACGCTCGAGCCGTGCGTCATGTGTGCGGGGGCGATCCTGCAGGCGCGGGTGGGCCGCGTCGTGTTCGGCGCGTGGGACGAGAAGGCGGGCGCCGCGGGGTCGATGCACGACCTGCTGCGCGACCGCCGTCTGCCGCACCGCGCCGAAGTCGTGGGCGGACTGCGAGCGGATGAGGCGGCGGCACGACTCACCGCGTTCTTCGAGGCGCGCAGGCGCCCCTGAGGGACTCAGTCCGAGGAGCTGAGGATGATCGCCTCGGTCGGCGGCGCCGGATGCTGCGGCGCGCCGATGTAGCCGATCAGCTCGAGGAGCGCGCGGCGGAACTCGACGGGGCGCTCGAGGTGGGGCGCGTGGCCGACGCCCTCGAGCGCGAGCTCGCTCACCTGTCCGCCCGCGTCGACATAGGCCTGCAGCACATCGCGGGTCTGCGACACCATCGGCTGCGCCGGTGCGACCTCCTCGCCGGGCCAATCCGGGACGATCCCGAGCGCGCCGAGGTGGTTGATGTCGGAGAACGAGGCGTCCGAGACGACCGCATCGGCGTCGCCGTGCACCCACAGGATCGGGGGCTTCTCATCGAGGTCGACGATCGACGACACGTTGAAGTATTTCGGTGCGAGGGTGTTACCGACGCCGATCCGACCGGGGGCGAAGCCGGGCCAGTGCTCGCTCGCCGTCGCGTCGCCCGGGAAGTTGCCGGTCGCCGTGGAGGTCGAGAGCATCGACTCGACCCAGATGTCCTCGTGCTCCGTCGTGTACCCCGGCGCGACGAAGCCGTTGCGGAAGATGTTCCGCGGCGACGTGGGCGCCTCGTCGCTCGCGTCGCGCTGGTTCAGCCGTTCGACGAAGTCGGGGTTGGTGCCGCCCGCGCCGCACCCGGCGTCGTCGTCGGTCAGGCGGCTGCCGTCCCGGCGGGTGCCGCCGAAGCCGTAGGGGGAGGCGGGCGCCTGCAGGGTGAGCGAACGCACCGGGTGCTCGAGCGCGTACTGCATGATCACGGCGCCGCCGAGGCTCCAGCCGACGAGGTGGGCGGACTCGATGCCGAGTTCGGCCAGGGTTGCGTGCAGGTCGTCGCTGAAATCGCGGACGCCGCGGGTGGCGTCCACGGGCATGTGCTCGGTGTCGCCGAAGCCGCGAAGGTCGACGGCCAGCACTCGCAGCTCTGCCGGAAGATCCTGCATGAGCTCCTGCCAGAACAGGCTCGACGCGACGTTGCCGTGTACGAAGACGATCGTCGATTCGTCGGCCGTGTCGGGGCTGTCGGCGGTGCGCTCGAGGATGTTGACGCTCAGCCGGTCCGTGTCGATCAGTCGGGACGTGATTCCGTCGAGGAGGGTCATGCCCCGATGATAGGCCCGCTTCTTTTGCGCTCCCAGGCTCTTGCGTCGGGCGGGAGAGTGCGTCAGAGCGGGCAGGTCGCGGGCGGCGGATGCCAGGATGGAAACATGACGCACCACCCCCTCCCGACCGTCGCCATCCTCGGAGCAGGCTCGATGGGCGGTGCGATCGCCCAGGGCATCGCGCGCTCCGGTGGGGGGACCGCGGTGACGGTGACGAACCGTTCCACGGCGAAGGCGGCCGAACTCGAGGGCCTCACCGGGGTGACGAGCCTCGCTCTCGCCGACGTGCCGACCGCGAACACGGATGCCGCGGCATCCGCCGACATCGTCCTCATCGGAGTGAAGCCGGCGATGGTGCCCGACCTCCTGCGTGAGATCGAGGGTCACCTCCGGCCCGGCACGCTCGTCGTGAGCCTCGCCGCAGGGGTGACGATCGCGACGTTCGAGTCGATCGTCGGAGACGCCATCCCCGTCGTGCGCTCGATGCCGAACACTCCCGCCGTGGTCGGCAAGGCCGTCACCGGCATCGCGGGTGGGACGACCGCGACGCCCGAGCACCTCGCGTCGGTGCGCCGTCTGTTCGAGACGTGCGGCGTCGTCATCGAGGTGCCGGAGGAGAAGATCGACGCGCTCTCGACGATCTCGGGTTCCGGCCCCGCCTACGTGTTCCTCCTCGTGGAGGCGCTCACCGAGGCCGCCCGCGGAAAGGGCTTCGACGAGGCCGACGCCCGCGTGATGGCGGAGCAGACCTTCATCGGTGCGGCAGCGCTGCTGGCGGCCTCGGGGGAGGACCCCGCGGAGCTCCGCCGCCGCGTCACGAGCCCCAAGGGCACGACCGAGCGCGCGATCGGCGTCCTGCAGACCGGCAACCTCGACGGGCTCTTCGCCCAGGCGACGGATGCCGCTCTCGCCCGCGCCCGGGAGCTCGCCGCCGGCGCGTGAGCGTGGCGGAGCGGTCCGCAGCCCTCAGCTTTCGCTGAGCGTGACCGCCTCGGCGGTGTCGATCTCGCTCGGGTGCGTGGTGCGGTGGGCTCCGGAGATGCGCGCGCGGAGGCCGTAGAGGACGGCCGCCCCGAGGGCGGCGCAGACGGCGGCCAGCAGGTACGGCGCACCGGCTCCAAGGGCCGCCAGTGCGGTGCCCGCGGGGGCCCCGATGGCCCCGCCGAAGAAGCGGAACCCGGAGTAGGCGGAGCTGGCGACGGCGCGGGGCAGCCGCGTGGCTTCCATCGCGGCTTCGGTGAGGATCGTGTTGACCGCTCCGATCTCGACGCCGAGGACGACGACGCACACGACCAGGGCGGGCCGGTTTCCGACGCTGAGCGAAGCGGCGACGTGCGTGAGCGCGAAGGCCGCGAGGAAGGCGAGGAGCACCCGCACGACGGAGTGACGACGGGTGAGGCGCGGCGCGATGACGACACCGGCGATCGCGAGGCCGATGCCGAAGCCCATCATGACGAGGCCGATGCCCACGGCCGGCAGTTGCAGTGCGTACGGGGTGTACGACAGGGTCACGAAGAACCCCGCGTTGTACAGGAACGCCACGACGCTGATCGCGAGCAGTCCTCGGTCGGCGAACGCCCGGAAGGGGGCCGCGAGAGCGCTGCGGGAGGGCGAATGGCCGGGATCCCGGACGAGCGCGAGGAGCGCGGCGACGCCGATCGCGAAGAGGGATGCCGTGCCCCAGAACGGCGCGAACCAGCCGATCTCGCCGAGGAGGCCGCCCACGAGCGGTCCGACCGCCAGCCCGATCCCGAGTGCGGCTTCGTAGAGGACTACGGCGTGGGCGCTGCGCCCGCCGGAGGCGGAGACGATCGAGGCGAGCGCGGTCGAGAGGAACAGGGCGTTCCCGAGGCCCCACAGGGCGCGGCTGGCGATCAGTGACCCGACATCGGGGGACAGGGCGCACCCGATCGCGGCGATCGCGATGACCGCGAGCCCCAGGAGCATGACCGCGCGGGTGCCGATGCGGGTGGACAGCCAGCTCGTGAAGAACATCGCCGAGGCGGTCACGGCGAGGTAGCTGGTGAACAGGAGCGACGTCTGCA
>Ga0160435_1000422_pt1 | contig 14676 bp, 11 predicted proteins | sample HID1973K_E0MG_FD_108213 | JGI IMG/M metagenome (GOLD analysis project Ga0160435, IMG submission 108213) | Enriched mosquito-associated microbial communities from UW Madison campus, WI, USA - HID1973K_E0 MG | ecosystem: Host-associated > Arthropoda: Insects > Digestive system > Unclassified ...
CGACGGACCGTCGCCAAGTATCGTGAGCAACTGGATATCGCCCCGGCGCGCGAGCGCCGTCGCCATCACAAGCCGTTGCTGGCCCGCGCCGGCTGAGGGAACGCCCATGAACAAGCTCACCGTTTTGCTCGTCGACGATCACGAAGGTTTCATCAATGCTGCCATGCGGCATTTCCGCAAGGTCGAGTGGCTGGACATCGTCGGCAGCGCCGGCAACGGCCTGGAGGCGATCGAACGCTCCGAGAGCCTGCGCCCGCGCGTGGTCCTGATGGACCTGGCCATGCCCGAGATGGGTGGCCTGCAGGCTACCCGCCTGATCAAGACCCAGGACGACCCGCCCTACATTGTCATCGCCAGCCATTTCGACGATGCCGAGCACCGTGAACATGCGCTTCGCGCCGGTGCGGATAACTTCGTCAGCAAGCTGTCCTACATCCAGGAAGTCATGCCGATCCTGGAGGGCCTGTCGGAGGCGGGTGGTAATGAGTGAATCACGCATCCTGCTGATCGACAGCGATGCCGTGCGCGCCGAGCGCACCGTCTCGCTGTTGGAGTTCATGGACTTCAACCCGCGCTGGGTCACCGACGGCGCCGATCTCAATCCCGAGCGCCACCGCCACGACGAGTGGATGGCGGTGATGGTCGGCTCGGCCGACGATGCCGCCTCGGCCACGCGCTTTTTCGACTGGCTGGCCAAGGCCAAGCTGCCGCCGCCGGTGCTGCTGATGGCCGGCGAGCCGGGGGCGTTCGCCGCCGCCCATGGCCTGCACGAGGCCAATGTGTGGACGCTGGACACCCCCCTGCGCCACACCCAGCTCGAAGCGTTGCTGCGTCGCGCCAGCCTCAAGCGCCTGGACGCCGAGCACCAGGCCGGCACCCAGGCCGATACCGGCCCGACCGGCCAGAGCCAGGCGGTGCAGCAGTTGCGCCGGCTGATCGACCAGGTCGCCGCGTTCGATACCACCGTACTGGTGCTGGGCGAGTCCGGTACCGGCAAGGAGGTGGTGGCGCGCGCCATCCACCAGCAATCGCCGCGCCGTGATGGCCCGTTCGTGGCGATCAACTGCGGCGCGATCCCGCCGGACCTGCTCGAAAGCGAGCTGTTCGGCCATGAGAAAGGCGCCTTCACCGGCGCGCTGAGCGCACGCAAGGGCCGTTTCGAGATGGCCGAGGGCGGCACGTTGTTGCTCGACGAGATCGGCGACATGTCGCTGCCGATGCAGGTCAAGCTGCTGCGCGTGCTGCAGGAGCGCAGCTTCGAGCGCGTCGGCGGGGGCCAGACCATTCGCTGCAACGTGCGCGTGATCGCCGCGACCCATCGCAACCTGGAAACGCGCATTGGTGACGGGCTTTTCCGCGAAGACCTGTTCTACCGCTTGAACGTGTTCCCGATCGAAATGCCTTCGCTGCGCGAGCGCGTAGACGACCTGCCGATCCTGGTGCAGACCATTGCCGCCCAGCTGGCGCGCACCGGCCGCGGCGAAGTGCGCTTTGCCGAGGAAGCACTGCAGGCCCTGCGCGGCTACGAATGGCCGGGCAATGTGCGCGAGCTCACCAACCTGGTCGAACGCCTGGCGGTGCTGCATCCCGGCGGCCTGGTGCGGGTGCAGGACCTGCCGGCGCGCTATCGCGGCGATTTCCAGCCGCTGCCCGACGCCCTGCCGGTGGCGCCACCGTTGGCCGCCATCGCCGATGCCCCCGCCGCGGCCCTGCACGAGCGCCACAAGACCGCCGAGGACGCGGCCAATGCGGTCAACCTGCCCGACGACGGCATCGACCTGCGCGGGCACATGGCCAGCATCGAGCTGGCGCTGATCAACGAGGCGCTGGAACGCACCCAGGGCGTGGTCGCGCACGCCGCGCAACTGCTCGGCCTGCGCCGCACCACCCTGGTGGAGAAGCTGCGCAAGTACGGCATCGACCGCGAGCAGACTGAGTTGGCCGGCTGAGCCGGCTGGCCGCGAGACCCTAAGGATGGACGACCTCACCTCGCGAGGGCTGAAACTCACGGCCGCGTATCGCCAGAATCCTGGAACCCGCCTGCGTTTCGAAGCGCCGGTGGAGGTCGTTGCCGGCCTGGGCGTGCAGTGCAATGTGCAGGTCGGCGCTTTTACCTATTTCGTCTCCGGGCGCCTGAAGGGCCTGAAGTCGATCGGCCGCTATTGCTCGGTCGCCGCCGAGGTGAAGATCGGCGACCTCAATCATCCGGTCGACTGGCTGGGCACCTCCAGCTTCCAGTACAACCCAAAGCGCTTTGGTTGGCATGGCGAGGAGGTGGGCCGGGTGGCCGAGGCGCACCAGCCGCAGATGAAGGCGCGGCTCAAACCGGCCGTGGTGATCGGCCATGACGTGTGGATCGGTGCGGGCGTCCAGATTCTGCGCGGGGTCAAGGTCGGCGATGGCGCGATCCTCGCCGCCGGCGCGGTGGTCAGCCGCGATGTCCAGCCTTACCAGATCGTCGGCGGCGTACCCGCAGCGCCGATCCGGCTGCGCTTCCCGCAGCCGATCGTCGATGAACTGTTGGCGCTGCGCTGGTGGCAATACCATCCGCGCGACCTGGAAGGCGTCCCGTTCGCCGACATCCGCGCCGCAATCGACGAAATCCGCCGCCGCCGGGATGCCGGGCTGATCCAGCCATGGCAAGGCGTGTGGCAAACGTTTGTGGACGGCCGGGTCGAAGCTGAGGCAACGAACGCCTGAGCGTGGCCTGCGGCGGGCAAGCCGCCTTTGGCATGTGGATTGCATCACACCCAACGGGGCCGCCCGCCACGTTGGACTGACGGTTTCCCGACGCATTGTCCCGCCGAGGCCGTCATGCCAATCCCCGTCACCCGCCCGCTCCTGCCGCCGCTGGCCGAGTTCATGCCCTACCTGGAAAAGGTCTGGGCCAGCCGCACCTTGACCAACGGCGGCGAGATGCATCGGCAACTGGAGAAGGCGCTGGCCGAGTACCTCGGCGTCGAGCATCTGGCGCTGATGGCCAACGGCACCCTGGCCCTGGTGACCGCGCTGCAGGCATTGCGCATCACCGGTGAAGTCATCACCACGCCCTACTCTTTCGTCGCCACCGCGCACTCGTTGATGTGGAACGGAATCAAGCCGGTGTTCGTTGATGTCGACCCGGTGAGCTTCAATCTAGACCCGGCCCGGATCGAGGCAGCCATCACCCCGCAGACCACCGCGATCATGCCGGTGCATTGCTATGGCAATCCCTGCAACACCGCGGAAATCGAGCGTATCGCCGAGACCTACAACCTGCGGGTGATCTACGACGCCGCGCATGCCTTCGGGGTCGAGGACCAGGGCGGCTCGGTGCTGCGTCATGGCGACCTGAGCGTGCTGAGCTTCCACGCCACCAAGGTGTTCAACACCTTCGAGGGCGGCGCGATCATCTGTCCGGATGCGCGCACCTATCGGCGTATCGGCCACTTGAAGAACTTCGGCTTCGTCGACGAAACCACGGTGGTCGCGCCCGGCATCAACGGCAAGATGAGCGAGGTCAACGCCGCGTTCGGCCTCTTGCAGCTTCGCTATATCGACCAGGCCTTGGCACGCCGGGCGCAGATCGACCGCATGTACCGGGAGCGCCTGGGCGCCTTGCCGGGCATAGAGTGCATGCCGCCGCGACACGCGCAAGCGCGTGCCAACCACGCCTATTTCCCGATCCTTGTCGGCCCCGATTTCGCAATCAGCCGCGACGCGCTGTACCAGCACCTGCGCGAACACGGCGTCCACGCCCGCCGCTATTTCTACCCGCTGATCAGCGATTTCCCGATGTATCGCGGCCTGCCGTCCGCCGATCCGGATCGCTTGCCGGTGGCGCGCTCGGCCGCTTCGCGCGTGCTGTGCCTGCCGATCTACCCCGACCTTACCGACGCCCAGCTGGAGCGCGTGTGCGACCTGGTCAAGCGCGCCAGCCAGCGCACGCAGGCCGGTGCAGCCAGCAAGACGGCGGTTGCGCCGGCCGCTGCCGCATGAAGCTGGCGGCCATGCAGCCCTACTTCTTCCCCTACCTCGGCTATTACCAGCTGGCGGCGGGGGTGGATCGGTTCGTCTTTCTCGACGATGCCGCCTTCATCACCCGCGGCTTCATCCACCGCAACCAGGTGCTGCTGGACGGGCGCGCCTATCGCTTCACCTTGCCCGTGGCCCACGCCAGCCAGAACCGCAGCATCGCCGAGCATCGATTCGCGGGCGGCCCGGCGCGCTTGCTGGAGCAATTGCGCCACGGCTACGCACGTGCGCCGTATTTCCAGGCGATCTACGCAATGGTCGAGTCTGTCTGGACGGTCGGCAATGGCAACGTCGCCCGGGTCTGCGCCGCGTCCATCCGCGCGGTATTCGACTATCTTGGCTTGCCGCTGCGCAGCGACGACGCGTCCTCCCTGGCAGTACCCGGCCGTGGCCAGGACCGCATCCTCGCCCTATGCCATCAATTCGACGCCCGGGCGTACCACAACCCGCCCGGCGGCCGCGAACTGTATGCCGCCGACGCATTCCGCGCGGCAGGCGTGCAATTGCACTTCCTGCAACCGGCGCTTCCGCCCTACCCCCAGGGCCACGACCTTCCCTTCGTAGCGGGGCTGTCCATGATCGACGTACTGATGCACAACCGACCCGAGGCCGTGCGGCAGATGCTCGCTGCCGCCACGTTGGAGCAGGCCGCATGAACGCGCAGGTCCAGTATCTGCCTGCAGCAGCGGCGCAGCCGGCGCGCGTGCCGGTCATCGCGGTCATCCTGGCCGGCGGCCGCGGCACGCGCTTCGGCAGCGAGTTGCCGAAGCAGTTCGTCAAGCTGTCCGGGCGCATGGTGATCGAACACACGCTGGAGGTGTTCGAATATTGCGAGGCCGTGGACCGGATCGTCGTGGTCGTGCCGCCGGGTTACGAGGACACGATATGGGAGGCGGCGATGCGCAGCGGTTGGCGCAAGCTCGAGAAGGTCGTGCTGGGCGGCCGCGACCGCGCCGACTCCACCGCCTCGGCGCTGGCCGCGCTCGACCAGGAAGCCGACTACTGCCATGTCCTGGTGCATGACGCCGCGCGCCCGCTGCTGGATCGCGACATCCTCGAGCGTTGCCTGGATGCCCTGCAGCGACACAGCGTCGTGGATGTAGTGGTGCCGGCAAGCGACACGATCGTGGAAGTCGATGAACATGGCCACATCCAGGAAATTCCCGAACGCAGCCGCTTGCGCCGCGGGCAGACGCCGCAGGGCTTCCACCTGGGCGTCCTGCGCGAAGCCTATCGGCTTGCCCATGCGCGCGGCCTGTCCGGAGTGACTTGCGACTGCGGCGTGGTACGTCGGGAATTGCCCGATGTCGACATCGCCACCGTCGCCGGCTCGCCTTCCAACTTGAAGATCACCGACGGCGTCGACCTGTACATCGCCGAAAAGCTGATCCAGACCCGCGCCACGCAAACGGCACGCAACGATGAGTTGCTCGCCCAATTGCAGGACCGCGTGATCGTGGTCGTGGGCGCGTCCTATGGCATCGGCGCGGCCGTGGCGTCCCTGGCCCAGTCACATGGGGCACGCGTGCATCGCGCCGGACGCAGCAGTGGCAATGTCGACATCACCCGCCGCGAGGATCTGGCGCAACTGCTCGCCGACATCGCCGCACGCGAAGGTCGCATCGATGCGGTGGTCAACTCAGCCGCTTTGCTCGTTCGCAAGCCGCTGACCAGCGTCAGCGCCGAAGAACTGGGCCAAGTCATCGCCACCAACCTCACCGGCGCATTCGTACTGGCGCAGGCCGCGCATCCTTACCTGCGCCAGAGCCAGGGCTGCCTGGTGAACTTCGCCTCCAGTTCCTATACCCGCGGCCGTGCGTTCTACGCCGCTTACAGCGCGACCAAGGCCGGCGTGGTCAACCTGACCCAGGCCTTGGCCGAAGAATGGGCGGCCGAGCGTATCCGCGTGGTGTGCATCAACCCCGAGCGCACCCGCACGCCGATGCGCACGCGCAACTTCGGTAACGAGCCGGCCGAGAGCCTGCTAGACCCGGACGTTGTCGCCCGCGCCACCTTGCAGGCCCTGTGCTCCCCGCTGACCGGTGTGGTGTTCGATGTCCGTCGCGATGCTTGAGCCCACCGCCATGCTTACCGGCGGCGTGCGCCTGGCCGACGTGCAGCAGCGCGCCCTTGCCGTGCTGCAAGCGTTGGCGCAGTTCTGCGACCGCCATGGGCTGCGCTACTACCTCGTCGGCGGCACCCTGCTCGGCGCCCTGCGCCACGGCGGCTTCATCCCGTGGGATGACGATATCGACATCGCGCTGCCACGCGCCGACTACGAACGCCTGCTGGCCATGGCCGATGCGCTGCCCGTAGGCCTGCGGGCGATCCATCCCAGCATCGACACCGACACGCCCTATCCGTTCCTGGTGGTGTGCGATGCACGCTCGCGGCTGGTGATCGACTATGCGCGCCCGTTCAACCGGGGCATCGGCGTGGACGTCTTCCCGCTCGACGCGGTGCCGCCGCCCGGCTCGCGCCGCGACCTGCTGTTCAGCGCCATTGCCTTGATGCGCGCCTGGACGATGAACAAGCAACAGGGCTTTTACCGGCATCGGGTGGCAGCGCCGCGGCGCCTGCGCTTCGCCCTACTCTCGGTGGCGAGCCGGTTGTCCTCGGCCACTCAGATCTACCGCATCTATGAACGCCTGGTTGCCCGTGGCGATGCCTGCCGCAGCCGCCATGTCGGCAATCTCTACGGACTCTATGGCCGTCGCGAGGTGGTCGAGGCCGAGGTTTTCGGCGATGGCACGTGGGTGCGCTTCGAGGGCACCAGCTTCCGCGCGCCGACGCTGGCCGAACGCTACCTTGAAGCTGTCTATGGCGACTTCCGCTGCCTGCCGCCGCCGGAACAGCGCCGCTCCGGCCACCGCATCCGCGCTGTCGCGCTCGGATGACCCCTCATGCCCAATGACACGACCATGTTGCACAAGAAGTTCGGCGTTCCCCTCGCTCGCCACCTGTTCGAGCGCTGCCTCGATTACCTGAAGAAGCACAACCCGCACTCGGCACGCACGCTGCCCGAGGGCGTGGTCGCACCGGTGTTCCTGCTGCACAGCGGCGCCTCACTGAAGGGCGGTGCCATCGACCACATCAAGCCATGGTTGCCGCTGTTCGAAAGCGCCGGGCACGAGTTCCTGGTCGTGGTGCGGATGCTTGACGTCTACGAACAGATGCGCCTGGACTACCCGAACGTACGTACGGCACTGGTCAAGGATTCGGCCGACGTCGACGCGCTCACCGCTGCCTATCCGTCGCTGCGCGGCTTCTACTACGTAGCCAATACCGCCAACAACAACCTGTTCCTGCGTTGCAGCGGCGGGCGCCACATCTTTCTCGGCCACGGCGATAGCGACAAGAGTTCGAGCATGAATCGGGCGTTCAAGTCTTACGACGAGGTCTATGTCGCCGGCCAGGCGCACATAGACCGCTTCGCCCGCGCCGATTTCGATGCCAGCGGCATTCGCTTTCGCATCATAGGACGCCCGGATGGCGCCGCGTTGCTCGAGGCCGCCGACCAGGCCATCGCCGCAGCGCCGCGGCGCATCGTCTACATCCCGACCTGGGAAGGCTACGCGGTCGAGCAGGACTATTCGTCGCTGACGCTGGCACCGGCATTGCTCCGCGCAGCCCACGCCTGCGGCGGCCTCCCAATCGTGGCCAAGCTGCACCCGTTGACCGGGGCGGCCAAGCCGGCATTGCTCGATATCGACCAGCGCATCGCCACGCAACTCGGTCTGCCGGACGGCGCCCTTGAGTTTCTCGACCGCCACGGCAAGCTGACCGACCTGCTTGCCCCGGACGCGGTCTTCATCTGCGACATCTCGGCGACCGTCTCCGAGTGCCTGGCGCTGGATCGGCCGGTCTTCGTCTACGTCCCGCAGGACCGGCCCATCCGCGTGGTCAGCAGCCACATGAGCCACGCCGATTACGCCTACACCTTCAGCAACGCGACCGAGTTCGCCGACAAGCTGGCACGCGTGCTGGGTGGCGACGACCCGTTGGCCGCGGCACGCCGGCGTGCGCGCGAGTACTTCATCAGCCCCTCGGCCACGCGCACCAACGCGTTTGCGCGCGAGCTGCGCCGGATCGCCGAAGGTGCCTGGCAGGAGACGGCCCCGGCACCGCTCGAGCCCGATCGACCCCATTGTCCGGCATGCCGTTCCGCCGCTGTCCAGGCCGAGACCGTGGCCTGCAGCCTGCCGCAGCTGAGCGAGCTGTCCTTCCGCTTCCTGACCTGCGGCGACTGCGGCTTCATCGCCAATCCCGACAATCGCCATGACTACACCGACGCCGGGTTCGACGCGCCCAGCACGCCGGGCCAGAACGCCCGCACCGGCGATGGCCTGCGCCCCGGCCGCGAATTCCGCATGGCGGAGATGGCCGCCGACATCCTCGCCCGCTACACGCCGGATCGCGTCGGCAACCTGGTGGTATACGGCGCAGGGCTGTCGCGCGACCACACGCTGATCGCACGCGACCTGCCGTTCGACCGGGTCGCGCTGTGCGACATGGCGAACTTCCAGCAGGCCGAAGACTTCGTGCCGCATGATGCGCGCGGGCAGGCTTTCAACGTCGTCATTGCCTCGGAAGTCATCGAGCACTTCGTCGACCTGGAGGTGGACTTCGCCAACCTGTTCGCCAAGGCGCGCCACGATGGGCTGATCGTCGCCAGTACCAACCTGGCCGACGGCGCCCCGCTGCACCGGCTCAGCTATCCCTTCAGCCTGGGCCACACTGCTTATCACTCCGGTCGTTCGCTGCAGGCGGTGTGCCGCCGCTTCGGCATGCGCGTGGATTTCCGCACGCCGTTCAACGCCACGCGCGGTGCCGGCCCGCGCAAGCGCTACGTATTGTTTTACCGCGATCCGCAGATGGGCGAGGCCGTCGCCCAGTATTTCGCCGACCACCATTTGGCACCCTCCGAATGAGCCTTCCCGCGCTTTTGCCAGCGACCGATGAGGCCGCCGCGCCGTCCGCAAGTCCGGTGCGCGTGCTGGTCTTTCCGGCCGGCACCGAGGTTGGCCTGGAGATTGGTCGTGCGCTGGAGCGTTCGTTGCACGTGCGGCTGCACGGCGCTGGTAGCCGTGACGACCACGGCGCGCTGTCCTTCGAGCGCTACGCGCGCGTGCCCGAGATCGATGTGGCGGATTTCGACGCGGCTTTCGCCGCGCTGTTGGCCAAGTGGGACATCGAGCTGGTCTTCGCCACGCACGACACTGTGCAGGCTTACCTGGCCGAACGCGCGGCCGCCTGGGGCGTGCGTCTGGTCAACGGCGACGCCCACGCCTGCCGCATCGCACGCAGCAAGCGCCTGACCCTGGACACATTCGCGCAGACAGGGTGGATGCCGCACCGGCATGACGATCCGGCCGCCATCAAGCAATGGCCGGTCGCGGTGAAACCGGATGCCGGCCAGGGCGGCCAGGGCTTCTTCCGTGTCGATAATCCGACCGCGCTGGCGCAGGCCATGGCTACGGTGGCACAGCCGCTGGTCACCGAGTTCCTGCCGGGCGAGGAAATCAGCGTCGACTGCTTCAGCGACCGCCATCGCCGGCTGCTGTACGTAGGCCCGCGCAGCCGCGAGCGGGTGGTGGGCGGCATCGCGATGCGTTCGCGCCCGCTGGCCCCCGACCCGGCGGTCACCGCCATTGCCGAGGCGATCAACGCCAGCCTGACATTGCGCGGCCCGTGGTTCCTGCAGCTGCGGCGCGACGCGCGGGGCGCATGGAAGCTGCTGGAGTTCAGTTGCCGGCTCTCGACCGGCTCGACCGCCGCGCGCGCCGCAGGCGTCAACCTGCCGCTACTGGCGGTGCAGGATTTTCTCGGTCGCGACCTGGAAGTGCTGGCCGAGCCGCGCCTGCGCGTGCTCGAACGCCGCCTCGAGCCGCACGCCGTGCTCGATTATGACTTCGACACCTGCTACTTCGATCTTGACGACACCCTGATCCGCGATGGCCGCGCCAACCCGGCGGCAATGCGCTTGGCCTATCGTCTGCTGGAACTGGGAAAGCGCCTGGTCTTGCTGACCCGCCACACCGGCGACCTGCAGCGGACCCTGGCCGCGGCGCGTATCGCACCCGGCCTGTTCGACCAGATCGTGCATCTGCGCGAGGGCGAGCCCAAGTCGACCGCCATTCGCGCGCCGGCGCTGTTCATCGACAACCACTATCCGGAACGGCGTGAAGTTTCGCGCCGCCATGGCATTCCGGTCTTCGATGTCGACGCGCTCGACCTGCTGTGCAAATGAATCCCTCCCTACCCCTCGATGGCCCGCTGGTCAGCGTCGTCATGCCGGCGTTCAAGCCGATGTTCCTGCAGGCCGCGCTGGCCAGCGTGGCGGCCCAGCGCTATCGCGCGATTGAACTGGTCGTCTGCGACGACAACCCCGCCGATGCCGTGCGAAAGCGCGTGGAAGCCTTCGCCGCCACCGTGCAATTCCCGGTGCGCTACTACGCCAATGCCGAACGCCTGCGCGAATCGCGAAATGGTGCGCGTTGCGTGGCGCTGGCCCAGGGTGAGTACATCAAGTTCCTGTACGACGACGACGTCCTGCATCCGGACTGCATCGCCGCGCAAGCGGCGGTCCTGCAGGCGCATCCGGATATCGCCCTGGTGACTTCGCGTCGCCGGCGTATCGACGCGGCCGGCGCCGTCCTGCCCGACACCCTGCACACCGCACCGATTTTCCACGAAGACGTGCGATTGCAGGGACGAGCCGTGGTCCGTTTCCTCGGCCAGCATCCGCACAACTTCATCGGCGAGCCGAGCGCGGTGATGTGCCGGCGCAACGACGTGGCCGCCTTCGGCGAGCGGTTGATGGATCTGGCAGGGCAGCCGATCCACTGGTTCGGCGACCTGGCGATGTATGCCAAGCTCCTGCAACACGGAGATCTGGCGTATCTGGCGAGCCCGTTGAGCGATTTCCGCGTGTCGGCCTCGCAGTTCAGCCAGATCGGCCGGGAGCGGCCGGGGATCGGCGAGCGCGGCTTGAACAACTTCCAGCAATCCCTGTTCGCGCTGGGTTGGAGCGTCGAAGGCGCCGAGACCACCGTCCCCGTGGCGCCGCTGGCGGGCGCTGCCGCAGCCGTCGCGTTGGATATGTTTCAAGCACTGGCGCAGGCCGAGCGCCGCGCAAGCCTGCAGGGCCAGCTCGACCAATGGCAACAGCAACGTCGCCTGCTGCCGGCGCAACAGGGGCTGGCCAACGACTATCTGGATGCGCACGGGCGCCCGTCGCTGTCCATCCTGCTCGATGCCCGCCACGCCGACAGCGCCGCGGTCGTCGCGACCCTGGACAGCCTGGCCCCGCATCGCCACGGCTATGCGCCGCTACAAGTCTGGTTGTGGGGCCGGGACAATGTGCCGGCCAGCAACGCCGGGTGGGTTCGTCCCTGGCCATGCCAGGGTTCACTTGCCGACGCACTCAACGCATTGTTGGTTCATGCCGAGGCGGGCGACTGGCTGCTGCACGCCGACGCTGGCGATGTCTTCTGCGCCGGAGCGCTGCAACGGCTGCCGCTGGCCCTGGCCCAGGCACCGGTCTTGCGCGCGGTGTTTGCCGATGAGTGGCATCGCGGGCCCGGCTTCAACCCGCCCTCGCCCGTGCTTCGGCCCGACTTCGATCCTGACCTGCTGATCGGTCATCCGGCCGCGACGGCCCGCCACTGGATGTTCGCCCGCATCGCACTCCTGGGCCTGGGTGGTTTCGATCCGGCCTGGGCGGCCGATCCGGTGGCACTGGCACTGGACATGATCCTGCGCCTTCTCGAACACGCAGGCAGCGACGACCTCGCCCACCTGCCGGAGCCCCTGCTGTACACCGATCCTGTCCAGGACGACCACGGTCTGCAGGCCGCGGTGATCGCTGCGCACCTGCATCGCAACGGCCACGTCCAGGCCAGCGTGGATTCCATCGCGCCGGGTCTGTACCGGGCATCGCGCGGCCACGCGCGTGCGCCCAAGGTGTCGATCGTGCTGATCGCCGGCGCGCAGGTATCCCTCGCCTTGCTGGAACGCTGCGTCAACGGTGTACTGGGAAAAACCGCTTACCCGGACTACGAACTGCTGCTGGTCGACAATGGCGCAACGCCAGACGTAACCCATTGGCTGCAGCAGCGTGACGCACAGGCAGACGCGCGACTGCGCTTGTTTGCCCTGGACGGCGTCGTATCGCACGCCACCGCCGCGAACCTGGCCGCGACCCAGGCGCGCGGAGAACAGCTGCTGTTCCTACGCGCCGACAGTGCGATCGTGCAACCACAATGGCTACGCGCACTGATCGAGCATGGCTTGCGGGCGGGTGTCGCCGTGACCGGCGCGCGCACCGTCTCGGCGGAAGGCCGGGTGACCCAGGCTGGCCTGGTGCCCGGGTTGGCCGACGGCGCAATCGGTGCATTCGCAGGCGAGGCCATCGATGCACCGGGCTACCTCGGGCGGCTGCGCGTCGCCCACGGCACCGGGGCGGTCTCGGACCGCTGTCTGCTGATTGGCCGCACCCTGTTTGAACAACTCGGCGGGTTTGATGCCGAGGCATTTGCCGACGCTGGGGCAGATGTCGACCTGTGCCTGCGAGCGCGCGGCCACGGCTACCGCGTGGTGTGTGCGCCCGACGCGCTGCTGCTAAATGGCCATGCTCCGCAATTGCCGAACGGCGCACGCGAGGCCTTGCTGGCACGTTGGCTACCGCAGATCGCTCAGGACCCCGCCTATTCCCCAGGCCTGCGTCTCGATGTTGCGGGAGGCTTTCGCCTGGGCGAATCCGGCTTCTCCTGGCAACCGCTGCCGCACCGCCCGCAGCCGCGTGTGCTCGCCCACCTTGCCGACGCCCACGGCAGTGGCCAGTACCGCGTGCTGCAGCCGTTGGCAGCGCTGCAGGCCGAGCGCGGGATCGAAGGCGTGGCCCATGCCAATCTGCTCGATATCGTCGAACAGCAGCGGATCGACCCGGACGTGGTGATCCTGCAGCGGCGCGTCGGCGAAGCCGACCTGGCGCGGATCGAAGCGATGCCCCGGCATTCGCGCGCGCTGAAGGTCTACGAACTGGACGACTACCTGCTCGAACTACCCGCCCGCAGTGCACACCGCGCGCAATTGCCGGCCGACATCAGGCGCAGCCTGCCGCGCGCGATCAGCCTGGTCGACCGGCTGGTCGTCTCGACCCCAGCGCTGGCCGACGCGCTGGCCGGCCTGCACCCGGACATCCGCGTCGCCCGCAACCGCCTGCCGCCGGCGTGGTGGACGCGCCTGCCGGCGCTGCGCCGCAACGTCGGCAAGCGGCCACGGGTGGGCTGGGCGGGCGGCATCGGCCACAACGGCGACCTGGAGATGATTGCAGAGGTGGTGCGCGAACTGGCCGACGAGGTCGAATGGGTGTTCATGGGGATGTGCCCTGAATCGCTGCAGCCCTACGTCCACGAATTCCACCCCGGCGTGGATATCGAGGTCTATCCGCGTGCCCTGGCGCGTCTAAATCTCGACCTCGCCCTGGCACCCCTGGAAGACAACCGGTTCAACGCCTGCAAGAGCAACCTGCGGCTGCTCGAATATGGCGCCTGTGCGATACCGGTGGTGTGCACCGACATCGAGGCTTACCGTGACGGCCTGCCGGTGACACGCGTGCGGAATACAACGCGCGAGTGGGTCGCTGCGATTCGAGAGCATCTGGCCGACCCGGACGGTCGCGCCCTTGCCGGCGACAAATTGCGCCAGGCCGTACGCAAAGACTGGATGCTGACCGGCCAAGGCCTGGACGACTGGCAGTCCGCCTGGCTGCCGTGATTTTCAAGGCGCGGTCGGGCCACGGTCGCGGCTGATGGCCCGAGGCCACGCAGAGCCGCTCCTACAGAACAGGGCCGGATCCTACCGGAGTAACAGCCCCCTTTGTTAAGGGGGCGCGGCGACAGCCGCGGGGATAGGCAAGACAAGCGTCGGGGCCCGAAGTTTGCGCAGCAAACTTTGGGGGCACAGCCCGCGTTGCGGGATGGGGCACGCCCAGCCGCGGGGATAGGCAAGCGAGAGGCGGGGTCCCAAGCCTGCTGCGCAGGCTTGGGTGTCCTTGCCCGCTTCGCGGGCAAGGACCCGCAGCCAGTGCCGCGCCGGAAATCCGGCGCGGCACTGGCACACCGCTTGCATCGTCAATGGCGACCCTCGTCAGGCCCGTTCCCATGAGCGATTCCATCACCTCGATCCTCTCGCAGATCCGCAGCTACCAAGGCCAGATGGGCCAGGCGTCGCTGGGACCGGCGGCCGATGTCGGGCGTTCGACGGCGATCCAGGGCCTGGCCGGCAGCGAGGCCGCCGGCGCGACCCAGGGCACCAGCTTCAGCGACACCCTGCGCGGTGCGCTATCGGGCGTGAACGAGGCCCAGCAGAAGGCTGGCGCGCTCTCCAAGGCTTTCGAAATGGGCGACCCCAGTGCCGACCTGGCGCGGGTGATGGTCGCCTCGCAGCAATCCCAGATCGCCTTCCGCGCCACCGTGGAAGTCCGCAACCGTCTCGTCCAGGCCTACCAGGACGTGATGAACATGCCGCTGTAAAGGTAAGAACGGATGGCACTCGCACTCACCAAGGACAGCCTGCACCAGGGCGCCGAGAAAGCCGGCTCCTGGTTCGACCGCATCCACAGCCTGCAGATCACCCGCCGCCTGGGCCTGATGCTGA
>Ga0160435_1000427_pt1 | contig 14606 bp, 16 predicted proteins | sample HID1973K_E0MG_FD_108213 | JGI IMG/M metagenome (GOLD analysis project Ga0160435, IMG submission 108213) | Enriched mosquito-associated microbial communities from UW Madison campus, WI, USA - HID1973K_E0 MG | ecosystem: Host-associated > Arthropoda: Insects > Digestive system > Unclassified ...
AGGATCTCGGCCCGCAGCGCGGGCCAGACCGTCTCGGCAGACGCCGGGACGCCGTCCTCGCGCAGTCGGTTCTCGATCGTCAGGCTCTGCGCCGCAACGCGGCCGTCGCCGTCGGGTCGCAGCTGCAGTCCTCGGATCGAGACGATGCGGTCGAACGGTTCGTCGGATGCCGCGAACCGCACGAGGTACCCCTCGGCACCGGTCGTCGTCGACAGCCGCGGCGAGCCCGGCGCCAGCGTGGCCGTGCCGGAACCGGCCGCCACAACGACGGCGTCGAAGTCCTCGCGGAGCGCCGCGGGGTCGGCGACCGTCTCCACGCGGAGGTGGCTGACGGAGGCGAGGTTCGCGCTGATTGCGGCGGCGGTGTCGACCCAGCCGTCAGGCGCGTGGTCCTCGCCGTCGGCGCGGGCGCCGGTCGCGTGGAACCACGACGGCGCGAGCTCAATCCAGCGGGCTCGGGCATCGGCGTTGAACAGCCGGTAGTACTCCGGTGCCTTCGCTCGGGCATTGACCCATGCGAGGCTCGCCCGCGAGACAGGGCCGGTACCGGTGGCTTCCGAGGCGATCACGGTCACCTCGACACCGGATGCCTCGAGGGCTGCGGCGACCGACGAGCCGACCACACCTGCCCCGATGACGGCGACGTGCTGGGGACGAGTCATCGGCCGATGAACCTCCGGGCGATGCGGTTGCCGACGAACTGGACGAGCTGCACGAGGCCGATCAGCACCACGACGATCACGATCATGATGGTCCAGTCGAAGCGTTGGTAGCCGTAGGTCAGCGCCAGGTTTCCGAGGCCGCCGCCGCCGACCGCACCCGCCACGGCGGTGGCATCGATGATCGCCACCGAGATGAAGGTCAGCGACAGGATGAGCGGGCCGAGCGCCTCGCGCACGACGAAGCCGAACAGGATGTGCAGCGGTGATGCGCCGGCCGCCTTCGCCGCCTCGATGACGCCCGGATCGACCGCGACGAGGTTCGACTCCGCGACGCGGGCGATGCCGACGGATGCCGCGATCGTCAACGGCAGGACCGCCGCGGCGGGGCCGATGCTCGTGCCGATGAGCGCCCGGGTCACCGGGGTGAGCGCGACGAGCAGGATGACGAACGGGATCGGCCGCAGCGTGTTCACCACGATGTTCAGCACGACATGCACGACGCGACTGTGCAGGATCTGCCCCGGCCGGGTCGCGTAGAGGAAGATCCCGAGCACGAGACCGATGACAGATGCCAGCAGGAACGAGACTGACACCATGAACAGCGTCTCACCGAGCGCACGTGCGATGCGGGGGATGTCGGTCTGCGGGTCGAGGAACGCAATCGCCGACGCCGCCACCGTCACCATGTCGTCACCGTCGCCGTCTGCGAGAGTTCGGCGACGAAGCGCTCGATCGCCGCGTCGTCGCCATGAAGCTCGAGGCTGAGCTGCCCGTAGGGCTTGTCCTTCACGCGTGAGACGCCCCCCTGGATGATGGCGAAGTCGACGCCGTGCAGGCGCGCGAGGCGTGAGAGGACGGGCCCGCCCGACGTCGCGGCATCCACGACGACCGAGATACGGCGCCCGGGGAACTGTGCCCGGAGCGACGACTTCTCGCCGTCGGTGAGCGACGTGCCGGTGTACGCGCCGACGAGGCCGGCGGTGACCGGATGCCGCGGGCTCGCGAGGATCTGGTGGATGTCGCCCGACTCGACGACCTTGCCATCGCTGAGTATCGAGACCCGATCGGCGAGCGAGGCGATGACGTCCATCTCGTGGGTGACGACGACGATCGTGATGCCGAGCTCGCGGTTCACCGAACGGAGGAGGTCGACGATCTCGGTGGTGGTTTGGGGGTCGAGGGCGCTCGTGGCCTCGTCGGCGAGAAGCACCGAGGGTCGACCGGCGATGGCGCGGGCGATGCCGACGCGCTGCTTCTGTCCGCCCGATAGCTGGCGGGGGTGCGCGAACGCCTTGCCGCCGAGCCCGACGAAGTCGAGGAGCTCCGCGACGCGCGGCGCGATGGCGTCGTCCTTCCAACCCGCGATCTTCAGCGGCGTCGCGACGTTGCCGAACACGGTGCGCGAGTTCCAGAGGTTGAACTGCTGGAACACCATTCCGATGCCGTGCCGCAGGGTGCGGAGGTCCTTCGGCGGCAGCGCGTGCACGTCGACACCGTCGAGAACCACCGAGCCGGACGTGGGTGTCTCGAGCCCGTTGATCGTGCGCAGAAGCGTCGACTTGCCGGCGCCGGAGCGGCCGATCAGCCCGTAGATCTCCCCCGCGGCGACCGAGACGTCGACGTCGTCGAGCACTCGCACCGAAGGACTTCCCCGGCGGGTGCCGGGGAAGTCCTTGGTCACGCCGGAGAGGCGGATGCGCTCCGGGGAGGTCGTGTCACTGATTGGTCAGCTCTTCCAGCGCGGCGCGCAGGTCTTCGACGGGCAGCTCGACGATGGTGGCCTCGCCGCGCTTCTCCTCTTCGAGGGCGGCCACCACACGCTCGTCGCGGTATGTCTCCTCGAGGATGCCCCACGCGGGCTCGTCCGCGCGGTCGGCAGTGGTGGCGACGATGATGACGTAGGGGCTCGACGTGGGCGCGCTCGCGTCCTCGAGCTGGAGGGCGTCGTCACTGGTGAGGCCGAGCGCCGGGTCGAAGTCGTCGGTGGCGATCACGAGGGCGTCGATCGCCGGGTCGCTGTACGCGGTCTGGACGGACTCATGCGCCAGGCGGGTCAGCTCGATGGACTTCGGGTTCGCGGTGATGTCCTCCTCGGTCGGGAAGACACCGGCATCCGGGTCGATCTCGAGCAACCCCGCGGTCTGCAGGATGAACAGGGCGCGCGAGAAGTTCGCCGGATCGTCGGGCACCGCGATCGCGGCGCCATCGGGCAGCTCGTCCACCGAAGCGAAGTCTTCCGAGAACAGGCCCCAGGCCGAGACGACCGTCGAGAACACCGGCGTGATGTCGGTGCCGTTCTCCTTGTTGAACTGGCTGAGCCACGCGACGTGCTGGAAGGTGTTGCCGTCCACCTCGCCCTCGACGAGCGCGGTGTTGGGCAGGTACGGGTCGTCGAAGTTGATGAACTCGAGTTCGAGGCCCTTGTCACGGGCTACCTCGACGATCGTGTCCTGGAAGTCGCTCTGCGCGGTGTCGGCCAGGGTCAGCTTGATGGGCTCGTCGGTGCCGCCGGCTGCCGGGGTGCCCGCGTTCTGGGTGAGAAGCGGAATGGTGATCGCCGCGGCGATGGCTGCGACCGCGACGACCGCGCCACCGATGATCCAGCCGCGGCGCGATCTCTGCTTGGCGAGGTGCGCGGTGATCTCGGACTGGGTCGAGCTGGGCTCGGACATGGTGGGCTCCAACGTGGCGGCGGGTACGGGCGGATCGCCCTGCCTCAGACGTTAAAGGGGCACCACCGCGCACTCCATCTCGCGGTAATCCAATGCAATACAGCACTCATCACCGTCGCCGCGGCGGACTGGTCCGGCCGGGGGTATCCGTCGTCGCGGCGCGACGCGACCTGGCATCCTGGAGCCGTGCCCGCCTCCGCCGATGCCCCCGAAGTCGATGTCGAGCACGTCGGCAGCGGTGACCGCCGCACGCGGGTGACGCGGGTCGAGACCTCGGCGGGCGACGGAGGGCGCCCCTTCGTGCTCGTGGCGGGCGTCGGCGTCGCCGCGACCTATTTCGAGTTCCTCGCGCCTTCGCTGGCCGAACGAGGCGACGTGTATGCGCTCGACCTTCCCGGGTTCGCCGGGATGCCGCGCCCCGGCGACCAGCCGACGGCACAGTTCTTCGCCGATCGGGTCGAGGAGGTGCTCGACCACTATGGCCTCGACGACCCGGTCATCATCGGTCACTCGATGGGCACCCAGGTCGTCACCGAAGTCCTGGTTCGGCGGCCGCAGCTGCGTCACGCCGTGCTCGTGAGCCCCGTCGTGAACGACCAGGAGTCCACGCTGCCGATCGTCGCGGTCCGGTTCGCGCAGTCGGCCATGCGCGAGACGCTCCACCTCGCGATGACGGCCCTCTCGGCGTATGTCCTCTGCGGAGTCGTCTACTTCGTGCAGGTGCTGCCCCACATGCTGCGGTACCGCCTCATCGAGCGGATGCCGCGCGTCGAAGCGTCGCTCCTCCTCATCCGGGGGGAGTTCGACGCGACGTCGCCGCGCCGGTTCCATTCGCGCCTCGTCGCGGCGGCGCGGCACGCCCGGCGGTGGGAGATCCGGGGCGCGTCGCACTCGATCATCAACGCGCACGCCGTGGGAGCGGCCGACCTCATCGTCCGGCACGCGGACGACGCGCTCGGCCAGCGGGGTCGAGTCCCGGCCGAGCAGGCCGCCGTGCCGCCCCCGCCGCATGCCGGCATCGGCGTCGTCGTGAGCGCCCTCCGCGAGCGGTTCAGCGAATGGTTCAGCGCTCTGCGCGGCGACGAAGCGGGCGTCGAACGTGCCAAAGAACGTCACGCCCGCATCCTGTGGCGCGCCTACAGTCGCTCGGGGAGCGACCCGCGCCGGGGCTCGCGCCGCTGAATCAGAGGGCGGCGACCCATTCGCGCACCGCGGCGACGAGTTCCGCTTTGCGCGCGGCATCCGCGAAGGACGCAGTGATGGAGTTCTCGGCCAGTGCGGCCAGCTCGCGGTGGTCGAACCCCATCTCGGCGACCGCCTCGTAATTCGCCGCGATGTATCCGCCGAAGTACGAGGGATCGTCGGAGTTCACCGTCACCACCACGCCGGCATCGACGAGGGCGCGGAGCGGGTGCATCGACAGGTCGGCGACCGCCCGCAGCCGGAGGTTGGACAGCGGGCAGACCGTGAGCGGCACGCGATGGGTGGCGAGATGGGCCAGCAGGTCCTCGTCATCGATCGAGCGGATGCCGTGGTCGACCCGTTCGACCTCGAGGAGCCGGAGCGCTTGCCAGACGTAATCGGCGGGCGCCTCCTCCCCGGCGTGCGCGACGCGCCGGAGGCCCAGCCCGGCCGCGCGGGCGAACACGTCCTCGAACAGCAACGGTGGGTAGCCGACCTCCGCCGAGTCCAATCCGATGCCGATGAGGTCGTGTGCGAGCGGTGCGATCTCGTCGAGCAGGGCATCGGCCGAGGCGACCGGCTGGTCGCGCACGATGCAGACGATGAGGCCGCCCGAGATGCCCCAGCGTTCTTCGGCGACCGCGAAGCCGGCGCGCAGCCCGGCGATGACCGTCGCGGCATCCACGCCGTTCGCGGCATGGACCTGCGGATCGAAGAACATCTCCACGTGCTGGACGCCGTCGGCCGCCGCGCGGGCGAAGTAGGCCACGGCCAGATCGGTGAAGTCCTGCGCCGACCGCAGCACGGTCATGCAGGAGTAGTAGAGATCGAGGAACGACTGCAGATCGGAGAAGTCGTATCGCGCCCGAAGGTCATCGACGTCGGCGAAGGGCAGAACCACTCCGTTCCGTTCAGCGAGCTGGAAGGCCAGTTCAGGCTCGAGGGTGCCCTCGATGTGAAGATGCAGCTCGGCCTTCGGCAGGGTTCTCAGGCTGGGCTGCCCGGGGGGCGGGGTGCTGCCGTCACTGCTCGTCGTCACGGGATGCCATCGTACGTGGACCGCTCGAGCGCCCGATCGCGCCCAGGTGCGTGTGCGAGAAGTCGTGCAGCTTCAATCCGTACCCGAGTGCACGATCGGCCGCGACATGGAACGCCCAGCAGGCCGACGCCACGGCGAGCCACGGAGCTGGCGCTGCGGCGAGGACCGTCACGGCGTAACCGAGAAGCGCCAAGGCCGGACCGATGTAGCTGTGGACCACGTTGTAGGCGATTGCTCCCACCTTCGGACCGCTGAGGTATCCCAACGCCGACAGATCGAAGAGGAGGAACGCGGCAAGGACCGCCCACCAGGGAAGGCCGAAGGCGACCAGGACGACGACGAGCGCGACGGCGAGGGCGCCGTTCTCCACCCGCTGGATGACGGTGACCTGCTTCATGGGCGGGCTCTTTTCGGGGATAGGCGCCGATGCGCGAGAGTTGACGGTGTGGGGTCGTCGATCGGAGTGATGTCGTGAGTCGTGAAAAGCCGGTGCTCTATCAGCGCAATGCGCTGGCCCCCAGTCTGCTCGCCGCGGCGGTGCTGTTCGTGGCGCCGGCATTGCTGGAGAGCGACTGGTTCCTGACGGTGCGGTTCGTCACGGCCATCTTCGCCCTGATCGTCGGCTGGTTCGCGGTGCAGGCGCGCCACTGGTGGTGGGTGTCCGTCTTCGCGGCCATCGCGGTGCTCTGGAACCCGGTCTTCCCGTTCGCGTTCGACGGAGGCATCTGGCTCGGCGCGCAGCTCGCCGCCGCCGTGGCCTTCCTCGCCGCCGGCGCGACGATCAAGGTTCGCCGGGACTGACAGCCCTCCCCCGCACCGGTGTGTCGAGCAGGGTTCGCGCGAGACGCGTCGAACCCGCCACCGCGGCCGGCATCGCGAAGACCGCGCCCAGCGGCACCAGGAAGCAGAGCTGCGTCGCCACCCCGAACCCGAGGAACCGTGCCCGGTGCGCCCTGCGCAGCCGACGCCGCGCCGCGGCATCCCACCCGCGTGCCGTCAGCGCCCGCGATGACAGCTCGTCCGCGAGGAGCCAACCCGTCAGGAACGCGGCGGTGACGGCGCCGAGCGGTCCTCCCACAACCGGGATCAGTCCGATCACCGCGGCGGTCAGCGCAGCGAGCAGGCCACGCAGCACGAGGCCCACCGCGTCGCCCACCGACCGCCAGAAGCCGTACTCCGACTCGGGCGCCGCGTCGCCGAGGTCGCGCTCGACTGCCCGCCAGATCCTCTCGTAGAACGGGTCGCCGACGAGGAGGGTGAGCGCGGTGAACGAGACGACTGCCAAGACGACCGCGCCGCCGAGGATCGCCACCCCGACGGCGATGCGGACGACGGATGCCGCGAACTCGCTCCACCCCGCGGCGAACGGCGTGAGCGCGTCCACGATGTCGGTCAGGAACACCGCCAGCGTGACGATCCCCGCGAGGAGAACGAGGCCGACGATCCCGGCGGGGATCAGCCCGAGCGCCATTGCGCGGGGGAGTGTGCGCCAGTAGCCGAACCCGCGAGCGAGGTCCCCGACCCCGCGGAAGAACGACCCGACGGGTCCGGTGGAGGGGGCGCTGCCGGTCATGCAGCCATCCTGCCGTCTCCGCCCGAGGACGCGCATACACAGGATGAATCAGATGGGCGGGCGAAACGCCAGGGGTTTGCGCGATCCACCGCGTCACTGTTCCCTGGTCCGATGACGAATGACACCACCGCGCGGTCCGTCGAGGCCCAGCCCGGGCTGAAGCGCGCCATCGGCACGCCCCTGCTCTTCGCCTTCATCGTCGGCGACACCCTGGGCGCCGGCATCTACACCCTCGTCGGCACGATGGCGACCGATGTGGGCGGCGTGATCTGGCTCCCCCTGCTCATCGCGCTCGTCGTGGCGCTGCTGACCGCGGGAACGTACGCGGAGCTGATCACCAAGTACCCGCACGCGGGCGGAGCCGCCCGCTACGTCGACAAGGCGTTCGGCATCCCGTTCCTGTCCTTCCTCGTCGGATTCCTGATGATGGCGTCGGGGATCACGACCGCGGCCGCGCTGGCGAACGCCTTCGCCGGTGACTACTTCTCGGCTCTGTTCGATTTCCCCGCCATCCCCGTCGCGATCGGATTCATCGCGGTCCTCACCCTCATCAACCTCCGCGGAGTGCGCGAGTCGCTCGCGACGAACCTCGTCGCATCGATGATCGAAGTGACCGGCCTCATCATCGTCATCGTCATCGCCGCCATGGTCTTCGGCAGCGGCGGCGGCGAGCCGGCGCGGATCTTCGAGTTCGCGCCCGACGTCTCGCCGCTGGGCGGCGCGTTCGCGGCATCCATCGTCGCCTTCTTCTCGTTCCTCGGGTTCGAGGCGGCGGCGAACATGGCCGAAGAGGTCAAGAATCCGACGAAGGCATACCCGCGAGCCCTGTTCGGCGCGATCTGCACGGCCGCCGTCGTGTACCTGCTCATCGCCATCGGAGCGGTCATCGTCGTCGAGCCTGCGAAGCTCGCCACCTCGACGGGGCCGCTGCTCGAAGTCGTGACCGCCAGCGGATTCGCGCTGCCGCCGTGGCTGTTCAGCGTGATCGCGCTCATCGCGATCGCGAACGGCGCGCTGCTGTTCATGGTGATGGCCAGCCGCGTCGGCTACGGACTGTCGGAGTCAGGACTGCTGCCGCACGCGTTCGGACGCGTGCTGCCGAAGCGCCGCACGCCGTGGGTCTCGATCCTCGTCGTCGCGGGAGCCACCATGCTCCTCACCGTGATCGGCGACATCGGCACGCTCGCCGAGACGACCGTGCTCCTGCTCCTGCTGGTGTTCCTCTCGGCCAACGTGAGCGTGCTCGTGCTGAAGAAGGACAAGGTCGAGCACAAGCACTTCTCGGTGCCGCGCGTGGTCCCCGTGCTCGCGATCATCGCCTCGATCGTGCTGCTCACGCAGCAGACCGGCTGGGTGTGGCTGGGCACCGCCGGGTATGTGGTCGTCGGAACGGTGCTGTTCTTCATCGCTCGATTCACCCGCAAGCGCGGCGACGAGAAGCGCGCCCGCACCGGCGCGATCGACACCGTCGGCTGACGCGGGCCGCGCGTCCGTAGGGTGGAGGCGTGAGCGAAGCAGCTGCCCGGTACGCGTTGGCCGTCGACATCGGCGGGACCAAGGTCGAAGCGGCGCTGGTCTCCTCAGCGGGTGAGGTCATTGCGGCATCCCGTTCCCGGGTACCGACCGGGCGAGCGATCACGCGCGGCGGTCTCGAGCAGGCGGCCGCGGATGCCGCGTCGCAGGCGCTCGCGCACCTCGCGCCGGGCGACGGCGTCGTCGGCGTCGGTGTGGGCAGCGCCGGCCCCGTCGACCTGCCCTCGAGGACCGTCGCTCCCCTCAACATGCCGGATGCCGCCGGTGCAGGCTTCGCGCTCCTCGAACGAGCGGCATCCGCTTCGGTCACCCTCGCGCTGGACGGCACCTGCATCGCGCTCGCCGAACACCGCTTCGGGTCCGCCCGGGGTGCGCGGAACGCCCTTGCGCTCGTGGTGTCGACGGGAGTCGGCGGCGGTCTCATCGTCGACGGTCGTCCGGCTCGGGGGAAGAGCGGCAACGCCGGCCATGTCGGGCAGTTGCGGATCGAACCGCGCGGCGACGGCGACATCGACGCGGGCACGGTCGAGCAGATCGCGTCGGGTCCGCACATCGTCCGATGGGCGCAGGCGAAGGGGTGGCGCGGCGAGACGGGCGAGGACCTCGCCCGCGACGCCGCCGCGGGACTGCCCCTCGCGGTGGCGGCGGTCGAGCGCTCCGCCTTCGCGGTCGGCACCGCGATCGCCAACGTGTCGACGCTTCTGGACCTCGACGTCGCCGTGATCGCCGGCGGATTCAGCGGTGTCTCGCCGGATTACATCCCGCTCGTCGCCGCGGCCGTGCGCGAGCAGGCGATGCTGCCGTACGCCCGCAGCGTTGAGGTGCGGCCGTCGGGACTCGACGGCGCGGGCCCGCTCATCGGCGCGGCCGTGCTCGCGTTCGACGCGGCGGGCTGAGCTCAGGCGGCGGGCAGCCGCACCGTGACGGCGAGCCCACCCTCGTGCCGAGCCGCAAGGGTCAGCACGCCGTCGTGCGCCCGCACGATGCTGTCGACGATCGCCAGCCCAAGCCCGACGCCGGCATGATCGCTCCTGCGGACGCGAGCGGTCCCCCTCTGGAACCGTTCGGTGAGCGTCGACACCGTCGCCGGGTCGATGGGGGCGCCCCCGCTCTCGACCTCGAGGAGCACTGAACCGGATGCCGACCGCGTCCGCACCCGCACGGTGCCGCCTCCCGCGTTATGGACGATCGCGTTGTGCAGCAGGTTCGTGACGAGCTGACCGAGCAGTGCGCGCGAGCCGACGGTCGCGGCATCCCCTCCTTCGATGTCGAAGGTCACGGCGCGCGCCTCGGCGAGCGGGAGCAGCGCCTCGTGCGCCTCCTCGACGAGAAGCGAGAGGTCGACCCGCTCGCGCACGAACGCACGCTGGTCGGCGCGGCTGAGCACGAGAAGCGCTTCGGTGAGGTCGATTGCGCGGTCGTTGAGGACGCCCAGGCGCTCGACGAGATCGCGGGCGTCGACCGCCGGGTCGGCCCGCGCGACGTCGAGGATCGTCTTCGTGATCGCGAGCGGGGTCCGCAGCTCGTGCGACGCGTTGGCGGCGAACCGCTGCTGCTCGGCGACGTGCGCCTCGATGCGCTCGAGCATCGCGTCGAAGGCGTCAGCGAGCTCGCGGAACTCGTCCTGCCGTCCGGGCAGATCCATCCGGTGGGTCAGGTCGCCCGCAGTCACCGCGCGGGTGGTCGCGGTCATGCGGGTGAGCGGAGCGAGCATCCGGCCGGCGAGGAACCACCCGCCTCCGAGCCCGAACACGAGCAAGGCCCCCATCGCAGCGGCGGCCGGCGGCACGAAGGCGCGCGCCAGGTCGCCACGATTCGGCACGAACCCGCCGATCGTCGTGTGGATCGGGCCCTCGGGCACGTACCGCAGCAGGAACGCCCACACCACCGCGAGCAGCAGTCCACCCGCGACGAGGACGAGGCCGGCGTAGCTGAGGGTGAGCCTGCTCCGTGCGGATAGGCCGCGGCGACGGTTCATCCGTCGATGCCGATCCGGTAGCCGACGCCCGGCTCGGTGAGGATCACCCACGGCTCGCCGAGCCGCTTCCGCAGCGCCGACACCGTGATGCGCACCGCGTTCGTAAACGGGTCGGCGTTGGCATCCCACGCCTGCTCGAGCAGAGATTCCGCACTCACCACGCCGCCGTCGGCGGCGACGAGCACCTCGAGCACCGCGAACTGCTTGCGCGTGAGCGCGACGTACCGGCCGTCGCGGTGCACCTCGCGGCGGAACGGGTCGACCCGGAGACCTGCGAGTTCGCGCACCGGCGGCCGGTGCGGCATCCGTCGGCGCGCCAGCGCGCGCAGTCGCAACACGAGTTCACGCAGGTCGAACGGCTTCGTGAGGTAGTCGTCCGCACCGAGCTCGAACCCCGAAGCCTTGTCGTCGAGTCGGTCGGCGGCGGTCAGCATGAGGATCGGGATGCCGGCACCGGATGCCAGGATGTGGCGCGCGACGTCATCGCCCGTGGGCCCCGGAATGTCACGGTCCAGGACGGCGACGTCGTACTCGTTCACCGCGAGGAGCTCGAGCGCCGTGTCGCCGTCGGCCGCCGTGTCGGCCGCGATCGCCTCGAGGCGCAGGCCGTCGCGGATGGCCGCCGCCATCAGGGGCTCGTCCTCGACGATCAGCACGCGCATGCCTCGATGGTACGAACCGGCGCATATCGTCCGCGTATCGGGATTCCGATACGCCCTCGCAACACCCGCCCGCGTGGGATCGGAGAATGACGTCACTCCGCCGCACCGCAGTACTCTCGGTCATCGCCACCGCCGGTCTCATCCTCCTGGTCGGGTGCGGCGTCGCTGCGGCATCCGCACCCGTGACCTGGCCGGTGGGGACCGGCTCGGCAGCCGTCGGTCTCAACGACGGCGTCGTGCCCGACGGGGTGACCGTCGACGATGAGCTGCCGGCGGTGACCGGGCTCGACCCGGCGCTCCGCGACGCGCTGCGCGCAGCGACGGCCGACGCCGCGCAGGACGGCGTCGGGCTCGTGGTCAACAGCGGCTGGCGCTCGGCGCGGCTGCAGGAGCAGCTGCTGGAGGACGCGGTCCACGATTACGGCTCCATCGAGCAGGCGCGGCGGTGGGTCGCCACGCCCGAGACCTCCGCCCACGTCTCGGGCGACGCCGTCGACATCGGCCCGTGGGATGGCGCGGACTGGTTGGGGCAGCACGGCGACGCGTACGGTCTGTGCCGCACGTACCTCAACGAGCCCTGGCACTTCGAGCTCCGTCCCGAGGCGGTCACAACCGGCTGCCCGCGCGCGTACCTCGACCCCACCGAAGACCCGCGCATGCAATGAGCCTCCCTACGATGAGGGGATGAGCATCGAGCACACCGTCGTCTTCCGACTCGTCCACGCGCCCGACTCCGACGCGGCCGACATCTTCCTCGATGACGCGAAGCGGATCCTCACGGCGATACCGGGGGTCCAGGACTTCACCGTCCGCCGGCAGGTCAGCGCGAAGAGCGACCTCACCACCCAGTTCTCGATGCGGTTCGCCGACCAGGCCGCCTACGACGCGTACAACGACCACCCCGACCACGTCGCCTTCGTGTCGGAGCGATGGGTGCCCGAAGTCGCGGCGTTCCAGGAATACGACTTCGTCGGCTGACGCATGAACGAGGTCAACTGGGCCGGCAACGTCCGCTACGGGTCGACGCGCATCGCGCGTCCGGCCACGATCGACGAGGCGCGCGCGCTCGTCGCAGGCGCCGATGCCGTGAAGGCGCTCGGATCCCGCCACTCCTTCACCGGCATCGCCGACACCGGCGGCATCCACATCTCCCTCGCCGACCTCGACGCACCGATCCGCATCGACGCGGCCCGGGGGAGGGTACGGGTGGGCGGCGGTGTGCGCTACGGCGAACTGGCGCAGCACCTCGAGCGCCACGGGTGGGCGCTCGCAACGCTCGCGTCATTGCCCCACATCTCGGTCGCCGGGGCGATCAGCACGGGGACGCACGGGTCGGGTGTCGGCGTGCCGTCTCTCGCCGCGGCGGTCACGGGCCTCGACCTCCTCACGTCCACCGGCGACCTCATCGCCATCGGCGAGGGCGACGCCGACCTGCGCGGAGCTGTCGTCGGCCTCGGTGCACTCGGCCTCGTGACGACGGTCGAGCTGGCGATCGAACCGACCTACGAGGTCGCGCAGACGGTCTACGAGCAGGTTCCGTTCGACGCGGTCACGACAGGATTCGACGAGATCATGCGGTCGGCGCACAGCGTCTCGCTGTTCACGACGCTGCGCGACGACGACCACGTCGACCAGGTGTGGCGGAAGGCGCGGACGGATGCCGCAGCGCGCCCGCTCCCCGCATCGCTCGTCGACCGCGAGGCCGCCGGGCCGCGGCATCCGCTCCCCGACGTCTCCGCCGCATCGTGCACCGTGCAGGGCGGGGAGCCGGGTCGGTGGCTCGACCGGATCCCCCACTTCCGGTTGGAGTTCACTCCTTCGAACGGCGACGAGCTGCAGTCGGAGTACCTCGTGGCGCACGAGCACGGCCCCGACGCGCTCGCCGCCGTCCGCGACCTCGCCGAGCTGCTGCGTCCGGTGCTGCAGGTCTGCGAGGTGCGCACGATCGCAAGTGATGACCTGTGGCTGTCGCCGGCGTCGGGCCGCGACTCGGTCGCCCTCCACTTCACCTGGACCGCGGACGGCGAGGGCGTCGCTCGCGTGCTGCCCGACCTCGAGGCGGCGCTCGCCCCGTTTGCACCGCGCCCGCACTGGGGCAAGGTGTTCGCACCGCGGCCGGTCGAGGCGTGGGCGGAGCTGTACCCGCACTGGCAGGGGTTCCGCGAGCTGCGGGACCGTCTCGATGCGCGCGGCGCGTTCCGCAACGACTTCCTCCGCGGATTGGGGCTGTGACGCGAGCGAGCGGCGGGTGAGGATGGGACGATGACCGATCGCGCGATCCCCAACCTCCCCGCTCGAGACGTCGACGCGACGATCGCGTTCTACGGCGGCTTCGGATTCGTCGTGGCGTATCGCTCCGACGAGTGGCTGATCCTCCGCCGCGGTGACCTGCAGCTCGAGTTCTTCCCCGCACCCGACACCGACCCCGCGTCGAGCTCGTTCATGTGCACCGTCCGGGTCGCGGACCTCGATACCCTCCACGCGGCCATCGCCGCCAGCGGCATCCCGCAGACCACGACCGGACACCCCCGCCTCACGACGATCGAGCGCCGACCGTGGGGACTGCGCGCCGCGTACCTCGTCGACGTCGACGGCACGCAGCTGAGCCTCGTCGAGGATGCGTCGTGACCGCCTACTTCGAGCGTGTCGACGCGACGCGCTTCCGTGCCACCTCTTTCGTCGGCGGGGCCTGGAACATCGCCGAGCAGCACGTCGCCCCGCCGATGGGCCTGCTCGCCCACGTCATCGAGCAGGGCCACGCGACCCGCAGTCCGCAGCCGATGCAGCTCACCCGGCTGAGCATCGAGATCCTCGGCACCATCCCGATCGGCGTCGTCGAGGTGACCACCTCCGTCGTCCGCCCCGGTCGCAGCATCGAGCTGGCCGAAGGCGCCCTCTCGGTCGCCGGACGCCCGGCGCTCATCGCGCGGGCGTGGCTGCAGCACACCCGCGACACGTCGGCGCTCGTGGGTTCGTCGCTTCCGGCGATGCCGACCTTCGACGACGTCGAGCGCGTGAACCCCAGCGACCAGTGGCCGGGTGCCTTCATCGAGACCGTCGGCGAGGTGCGTCGTCGCCAGACGGAGCCCGGTCGGGCGTGGACGTGGATCCGACCCGATGTGCCGCTCCTGGTCGGTGAGCCGGTGTCGGCGACGGCCCGCCTGGTGGCACTCGTCGACATCGCGAACGGCGTGACGCCGCGCGTCGATCCGCGGTCGGTGGCGTTCCCGAACCTCGACCTGACGCTGCACCTGCTGCGCCCGCCCGTCGGCGAGTGGATCGGCTTCGACACGACCGTCAGCTTC
>Ga0160435_1000428_pt1 | contig 14600 bp, 10 predicted proteins | sample HID1973K_E0MG_FD_108213 | JGI IMG/M metagenome (GOLD analysis project Ga0160435, IMG submission 108213) | Enriched mosquito-associated microbial communities from UW Madison campus, WI, USA - HID1973K_E0 MG | ecosystem: Host-associated > Arthropoda: Insects > Digestive system > Unclassified ...
CAGTGCCCGTGTAAAATCCGCGCCATGTCCTGCAGTGCCACCAGCCCTCGTGCCGACGCGCGCTACGCCGCCTCCCTGCGCCTTTCCGTCGCCCCGATGATGGACTGGACAGAAAAAAGCGAAAATGTCTAGACAATGCCACTCGATTTGAATAGCGTGTGCACACGGTGTGCAGATTGGGGCGTCGCCACTGCACCTAAGACGCGACTAAGCGGGCCATTGGCGCGCGCGCCGGTGACACTTTCCTGCCCCAATGGGAGACTAGGACCGACATAGGGGGTCCGGGGATGTCCCAGCGCCGCTCAAACTTCACGCATCTGGCTCGCCTGCAGGCCGACCTGGCCTTGCTGGGCGCGGGCGCTGAGCGCTATTTCGTCGAAGACCCCAACACCAGCCTGCTCAAGCTCCGCCAGTTCGGCGAGCTGATGTCCCAGCAAGTGGCAGCGCGGGCGGGAATCTATACCCCCAACGAGGACAGCCAAGCAGCCCTGCTGTCGCGCTTGAAGGGCGCAGGCTGGCTGCCTCGCGATGTCGCCGATCTCTTCCATTGGCTGCGCAAGACGGGCAATGAAGCCAGCCACCAGTTTGTCGGCGACTATCGGACCGCATTGCAGGGCCTCAAGATCGCCACGCAGCTCGGTTTCTGGTTCCGCCGTAGTTTCGCGGAACCCAACTTCAAGGGTGGCGCGTTCATCCCGCCCGAGCCGCCAGCGGACGAGTCAGCCGCATTGAAGACCGAGCTCACTGAGCTGCGGCAAAAGGTCCAGGCCGAGTCGGAGCGCGCGCAGACGGCAGAGCAGCTGGCAGCACAAGCTAAGGAAGAAGCCGAGCTGTGGGCAGCGTTGGCCGTGGACGGCAGCCAGACGGTCGAAGCGCTGGAAACCCAGCTCACTCAATTGCAGGTCGAGTCCGTCGCACGGCTCGCTGAGCTGCAAGCCGAGGCTGCCGAAGAGCCGGCGGAAGTCCTATACAAGCTGATGACGCAGGCCAGCCAGGCTGCCAGCAAGATCCATCTGGATGAAAAGGCGACGCGCGAGCTAATCGACCAGCAGCTACGAGAGGCGGGCTGGGAAGCAGACACTGCTCAGCTGCGTTACAGCGCTGGCACCCGCCCCGAACCCGGCCGGCACTTGGCCATCGCCGAATGGCCCACCGCGAGCGGCCCAGCCGATTACGCTCTGTTCGTCGGTACCGAATGCGTGGCCGTTGTCGAAGCCAAGCGCAGCGCCAAACATGTGCCGTCCAGCATCGACCAGGCGCGGCGCTACGCAAAGGATGCATTCGACGAATCCGGCGCGCCGATCCCCGCACAGTGGGGGCAATTTCGCGTGCCGTTGGTGTTCGCAACCAATGGCCGTCCGTTCCAGCAGCAATTCAAGGAAGTTAGCGGGATCTGGTTCTGCGACTTGCGCCGCTCGACCAATCACCGAAAGGCGCTCGACGGCTGGTACACCCCGCAGGGCCTCCGTGAGTTGCTGAAACAGGACGTCGATGGGGCTGAGAAGAGGCTGGACAGCATTGGCTTCAAATTCGGGTTCCCGCTCCGCGACTATCAGCGGCGTGCGATCCTGGCTACGGAAGACGCCATCAAAGCCGGAAAAGAAAACGTGCTGTTGGCGATGGCCACTGGTACCGGCAAGACCAAGACCTGTATCGCGCTGGTCTATCGATTGCTAAAGGCGCAGCGTTTCCGTCGGATCTTGTTCCTGGTCGACCGCACCGCATTGGGCGAACAAGCTGCCAATGCGTTCAAAGAAACGCAGATGGAGTCGCTGCAGCGGTTTTCCGAAGTGTTCGGAATCAAGGAGACCGACGAGCAGCAACCCGAAGCCGACACCAAAGTCCACATCGCCACCGTACAAGGGCTGGTCAAGCGCATCCTATACACCGACGATGGTGGTCTGCCGGTCGATGCCTACGACTGCATTGTGGTCGACGAATGCCACCGCGGTTATCTGCTCGATCGCGAAATGAGCGAGGTCGAGGTCCAATTCCGCAACCAGGCCGATTACATCTCCAAGTACCGTCGAGTACTGGATCACTTCGATGCTGTGAAGATTGGCCTGACCGCCACACCGGCCTTGCATACCACGGAAATTTTTGGCCCACCGGCATTTGTCTACTCTTATCGCGAAGCCGTGCTGGATGGCCATCTGATCGACCACGACCCGGCTCAGCGCGTCCGTACGAAGCTCGGCGAATCCGGTATCCACTACGAAGTCGGCGAAGAAGTAGCGGTATACAACGCACAGACCCAAGGGGTCGACCTATTCAAGACGCCCGACGAGCTCGACTTTGAGGTTGGCGAGTTCAACCGCAAGGTCGTTACCGAGCCCTTCAACCGAGTCGTATGTGCGGCCCTGGCCGATCAACTTAACCCGGCCGGTCCTGACAAAACCCTGATCTTCTGTGCCACCGACCTCCATGCTGACATCGTGGTGCGGCTGCTGAAGGAGGCGTTCGAAGCCAAGGGCATCGAGATCGACGACGACACGATTCTCAAGATCACCGGCAATGCGGATAAACCGCTGCAGTTGATCCGGCGCTATCGCAACGAAGCCAATCCGGTCATCGCCGTGACCGTGGACCTGCTGACCACCGGCATCGACGTGCCGGCAATTAGCAATCCTGTGTTCCTGCGTCGGGTCAACAGCCGAATCATGTACGAGCAGATGCTGGGCCGCGCCACCCGCCGTTGTGACGAGATAGGAAAGGAGGTCTTCCGCATCTTCGACGCGGTGGACCTGTATGCCAATCTCGAAGCCGTCAACAGCATGAAGCCTGTGGTGCAGAACCCGAACATCGGATTCACCCAGTTGGTCAAGGAGATCATCGCGCACCCGCAGGAGGCCATCGCTCAGCAGGCGCGGGAACAACTGCTTGGGAAATGGCAACGGAAGAAGCGACATCTGACTGATGCCCAGGCCCAAGCCTTGACGAAATCCGGATGTGATCCGTTGGACTTCGCCGACTTCCTGAAGAACACGGATATCAAACAGCTGGCCGAATGGTGGTCAAACCGCGTCGCGCTGGGAGAACTGCTGGACCGCAAACGCGACGTGCCCGCCAAACCGCTCGTAGTGTCTTCGCACGAAGATGAACTAATTGACGTCGCCCCTGCCTACGGTCGTCCGGACGACTATCTCGAGCGCTTCACTCTCTTTGTGAAAGAGAAGAGCAACTCCTTGCACGCGCTAATGGCCGTGGTCCAACGCCCACGCGAGCTGACCCGCCGCGATCTGATGGAGTTGGTCGTCGCGCTGGAGAATGCGGGATTCGACGAAAAGTCCTTGACCCATGCCTGGACGCAGAAGTCCAATCAGGAAGTTGCCGCGCGCGTACTCGGTTTTGTCCGTCAGGCCGCGCTAGGCGATCCACTGGTGCCATTTGATCAGCGCGTCGATGCAGCGGTGCAACGCATCAGCCAGCAGCGCGAGCTGACGCTTGTCCAGCTGGACTGGCTCAAGCGTCTCGCCAAGCAGGTCAAAGCGAACATCGTGCTGGACGAAGCCCTGATCAACGAAGGGCCGTTTGGTCAACAGGGCGGATTCAAACGCCTCAACCAGATTTTCGATCAACAGCTGCACGACGTGCTGGCCGATATGAACGAAGCCATCTGGCAGTCCGCTGCCAATCAGTAAGTAGAAGAAGGATCAATGAGCAATATCACCACAGACATTGTCGCCAAACTCTGGAACCTGTGTAACGTCCTCCGCGACGACGGTGTGACCTACCACCAGTACGTCACTGAGCTAACCTACCTTTTGTTCCTGAAGATGGCTAAAGAGACGGGAACCGAGGCACGACTCCCGGCGGGCTACCGCTGGGATGATCTGGAGCGACAGGCCGCACCTGAGCGACTAGAGTTTTACAAGGTCATGCTGATCCACCTGGGCAGCCACGGGTCGACGATTACCCAAGAGATCTTCACCAACGCCAGCTCTTTCATCAAGAAGCCCGCGACGCTGACCGCGCTGGTGAGCGCCATCGATGAGATCGACTGGTACTCGGCCAAACAGGAAGGATTGGGCGATCTTTACGAAGGCCTGCTTGAGAAGAATGCCAATGAAAAGAAGTCTGGTGCCGGGCAGTACTTCACCCCGCGCGTGTTGATCGACAGCATGGTCGCTCTGATGCAGCCACAGCTGGCGGAGTCGATCCAAGATCCGTCCGCTGGTACCGGCGGCTTCCTAATCGCGGCTAACCATTACATCCGCGAACACAATGACATCGAGGGGCTGGACCAGAAGGGTTACAAAGCCTACCGCCGCCAATTCCATGGAATGGAACTAGTCCAAGACACACACCGCCTGGGCCTGATGAACCTCATGCTGCACGACTTGGAATCGGATGAGAATACCGGCATCCGCTTTGGTGACACGCTCTCCAGTGATGGCCAGCAGCTGCCTAAGGCCGATCTAATCCTGTCCAATCCGCCCTTCGGCACGAAGAAGGGTGGCGGGCTGCCGACCCGCGACGACTTCACCTACCCGACCAGCAACAAGCAGTTGGCATTCTTGCAGCACATCTACCGCACGCTCAAGCCCGGTGGTCGGGCCGCTGTTGTGCTGCCGGACAACGTGCTGTTTGAAGGGAACGTCGGAAGGCAGATCCGCGTCGACCTCATGGAAAAGTGCAACCTTCACACGATCCTGCGTCTTCCAACTGGCATCTTCTATGCGCAAGGCGTGAAGACCAATGTGCTCTTCTTTACGCGCGGCGTGAAGGAAAAGGGAAACACTAGTGAGGTCTGGGTCTACGACTTGCGCGCCAACGTCGCGCAGTTCGGCAAGCGCACGCAGCTCACTCGTCAGCATTTCAAAGAGTTTGAAGCAGCCTTTGGAAAGAATCCCCAGGGCGCCCCTGTCAGCCTTGCCAAGCGAAAAGACACTGGCGAAGGAGGGCGATTTCGGAAGTTTACCCGTGAATGGATCGCCAAACGCGGCGACAATCTCGACATCTCCTGGCTCAAGGACGAGAGCGACACGGGCTCTGGCGAACTGCCCGAGCCCGCGGTGTTGGCGCGCCAAGCTATGGCAGAGCTTGACGGGGCATTTGAGCAGTTGAGCGGAATCCTCACGGAGTTGGGCGAGGACCTCGAGGAAGAGGTGCTGGAGTGAGCGAGCTTCCTTCTGGCTGGGTCGAGGCGACTGTCGGCGACGTTACGGGCTATGTGTCACGCGGCAAGTCTCCGAAGTACGCGGAAAGTAGCTCGCTGCCCGTCGTGAATCAACGGGCGATTCGATGGTTCGGCATTCAGCAAGAGCACTTGAAGTTTGTTCACCCTGATCAGTTTCCCCAATGGACGGAAGAGCGATTCATCCGCGATGGTGACATCCTCTGGAACAGCACCGGGACGGGAACGATTGGTCGCGCATGCCTCGTCACGACAGGAGACCTGTTCCCGCCAAAGGTGGTCGACAGCCATGTAACCATCTTGCGGCCACAACGGGATGCAATTGAGCCGAGATATCTGTTTGCGTGGATTCGCGGACCTGAAGTGCAGCACTCCATCGAGGACCTCGCGACCGGAACAACAAATCAGATCGAATTGAATCGCGCCACCATTATGCGCACTCGCGTTCCGCTCGCGCCGCTCGCCGAGCAGAGGCGCGTCGCCGATAAGATTGATGCCTTGCTTACGCGGGTGGACGCGTGCCGCGACCGCCTAGACCGCGTGCCGACAATCCTTAGGCGCCTCCGCCAATCCATCCTTGCTTCCGCCGCTAGCGGTGAGCTTTCCCGCGAGTGGCGGGAGGCAAATGGATCTCAGGATGATTGGCCTGTGGTTACCCTAAGGGACGTATGTAGTTCCATCGCTGACGGGGATCATCAAGCACCACCCAAGTCCGACTCTGGAGTGCCATTTATTACGATTGGTGCAATAAACACTGGCCTACTCAAGTTAGACAATGCGACTCGCTTTGTATCCGAGACCTATCACCGCTCGCTGAAACCGGAGCGCAGCCCCCAGTTCGGTGACGTCTTAGTCTCGGTGACCGGCTCAATCGGTATCGCTGCCCTAGTCGATACGCACGAGCCGTTTGTTTTTCAGCGGCACATAGCAGTGCTTCGGCCGAACGCACGAGTGATCACGAGTGAGTACTTATTTCATAGGCTGTCGGCAGACGATATGAGGCAGCAGGGCCAGTCGGTAGCAACTGGAACAGCACAGCTAACAATTCCTCTTAAAGCACTCAGATCATTCACGTTCTCGCTGCCGCCGCTCGTGGAGCAGCTGGAGATTGCAAGGCGCGTAGGCGTGCTTCTTGCTTTCGTGGATAACTTGGAGTCTCACTTTCGTGACGCCATAAATCGCGTCGAAGCACTGACTCCGTCCGCCCTTGCGAAGGCCTTCCGTGGCGAGCTCGTCCCGCAGGATCCAGGCGACGAGCCGGCATCTGCGCTGCTCGCACGGAATCGCAGTCATGAGGCGGTTGGCATCGCGAGAAAGTCAAAGCGGGGCGATACGCGACGACCAAGCACGAAAACCAGAGCAGAGACTGACATGCTGACACGGAAAGACGTCACGCCGACCCACCTTTCGAGCATCCTCAAGGAGCGCGGCGCACTCGCGGCCGATGTGCTGTGGGGTGCTTCGCAGCTCGAAATTGACGAATTCTACGCCCAGCTCAAGGATGAAGAGGAGCAGGGTCTGCTGCGGGAGAATCGTGGGGAATCGATCGGCGCTCCGCGCCTATTGGAATCTGCCGCATGAGGCTGGATCGGCTTAGAATTCCGAACTACCGGAATCTTCGCTCCTTCGAGATCGACTTCGACGAGTCACAGCCGACGACCGTCCTGCTCGGCCGCAACGGCTCTGGCAAGTCCAATTTGATCGAGGCAATCGTCGAGATCTTTCGCGAGCTGGAGCTGGGTGGCGCGCCAGCATTTGCCTACACGCTCGAGTACGTGTGCCGTGAAAGATCGATCAAGATCGACGCTGACCCCGCCCGGGCCAGCAGGCGTCTCGACATCAGGGTCGACGGAAAGCCAGTGTCGCAGGCTGCGTTTCGGAAAGACGTCAGCATGTATTTGCCAAACTACGTGTTCGCTTACTACTCGGGCTGGAGCAGTCGACTCGAGCGTCATTTCGATCGACCGACACGAAAGCACTATGAAGCAATTCTGAAGGCGCGTGACAACGAGCTCCCCCTGCGTCGGATGTTCTTCTGCAGGAAGGAATATAGCCAACTCGTACTATTGGCGTTTTTCTTATCGAAGTCGCCTGCGGTGAAGGAACTCCTGGTACGGTATCTTGGCATCAAGAGTTTCGACTCCGCGCTGTTCGTGCTGAAGACGCCGTGGTGGCGCGGCAGCGGTGCGCCAAAGGCAATTCAGTTGGAGGAGGGTGACGAGCGCTTTTGGTACGCGCGTGGCGCCTTTAAGGGCTTCCTGGACAGGATGTGGAGTCGATCACTCGCGCCAATCCGAAACGCGGAGACGATCGAGCGCGACGTCCGTCGCCAAGGTGAAAGCACCGAGCGGCTCTATCTCTTTATCAAGAACGAGCTTGAACTCGCGGGATTGAAGGAGGTCGACGACAACGCCAAGGATCTGTTTGGCTACTTGGAGAGCCTCTTCCTTTGCGATCTGATTGATGAAGTGCGGGTCACAGTTGAGCGCACCGACGGCACCCGCGTGAAGTTCACTCAGATGAGTGAGGGCGAGCAGCAGCTCCTGACCGTGCTGGGTCTCCTGCTCTTCACTCAGAACGACGAGTCGCTCTACTTGCTCGATGAGCCAGACACGCACTTGAATCCAGTTTGGACCTACGATTTCCTAAGGTTACTCCAAGAAAACATCCGCGCCGAGAAGGGACAGCTCATTGTCGCAACCCACAATCCGCTGATGATAGGAAGTCTTCGCAAGAATCAAGTACGGATCGTTGAGTCGTTCAGAGACGATAGGGATCAGCTTCAAAGCGATGCGCGCGAGCCGGATGAGGATCCGTTCGCAATGGGTATGGACGGCTTGCTCACGAGTGAACTGTACGGGCTTCCCTCCGTTCTGCCTCGGGAGGTCACTGAGAGTATCGATGAACGAAACCTCTTGTTCGCGAAACATGATCGGTCGCCAGTGGAGGAAGAGAGGCTTTCTGTACTGTCATCAGAATTGGCAGAACTAGGGATTCTGCGGTCATACAGCGATCCATACGAGCAAGCGTTCGTCGAAGCAATGGCGCGCCGTCGTAAGCGCGAGCTTGGTGGCGCGTCTCCGGACGAGGTTCGGGTGCGCAATGAGGAGGCGGACTCCCTTCTCGAGCAGCTGTTCGCGGAGGATGGAGAGGCGCCATGAGGTACATCGATCTTCATGGCACAACCGGCCCCGTGGACGAGAACGGTGTTGCCGACGCGGTGTGGATCGCGGAGGCGGAAGAGTTGTTGAATCTGCTGGCAGGAGCTGGGGACAAGGCCTCGCGTGACGCTATCATTGATGCCAACGAGGATGTGTGGAAGCGCCTCCGAGATTGGTTGCTACGGCTTTCGCACGATAAGTGCTGGTATTCGGAGGCGCGCGATCTCTTTTCGTATCCAGAGGTGGAGCACTATCGCCCTAAGAAGCGATGTAAGCGCGCCCCGAGAACTCAGTACATTGATGGCTACTGGTGGCTCGCGTTCGAGTGGAAGAACTATCGGATATGCGGAAAGGTTGGGAACACAAAGAAGCAGGATTTCTTTCCGCTTGCGCTGGGTTCTCCGGTCGCGACACACGGCGGCTTGAGCGTCCTTAACGAAGTGCCGCTGCTTCTTGACCCCAGTTGCCCTGGTGATCCGGATCTCCTCAGCTTCAACGAAGACGGAACCTGCGGTCCCCATGCCGACGCGGATCAGTTCACGCAGCTTCGCGTGAACACAACACGAGAACGATTGAATTTGAATCACGGTCGGCTGAAGAAAGCGCGACAGCGAATTTGGGCTCGATGCTGGAACCTTATTGAAGATTGCCGTGCAATAGCGCAGCAGATGGATCGCGCCGCGGGTGCCGCTGACAGAGAGCGCCTCAATCAGAAGAAGGATGAGCTGCGTCGCATGACCCGGCCGGATTCCGAGTTCTCTGCGGTTGCCAAGGATTGCCTTGTGAAGAGCAATATCGGCTGGGCTCGTAATCTAGCTGCCGGCTAGTCGGGAAGGGGATTGCTTCAAGCGATTTGCATGATTTTCTACGAGAGGACGAGATGGAGCTTCCAGAGTTTGCGAGGTGGATACAACCGCTCTTGAAGGCGCTGTCGGAACTGGGCGGAAGTGCCAGGCCGCAGGAGGTCGTAGATCTTGTGGCCAAGAATGAGGCCGTCTCAGACGAAATCCTCAACCAGACGCTGGTCAACGGGTTCCCGCGTTTCACAAACCAAGTTCACTGGGCGCGCTTCTTTCTGGCTGAGAGTGGGTTAATTGACCGATCGCGCCGAGGAGTGTGGAGTCTGAGCGAAGTCGGGCGCGCAAACGTCAATATGTCGACGGCCGAGGTTCGTAGCTTGGTGGACGCAGTCCAGCGAAAGCATGCGTCTGGGGCCAACGCTTCGAAGTCCGCAAATCAGACGGTAGTAGTTCCTATGGCCCCCGCAGCTGGAACGGAGCAGGAGGCCGCTCCAGACGACCTGGAGGAGAACTATCGAGATCGCCTGCTGGGACTGCTGAAGTCACTTCCGCCTGGTGGATTTGAACGACTCTGTCAGCGGCTTCTCCGTGAAGCAGGATTTGCCGAGGTCGAGGTAACGGGCCGAAGCGGCGATGGAGGCATCGACGGGCATGGGTTACTTGCCCTAAACCCCTTTGTGACATTGCGTGTGCTGTTTCAGTGCAAGCGTTACGAGGGCGGCGTGGGGCCGGGTGCCGTGAGGGACTTTCGGGGAGCGATGCAGGGGCGTGCCGATAAAGGAATCATCCTGACTACGGGCGGATTTAGTGCTGATGCTCGGCGGGAAGCGGTTCGTGATGGTGTGCCTCCGATTGAGTTGGTCGACGGGCCAAAGCTGATAGATCTCTTCGAGCAGCTGGAACTCGGACTACGCCCACGAACGACATACGAGATTGACTCTGCGTTTTTCCACCAGTTTGAGAAATCTCAATCTACTTAGCCACTAGTCGGGTTGACTAGACGCCAATCAATCCGTGCTCTGGACCTTCCATTGTCCGCGCTCCGCCTTAGCCGATACCTGTAGCGCAAGCAAGTTGCCCGCGTTTTACCTCCCCGCTCAGGCAATATGCGGTCGTTCCTGGGTGCTTCGCTCGTGATGCGCAACAACAAATGGATTTCAGTGGATCACGCACATCGCGACATCGGCGGTGTCGCTGCCCCCGCATGGCCACTCCCTCAGGAAGGACCCGTAGATTCCAGGTGGGTGGTGGGTGGGGAGAAAGTTTTGGAGATCTGCTTGAAGAATGAAGCTCGCTCAGCCGTTCGTGTTCTATCGGAAACGAGCCACCATTCGTCACCTCCAGGGACAGGCGTTTGATTCGGCGATGTCATTTGTGGTGGCGAGGTGGTGGCTCGTCGTTCGCCTATAGCGGGCCAGCCCCATATCGCTCGGAACTAGGAGAGCAGGTTCCGCCAGGCTTCTTCGCGAACGGCACGTGATAGACCGTGTAGCCCTTGGATACCTTGGAAGCAAACAGCTTCCTGAGCACCTTCCCTGCGGTGACGGTGTCCGCACGCTTTGGGCTGGCGACGCCAATCTCGTCCAAGACGTCGCTAGCGGAAAGGTGCCTGCAGGGGGGTAGGGTGGGGTCATAGCTGGCGAGAATCTTCTCTTCAACTCGATCCATGGTCCTGAATCCATCGTTGTACACGCCCAGGGCGGCGTTCAATTCTTGACTGGCATGCCAGGCGTCTCCCTGGTCGAGCCACCAGAGTGCCTCGGCCCACACCTGCTGCATATCTATTGAGTGGCGGTAGTCAACTGCGGTCACTTCGATTGGCCAAAAACGCCGGTTGTTCGTGTCATCAACGAGAAATCGCACGTTGTTGACGCTGCCGAAGAATGCCGTTCGCCTCGGGAAGCGGTTTGTAGCGCGGGAGTAGGGTGGGCGCACCTCATCTGACGATCGGCTCAAGAAGGCTTTCAGCGCTTCCGTGTCCGACTTTCCAAACGTGGCGCCGATTTCTCCCAGCTCGACAAGCCACTTGCTGATGACCTGCAGAACCGAGTCCTTGTCGTCCACATCGAGCGCGACGCCGTCAGCCTGGAAAGCCGGCGGACAAAGGCTGTTGAAAAATCGCGTCTTGCCGATCCCGCCATTCGGGTCGACCAACACAAGCACATGCTCGAACTTGTTTGTCCGTCCAGAAATGATTGCTGCCGCGCCTAAGAGCCACTTTCGGAAAAGCGTCCAGGACAATTGAGCCTTGGAGGGATCCTTGAAGGTCAGGCAATCGCAGAGTTCGGAGAACCTGTGAACTCCATCCCATGGCTTGGACCTGATCCAATCGAGGGCTGGGTTGTAGCTGTCACGCTCGGCCAAGGCGAATATATTCCCTGCGACCTGAGTGTGTGGATACTTGTTGAGTCGACACAGGTCCTCGATAAGCGACAGGTTCGTATTCCTAGCGAGCTCACCTTCTCGAGGGACGCCATCAATACTGACCTCAATGTCCCGGGCTAGCTCGTTGTAACGAACGCGAATTCCATACGCGAGCAGTAGCCGCCAAAGATTCTCAACTGTCCCGTGGGCCCGAACGAAAACCCGCTCGGAAGTGTCTCTGCTATGGCGAACTTCAACCTGTTGTGCGTGGTAGACATCCAAGGGTTGTTCCAGCGGAGCGTTTAAACGGTTCCGTTGGAAGAGACCAATCCAGGAAGGGTCGTCGTTTGGAAGATCCGAAACTGGGGCCTTGATTTGAGAGTCGTGCTGGGCAGTTGGTCCGACGCTTGGCGCCGGTGCGACGGCAGGAAATTGATTCACAGGAACCTGGCCCCCTGCGCGGAACGTTCGCGGGTCACGGACTTCAAGTACTCAGACACGGCTTCCCTTGGGTAGAGAACCCGATTGCCTAACCGCACATATGCCGGCCCTTGGCCCCGCTTACGCCAAGCTTCTACTGTCAGGTGGGTGGCGCCTGCGAGCAGGCGGAAGTCATCCTCTAGAAGGCAGTCAAGAGCTTCTGCCATCTCGCGGACACGTTCAACGTCTTCTTGGTTGTCTGTGAGCATGTTTCCCCGTTGTTACCGGCTGGATGCCGGGCTGTTCACGGGGGATATTTCACCGCGCTGGTTCCTTGGGTGCCCCTACATTCATCTCGATAATTCGGTGATCAGTGTCAGGCTCCGGCAGATCTTGTGCGCCGTTCCGCCCGCCACCGCACTTTCGGCAGTTCTGAGGCTCCGGAGAGCTGAGGGGCAGCGGCCAGTCGTGACCGCACCAGGTCCGTACAGTTGCCGAGTCGCGCTCGATGGCGTCGTACCAATCTTGGTCGTGTTCCGGCTTCTCAACCAACTCGATTCCGGTTCTCGGGATGCGGCCGCCGATGAAAGGCATGCCGTCTATCCGTTTCGCGTTCGAGTCTTCAAAGTGAAGGCCCATATACCCCGCAAGAACGCGCACGAACCTCGCAAACCAAGCGGTGTTGGCATTGGGTGGAAATTCGCCAGTCAATTGGTGGTGATAAGCCGCCAGGTTTGCGACTAACCCGCGTTGCTGCATCTCCAAAGGCTTGCTGCTTTTGGACGCCAGCACTCCCAGTTGAATGTTCGCATGCCTGGCCACGCTCTCCAACGCCTCGACCATTTCCCACGACCGCGACAGGAACTCAGCGGAACCAATCTCTCGAATGTGTTCCGCTATGTCGGCAGTTAACGGCGAAGGCGGCACAATGCAGGCCTCCTTGGCGTACATGGTTAGAGTCAAAGCCGTCTCGCTGGTCAGGACTCTCATCCTTTGCAAAAGATTCTGCGCATCGTTGGCGATCGCGTCGATTTGACTGCGTTGGTCACCAATTGACTCGTCACTAGCTTGCGGCCTCTGAGCAAGCTCTGTCGCGAATGTCACCAGCTTTTCCTGCCGCGCGGGATCAAGCTTAGAGAGCCTAGCCGCCTGCTGGAGTTCGTAGCGCACGTTCTGAGGCAGAAAATCCGGGTCAACACCGAACCCGAAAATCGGCGCAGCGCTCTGGGCCTTTCTCGGCTGGGCGGCGGCACTATCGCTGACCTTGAACGCAGGGCGACGCGAGAAATCCGGCTTCACGCTTTTGAACATGTCATTTACCCGATTCAAGAAATACGTGAACGTCCTCTGGCTTGATCGACGTGTACCGGCGCAACATAGTCCAGGTCTTATGCCCGGTTAGAAGCGAAACGCGAGGGATGTCCAGACCGATGCGGAAAAACTGGGCTGTCGCACGATGCCGCAGGTCATGAAAGTGCAGATCCACGATTGCTGGCTCAATCAGCTTGCATGCTCGCGTGAACGCAGTGGATACGGAGTCAGATTGTGCGCCGAACACACTGCCAGCCTCACGGTCGTCAATCAACTCCTTCAAGATATCGATCGCCGCGGGTAGCAGTGGCACAGTCTGATTGTTGCCAACCTTCTTGCGGGGATCTTTGCGATCGCGGATCAGTGCAGTCTTGCGCTTGAGGTCGACGTCCTCAACGCGAAGGGCGCATATCTCGCCGAGGCGCATGCCGGTCGCCAAGGCGAATCGGCAAATGGTCGGCATATCGATGCGATGACGGTTACTGGCGGCCCAATGCGCGTATAGCCGATTCAGTTCGTCGTCCGTTGGCTCCCGCTCGCGTTCCCGGCTGCGCGTGTCCAGCCCGCGATGCTTCAGGGACGCGCGAACCTGTGACGGAAGGTCGGCGGGGATATCCAGGTGCCGGACGTGGCGCCCCCACTTCAGCACGGCGCCCAAGAAGGACAGGTCGGCGGCGATCGTGACGCCGCCGGCGCCGTCCTTCACTCGCTGGTCGACAAAGTCCCGCAGCACGATCGCCGAGAGGGACGACAGTCGGACTTTGCCGAGCCGCGCGCTCAGCATTGCCAGGGTCGCGGACTTGGTCTTGCCGCCCGCTCCCGCACCTGTCTCCTTGTATGCGTCAATCAAGTCACCCAGCGTGGCGCCCTTCGGGGGTTGTGCATGCCCACTGGCTGCCACCTGGTGAGCTTGGCCCTCGATTGTGCGCGCCCAGGCTTCAGCGTCCCGTTTCAGCGGGAACGTAGCGGCCCGATACAATCCTCCCCGGCGCACTTGGGCCCGCCACTTGCCCGACGGAAGCTGGGTAAAGGTCGCCATGTGTGCAATCCGTGTCCGTCCAGTTGTTTACCGAATCTTACCCGGCCGTTCCCGCTGTGTGCACGTTGTGTGCACAACCATTCGCACATGGATCCTCTAAGTGCTATGTATTCGCAATGACAACTATGCAAAAACAACGCGTTACCGGTGTCAGCCTCTCCGTCGCCCCGATGATGGACTGGACGGACCGCCATTGCCGTGTCTTCCATCGCCTGCTCGCGCCCTCGGCGCGGCTGTACACCGAAATGGTGCACGCCAATGCTGTCATCCATGGCCATCGCGAGCGGCTGCTCGGCTTCGATCCCAGTGAACAGCCACTCGCCCTGCAACTCGGCGGCAGCGAACCCGAACTGCTCGCGCAGGCCGCG
>Ga0160435_1000429_pt1 | contig 14595 bp, 11 predicted proteins | sample HID1973K_E0MG_FD_108213 | JGI IMG/M metagenome (GOLD analysis project Ga0160435, IMG submission 108213) | Enriched mosquito-associated microbial communities from UW Madison campus, WI, USA - HID1973K_E0 MG | ecosystem: Host-associated > Arthropoda: Insects > Digestive system > Unclassified ...
GCCGAAGTCGGTGGTCCGCGACATGTTCGAGCGGGCGATGACGTTCGGCGAGTTCGTCTCGTTCTACGAGCTGGGCCGGAGTGAAGGGCTCGTGCTGCGGTACCTGTCCGACGCGTACCGTGCGATCCGGCAGACGGTGCCCGCCGAGGCCCGCACCGACGACCTGCTCGACCTCATCGAGTGGCTCGGCGAGCTGGTCCGCCAGGTCGACTCCAGCCTTGTCGATGAGTGGCAGGCGCTCGTGAACCCGACGGACGAGCCGGATGCCGCGATCGTCCCGCCCGCACCCCCGTCGATCCTCACGAATCGGCGCGCCTTCGTCGTGCTGGTTCGCAACGAGCTGTTCCGCCGGGTGCAGCTCGCGGCGCTGCAGGACGACGATGCGCTCGAGGCGCTCGACCCCGCCGTCGACTGGCCGGCCGCGCTCGACGCGTATTACGACGACCACGACGAGATCCTCACCGGTGGGCCGGCGCGCTCGCCGTCCCTCTGCGTCATCGACGAGTCGGAGCCGGGCGCCTGGCGGGTGGAGCAGATCATCGACGACCCGGCCGGTGACCACGACTGGCGGATCCGCGCGGAGGTCGACCTCGCGGCATCCGTGGAAGAGGGCATCGCCGTCGTGAGGGTGTCGGAGGTCGTGCGGCTGGGCTAGCCTTCACCGCATGCCCGTCGTCACCCGGTCCGCCTGATGGCGGTGCACCTCGCGTTCCTCCGGGCGATCAACCTGGGACCCAAGCGCGTGTTCCCGAAAGCCGACATCCATCGGGTCGTCGGCGAGGTCGGCTTCGACGAGATCGAGACGCACCTGAACACCGGGAACGTCCGCTTCGGCACGCGCATGCGCGCACGGCCGAAGATCGAGGTGGCGCTCGAACGGGCCTTCGCGCGCGACCGCGGGTTCGAGGTGCCGACGATCGTCTTCTCGGCAGCCGAGTTCGTGCAGGTCGCAGCCGACACCGCCCGGCTCGATGACGAGCATCCGGGCCTCGCGCGCCACTACGTGTACCTCCTCAAGGAGCCGCTCGACGCCGACCGTGTCGCGGAGGTCGAGGCGCGTGCCGACGAGCGCGGTCGCATGATCGTGCTCGGGCGCGCCGCGCACGCGCTGCTGCGCCCCGGCTATCAGGACGGCCAGGTCGACCCCCTCGCCGCCGCGAACCTGCTCGGCGTCGCCACCAATCGCAACGCCAACGTCGTCCGCACCCTCGCGGCGAAGTGGTGCTGATCGGCGTCAGTCACCGAGATGGTAGATCGGTAGACCTCCAGGGTAGAATCGCCACCATGGGGCTCAACATCAAGAATGAGGACGTGCACGCCGCCGTGCGCGAGCTGGCCGCTCGGCTCGGTGTGAGCCAGACCTCTGCGGTGGAGCGGGCTGTCCGCGAGAAGCTCGCAGCGATGACCGACGACGCCGACCTGGCCGAGCGCGCACGCCGTCGACGCGACGCGATCGAGGCCGCGCAGGAGGCGTATCGCGGCGTCGACCTCTGGGCGATCGCCGACGACCTGTACGACCCGGCAACGGGGCTGCCGAAGTGATCATCGACACGTCGGCGTTGATCGCGCTGCTACAGAACGAAGCGAGCGCAGAGGCGATCGACGTCGCGACCGAATCGGCGACGTGGCGCGGCATCTCGGCCGCCACACTGCTCGAGGCCGCCATCGTCGCCGACGGCACGTCCGACCCGGTCCGGTCCGCCCGATTCGACGCGCTCGTCGCCGGCCTCGACATCGAGGTGGTGCCGCTGACCGCAGCCCATGCCGCCATCGCGCGGCAGGCTTACCGCGATTACGGCAGGGGCTCGGGGCACCCCGCCAAGTTGAACTTCGGGGACTGCTTCTCCTACGCGCTCGCCAAGGAGCGGGGCGAGCCGCTGCTCTACGTCGGCGACGACTTCGCGCACACCGACATCGCTTCCGCGCTCGGCTGACTGGTGCTGAGCTGCATCGACATGTGAGGCTCGGGACATGGGCCTGACGATCCGCACGCCTTCTCCCACGGATGCCGCCGCGCTCGCCGACCTGCACGTGCAGACCTGGCGCGAGACGTACACCCCGCTCCTCCCTGAGGGCTACTTCGACGAGTCGTTCGTCCAGGGTCGACACGAGATGTGGGGACGTCTCACCACCACGCCGCGCGAGGATCTGACCATCCGGCTCGCGGAGCTCGACGGCGTGCTCGTCGGATTCGCGATGACGGGGCGGCCGCTGGGCGACGACCCCCCGCGTGACCGCCAGCTGTACTTCATCTACGTCGCGGCATCCGCCCACGGGACCGGTGCCGGCCAAGCCCTGCTCGAGGGCGTGCTCGGCGACGGACCCGCCGTGCTGTGGGTCGCGGAGCAGAATCCCCGCGCGATCGCGTTCTACCAGCGCAACGGCTTCGCCTTCGACGGCGTGGAACAGCTCGACCCCGGCGCGCCCGCCATCACCGACCTCCGCATGGTCCGCTGACCGCGGCGGCGCGGCGAGCCGCGGCATCCCGCCGCCGGAGCTCCGGCATTCCGGCGGCAATCCACGTTCCCGCGGACGGATTCCGCGCCGAACGTCCGCGGGAAAGCAGATTTCCGCGGCGGCGCGGGACTCTCGGCAGGGCGACCCGGGACTGCCGCGGCGGGTGTCGGCGGCCGCGGCTATCGTGGATCGGGTGAGTGACGGCGGCTGGAACGGTGACCCCTACGCCGATCTCTCGTGGGATCCCGACGACCTCGTCCCGCCCGACGACTTCGACGCGCCGCCCCCGCCCGATCCGCGGTACGACGATTACGGTGCCGCCGTCGCGCGCGCGACGCGTTCTGCACCGGATGCCGGGTCGCCGGCACCCGGCCGAGACCAGTTCCAGGGCGCGGGTGCCCCTCGAGGCGCCGCGGCCCGCACCGCTCCTCCGCGGGTGCCCGCGGCACCGGCATCCGTGCTGCGGCTCGAACGGCGCGACCACGTCGGCGACGATCCGGTCGCCGTGCTCGCGGACGTGTTCGGCTATCCCGCGTTCCGCGGCGACCAGGCCGACATCGTCTCGCACGTGATCGCCGGCGGCGACGCCGTCGTGCTCATGCCCACCGGTGGCGGCAAGTCGATCACCTACCAGGTGCCGGCCCTCGTGCGTCCCGGCACGGGCCTCGTGATCTCGCCGCTGATCGCGCTCATGCACGACCAGGTCGACGCGCTGATCGCCAACGGCGTGCGCGCCGCCTTCCTCAACTCCACGCAGAGTCCTGCCGAGCGCGCGGGTGTCGAACAGGCCCTCCTCGACGGCGAGCTCGACCTCATCTACGTCGCGCCGGAGCGGCTTTCGGTGCCGGCCACGACCGCGCTGCTCCAGCGTGCGCAGCTCAGCGTCATCGCGATCGACGAGGCCCACTGCGTGTCGCAGTGGGGCCACGACTTCCGACCCGACTACCTCGCGCTCGGCGACCTCGGCGAGCGGTTCCCCGGCGTCCCGCGCATGGCGCTTACCGCCACCGCGACCCGCGCGACCCACACCGAGCTCACCGAACGGCTGCACCTCGGCGACGCCCGCCACTTCGTCGCGAGCTTCGACCGCCCGAACATCCAGTACCGCATCGAGCCGAAGGTCGACGTGCGGCGCCAGCTCGTGCAGTTCGTGCGCAGCCAGCCCGAGGGCTCGGCCGGCATCGTCTACGCACTGAGCCGCAAATCGGTGGAGCAGACCGCCGAGTACCTGCGCACGCAGGGCCTCGACGCGCTGCCGTACCACGCGGGCCTCGACGCCGGCATGCGTGCCCGCCACCAGTCCCGCTTCCTCCGCGAGGACGGCGTGGTGATGGTCGCGACGATCGCGTTCGGCATGGGCATCGACAAACCCGACGTCCGCTTCGTCGCCCACATCGACCTGCCGAAGTCGGTCGAGGGCTACTACCAGGAGACCGGTCGCGCAGGCCGAGACGGCGAGCCCGCGACGGCGTGGATGGCCTACGGCCTGGGCGACGTGGTCCAGCAGCGACGCCTCATCGAGCAGTCGCCCGGTGATCGCACCTACAAGATGCGCATGGGGCAGCACCTCGATGCAATGCTCGCGCTCTGCGAGACCGTCGCGTGCCGTCGGCAGAACCTCCTGAACTACTTCGGACAGTCCTCGGACGCGTGCGGCAACTGCGACACCTGCCTCACCCAGCCCGACACGTGGGACGGTCAGGTCGCCGCCCAGAAGCTGCTGTCGACCATCGTGCGCCTCCAGCGCGAGCGGGGTCAGGCCTTCGGTGCGGGGCATCTCATCGACATCCTCCGCGGCGGCTCGACCGAGCGCATCCGCCAGCAGGGGCACGACAAGCTCTCGACCTACGGCATCGGGAACGACCTCTCCGAGCAGGACTGGCGTTCCGTCGTGCGGCAGCTCCTCGCGCGCGGCATCCTCGTCGCTCAGGGCGAGTACGGGGTGCTCGCCGTCGGCGAAAGCGGCGCCGCCGTGCTGCGCGGAGAAGAGGCGGTGCCGCTGCGGCGGGACGTGCTCGGTCGCTCGGGCGGCGGTTCCGCGCGCGCGAAGCGGCAGTCCAGCTCGGATGCCGTGCCCGAGGGCGACCGCGACCTGTTCGAGGCGCTGCGCACCTGGCGTGCGAGCCAGGCCAAGGAGCAGGGGGTGCCGGCGTACATCGTCTTCGGCGATGCGACCCTGCGGGCGCTCGCTGAGCGCCGGCCGCGGTCGGTGGGAGACCTCGACGGCATCACGGGCATCGGCGCCAAGAAGCGCGAGGCCTACGGCGAGGCTGTCGTCGCCGTCATCGCCGGCGCCTGACGCGCTCCGGCTTCAGGTGGCAGGACACGCCGCATCCTCGCGCCCGAAGCGTCAAGAGCTGCCACCTGAACCCCAGGCGCGCGCTGCGATGCGACGGCCCGCTTCAGGTGGCAGGACACGCCGCATCCTCGCGCCCGAAGCGACAAGAACTGCCACCTGAACCCGCACCAAGCCCAAGAGTGGGCGGATGCCGCGAACTCGCGACACCGCCCCGACCGCGACGCCCGACCGGCGCCGAGGCCCCTACTTGATCGACCCCCGCATGACGCCGGAGATCACCCAGCGCTGGGAGAAGATGTAGACGATCAGGAGCGGCGCCATCGCCATGAGGTACGAGGCGAACGCGACGGTGTAGTCGGTGTTGTACTGCCCCTGGAACACGTACTGCGCGAGCGACAGCGTGCGGTCGGACGGCTCGGTGAGTACGACGAGCGGCATGATGAAGTCGTTCCACGCCCACACGCAGGTGAGGATGCCGACCGTCGCGTTCATCGGCATGAGCAGCGGGAACACGATCTGCCGGAAGACGCGCCAGGTCGAGGCGCCGTCCATGCGCGCCGCTTCCTCGAGCTCGATGGGGATCGAGCGGATGAACGCCGTGTAGATGAAGATGTTCAGGCTCAGCCCGTAGATCGTGTACAGCACGATCATTCCGGCGGGGTTGTCGAGCCCCAGCAGGGAGGTCTGCTTCACCAGCGGCAGCATGATGATCGGGAACGGGATGAACAGCGCCGCGAGCAGGTAGTAGAACACGCCCTTGAAGAACGGGCGGTGCAGGTTCCGCGCCAACGCGTAGGCGACGAGCGAGCTCGTGAAGAGCGTGAAGACGACGGAGCCGACGGTGATGATCGCCGTGTTCAGGAGGGCCTGCGGGAACGACGTGCGCTCCCACGCGACCGCGAAGTTCTCCCAGTTGATCGGCCAGGGGAGCTCGAACCCGGTACCGGATGCCAGTTGCGCGGGCGTCTTCAGGGCGACGGCGACGGCGAGGTAGAGCGGGATGATCACGGTGAGCGAGCACACCGCGATCAGCGCGGTCGCCCACCAGTTCGTGCGGCGGGTGTCGGAGGGGTCGCCGCCGCGGAGGCGACGGCGCGGGACGACGACCGCGGTGGTGGCGGGCCCCGCCTCGACGGGGGTGGTGGTGGAGCTGGACATCAGAAGTCGGCCTCTCTGCGCTGAAGGACCCGGAATTGGAGGAGTGAGACGATCGTGATCACGATGAAGAAGAGCACCGCGTTGGCCGTCTGGTAGGCGAACTCGCCGCCGGTGAAGCCGCCGCGGAAGATGAGCATCGTGACCGATTCGGTCGAGGTGCCCGGTCCGCCGCCCGTGAGGGCGATGATCGGGTCGAACACCTGCAGGAATCCCTTCAGGCTCAGCACCACGTTGATGGTGAAGAAGGCGCTGATGAGGGGGAAGGTGATCGAGCGGAACTGCCGTGCGGGGGTCGCCCCGTCGATGGATGCCGCCTCGTAGATGTCCGCCGGGATGGTCTGGAGACCGGCGAGGTAGATGATGATCGAGAACGCGCACGCCTGCCAGACGGCGAGCACGACGACCGCCGTCCACGCCCAGTCGGGGTTCGTGAGGATGTTGTCGGCGAACAGGGGGATGCCGGAGAGGATCTTCGGCAGCGAGTTCGAGAACAGGAACTGGAAGACGTATCCGACGACGAGCACGGCGAGGATGTACGGGACGAAGTAGACGCCGCGCCAGAAGTTGCGTGCGCGGATCTTGGCGTTGAGCCCCATCGCGATCGCGAGCGAGATCGCGTTCGTCAGCACCGTCGCGACGATGGCGAAGAGGAACGAGAACCCGTAGGCCTGCAGCACGCGGTCGTCGCGGAAGATGTTCGCGTAGTTCGCGATCCCCACGAAGTCCCAGGTGCCGTACCCGGCGTAGTTGGTGAAGCTGAAGAAGACCCCGATGATCACCGGCACGGTGTGGAACGCGGCGAACGCGAGGACGGCCGGCCACACGAACCAGTAGTAGGCGCGAGGGGCGAGCTTCGACCGTTTCCGCGGGGCCGCGGTGGGCTCGGGGCGACGGGTGTCGGCGGTGGTGACGGTGGCCATCTCAGTCCTCCTGCTTCGGAGTGATCGTCCGGGCGGCGACCTTGCGCCACTCGTTGTCGAGGGTGCCGAGGGCCCCGTCGGTGTCGCCGTCGTAGAGGAACTGCTGCACGACGCCGGTGAGGGGGATGGCGGTGGGGACCTGGTGGTCGATGAACCCGGTGATCTTGGCGTCGTCGAAGTACGGTGCGATCGACTGCAGGGCGGGATCGTCGCTGAGCTCGGCCTCGGTCACCGAGGGCACCATGGTCTGGGATGCCGCGAACTCCTCGATCACGTCGGGACGGAAGAGGTACTCGATGAAGCGGAGCGCTTCTTCTTTGTGCGGGGTCTCCCGGGCCATCGTCACCGTGACGTCGACGCCGGAGACGAGCATCCGGTCGGCGGGGTCTTCGGGGACGGGGTAGGGGAAGATCGCCGCGTCGATGTCGGGGTTGACCGCTTTCACGGGGCTGAGCGCCCAGATGCCCTGGAGCATCATGGCCGCCTCGCCGTTCGCGAACAGTGACGTGCTGTCGTCGTACGACGCGCCGCGGTATCCGTCCTGTGAGTACTGGAAGAGCTGCGCCTGGCGCTGCATCGCTTCGGGGAAGTCCGCCTCGAACGAGGCGCCGGAGCCCTCGCCGACGGTGTCACCCTCGGCGCGCATCTCATCGAAGAACCCGTCCTGCGCGTAGTAGGCGCCGATGCCGTTCCACGAGGGCATGGCCGTCCAGTTCTCGGCGAGCGACGTTGCGAAGGGTGTGATCCCGCGGTCGACGAGGGTGTCGCAGAGGGCGATGAGCTCGTCCCACGTCTCGGGGACCTCGAGGCCCTCCTCTTCGAAGATCGCTCGGTTGTAGATGATCCCGTTGGCGTTGTTGACGTAGCCGAGGCTGTTGACCTCGCCGTTGTGGGTGCCGAGGTCGGCCAGGATGTCCTGGACGCCGGGGTTGATGGTGCCCAGCACCGGCTCGTCGGTGAAGTCGTAGAAGACGCCCGCCTCGGCCAGCTTGCCGAAGTTGCCGTTCGCGTTCAGGGTGATCACGTCCGGCGTCCGGTCCTTCACGAGGAGGGTGCGGATGAGGGTCTCCGAGTCGGCGACCTGGTTCTGCACCACGTCGATGTCGGGGTTGTCCGCTTCGAACGCCGCGATGATCTCGTTGAAGTCCTCGAGCGCTTCGCCTTTGAACTGGAAGAAGTCGAGCCGGGTCTTCCCGGAGCCGGCGTCGGCGGAGCAGCCCCCCATGCCGAGCGCGAACCCGGCGATGACGATGCCCGCGACGGCGGTGCGGATGGGTCTGGATTTCATGGGGGAGCGCCTCCTTGCGCGGATGCCGCGGACTATGCGGCTGTGATCTCGATGACGGTGGCTTGCTGCGGGTTCTGCACGGGCGGGCGGACGCCGACGAGGGCGAGCTGACGTCCGGTGAGGACGGTGTCGTGGTGCGCCCACACGAGCGGAGACTGCGCAGGGTTCTGCACGATGCCCCCCGGCGTCGCCACGCGGATGCGGTAGGTGCGGTCGGGGTCGAGCCCCGGCATCCGCACCCGTCCCGCCGGTGACGAGATGAGCGTCTGCGTCTGCGCGATCGTGAAGAACGCGGATGCCGCGTCCGCAGCGACCACGCCGCGCACGTCGAGTCCGGGGTCGGCCACGTCCACGTTCACGACGCGGCCCGTTGCGACGAGGGGGCGCACGCGCTTGGCGAGGGCGACCCAGTCGCCCACGACGGCGGCATCCGCGTCGGACAGCGTCGTCACGTCCCACTCGATGCCGAAGTGGCCGAACAGTGCGACGGCGCCGCTGAGGGTGAGCGAGACCGTGCGACCCGTCGAGTGCACGTGCGGGGTCGTGAGGTGCATGCCCATCATCTCGGGCGGCACGACGAGCGCGGTGTAGCGCTGGTTCTCGAGGCGCTCGACGGGATCGAGGCAGTCACTGGTCCAGATGCGGTCGGTGCGGCCCAGGATGCCGAGGTCGACACGGGCGCCGCCCGACGCGCAGCTCTCGATCTCGAGTCCCGGGTGGGCTGCCTTGAGCTCGTCGATGAGGCGGTAGACGGCGAGGGTCTGCGCGTGGACCTTGCCCGCGCCGCCGGGGCCGGACGCGGCGTCGACGAGGTCGCGGTTGTGGTCCCACTTGATGTACGAGATGGGGTATTCGGCGAGGATCGCCGAGATCACCTCGAGGATGTACGCGTACGCCTCGGGGTGGGCGAGGTTGAGCACCTGCTGCTGACGTGCCGACGGCGGGAGCTGAGTGCGGCCGTGGAGGAGCCAGTCGGGGTGCGAGCGGGCGAGATCGCTGTCAGGGTTCACCATCTCGGGCTCGAACCAGAGCCCGAACTCCATCCCCTTCGCAACGACGTGGTCTGCTATCGGGTGGAGGCCCTCGGGCCAGACGGTGTCGTCGACGTACCAGTCGCCGAGCCCGGCGGTGTCGTCGCGGCGGTGGCGGAACCAGCCGTCGTCGAGGACGTACCGTTCCACGCCGATCTCGGCGGCCGCGTCGGCGAGAGCGATCAGCTTGGGCAGGCGGTGGTCGAAGTAGACGGCTTCCCAGGTGTTCAGCGTGATCGGACGCGGGCGGCGCGGGTGCTGCGGGCGGGCGCGCCACTCATCGTGGAAGCGGGCGGCGAGGGCGTCGAGTCCGTCACCCCACGAGCCGAGCACCTCGGGCGAGGCGATCTCCTCGCCGGGCGCGAGGCGGATCTCACCGGGCAGGTACAGTTCACCCGCGCCCAGGAACGCCTCGCCGGTGGGGGTCCGTTCCGCGAAGGTGCGGGCGTTCCCGCTCCAGGCGAGGTGGATGCCGTGGACGCGGCCCCGTTCGAAGCCGAAACCGGGCACGCCGGCGGCCAGCAGAAGGGTCGCGTCGGCACCGGGCCGGCCGCGACGGGACTCGCGCAGGTGCGTGCCGAACGTGAGCTCGTGGCGCTGGGCGGAGCGCTCGCGCAGGTGCCGTCCGGTCGTGTCGAGGATCTCCGTGGCATCCCAGGGGAGGGGGAGCGTGGGCTGCAGCGCCTGCACGGTGTAGTCGGTGTCGCCGTCGTTGCGCACCGTGATGCGGGTGCGAATGAGTCCTGAGGCCCCCACCGACAGTTCGACTCGGGCGCTCAGCTGCATCTCTGCGTCGGTGAACTCCAGCGCCGCGGCGTGTGCCGAGGTCTCGACGCGGTCGAGGGTGAAGAGGGCGCTGATGTCACGACCGTCGCGGTGTCCTTCGAGCGAGGGCGTGCCCAGCCATCCGGACGCACCGGTGGTCAGCACGCCGAGGCGCGCGGTCTGGTCGAGTCCGCCCGAGACGCGCTGCAGTCTCGACGCGACGGCGAGCGAGCGGAGGGTCTCATCGGGTGCAGCGCCGAGGTCTTCGCCCCAGTGCGCGATGGCGGGGACGGCATCGCCGAGGTCGAGCAGGAGGCTGGTGCCGCCGCGGCGGAGGTGGACGACGTCGTCGGGTTCGAGCATGGGATTAGTTCTATCGAGAAACTATTCCGACGTCAAGAGGCCCCTCTGTCGCGCTCCGGATCGGCACCGTCTGGCATGAGCGCGGGGGATTCATGCCAGGATGAAACCAACCGAGTCCCGACGGTGGGGGTGTCATGAGCGAGAGCGAAGCCGCATTGGCGCGCGCCGTCCTCATCCATGGACCTGTCTCGCGCAGCGATCTGACGCGACGCCTGGGACTGTCGCCCGCGAGCCTGACCCGGCTCGCGAAGCCCCTGCTGGAGAGCGGGCTCCTGGTCGAGCGGGAAGAGGTCGCCGACGGCACGGTTGGACGCCCGTCCCGTCCGCTCGACATCGCACCCGGACTGGGCACCTTCGCCGGCGTGAAGATCACCGGCGATGCCGTGATCGCCGTCGGGACCGACATCCGCGCCGGAGCCCTCGCCGTCGAAGAGCGGGCGCTCGACGACCGGGCGCCCGCGGCCGTTCTCGGCGCAGTGGTCGCGGCCGTCACCGCCTTGGCTCTCGACGATCTCGTCGCGGTCGGGGTGAGCCTCGGCGGCGTCGTGCACGACGGGGTCGCGGTCTTCGCGCCGTTCCTCAACTGGCGGGACGTCGACGTCCGGACCGCGCTCGAGACGGCGCTCGGCGTTCCGGTCCACGTGGAGAACGACGTGGTCGCGCTCGCCGAGGCCGAGCGCTGGTTCGGTGCGGGCCGCGGGCTCGAGGGATTCGCGACCGTCACGATCGGGGCGGGCGTCGGCTACGGCCTCGTCGTCGCCGGGGAGGTGGTCCGCACCCCCGACGCGACCACCGGCACCGGAGGCCACATCCCGCTCGACCCGTATGGCCCGGTCTGCTCGGACGGGCACCGCGGCTGCGCGCAGGCCATGCTGTCGTCGGGATCGATCACAGCCCAGGTGTCGGCCGCCCTGGGGCGCACGGTGGATTACGACGAGACGCTGCGCCTCGCGGCATCCGACGATCCCGCCGTCCGCACCATCGTCGGAGCCGCCGGCAGCGCGCTCGGCACCCTGATCGCCCTGGCCGCAAACCTCAGCCTGCAGTCGTCGATCGTGTTGGCAGGGGAGGGGATCGCGCTGTTCGGCGTCGTGCAGGACCGTGTGCGGGCGGCTATCGCCGCGGGCCGCGACCCGCAGGCGCAGCCGCTCGACATCCACGTCGACGACTCGGGCTTCCGCGCCTGGGCTCGAGGCGCCGCGGCCGTCGCCATTCAGGCGTCCATGGAGCGGATGCGATCCGGCCGCGGCTGAGCGGCGCCGTCAGGCGAAGGTGCGCACGCGTTCGACGCGCATCACGTGCGGGAGCGCATCGGTGTCGCGGCGAGACGACGGGTCGGGAAGCTCGTACAGGTCGAGCATCAGCTGCACCGGGTAGTCGATCGCCGCTGCCACGGTCTTCACCCAGCGTCCGTCGACGAAGAAGCGCAACCGCTCGGGCGTCCACTCGACCGCGTAGTCGTGCGGCTGGGTGAGGTCGCCGTCGACCCACACCTTCTCGAACGACCACCCCTTCTCGAACGCATCGCGCAGCCGTCGATCGTTCTGGGGTTTCACGCCGACGCCGACCCAGCCGCCGTCGTCGCTGATCTCCGAGCCGAAGATCTCCGCGATGCAGATCTCGCCGGAGTCCTCCGGTGCGTCCTCGACGCCGATCGGCCAGAACGCGACCATCGCCTCCGGATGCCGCACCGCCGACATCCGCACCTCGATGACGCCGAAGTGCGGCAGCCAGAGCCGGCGCTCGGGCTGAGCTTCGCGCACGACGAGCCCGTCGCGGAACCGGTGCTGGCCCTCGGCGGTGCCGACGTCGCCCGAGACCTGACCGGTCTGCAGATGGGAGACGCGCACGTCGCCGTCCCATTCGGGCGCCCACGGCGGCGTGTCCTCGTCGATGCGGAGGAGGAGGCCGTCGCCGACCTCGTACCGGGCGGCCGTGCGCTCGCGCGACGACCAGTGCGGCGTATAGAACGGCCACCACCGATCGGGGGAGAGCGTGTCGGAATCGAAGCGTTCGTCCACGGTCTCCACCCGCCCGGTGAGGTCGAGTGGAGAGAGATCGAGCGCCCAGATGCGGAAGTGCAGCTCGCCGCCCCGCCACGGTTCGCGGCCCTCGCCGCGCACGTCGAAGCCTGCTCGTGCGCACAGGGCGTTGGATGCCGCGTTGTCGACTCCCGGGTACGCCGTGAGCAGCGCGCGTCGTCCGTCTCGCCGCACCTCGGCGATGAGCAGCCGCAGCGCGGCGCCCGCGACACCGGCTCCCTGATGCTCCGGGACGACGCTCCACCCCGCCTCGTACGCGGGGGTGCCGTCCTCGTCTGATTCCCAGTAGCCGATGCCGCCGGCGGGCTCGCCGTCGACCTCGATGCGGAACATCCGCCCGCCCGTGCTCGCCACGCGGAGGTAGCGCGCCTGGCGGCGTTCGAGATCCCCGGCCGACTCGGGGCCGCCGAGATGGGCCGTCATCTCGGGCGTGTTCATCCGTTCCAGCAGGGGCAGATCCTGCTCGCCCCACGGCTCGATCGTGACCGTCATCCTCGCTCCGTCCTCGCATGCTCAGGATGCCGCGAACCTGCGACACCGGCATCCGGTGTAGGCCGTGCACAACCACCCGGGGCGGCGTCGCCCGCAGGGCTTGTCCCTCCTGCACAACCGGGTTGGTGCTCTGTTGGAGGACTCCTACCGTTGGATGCGAACTTCCCTGTCCCGCCGCTTCTCGGAAAGGCCAGTGATGACCGACACCGTCGTCCGCTCGAACACCCCCGCCACCAACCGCCGCACACCCGCCGGCGGCGCGCCCACCGCACCGCACACCCCCGATGAGGCCGGGGAGCCGCGCATCGACATCGATGCGGTCGCCGCGATGCTGCGCGGCACGTGGGGCGACACCCGCCTCACCGTTCGCGAGCTCATCAAGGACCCCGCCTACTGGCGCATCGACGGCCAGTCCGTCGCCGAGCACCGGGAGCGCGTGATGGGGCAGGTGCGACTGCTGGCGCAGAACGGTGGCTCCTCGCGTGCCCTGCCGCCGGAGTACGGCGGCCTGGGCGACAACGGCGCCAACCTCGCCGGCTTCGAGGAGCTGGTGCTGGCCGACCCGAGCATGCAGATCAAGTCGGGCGTGCAGTGGGGCCTGTTCGGCTCCGCCGTCCTGCAGCTCGGAACGAAGACGCACCACGACCGGTGGGTCGCCGACATCCGCGACGCGAAGCTTCCCGGCGCGTTCGCCATGACCGAGATCGGCCACGGTTCCGACGTCGCCGCCATCGGCACGACGGCCACGTACGACCAGGAGACGGAGGAGTTCGTCATCCACACGCCGTTCCGCGCGGCGTGGAAGGACTACCTCGGCAACGCGGCCGTGCACGGCCAGGCGGCTACCGTCTTCGCCCAGCTCATCACGAACGGCGTGAACCACGGCGTGCACTGCTTCTTCGTGCCGATCCGCACGGCCGACGGCGAGCTGATGCCGGGAGTGCAGAGCGAGGACGACGGCGTGAAGGGCGGGCTCAACGGCATCGACAACGGCCGACTCGCCTTCGACCATGTCCGCGTCCCGCGCACCAACCTGCTCAACCGCTACGGCGATGTGGCGGCGGACGGCACCTACTCGAGCCCCATCGAGAGCACCGGTCGTCGCTTCTTCACGATGCTGGGGGCGCTCGTGCAGGGTCGCGTCTCGCTCGACGGGGCCGCGACGATCGCGTCATCGCTCGCGCTGCACGTCGCCATCACCTACGGCAACCAGCGCCGCCAGTTCGACTCCGGTGCGGGCACCGATGAGGTCGTCCTCCTCGACTATGGCAAGCACCAGCGCCGCCTGCTGCCCCTGCTGGCGCAGAACTACGCGCAGTTCTTCGCCCACGACGAGCTGCTCCAGAAGTTCGACGGCGTCTTCGGCGGAACCCACGACACCCCGGCCGAGCGCGAAGACCTCGAGACCCTCGCTGCCGCGCTCAAGCCGCTCAGCACCTGGAACGCGCTGAGCACGCTGCAGGAGGCGCGGGAAGCCTGCGGCGGATCCGGCTTCATGGCCGAGAACCGCCTCGTCGGGCTGCGTTCCGACCTCGACGTCTACGTCACCTTCGAGGGCGACAACAACGTGCTCCTGCAGCTCGTCGGCAAGCGCCTGCTCGCCGACTTCGCGGCACAGTTCAGGGGGGCGGATGCCGCGAAGCTCGCGAAGTTCGCCGCTCGTCAGACCGCGGGGAAGGTCTTCCACGGTGCGGGGCTGCGCAGCCTCGGGCAGACGGTCGCCGATTTCGGCTCCACGGCTCGCTCGGTGGAGCTCGGCCTCCGCGCCGAGCAGCAGCAC
>Ga0160435_1000430_pt1 | contig 14575 bp, 12 predicted proteins | sample HID1973K_E0MG_FD_108213 | JGI IMG/M metagenome (GOLD analysis project Ga0160435, IMG submission 108213) | Enriched mosquito-associated microbial communities from UW Madison campus, WI, USA - HID1973K_E0 MG | ecosystem: Host-associated > Arthropoda: Insects > Digestive system > Unclassified ...
AGCAGTCGTAAAACCGGTTGTGCGTTGTGCCCGTCAAACCGCATACATCCAGATCATTGCGCTGGCGCTGCCTCGGGCGCAGGCTCGGCGGCGGGTGTGGCGTTGCCTTCAGGTGCTGGAGCGGGTGCTGCTGCTGGGGCCGGCTCCGCTGGCGTGGCAGTCTCAGCCTTCAGTGGCTCAGGCTCTGCCGGGGCGGGCATGGTCTCACTGCCCTGATCCGCCGCTGTGGCAGACGGTGTGGCAGGCGTACTCAACGCTGCCGGAACCGGCGCAGGCGCGGCTGCCGGCGCGGATTCAACCGGTTTCTGCTCATTCAACGCCGCAGCCTTGGCGGGAGCAGGTTCCGGCATGCCCAGATCGGTCTTGGGTTTTTCTTCGATGTGCGCAGCTTTCTTCACCTCCGGCGGCAGGAAGTTTTCCACCAGCGCGAAGAAACGGTCGTAGAACTTGGAGGACGCCACCGTCTCACTGGCCACCTTGACCATCGAGTCGTCCGTCGAGCCGATCGGCATCGAGACAGACCCCAGCACGCCGACACCCAGGCTCGCCGAGTTGTTGACCTTCTTCAGCGCATAACGGTCCTGCAGGGCGTTGGCGAACATCGTTGCCTTGGCGTCCGTGCCACCATCGGCAGCACAGACCACATTGAAGCTGATCTCCATGTGGGTTTCGCCGGTCTGCTGAAAGCTCTTGTGGCCGCTGATCATTTTCGGATCGCTGCTGGTGATGATGTATCCCTGGCTGAGCAACGCGCGTCGCCCTGCCTCGCACGTGGCAGCATCGGACACTGGATAGTTGCGTGAGAACGTACCGGCGTCGTCGAAGTTTTCATGCTCGTAGATAGCCTGCTTCTTTGACGAGCAGCCTGCGGCGGCCAGCAGGGTCAACGCCCAGCATGCGGTACGAAAGCTCAGTAATTTAGACATCGAACATCCCGGGAAAAAGGTCGACAGAATAGTGGACCGAAGGAAACGCCGGTAAGTCTGCAACAAGGCTGGCACCGGATCAACGCACAGTTTGCAACCATGTGGATACATCGAACTTTTCGTCGGCGCGACTCGCCACGTGCACGCGACTGACGGGCGTTTCATGACTGTGGGCGTCTGACAACGCCGCAGCCCGGATATCGCCGGACGGAAGCGGGAATCGACTGACGGTCGTCAGCGACCTGCCTCCGCCCGATGCCGCTCAGACCTGACCGTGTTCGAGCTTCACGCCCAGAAACTCCAGCGCACGCCAGTAACCGGGATAGGTCTTGGCGACGCAATCCGGGTCCTGAATGCGAACACCCGAGACCTTGAGCCCGGCCAGCGCGAAACACATGGCGATGCGATGGTCCGAATGGGTGTCGATCAGCGCATGGCTGCTGGTGCCGGCCAGGCTCGGGTCCGACGCCACCAGCAAGTCGTCGCCCTCGACCGAGGCCAGCCCGGGACGCACTTGATTGAGCCCGTCATGCAGCGCCTGCACACGATCGCACTCTTTGACTCGCAGGTTGGCCAGATCGACAAAACGCACCGGCGTTTCATTGAAGGCCGCCAGCACTGCCAGCGTAGGTATCGCATCCTGCATCTGCGAGCCGTTGATCACCGCCGGCATCTTCGGGAATTGCGCGATCACGTCCATCGCCTTGGCATCAGGCTGGGTGAACGCCTGGGCAGCGACGCCCAGATCGATGTTGCCTGCGGTCAGGGCCTGCGCAGCCCACAGATAAGTGGCGGCAGAAGCATCCGGCTCGACGTGATAATCGCAGGCGGTGTAACCGGTCGGCGATACACGCCACAGCGCCTCATCGACGACTTCGACCTCAGCACCGAAAGCGCGCATGCAGGCGAGGGTCAGATCGATGTAACCGCGAGCGCCGATCTCCTTGCCGGTCAGAGCCACCTCGATCGGCGCATCGCCGCACGCCGCCACCATCAGCAGTGCGGAAACATACTGGCTGGACAGACCGCCGTCGATTTCGAAACGGGTGGCCTTGATCGAACCGTGGCCGTGAATGACCACCGGCGGGCAGCCCGTCGCGCTTTCGGCATGCAGCCCGCCTTTGCGCAATGATTCGAGCAGCGGACCGATCGGGCGCTTCTGCATGTAGTGGTCGCCGTCCAGCGTGACACTGCCGTTGACCGTGCAGACCGCCGCCGTGAGAAAGCGCACTGCAGTGCCCGCATTGCCCAGAAACAGCGGGCCTTCAGGCACCTCGAGGCGACCCGAACTGGTGACGACGAAACTGGTGTCGTCCGGCTCGTCAATGACCACGCCCATCTGCCTCAGCGCGTTGGACATGTGGCGGGTGTCGTCGCTTTTCAGCGCGCCACGCAGATGACTGGTGCCCTTGGCCAGCGCTGCCAGCAGCAACGCACGGTTGGTGATCGACTTCGAACCCGGCGGCGAGACATGCCCCGTCAACGGTACACCCGGTGGGATCACAGTGATGGTTTGGTTCATGCCCATGGTCCAGCTCTCCAAATTCGAAATCAGGCAGTGCGCAGCGCCGCGTTAAGCGAGCCGGCAATCATGTCATTTCTCGCCGCTCTGTGCAGCATCGCGTTGCCTTGCAGGCAGCAGGACATCGAACAGGGGTCATTGATGCCCCGGCCCACCCATGCGGTATTCCCTGCCGACCTGCATCAAGGCGCGCAGCGTATCGGTGTCAGGCTGATAACCCAGAACCTGCCTCGCCCGCGAGCAGTCCACGGTCAGCGAACCGCACAGCTGCGTGTACAGATCGCCCTTGCCCGCGGCCTTGAGCATGACGGCCAGCAACGCGCCAGGCACCGGCAAGGCGAAGACGCGCTTGCCCATCCCCTGCGCCAACGCGCCGAGCATCTGGTGAGTCGACACGTCACTGCCATCGCTGGCCAGAAACGTCTGGCCAGCTGCATCCGGATGCTGGCAGGCCAACGCAATCAAGGCCGCGAGATTGTCGACGGAAATGATGCTGCGCGCGTTGCGAACCAGCGCGAACGGACTGGGAATGCCTTTCTCGACCACCTTCAGCAGCGTCCTGAAATTGCCCGGTGCGTTCGCCCCGTACACGAGCGGAGGACGTATTATCACCAACTCCATGGTTGCACCGTCGAGCAACCGGTGCAGACCGATTTCAGCCTCCAGCTTGGAACGCGCGTAGTCAGCGACCGGATGAGGCGTTGAGGTTTCGGAGAAGCGCTGAGTCCCGGACTCGTTGCCGTTGACGCCAATCGAGCTGATGAAGACAAAGCGCTGGACGCCAGCCGACAGCGCTTCACGGGCCAGTTGCAGCGTCGCGTCGCAGTTCACCGCCTGATACAGATCAGCCGAGTCGCCCTGTTTATCGAGCACATGCGCCCTGCCGGCCAGGTGAACCACGCAGTCAATGCCGTTGAGCATCCCGCTGATGGCCTGCGGATCTGTGAAGTCGGTCGCGATGTATTTCACGCCGACCACCGAACCCTTGCCGCTGCGGCAGATGCCCGTGACGTCGTGGGATTGATCCATCAGCAGCTCACAGAGTCGAGTGCCGATGAATCCGCTGCCGCCTGTTACAAGTATCCGCATGATCGAGACTCGCTGTCCTTAAGTTGTCCGAATGATAAGCGCAGAAACCCTCACAGCGCCGATGGCTTTCTGTCAGGCACAAAAAAAGCGACGCTAAGGTCGCTTTTTTTGTCGCTTCAAGGAGTTCAAGGGCCTTGAGGCTATGTATGGCGCAGCGGACGGGACTCGAACCCGCGACCCCCGGCGTGACAGGCCGGTATTCTAACCGACTGAACTACCGCTGCGTGTCGCACAGACTTTCATCTGCTTAACTCTGTTGAAACGGGCTGAAACCTGTTTCGTATGACTCTGATCGATCGCCTTGGCGTTCAATCTCAAACCCGGCTCTGAAAACAAAACCCGATCTGTAAAATATGGCGCAGCGGACGGGACTCGAACCCGCGACCCCCGGCGTGACAGGCCGGTATTCTAACCGACTGAACTACCGCTGCGCAGTGTGGACTTATCGTCCTGCTGAATCTCAGTAACCTTCAGCGTGTCTTGCAACTCTCAACGATGGTGGGTGATGACGGGATCGAACCGCCGACCCTCTGCTTGTAAGGCAGATGCTCTCCCGGCTGAGCTAATCACCCTTTGCTTCGCTGAGGCCGCGAAATTTACGCAGGTGCCGAACCTAAGTCAATAGCCTGCTTGAAGTTTTTTTCAAAAAAGCGGTTTTCGCTGACTGATATGAAAAGCCAGGCCAGGAACGAAAAAGCGAGCCCGAAGGCTCGCTCTTGATTTCACTCGCAGCGTGCGGCGGGAAACTTGCCGCCGCGCTCAATCCACATAAATCATCTTCTTGCTCATGCCGCCATCGACCACGAATTCCTGCCCCGTGACAAACCCGGCATTCTTCGACAACAGCCATGCCACCGCGGCGGCAACATCTTCCACAGTCCCTACCCTGCCGGCCGGATGCTGCGCGTGATCGGCGTCGGACAATGGCTCGGCGCGCCGCACAGACGGGTCGCGGGCATCGATCCAGCCGGGGCTGACAGCATTGACCCGAACCTGTGGGCCCAGGCTCATGGCCAACGCGTGCGTCAACGCCAGTAAACCGCCCTTGCTTGCGGCGTAAGCCTCGCTGTCAGGCTCGGATTGACGCGCGCGGGTCGAGCTCAGATTGACGATGCTTCCGCCGTGCGCCCGCAGATAAGGGGCGCAATGCTTGGCGAGCAGCATCGGCCCGCTCAGATTGACCGCCAGCACGCGGTTCCAGTGCGACAGATCAAGACTCTCGAGGACCGTGTTATGGGGGTCGGCCACCGCTGCATTACACACCAGTGCATCCAGACGCCCGAACATGCCGAGCACTTCGGCGACGCCGTCCACCACTTGTTGTTCGCTGGAGACATCCATAGCGATGAACGAAGCATTCTCGCCCAGCACATCCGCCACGGCCGCGCCGCGCTGACGGTCTACATCGGTCAGCACGACTTGCCAGCCTTCGGTGACCAGCCAGGCAGCGATCGCCAGGCCAATCCCCCGAGCGGCGCCGGTCACCAACGCGACCCGGCCGTTATGCACGCCGGTCGCGCCCACCGTCCACTCATTCACAGGCGGCACTCACTGCGCGACTCACAGCGCAGCCAGGCCACGCGCGAGGTCCGCCTTGAGGTCGGCGACGTCTTCCAGACCGACCGCAACGCGGATCAGGCTGTCGCGAATACCGGCGGCCTCACGCTCCTGCGGCGACAGGCGGCCGTGAGAGGTGGTGCTCGGGTGGGTGATGGTGGTCTTGGTATCGCCCAGGTTCGCGGTGATCGAAATCAGGCGTGTAGCGTCGATGAAACGCCACGCGCCTTCCTTGCCGCCCTTGACCTCGAAACTCACCACGGCACCGAACGCCTTCTGCTGGCGCTTGGCGAGTTCGTGCTGCGGGTGACTCTCCAGACCGGCGTAGTGGACACGCTCTACGCCGTCCTGCTGCTCCAGCCACTGCGCCAGCTCCAGCGCGCTCTGGCAATGGGCGCGCATGCGAATGTTCAGCGTTTCCAGGCCTTTGAGGAACAGCCACGCGTTGAACGGGCTCAGGCTTGGGCCGGCGGTACGCAGGAAACCGACCACTTCCTTCATGTGCTCGCTGCGCCCGACAACCACGCCACCCATGGCACGTCCCTGCCCGTCGATGAACTTGGTCGCCGAATGCACGACCACGTCGGCACCCATGCGCAGCGGCTGTTGCAACGCCGGCGTACAGAAGCAGTTGTCGACGACCAGCAGTGCGCCCTTGGCGTGGGCGATTTCCGCCAGCGCGGCAATGTCGACCAGTTCGGCCAGCGGATTGGACGGTGATTCGACGAACAGCAACCGGGTATTGGACTTGATCGCCGCGTCCCAGCCAGACAATTCGGCCAGAGGGACGTAATCGACCTGCACGCCGAAGCGTTTGAAGTACTTCTCGAACAGGCTGATCGTGGAGCCGAACACGCTTTTGGAGACCAGCACGTGGTCACCGGCGCTGCACAGGCTCATGACGGTCGCCAGAATGGCGGACATGCCCGTGGACGTCGCCACGGCCTGCTCGCCACCTTCCAGCGCGGCGATACGCTCTTCAAACGAGTGCACTGTCGGGTTGGTGTAACGCGAGTAGACGTTGCCCGGTTTGTCTCCGGCGAACGTCGCGGCCGCGTCGGCTGCCGTGCGGAACACGTAGCTGGACGTGAAAAACAATGGATCGCTGTGTTCGCTCTCCGGCGTACGGTGCTGTCCAGCACGCACGGCGAGGGTGTCGAAACCCACGCCGTCGAGATCGCTGTCCAGTCGACCGGCATCCCATTCCTGAGTCATGCCGCCTGCTCCTTGTCTGGATTAGTTGTTGTACAGATCGATGATCGCGCTGACCGCCTGAGTCTTGGCCTTGGAGGCGTCATTACGCGCCTGCTCGATCCGGTTCAGGTAGTGCTCGTCGATGTCACCGGTCACGTACTTGCCGTCGAAAACCGAGCAGTCGAAATTATCGATCTTGATTTTCTTGCTGCCGCTGACCGCTTCGATCAGGTCGTTCAGATCCTGATAAACCAGCCAGTCGGCACCGATGAGGTCGGCCACGTCCTGGGTGGAACGGTTATGAGCGATCAGCTCGTGAGCACTCGGCATGTCGATGCCGTAGACGTTGGGGAAGCGCACGGCCGGGGCCGCGGAACAGAAATACACGTTCTTGGCACCGGCTTCGCGGGCCATCTGAATGATCTGCTTGCAGGTGGTGCCGCGCACGATGGAGTCATCGACCAGCATGACGTTCTTGCCGCGGAACTCGAGCTCGATGGCGTTGAGCTTCTGGCGTACGGATTTTTTCCGCGCTGCCTGTCCCGGCATGATGAAGGTGCGGCCGATGTAGCGGTTCTTGACGAAGCCTTCGCGGAACTTGACGCCCAGGTGGTTGGCCAACTCCAGCGCCGCCGTGCGGCTGGTGTCGGGAATCGGGATGACCACGTCGATGTCGTGATCAGGACGCTCGCGCAGAATCTTGTCGGCCAGTTTCTCGCCCATGCGCAGGCGCGCCTTGTAGACCGAGATACCGTCGATGATCGAGTCCGGACGCGCGAGGTACACGTGTTCGAAAATGCATGGCGCGTACTTGGGGCTGGTCGCGCACTGACGGGTGTGCAGCTTGCCATCTTCAGTGATGTACACCGCTTCGCCCGGCGCCAGGTCACGGATCAGGGTAAAGCCGAGCACGTCCAGCGCAACGCTTTCGGAAGCGATCATGTACTCGACGCCTTCGTCGGTGTGACGCTGGCCGAACACGATCGGACGAATCGCGTCCGGGTCGCGGAAACCGACGATCCCGTAGCCGGTGATCATCGCGACGACGGCGTATCCGCCACGGCAGCGGTTATGCACGTCGGTGACCGCAGCGAAGATGTCTTCTTCGGTCGGCTGCAGCTTGCCGCGCACGGCCAGTTCATGGGCGAAAACGTTGAGCAGGACTTCCGAGTCGGAATTGGTGTTGACGTGGCGCAGGTCAGATTCGTAAATCTCCTTGGCCAGTTGCTCGACGTTGGTCAGGTTGCCGTTATGCGCCAGCGTGATGCCATAGGGCGAGTTGACGTAGAACGGCTGGGCTTCGGCCGAAGTCGAGCTGCCCGCTGTTGGATAACGTACGTGACCGATGCCCATGTGTCCGACCAGACGCTGCATATGGCGTTGGTGGAACACATCACGGACCAGACCGTTGTCCTTGCGCAGGAACAACCGGCCGTCATGGCTGGTCACGATACCGGCAGCGTCCTGGCCGCGGTGCTGGAGGACGGTGAGCGCGTCATACAGCGCCTGATTGACGTTCGACTTGCCGACGATACCGACGATGCCACACATGCGACACAACCCCTACTTAGTGGAACTGGATTTACCGAGCACTTCCTGCGGCGTTGTAGGCGGCAGGAGGTGATCCTTGAACGGAATATCAACAGGTACGCTGATTCCGCTGGCTAGCCACTTGCTGGACATCCCGAGAATCAGGTTTTTCGACCAGTCAGCGACCATGACAAATTGAGGGAGGAGCCGTGACTCCTGCCACCATTGATCCTGTTGTACCGGGCCCAGGCTCAACAGCCCTACCGCTACGACCACCAGCAAGCCCCCGCGCGCAGCGCCGAAGACCATGCCCAGAAAACGATCGGTCCCGGAAAGGCCGGTGACGCGAATCAGTTCCCCGATAAGAAAGTTGACCATGGCGCCGACCAACAGCGTGGCGACGAAAAGAATGGTGCAGCCCGCAATCACGCGTGCCGAGGGTGTTTCGATGTAGTTGATCAGATACTGGGCCAGCGAACCGCCAAACATCCAGGCGACGACACCTGCAATGATCCAGGTCAGCAAGGACAGTGCTTCTTTGACGAAGCCGCGCTTGAGACTGATCAGAGCGGAGATGGCGACAATTGCAATGATCGCCCAGTCAACCGGAGTAAATGACACGTTGCAGCCTACAGACTGATGAGGCGGCGCATTTTAGCAGAGCGCTCGCCCGGCGGTAAGCAGGGATTACGGATGGATGCCAATTAAGGCGAACTATTGGACTTTGCCGGTGGTCGATGCTCGCCAGACGGTGAGGATCAAGGTGCCTGTTTCAACCGTTTCCGGCTAAAGCCGATCCCACGAAAGCCGTGTATGCCTCCAGGACCGGCCTCTGCCGGGAAATCGTCATGGCTACCGACCGGGTCTTACTTACGCTCAGGCTGGAAACGCACAACGATGCCCTTGATCTTCTGCTGCTTTTCCAGGGTGTCGCGCAGGCGATCCGCTTCGGCGCGTTCGATGACCGGGCCGACGAACACTCGATTCACCCCATCGGAGGTGCGGATGTACGCGTTGTAGCCTTGGGTGCGCAACGTTTTTTGCAGGTTATCGGCGTTCGCCCGATTGGACAGGCTGGCCAGTTGCACGGCCCAGGTCACCGACAGGCCATTGGTGTCGACGCGAGCCGGATCGGCGACCGGAGCGGCAGGCGCAGGCGCTGGCGCCGGGGTAGCAGGCTTGGCGGGTGTCTGAGCCGGCGCTTGCGCTGGAGCTGACGCGACCTTTGCCGGTGGCACGGACGCTGGCGGCCGGGAAGGCGCCGGGGCGATAGGCATCGAGGGCGGTTGCTGGGTGGCAGGTGCCTGGCTCGGCTGCGACAATTCTTCATCGGTCGGCACCGGTTCCTGCGGCAGCGGTTGCTGCTCAGGCACGTTCACCGGCTCGACCTTGATCTGAGACGCCGCCGGCGCCTGCGGAGCGGCTGGCGCATCCACCTGCACATGACGCGCTTCATCCTGTCGGGAAAACAGCATCGGCAGGAAGATCACCGCGATGGCGATGAGCACCAGCGCGCCCACCATGCGCTGCTTGTACGCCTTATCCAGCAAAGCCATGTGTCACTTCCTCCGTGACGCGCCCGCAAGCCATTCCAGGGCCTCGGCCACGCAGTAAAAAGACCCGAACAGAACGATTTCGTCGTCGGCAGTCGCCTGATTGCATTGCGCTTCGAGTGCCAGCGCGACACTGGCGTAGGACGTCACGTGCGCGCCAAGGTTCTGCAACGCCTGCGCAATCTCTTGCGCAGGACGACTGCGCGGGGTCGGCAGGGGCGCAACCGCCCAGCTGCTGAAGCGATCAGCCAGTTCCGCCAGCACGCCGTCCAGATCCTTGTCATTAAGCAGACCGAATACTGCGAGGCGCTTGCCCGACACGGGACGCTGATCGAGACGTTGCGCCAGGAATGTGGCCGCATGAGGGTTGTGCCCCACGTCCAGCAGCACCTGCAACGGCTTGCCCTGCCACTGGAAGGATCGACGATCCAGCCGTCCTGTGACACGTGTGCCGAGCAATGCTGTGCGGATCGACGCCGCTTGCCACTCCAGCCCCGAGAGCAGATAGGCCTGCAGGGCCAGAGCCGCGTTCTGCATTGGCAGATCGAGCAACGGCAAGTCACGCAGTTCGACTCTCGCCCCATCGAGGCCAGTGCCGAACCAATCCCATGCAGTCGGGCCGATGGCCAGATCGAAGTCGCGACCGCGCAGCGAAAGCGGGCAATTCAGGGCATCAGCCTGATCCAGCAGCGGCTTCGGTGGATCGAGATCGCCACACAGCGCGGGACGCCCTTCGCGGAAAATCCCTGCTTTCTCGAACGCCACAGACTCGCGGGTATTGCCCAGCCATTCGGCATGGTCGACACCGATACTGGTGACCAGGGCCATGTCCGCATCGATCAGGTTGACCGCATCCAGGCGCCCTCCCAGACCGACTTCGAGCACCACCGCGTCAAGACCGGCTTGTTCGAACAGCCAGAACGCCGCCAGCGTGCCCATTTCGAAATAGGTCAGCGAAATGTCGCCGCGCGCCTTTTCGATGACTTCGAACGCCGCGCAGAGCTGCTCGTCGGTGGCCTCGACGCCCTGCACTTGCACCCGCTCGTTGTAGCGCAGCAGGTGGGGCGAACTGTACACGCCGACTTTCAGGCCCTGCGCCTCAAGCAACGCGGCGAGAAACGCGCACGTCGAGCCCTTGCCGTTGGTGCCGGTGACCGTGATCACGCGCGGCGCCGGCCGAGTCAGCCCAGCCTGCAGCGCCACCTGTCGCGAACGCTCCAGCCCCATGTCGATGGCAGAAGGATGCAACTGCTCCAGGTAGCTCAGCCAGTCGGCCAGGGAGCGTGCGGTCATACGTTCGCCGGAGCGGGCGGAACCACGATCGGCTCAAGTTTCGGCGCTACGAATTTAGGGGTCGGCAGGCCCATCATCTGAGCCAGGAGGTTGCCCAGACGCTGACGCAGCTCCTGGCGGTGAATGATCATGTCGATCGCACCGTGATCCAGCAGGAATTCGCTGCGCTGGAAGCCTTCAGGGAGTTTTTCACGCACGGTCTGCTCGATGACGCGAGGGCCGGCAAAGCCGATCAGCGCCTTTGGCTCGGCCACGATCACATCGCCCAGCATTGCCAGACTGGCGGAAACGCCACCGTAGACCGGATCGGTCAGAACGGAGATGAAAGGCAGACCCTCTTCACGCAGACGGGCCAGCACAGCCGAGGTCTTGGCCATCTGCATCAGGGAAATCAACGCTTCCTGCATGCGCGCACCACCGGAGGCGGCGAAGCAGATCATCGGACAGCGGTTTTCCAGCGCGTAGTTAGCAGCCTGGACGAAGCGCTCGCCAACGATCGCGCCCATGGATCCGCCCATGAACGAGAATTCGAAGGCGCTGCACACCACCGGCATGCCCAGCAGCGTACCGCTCATGGAGATCAGCGCGTCTTTCTCGCCGGTCTGCTTTTGCGCGGCAGTCAGGCGATCCTTGTATTTTTTGCTGTCGCGGAATTTCAGGCGATCGACAGGCTCGAGGTCAGCGCCGATTTCTTCGCGACCTTCGGTGTCCAGGAAGATGTTCAGGCGCGCACGCGCGTCGATGCGCATGTGGTGGTTGCACTTGGGACAGACGTCCAGTGTTTTTTCCAGCTCGGGGCGATACAGCACCGCCTCGCAAGATGGGCATTTGTGCCAGAGACCTTCGGGTACCGAGCTTTTCTTGACCTCGGAACGCATGATCGAAGGGATCAGTTTGTCTACCAACCAGTTGCTCATGCTTTCTTTCTCCAGTACCGGTGGCTTTGAACGCGACGGCGGTCTGTGCCGTGCGCACGCCCTAACTTAATTCATCTGCGGTGTCGCGAAATGTCGTACAACGATCGGCGCCTGGCCTGACCTGCTGAACCGACACCCCGTCGCTCACCACCCTCAACTTCCTGCGCGAGACGCAGCACGTCTCGTTTACTCAATTCGGCCAGCCCCAAATTCGGGTGGCAGGCTAGTGGACGGCAACCGCCCGTTCGTCGTCACATCGGCAGCCACAGCTGCCGGAAAATTCGTTCAGGCGCCGTGCACCGCACTCATGAACGCGCGAATCTTGTCGTGGTCCTTCAAGCCCCTGGATCTTTCCACACCGCCGCTGACATCCACGGCGTAGGGGCGAACCTGTGCAATCGCCTGGGAGACATTGGCTGACGTCAGACCGCCCGCCAGAATGATCGGCTTGCTCAGATGTTTTGGAATCAGTGCCCAATCGAAAGTTTCGCCGGTACCGCCGGGGATGCCCGCGACATAGGTGTCCAGCAGAATGCCGCGCGCCTTGTGATAGAGCGCGCAACTGGCCGCGATGTCGTCGCCGGCCTGAACGCGCAGCGCCTTGATGTAAGGACGTTGATAACCCTCGCATTGCTCAGGGGTTTCGTCCCCATGAAACTGGATAAGGTCCAGCGGCACGACATCGAGCAATGCCTTCAACGCCTCGCGCTCGGCGTTGACGAACAGGCCGACGGTGCTCACGAACGGCGGCAAGGCGGCGATGATTGCCTGCGCCTGCTCTATCGTCACGGCCCGGGGACTCTTGGGGTAAAACACGAATCCGATGGCGTCGGCTCCCGCTTCGACGGCGGCCAACGCATCTTCTATGCAGGTAATCCCGCAGATCTTGCTGCGAACGGCTGACATGTGGTGAAAACCTCAAGCCCTTGGAAAGTCACGGATGGTAGCAAATGCAGCCCGGAACGTCAGCCGTCCAGTTCCGTGAAGCCTGTCAGAAAATGCGGACCGATGTAGCGCTCTGGCAAGGGAAACTCATCGCGGTACTCGACCTGCACCAGATACAGCCCGAACGGATGGGCCGTCACACCGCCCGTACGCCGGACGCGGCTCTGCAGCACTTCGCTGGCCCACTCCACCGGACGCTCACCGGCACCAATGGTCATGAGCACGCCAGCGATGTTACGCACCATGTGATGAAGGAAGGCATTGGCGCGGATGTCGATGACGATCATCTTGCCGTGCCGGGTGACGCGCAAATGGTGAATCTGCTTGATCGGCGACTTCGCCTGACATTGCCCGGCACGAAACGCGCTGAAATCGTGAGTGCCGACCAGATATTCGGCGGCCAGCGCCATCCGCTCGACATCCAGCGGACGATGATTCCAGGTGATTTCCTGGCCCAGATGAGCCGGACGGATCTGATCGTTGTAGATCACGTAGCGATAACGCCGGGCGATTGCCTTGAACCGCGCGTGAAAGTGCGCCGGCATGACTTTGGCCCAGGTCACGCTGATGTCATGGGGCAAATTAATATTGGCGCCCATGGTCCAGGCCTTCATGGTGCGCTCGGCCCGAGTATCGAAGTGCACCACCTGGCCGCACGCATGCACGCCGGCATCGGTGCGCCCGGCGCACATCAGCGACACGGGCGAATCAGCTACCCTGGACAGCGCATTCTCCAGCGTCTCCTGCACGGTCAGCACGCCGGTGGACTGACGCTGCCAGCCGCTGTAGCGCGAGCCTTTGTATTCCACGCCCAGTGCGATCCTGGAAAAACCTTCGGCAGCCATTTCGGCTGCCGCTGTCTCTGCCACGGTGTCTGTAGTTGCCAAGTGCTTAAAGCCTGTCGATATGCGCAAGGGCGGCCATTATACGGATGGCAGAAAAAGACGCCATCGGCACCTGTCAGCACGACAGACCCACAACGCCCACAAACGAAAACGACCGCCTGAGCGGTCGTTTCGAAGCAGTGCCGCAGCCTGTCAGACCAGCCGCGACAACATCTCCCGCGCTTCGGTCTTCTGGCCGTCATCCCCTTCAGCGACCACTTCATCGAGAATATCCCGGGCGCCGTCGGCATCACCCATCTCGATGTAGGCACGCGCCAGATCCAGCTTGGTGGCTGCCTCGTCGGTGCCGGAAAGGAAATCGAACTCAGGCTCGTCGTCCGCCAGCAACGCATCGCCTTCTGTAAAACCTGGGGCTGCATCGCCAGGCTTGCCGGTCGAAGGCTGCTCCAGGCTTTGCGACAAGCGCTCAAGCTCGGCGTTGACATCATCGATCTCGGACGCAAAGGCATTGGAAGCCTGCTCGGTTTCCATCTCGTCAGCCAGCGACAAGTCGAAGTCGGCCGGCAGATCGATATCGTCTTCCACCGGCGGCGTGTTCGCGCCCAGATCGGCGCGCTCTTCGAAAGCCGGCAGGTCGCGCAGCTCATCTTCCATGCCGAGCAGATAATCATCTTCAGCCTTCAGACCCGGCTGATCTTCGGCCAGATCCAGGTCGAAGTCCGCCAGATCAGTGGGCTCATTGGCTGACGCTTCGGTCTGCTCGCGCAAGATCGCGTCGAAATCCAGATCATCGGCGGTCGAACCACCGAATGGCGCGTCGAGGTCCAGATCGTCGAGGCGGGAATCGCCAGCGGGTGTCGAGCGATCAGGCACCTGCGCAGGAGACGCAGCTTCCAGATCGTCCAGACTGAGATCGAAGGCGGTATCGAAGTCATCCGGCAACGGCGCCTGCGCAACCGGCTCGGCCACAGGAGGCACTTGCGGCGCTGGCGGTGGCTCGTCGTTGAGCAGATCCTCGACGTATTTCGCATCCATTTCCGTCGCCAAAGCCGCAGCCGCCGCAACCCCCGCAGCCGCAGCAGCAGCGGCCGCCATGGCTGGATAACGGGATTTGAGCGCCTCGACTTCAGCGTGGTTCTTTCCCGTGGCGATCAATTGCCGCTCCTGCGCGACAAACCCCGCCTGATTATCTTGCTGAGCGTAA
>Ga0160435_1000432_pt1 | contig 14529 bp, 10 predicted proteins | sample HID1973K_E0MG_FD_108213 | JGI IMG/M metagenome (GOLD analysis project Ga0160435, IMG submission 108213) | Enriched mosquito-associated microbial communities from UW Madison campus, WI, USA - HID1973K_E0 MG | ecosystem: Host-associated > Arthropoda: Insects > Digestive system > Unclassified ...
CCTTTAACCTTACCGTTGATAACGCCCTTGACCACTTCTTCAGCTGCGAAAGCCGCTTCCAGAACGATCCAGCACTCAGCACGCTTGGCTTTTTCGCGGGACAGTTTGGTTTCGCCAAAGCCGTCTTCGACCGCGTCCAGCGCAACGTGAACTTCGTCACCGACCTTGATGGTCAGCTCGCCAGCGTCGTTGTAGAACTGCTCGAGCGGGATGACGCCCTCGGACTTCAGGCCAGCGTGTACGGTAACCCAGTCGCCGTCGATGTCGACAACGATACCGGTGATGATTGCACCCGGCTGAAGATTGAGGGTCTTTAGGCTTTCTTCAAAGAGTTCTGCAAAGCTTTCGCTCATTTTAATTCCTGTTGATAAGGGCGAAGTAACCGCCCATCTGCCACGCTCCAGACAACGTGGGTTTCGTTCATATGAAAGAAAGCCTGCGGGACTTTGACTGGTCTCCCACATGGCTTCCTGGTCATCCAGCGAGATCGCGAAGCGCGACTTCACTCAGGATGCGTTCAAGCACCTGCTCGATGGACAATTCGGTGGAATCCAGCTGAATGGCGTCGTGCGCCGGCTTGAGCGGGGCTACCGCTCGCTGGGTGTCGCGCTCGTCGCGGACACGTATCTCATCTAGCAGACTCGACAGACTAACATCGTCACCCTTGGCCTTCAACTGCAAATATCGGCGACGGGCACGCTCTTCGGCGCTGGCGGTCAGAAAAACCTTCAGGGGCGCGGACGGAAAGACCACCGTGCCCATGTCCCGGCCGTCGGCAATCAGACCGGGAAACTCTTGAAATGCGCGCTGGCGCTGCAGCAATGCCTCACGCACCGCCGGCAACGATGCCACCTGCGAAGCGCCGCTGCCGATCTGCTCGTTGCGGATCGCCAGGGTCACGTCCTCGCCTTCCAGAATGATGCGCTGACCATGGTCGTCGGTCGCCGCTTCGAACTGGACGTCCAGGTGCGCCGCCAGAAGTTTCAGTGCCTCTTCGTTGGTCAGATCGACGCCATGATTGCGGGCTGCAAACGCCAACAGACGGTACAACGCGCCGGAATCCAGCAAGCACCAACCCAGACGCTTGGCCAGCAGACCGGCTACCGTACCCTTCCCGGAACCGCTAGGTCCGTCGATCGTAATGACCGGAGCTTGAGCTTTCACGATTGCCCCTCTTGCGCTACACGAATACCCACCTGGGCACAAAGCGCCAGGAAATTGGGGAAAGAAGTCGCGACGTTGGCGCAGTCCCGGATCCGGATCGGACCGGTAGCGCACAACGATGCGATGCTGAAAGCCATGGCGATGCGATGATCACCCTGACCATTGACCTCACCACCGCCGATGGTTCCGCCCTCAATAATGAGGCCATCGGCGGTGGGTTCAACCTTTATACCCAGCGTGGTCAGACCGTCGGCCATGACCTGGATGCGATCGGACTCCTTGACCCGCAACTCTTGAGCGCCACGCAACACGGTACGCCCTTGAGCACAGGCTGCGGCGACGAACAACACTGGAAACTCGTCGATCGCCAGCGGCACCAGCGCTTCAGGAATCTCGATACCACTGAGCTTCGCTGAACGCACGCGCAGATCGGCAACGGGTTCGCCGCCCACCTCCCGCGCATTCTGCAACGTAATGTCAGCCCCCATCAGACGCAGGATGTCGATGACGCCGGTGCGGGTCGGGTTGATCCCGACGTGCTCCAGCAGCAGATCGGAGCCTGGCGCGATCGAGGCGGCCACGAGGAAGAAGGCGGCCGAAGAAATGTCGGCCGGCACTTCAATGCGGGTCGCTTGCAGCGTGCCGCCCGCCTGCACGCTGACCGCAGCGTCATTGACCGTGACCGGGTAACCGAAGCCACGCAGCATACGCTCAGTGTGGTCCCGCGTCGGCGCAGGTTCGGTCACCGTGGTGTCGCCCGCTGCGTAGAGGCCGGCGAGCAGCAGACAGGATTTGACCTGCGCGCTGGCCATCGGCATGTCGTAAGCGATGCCTTTGAGGGCCTTGCCGCCACGAATCGTCAGCGGCGGGCGGCCATCGGCGGCGGTCTCGATGACTGCGCCCATCTGCCGTAACGGTTCGGCCACACGCCCCATCGGCCGCTTGGACAAGGACGCATCGCCGGTCAGCACGCTATCGAAAGGCTGCGCAGCGAGCAGACCTGACAGCAGGCGCATGGATGTGCCGGAGTTGCCCAGATAAATCGGACCCGGCGCAGGTTTCAGGCCATTGAGGCCTACGCCATGAATGGTCAGTCGGCCATGATGCGGCCCTTCGATGACCACGCCCATGTCCCGAAACGCCTGCAGCGTCGCCAGCGCGTCCTCCCCTTCGAGGAAGCCTTCGACTTCGGTGACGCCTTGCGCCAGCGAGCCGAGCATGATCGAGCGATGGGAAATCGACTTGTCGCCTGGTACCCGGATTTGCCCGTTCACGCTGCCGCCCGGTTGGGCAACGAACGTCATATCCTCCGCTGCGGCCTTTTCGACGTAGGCACGCCGCGCGAGGATCTTGCCGAAATGCTCGCGCGCCACGCGCGCCCGGGTGAAAACGCCCAGCAGTTGATGGCCGTCACCCGCGTCCACGGCGTCGCGCAGGGCGTCGAGGTCGCTGCGAAAGGTGTCGAGCGTACGCAGCACCGCTTCGCGATTGGCGAGAAAGATGTCATGCCACATCACCGGATCGCTGCCGGCAATCCGGGTGAAATCGCGAAAACCGCCCGCTGCATAGCGGAAAATGTCCAGATTCTCGTTGCGCTTGGCCAGCGAATCCACCAGCCCGAACGCCAGCAGATGCGGGAGATGGCTGGTCGCCGCCAGCACTTCGTCGTGACGCTCGACCTGCATGTGCTCGACGTCGGCGCCCAGCGCGGACCACATACGGTCGACCAGCGCCAGCGCTGCCTGATCGGTTTCAGGCAGCGGCGTCAGAATCACTTTATGACGACGGAATAACTGGGCGTTGGAAGCCTCAACTCCGCTCTGTTCGGAACCGGCAATGGGATGCCCGGGGACGAAGCGCGCCGGCATGGCGCCGAACGCCTCGCGAGCGGCACGCACGACGTTGCCCTTGGCGCTGCCGACATCCGTCAGCACGGCGTCGCCCAGGTCCAGCGTGGCCAGAACCCCGAGCAGTTTTTCCATCGCCAGAATCGGCACGGCCAGCTGAATGACATCGGCGCCGACACAGGCAGCAGCAAGATTGTCTTCACAGCGGTCGACCACACCCAGTTCGACGGCCATTCTGCGCGACGGCGGGTCGAGATCGACGCCTACCACTTCGCGACACAGACCGCTCTCTTTCAGGCCTTTGGCGAACGATCCTCCGATCAGACCGAGGCCGACCACCACCAGGCGGCCGATTACAGGCGCGCCGGATTGCGCCGAGATGACATCAACCACGCGCCAGAACCTTGCTCAACGCCTCGAGAAAACGGCTGTTTTCAGCAGGCAGGCCGATGCTCACGCGCAAGTGATGAGGCATGCCATACCCTGCGATCGGACGCACGATCACGCCTTCGCGCAGCAGACCGTCGTACACCGGGGCGGCTTCGCGAGCGAGGTCGACCGCGATGAAGTTGGCTTTGGACGCGATCCAGTTCAGGCCCAGCTGACGCAGGCCCTCTTCCATCTGCTGCATGCCCGCCTCGTTCAACTGACGGCTTTGCGCAACATAGTCGGCGTCATCCAGTGCGGCACACGCAGCGGCCAACGCCAGGCTGTTCACATTGAAGGGCTGGCGAACACGATTCAGTACATCAGCCACTACCGGCGAAGACAGCGCGTAGCCGACCCGCAGCGACGCCAATCCATAGGCCTTGGAGAACGTGCGCGATACCAGCAGGTTCGGGTAATCCGCCAGGAAATTCAGGCCGTCCGGCAACTCGGAGCCTTCGGCGTATTCGATGTAGGCCTCGTCCAGCACCACCAGAACGTCTTTCGGCACTTCAGCGAGGAAGGCCGCCAGCGCCTGGGGACCGAACCAGGTGCCGGTCGGGTTGTTCGGGTTGGCAATGAAGACTACGCGCGTGTTGCCGTCGATCGCCGCGAGCATGGCTGGCAGGTCGTGCCCCCAGTCCTTGGCTTTCGCCACGCGCGCGTCGGCGCCCACCGCCTGGGTCACGATCGGGTAGATCGCAAAGGCGTGCTCGCTGAAGACAGCGTTGAGTCCGGGAGCGAGGTAGGCACGAGCAACGATCTCGAGGATGTCGTTGGAGCCGTTGCCCAGCGTGACCTGGTTCGGCGCGACGCCGCAGACTTGCGACAGGCGTTTTTTCAGGTCGAAACCGTTGCCGTCGGGGTAGCGGGTCAGTTCTGCCAGGGCATCGCTGATCGCCTGCAGCGCCTTGGGGCTCGCGCCCATCGGGTTTTCATTGCTGGCAAGCTTGATGATTCGAGCCGGATCGATATCCAGTTCACGGGCCAGTTCGTCCACCGGTTTGCCAGGGACGTATGGCGAAAGTTTTTGCACACCAGCCTGCGCCAGCGCGAGGAAGTCGCCGCTCATTTACCGCTTTACCTCTTTATGAAACTTCAGTCCTGCGAGTTCAGGTCGCTCTGAAAGCCGACCCACCGAAGGCGACTTGAAAAAAGTCGCCCCGGCACACGTCATGCCGTTTCAGGCCATGACCGTCAGAGAACCGCTTTCGGATAGGAACCCAGCACTTTGAGCGCCACGGCTTCCTGGCTGATCTGCTCCAGCACCGCCTTGATCAACGGATCCCGGTGATGCCCTACGAAATCGATGAAGAACACGTAGGTCCATTTACCACTGCGCGAAGGCCGGGTCTCGATTCGGGTCAGGTCGATGCCATTTTCATGGAAGGGCACCAGCAGTTCATGCAACGCGCCGGGCTTGTTGCTCATCGAAACGATGATCGAGGTTTTGTCGTCCCCGGTCGGCGGCACTTCCTGATTGCCGATCATCAGGAAGCGCGTCGAGTTGTCCGGACGGTCTTCGATTTTCTCGGCAATACGGGTCAGGCCATACAGACCAGCGGCCATGTCGCCGGCAATGGCGGCAGAATTCCACTCGCCCTTGACGCGCTTCGCCGCCTCGGCATTGCTGGAAACAGCGACGCGCTCGACGTTGGGGTAATGCGCATCCAGCCACTTGCGGCATTGAGCCAGCGACTGTGCATGGGAATAGATGCGGCTGATGCTGTCGGTCTTGGTGTTCTCGCCGACCAGCAGGTGATGGTGAATACGCAGCTCGACTTCGCCGCAGATGACCATGTCGTGCTCGAGGAAGCTGTCCAGCGTGTGGTTGACCGCGCCTTCGGTGGAGTTTTCCACCGGCACCACGCCGAAGTTGACCGCACCCGCGGCCACTTCACGGAATACCTCGTCGATGGCCGCCATCGGTTTGCTGATCACCGCATGACCGAAATGCTTGAGCGCCGCGGCTTGGGTGAACGTGCCCTCAGGGCCCAGATAGGCAACCTTGAGCGGCTGCTCCAGCGCCAGGCAGGACGACATGATTTCGCGGAACAGACGCGCCATTTCTTCGTTGCTCAGCGGGCCGCGGTTGCGCTCCATGACGCGCTTGAGCACCGCAGCTTCACGCTCCGGACGATAGAAAACGGGCTCCTCGCCTTCGGCCAGATTCGCCATCTTGACCCGCGCCACTTCCTGCGCGCAGCGAGCGCGTTCGCTGATCAGCTCCAGAACCTTTTCGTCCAGGCTGTCGATGCGAACCCGCAGCGCCTTGAGCTCTTGTTCCGACATCAGCCGTGTTCCTTCTCGAATTCGGTCATGTAGGCCACCAGTGCTTCGACGGCTTCCAGACCCAGTGCGTTGTAGATCGAGGCACGCATGCCGCCGACCGAACGGTGGCCCTTGAGGTTGAGCAGGTCACGCGCCTCGGCGCCCGCGAGGAAGGCCTTGTCCAGACGCTCGTCAGCCAGACGGAACGGCACGTTCATCCACGAACGGGCGTTATGGCTGATCGGGTTGGTGTAGAACTCGCTGCCGTCGATGAAGCCGTACAGGCGCTCTTTCTTGGCGCGGTTGCGCTGCTCCATCGCCTCGACGCCGCCCTGCTCCTTGAGCCACTCGAACACCAGACCCGAGAGGTACCAGGAATAGGTCGCCGGGGTGTTGTACATGGAGCCGTTGTCGGCCGAAATCTTGTAGTTGAGCATGGTCGGGCAACTGCTGCGCGCCTGACCGAGCAGGTCTTCGCGCACGATCACCACCACCAGGCCGCTCGGGCCGATGTTTTTCTGGGCTCCGGCGTAAATCAGGCCGAACTGCGAGACATCGATCGGGCGCGAGAGAATGTCGGACGACATGTCGACCACCAGCGGGACGTCACCGGTCTGTGGCACCCAGTCGAACTGCAGGCCACCGATGGTCTCGTTGGAAGCGTAGTGAACGTAAGCGGCATCTTTGGTCAGGTTCCACTCGTTCTGACCCGGAATGGCCAGGTAGTCGAACGGCTTGGCGCTGGCGGCGACGTTGACGTTGCCGAAACGACGAGCTTCCTCGATGGCCTTTTTCGACCAGATGCCGGTCTCGACGTAGTCAGCGGTGCCGTTTTCCGGCAGCAGGTTGAGCGGGATCTCCGCGAACTGCTGGCTGGCGCCGCCTTGCAGAAACAGGATTTTGTAATTGGAGGGAACGGACAGCAGCTCGCGCAGATCCTGCTCGGCCTTCTCGGCGATCGCCGTGTAATCGTCGCTGCGATGACTCATCTCCATCACTGACAAGCCCTTGCCGTGCCAATCCAGCATTTCGGCCTGGGCACGCTGCAGAACAGCATCAGGAAGCGCGGCAGGACCTGCGCAGAAGTTAAAGGCTCGCTTGCTCATATCCACTCTCGTCAGTAACGCGTTTAATTTGAAACGGGTGAAAGCGTTGCGGGGCGGGGTTGCGGCGCGTCAGGTAGACCGCGTTCGTACGGATGCGGCCCAGACCGTCGTAACTCCGATTTTTCCTACAGGGTTCGCGTGTGCATCAGCGTCATGTTCTGACCGAGATCAACTGTAGGCGCAATCGGAGGTTACGACGGTCGCGATGCGGTGCGTCTGACACACCCACATCACGGCCACTCCAACCGGGGCCTGTCACCAGCCCCCCGCGTTTACATCAGTCTTGCGATTCTTCTTCGTCGGCAGCGCCGTCGGCTTGCAGATCGCCGGCAGATTCATCGACATCCGAAAGGTCCGCGACCTCGCCGTCCACGATCTCGCCTTCGTACTCCTCGCCTTCCAGCACATCGCCTTCAACCTCGGAAGGCTCCTGAACGCGCTCAAGACCCACCAGTTTCTCATCCTTGGCCAGCTTGATCAGGGTGACGCCCTGAGTGTTGCGGCCCAGACTCGAGACTTCGTCGACGCGAGTACGAACCAGCGTGCCCTGGTCGGAAATCAGCATGATTTCCTCACCGTCCTGCACCTGAACCGCGCCGACCAGACGGCCGTTACGCTCGTTGCTGACCATGGCGATAACGCCCTGGCCGCCACGCTTGTACTCAGGGAATTCGGTGATGGCGGTGCGCTTGCCATAACCGCGCTCGGACGCAGTGAGGATCTCGCTGCCCTGCTCCGGAATCAGCATGGAAATCAGCTTCTGACCTTCCGGCAGACGCATGCCACGCACGCCGCGAGCGGTACGGCCCATGGCACGGACTTCGGATTCCTTGAAGCGCGTGACCTTGCCGCCGTCGGAGAACAGCATGATTTCCTGCTCGCCGTCGGTAATGGCCGCGGAAATCAGGATGTCGCCTTCGTCCAGTTCCAGCGCGATCAGACCGACGCTGCGTTGACGGCTAAAGGCCACCAACGGGGTCTTCTTGACGGTACCGTTGGCGGTCGACATGAAGATGAACGGTGCCTTCTTCTTGTCTGCGGCCTTGATACGCGCCTTGCGCTCTTCTTCGGTTTCGTTGCTGTTCTCGATGTCTTCGGCGTCGGTCTCGACACCTTCTGCCTCTTCCTCGTCAGCCCGCTTGCGCATGGCTTCCAGGTCGACCGGCAGCATGGTGGTGATGTATTCGCCTTCGCTCAACGGCAGCAGGTTGACCAGCGGACGACCACGGGCAGCGCGGGACGCTTCCGGAATCTCGTAGGTCTTGAGCCAGTAAACCTTGCCCTTGCTGGAGAACATCAACAGTGTGGTGTGGCTGTTGGCGACCAGCAGATGAGCGATGTAGTCCTCATCCTTGACGCCGGTCGCCGACTTGCCTTTGCCGCCGCGACGCTGAGCCTGATAGACGGCCAGCGGCTGAGTCTTGGCATAACCACCGTGAGAGATGGTCACGACACGCTCTTCTTCCGGGATCATGTCGCCCAGCGTCAGGTCCAGACGCGCATCGAGAATTTCGGTGCGACGCACGTCGCCGTACTCGGCGCGGATCAGTTCCAGCTCTTCGCGGATGACTTCCATCAGGCGCGTGGAGCTGTTGAGGATGCGGATCAGCTCGCCGATCTGCGTCAGGATTTCCTGGTACTCGGTGAGCAGCTTTTCGTGTTCCAGACCGGTCAGACGGTGCAGGCGCAGTTCCAGAATCGCCTGGGCCTGTTCCGGCGACAGGAAATACTTGCCGTCACGCAGGCCGTATTGCGGATCGAGGTTTTCCGGACGGGACGACTCGGCGCCTGCGCGCTCGACCATCTCCACCACGGCGCTCGATTCCCACGGCGTATTGATCAGGCCTTCCTTCGCTTCGGCCGGCGTCGGCGACGCCTTGATCAGTTCGATGACCGGGTCGATGTTCGACAGCGCGACGGCCTGACCTTCGAGGATGTGGCCGCGCTCGCGGGCTTTGCGCAGTTCGAACACGGTGCGACGGGTGACGACTTCGCGGCGGTGACGGATGAAGGCTTCGAGCAGGTCCTTGAGGTTGAGGATCCGCGGACGGCCGTCGATCAACGCAACGATGTTGATGCCGAACACGCTTTGCAGCTGAGTCTGGGCGTAGAGGTTGTTGAGGATGACCTCAGGCACTTCGCCACGACGCAGCTCGATGACCACGCGCATACCGTCCTTGTCGGACTCATCGCGCAGTTCAGTGATGCCTTCGAGCTTTTTCTCTTTGACCAGCTCGGCGATCTTCTCGATCAGACGCGCCTTGTTCAGCTGATACGGCAGCTCGGTGATGACGATCTGCTGGCGGCCGCCGACCTTGTCGATGTCCTCGACGATGGAGCGGGCGCGCATATAGATGCGGCCACGACCGGTCTTGTAGGCTTCGACGATACCGGCACGACCGTTGATGATGCCCGCAGTCGGGAAATCAGGGCCGGGGATGTACTGCATCAACTCGTCGACGGTCAGGTCGTTGTTGTCGATGAGGGCCAGGCAACCGTCGATGACTTCACCGAGGTTGTGCGGCGGAATGTTGGTCGCCATGCCGACGGCGATACCGCTGGAACCGTTGACCAGCAGGTTGGGAATCCGGGTCGGCATGACCGCCGGGATCTGCTCGGTGCCGTCGTAGTTGGGCACCCAGTCGACGGTTTCTTTGTGCAGGTCGGCCAGCAACTCATGGGCCAGCTTGGTCATGCGCACTTCGGTGTATCGCATGGCCGCAGCGTTGTCGCCGTCCACCGAACCGAAGTTGCCCTGGCCGTCTACCAGCAGGTAACGCAGGGAAAAGGGTTGCGCCATACGCACGATGGTGTCGTAGACCGCGGTGTCACCATGCGGGTGATACTTACCGATGACGTCACCGACCACACGGGCGGATTTCTTGTACGGCTTGTTCCAGTCGTTACCCAGTTCGCTCATTGCGTACAGTACACGCCGGTGCACGGGCTTCAAGCCGTCGCGCGCATCGGGCAGAGCTCGTCCGACGATGACGCTCATCGCGTAGTCGAGGTAGGACTGCTTCAGCTCGTCTTCGATATTGACCGGGAGGATTTCTTTGGCCAGTTCGCCCATGAGAAGCCTGATTCCTTTTTCTGGTGAAACCTCGTTCAGCCATCCGGGATGAACGAAGCTCGCCGCCGCCGACAATTGCCAGGCGACGACTTACGACAAATCAGCGAGTTATGCCTAGGATTTGCGCAGTAAAGAGGGCCGCAATGCGCCCCCTTGGAAACCGCCGGATGTTACCACAATCGCCGTCAGGCACGAAGCCTTTGAAGGCGCTGAAAACGAGCCATTTCGCCAGCAGACGCCTGAGACGCGCTTACAGGGCCCGATAGCGCCTTCGCAGCGCTCGCCATTACTTGAAAGCCAGCGATCAGTGCAAACGCTTGCGGCACATCAACTGCGCCATTTTCACCGTATCGGGCCGCTCGACGATGCCCTTTTCAGTGACGATCGCGTCGATCAGATCCGCCGGCGTCACGTCGAACACCGGGTTGAATGCGTCGACTTCGGCGCCGACACGCTGACCGCCGACCTCAAGCAGCTCGCGGCCGTCGCGCTCTTCGATGGGGATGTCTTCGCCGCTGGGCAAGTTCATGTCGATGGTCGAACTGGGCGCAACTACCATGAAACGCACGCCGTGATGCATGGCCGCAACCGCAAGCTGGTACGTGCCGATCTTGTTCGCCACGTCGCCATTGGCGGTGATGCGATCGGCACCGACGATGACCCAGGTGATGCCTTTGGTCTTCATCAGGTGCGCGGCGGCCGAGTCTGCGTTCAGCGTGACCGGGATGCCTTCGTTGACCAGTTCCCAGGCGGTCAGCCGCGAGCCTTGCAGCCACGGGCGGGTTTCGTCGGCGTACACGCGCTCGATCATGCCTTCTATATGGGCAGCGCGAATCACGCCCAGCGCCGTGCCGAAGCCGCCGGTCGCCAGCGCGCCGGTGTTGCAGTGGGTCAGTACGGTCTGCAGATTGCCCTGATGCTTGCGGATCAGTTCGGCACCCAGCTGCGCCATGGTCAGGTTGGCCTCGCGATCGCTCAGGTGAATGGCGACAGCCTCGGCCTCCATCGCCGTACGCGGATCTTCGTGATCTTTGAGTCGATACAGCCGCTCACGCATGCGATTGAGCGCCCAGAACAGATTGACCGCCGTTGGCCGGGAGTTGGCCAACAGGTCGAAGTCCTCCTCCAGCGCCATCTGCCAGTCACCGCCTGCGGCCAGACGGTCGACCACCGCCAGCACAATGCCGTAGGCCGCGCTGATGCCGATGGCCGGCGCGCCGCGAACGACCATCGAACGGATCGCCTCGGCGACACCGGCGGCACTCTTATAGGGATGCCAGGTTTCTTCGAACGGCAGAATCCGCTGATCCAGCAGAAACAGCGTGCCGTCCCGCCAATCGATGGCCTTCACCTTCTCCGCAGCCAGTAATCGATCGCGCATTGCACACCCCACATGATGAATTGTTGAAGACCTGAGGAACCGGTACCCGCGCCACGTTCTCGGTGACAGTACCCTGACAACCGCGAGCACACGCCTTTCCGCAGGACTGCGGGCCAGGAATCAAATAGCCAGCAGCTGAAAAAGCCGCCGATTATAGCGAGCCGCCCGCCAAGACGCTCGGGTATACTTCGCCGTCCCTGTAATAAGCCATTGGATGCTCGCGCCATGCCTCAGTCCGCTGCCCCGCTCGACCTTCTTCTCCTGCCTGACTGGCTGGTACCGGTCGAACCCGCAGGCGTCGTGCTGCAACAGCACGGTATCGGCATCCGTGATGGCCTGATCGCTTATATCGGGCCCCGCGCCGAAGCACTGCGCCAGGATGCCCGGGAAGTGCGCGAGCTGCCCGGCATGCTGCTCAGCCCTGGCCTGATCAACGCCCATGGTCACGCCGCGATGACGCTGTTTCGTGGCCTGGCGGACGATCTGCCGCTGATGACCTGGCTGCAGGACCATATCTGGCCGGCCGAGGGCAAATGGGTCGATGAAGCCTTCGTGCGCGACGGCACCGACCTGGCCATTGCCGAGCAGTTGAAGGGCGGTATCACCTGTTTCTCCGACATGTATTTCTACCCGAAAGTCGCCTGCGAGCGCGTGCACAACAGTGGCATTCGGGCACAAATCACTGTGCCGGTGCTGGATTTCCCGATACCCGGCGCACGCAACACTGACGAAGCGCTGCACATCGGCGTCGAGCTGTTCAACGATCTGGCTCATCACGATCGCATCAGAATCGCCATGGGCCCGCATGCGCCCTACACCGTCAGCGATGAAAACCTGGAGAAGATCCGGGTGATCGCCGACGAACTGGACGCCATGATCCACATGCACGTGCACGAGACCGCCTTCGAAGTGCAGGAAGCCGTGCAGCAACGCGGCGAACGTCCACTGGCCCGGCTGCAACGCCTGGGTCTGCTGGGCCCGCGCTTTCAAGCCGTGCACATGACCCAGATCAGCGATGAGGATCTGGCGATGCTGGTGGAAAGCAACTCCAGCGTGATCCATTGCCCTGAATCGAACCTCAAGCTGGCCAGTGGCTTCTGCCCGGTCGAGCGCTTGTGGCAGGCCGGCGTCAACGTAGCGGTGGGCACCGATGGCGCCGCCAGCAACAACGATCTGGACTTGCTCGGGGAGACCCGCACCGCCGCCCTGCTCGCCAAGGCCGTCGCGGGTTCAGCCACGGCGCTGGATGCTCACCGGGCCTTGCGCATGGCCACACTCAACGGTGCTCGCGCCATGGGTATCGACGATCACACCGGCTCGCTGCAGATCGGCAAGGCCGCCGACATCGTCGCCTTCGACCTGTCGGGGCTGGCGCAGCAGCCGATCTACGACCCGGTTTCGCAGCTCATCTACGCCACCGGCCGCGACTGTGTCAGCCACGTCTGGGTCGCGGGCAAACAGCTGCTCGCCGACAAGCGTCTGACGCGCATGGACGAAGAAGCGCTGACACGCACCGCCAAAGCCTGGGGCAATCGCATCGCCGCCAAGGGCTGACATTTCTGCAGTCACGGCCGCTGGCCGGGACCGAACATCGAATTCAAGTTTTAGAGGGATCACACATGAGCAACGTCGACCACGCCGAAATCGCAAAATTCGAAGCCCTGGCTCACCGCTGGTGGGATCGCAACAGTGAGTTCAAGCCGTTGCACGACATCAACCCGCTGCGGGTGAACTGGATTGACGAGCGCGTGAATCTGGCCGGCAAGAAAGTCCTGGACGTCGGCTGCGGCGGCGGCATTCTCAGCGAGGCCATGGCGTTGCGCGGCGCGACCGTGACCGGCATCGACATGGGCGAAGCGCCGCTGGCCGTGGCCCAGCTGCATCAGCTCGAATCCGGCGTAAGCGTGGAGTACCGGCAGATCACCGCCGAGGCGCTCGCCGAAGAAATGCCTGAGCAGTTCGATGTGGTGACGTGCCTGGAAATGCTCGAACACGTGCCGGACCCGTCGTCGGTCATCCGCGCCTGCTACAAAATGGTCAAACCGGGCGGCCAGGTGTTTTTCTCCACCATCAACCGCAATCCCAAGGCCTATCTGTTTGCCATCATCGGCGCCGAGTACATCATGAACCTGCTGCCGCGCGGCACTCATGATTTCAAGAAATTCATCCGTCCCTCCGAGCTGGGTGCCTGGAGCCGCAGCGCCGGGCTCGAGGTCAAGGACATCATCGGCCTGACCTACAACCCGTTGACCAAGCATTACAAACTGGCTTCGGACGTCGACGTCAATTACATGATCCAGACATTGCGGGGAGCCTGATTCATGCGCCTGAGAGCAGTTCTATTCGACATGGACGGCACGCTTCTCGACACTGCGCCTGACTTCATCGCGATCTGTCAGGCGATGCTTGCCGAGCGCGGCTTTCCGGCGGTGGAAGACAAACTGATCCGCGACGAGATTTCCGGCGGCGCCAAGGCCATGGTGTCGGCGACGTTCGCAATGCCGCCGAGCGAGCCTGAGTTCGAAGCGCTGCGCCTGGAGTTTCTCGAGCGTTACCAGAAGGATTGCGCGGTGCACAGCAAGCTCTTCGACGGCATGGCGGAGCTGTTGGCAGACATCGAGAAATCGAACCTGCTCTGGGGCGTGGTGACCAACAAGCCTGTGCGTTTCGCCCAGCCGATCATGGAACAGTTGAAGCTGGCCGAGCGTTCCGCGGTGCTCATCTGTCCGGATCACGTGACCAAGAGCAAGCCGGACCCCGAGCCCTTGCTGCTCGCCTGCAAGATGCTGGACCTGGACCCGGCCAGCGTGTTGTTCGTCGGCGACGACCTGCGCGACATCGAATCCGGGCGCGATGCCGGGACCAGAACGGCTGCCGTGCGCTACGGCTACATTCATCCCCACGACAACCCTGACCACTGGGGCGCCGATGTGGTGGTGGACCATCCGCTGGAGCTGCGGCGGGTGCTTGATAATGCGTTGTGTAGTTGCTGAACCAAACGCGACGTCTGTAGGAGCGCGATTGCGGTTCATTAGCCACATCGATGGTGAACCGTCCATCGCCTTCGCGGACAAGCGCGCTCCTGCAACGCTCTTCATATCCTCGCCACCGCGTTCCGTATCCGTAAAAATGGAGCCCCCATGTTCAACTACACCGCCCGCCCCGAACTGCTCAAGGACCGTATCATCCTGGTGACCGGCGCTGGCCGTGGTATCGGTGCCGCGGCAGCCAGAGCCTATGCCGCCCACGGCGCTACCGTGC